>Ga0163147_10000093_pt1 | contig 120868 bp, 119 predicted proteins | sample OliLakLV19MP6G1_FD_148597 | JGI IMG/M metagenome (GOLD analysis project Ga0163147, IMG submission 148597) | Freshwater microbial mat bacterial communities from Lake Vanda, McMurdo Dry Valleys, Antarctica- Oligotrophic Lake LV.19.MP6.G1 | ecosystem: Environmental > Aquatic > Freshwater > Lake... | reverse complement strand
TATCAGGGAGTTGGAATACTCAAACTCGTACACGCTTCACAGGCTTAAATTGCCTCTTTCAAACCTCAAAACGAATTGTTTATAACGAGATAACTTTAGTGTAGTTGAGGCTATGTGACCAGTGGAGAAGAATCCTTAGGATAAGTTTGATAAGGATTGCTAGAGGGAAAAGTAGAAGCACTACAAAAGTACCGGCTGCTGCGTTGTCATTTTCAAACAACATAAAAACGACAGAAAATGATACTGGAGTTAAAAGAACCAGAAAAGCGCGATAGAGGTACTTACACCATTTAAACATAACGTATTATAGCAGAAAGCTTGCTGTAGAGGAAAATATGGGACTTATACCAAGAACACAAGGAAAAGCATGGTACAACCCATCGAACTATGAGTTCGGTGCTACTGAAGGTGTAAGCAATCTTTTAGGTCAATCAAGAGGCTCTCAAGGCGGTTCTAATTTGTTTGGTAATAGTCAGGTTTCTTCACCACCTCCCAGAAGAGATCTACCACCAGTGGATAGATTCCAGGGTCCAACAGCCACCCCAGAGCAGTTAGCTGCTTTGCGTTCTAGGGACAAAAACGGTGGTCAAACAAACGCTGGTGCAGTATCAAACGCTAGCCCAGTATCAAATCCCTATGACGACATTAGTGCGCCACAAGGACCCTCTCAAGGAGAAATAGACTCACAATTTAATCCTATTTTTGATGTATATAATCAAGCTGAAAATAACCTACGCGGACAATTACCAGGACTCATTGGAGAAGCAGAGGCACAAGCTCAAGCCTCTCGTGGATTACTTGATAATCAGAGAACTGGTGCAAACGAGCTACTCAGTGGTCAACAGCAACAAACATTTCAATCTCAACAAGCTCAGAGCGGACAGCAACGCCAAACTTTACAGGAGTTACAATCAGCCAACCAGCAACGATTTGGTGGTTCATCAAGTGCAGGACAGGCCGCAGGCGAGTTGCAAGGCAGAGAGTTTCAGAGAAATACTTTTCAAATTGGTCAGCAAGCACAACAAGCTATGCAGCAAATCAATCAGCAACGACAAGTTGTAGAGCGAGAGTTTCAGCAGGGAGTACAGCAGTTAGAAGTGAACAGACAGCAAGCTGTAAACCAAGTGCAAAGAACATTCCAGGATAGGTTGCTTGAGATCAATGGTCGACGTGGTGAGACTGAATCGGCGAAAGCACAGGCACGTATGGGTGCATTGCAAGAACTACGCAACGCAGCATATCAGATTGATGTCTCAAGAGCGCAGTTCCAATCACAACTACAAATGCAAGCACAACAAAATTCCGCCAGCCTAGACAATCAGGCACAGCAATTCTTAAGTGCAACGAACCAAGGCCAACAAGGGGTAGATACATTCGCTGCTTCTCCTCAAAGCTCTATTCCTAGCGTGAGCAATCAAGGACAAGGTAGTCAGCAACAGTTGACTGGGCAGATCTCAAGACGAGAAGATTTGTATGGAACCATTCCAGGCTCTAGTGCAACAGACCCTCGGTTCCAGGACTATCAGCCACAGTTCTCTCGCTGATTGATAACCTCAACCTAAATCGTCTATACCAGTACTATGGCAGTTAAAGATGTAGTTCAACAAGCGAAAAATTCCCGACTAGGTAAAGTTATACGCAACCTTTCTTCTAACTTTTCAAATTGGCAAGCGAATAATAGAGCCTCTGTAAGTCCTGGTGGGAACCTCGACACAAGGTTTAGAAATTCTCCTATAGCTCAAACTGTTGCAGACTCAACGCAGGGGTTTTTTGCAGGGAACATTCGGGGTCAACTGGGTGGTACGGGTGCAGAGAAATTTCTTCCTAAATCATACGCAGATGTCTCCGCATACAGGTCTCAAACACCCATTGGAAAATTTGCCGAGGGTGCTGGGACTCTTTCTGGATATGTTATGGGCGTTCCTGGCAAGATTGCTGGGGGTGGCTGACGGGGCTCGAACCCGCGACCTCGTCCTTCACAGGGACACGCTCTAAACCAACTGAGCTACAGCCACCATTCACACTTGACTATTATATCGTACAAAACTACAAAAAAATGCCGCTGTTGAGGCGGCATCTCTTTATTTGAGTCTGTGCGTCCAGCAGGACTCGAACCTGCGGCCTACTGCTTAGAAGGCAGCCGCTCTATCCACTGAGCTATGGACGCTCAATTCTCAGTGTCTTTCACGACAATGCCCTATTATAGTACGAACTAGGCCGTCTGCGGAAGCTTATTTACTTTTCTTCTTGGCAACTTTCTTAGCAGCTGGCTTTGCTTTGGCTTTTACAGCTTTTTTGACTTTTGCAACAACTCTCTTTACTTTAGGAGCAGCTTTTTTTACCACTTTCTTTGATTTAGTTGCAGCCACAACTTTGGCTTTAACTTTTTTGATAACCTTTTTCACTGCTGCTTTGGCAGTGATTTTTTTGGTTTTCATAGAAACCTCCTTCACAACTTTGTGTGCTAATATTTTTCCTTGAGACTCCACTTTCTGGGCAAACCTTTTTGGATTTTTCTGGACCTCCTTTAGTTGCTTTTCTGCTTTGTGCAGAGCGGCAGCGGTATTTTTTCGATTCTCTTTTTTAGAAAGAAACACTGCTGCGGCTCCCGCAGCGACACCAGCCATCACCGAAAATATACTAGTTCCATCTCTTTTGTTCTTGTCTTTCATAGTTTGACTTTCTGCTATTCATCAATGAATTATATGTACTGCTCATGGTATACCACAATTTGTGCTTGTGTTTCAACTGCCTTTATTGGCCACTTCCCCATTGCTGTTTCTTCAGACAACATCACCGCTGAAGTTCCATCATAAACTGCATTGGCCACATCACTCACCTCAGCACGGCTAGGACGTCCGTTCTCCACCATTGTGAGCAGCATTTGAGTAGCAGTAATGACTGGTTTTTGAGAACTGAGGCACTCTTTAATAATAATCTTTTGCCAACGTGGAACTTCATAATATGGTAGCTCAACGCCTAGGTCGCCACGGGCAATCATGATCACTTCACTTGCTTCAATAATAGACTTCATGTTATCAATTGCGCGTTGATTTTCTATCTTTGAGACAATGGAAGATGACATTTCCCGTAGTCTTAGTTCACTTCTTAGAAATTCTATGTCTTCGACATTTCTGACAAATGAAAGTCCAATCATTTCTATTTCCTCACTTTTCAATGCATCTAAAAACGCAATATCAGTTGGAAGCAGTGATGGCATTTCAAAGACAACTTTAGGAGTATTCATTGTTTTACGTGTGTGAACTACACACTGATCAAGAGCTTTAATATGAAGTTCAGTGTCTAGCTTATTCACTACTTCAAACTCACACTTGCCATCTGCAAACAATACTGTGTTTCCCACTTCAAGTTTATGGACTGTTTCCTCGGGAATAAAAATTGAAGTCATTGAGGGATGGTTTTGGTTAAAAGTTAAAATTGCTAAGCCGCCTTTTTCAATCTCAAAAGATTCTCCATGAATAACAGTAATACGAATCTCGGGTCCTTGAAGGTCAAGCAAGATGGGTATGTTCACATTTAAACGTTGTGCAACTCTACGGACTCTTTGAATTCGATCTACGTGCCACGCTGGTTCATTGTGCTTTGTATTGAAGCGAGCAATATCCATACCGGCTTTAATCATGGCTTCAATTTGATCCTCTGTCTCAGAAGCCGGTCCAATGGTGGCGACGATCTTGGTTTTCCGTAGTTGATTTCCATTAAATGGAGTAGGTTGGCTGAAGAATGACTGTGCAGTAAATGACATATAAGCTTGAATTATCATCTTCTTCGTATTGACCTGCAAGAGGAAGATGCGTTATGTTTGCTAGTGCTTATTTCCAGTTTGTTCTATTTAGCGAAAAGGAGTACATATGATGGTAGATGATCAAGTAGTAAATATCATGGACGATTTAGAAAGTGGTGATGACTTAGCTCAAGATGCTTTGGATGAAGCAAATGCAAGTTTTCAAAGCTCTGCCCCAATCTCTCCAAAGGTCAATGCAGCTGTCGGTGAGACATTAACTGCGTTACAAAATATCGTGGAAAGAAATTGTAATGAGTTAGATCGCGTAAAAGAAGCGATGCGAGTCCAGCGCGAGAGTTTGAAAAATTTATTTGAGAATGATAGTCCGTTAGCTGAAGCTCAAGTAAAAGCAAGTGAAGTGACCCAGAAATTGAAAGAACGAAAATCTCAGATTCAAGCAACTCCTGAAGCGAATCAAATTAAAGGAAATATCACTGAGCTAAGTGAACGAAAGAAAGAAATTGAAGAGGCACTCAACAACCACTTACTCAATCTTTTTCAGTTAACAGGAACCAAAACCTTTGATACTATCTCTGGGCAACAACGAGAGTTTACGATAAAAGCCAGTGTGGTCGGTTCCCGCAAGCCAGGCGAAGCAATTGATATGGGGAACTAGGCAGTAATTTCTTCTTCAATTCGGAGCAACTGATTGTACTTTGCTAATCGTTCACTTCTGGATGGTGCACCTGCTTTGATTTGTCCTGCGCCGGTACCAACTACGATGTCGGCAATAGAGGCATCCTCGGTTTCGCCACTGCGGTGAGAAACAATCACATTCCAGCCAGCCTGTTTTGCTGCGCAAATGGCTTGTAATGACTCAGTTAACGTCCCAATTTGATTTACCTTCATCAATAATGCATTACAAGCTTGCTTTGAAATAGCTTGCTCTATTCTAGATAAGCTAGTGACTAGCAAATCATCACCAACAATTTGTATCTTATTTCCAAGTTCCTTTTGTATCATTGACCACCCATTCCAGTCATCTTCAGCAAATCCATCCTCCAAAGAAATAATTGGATATTGCCGAGTCCAGTCTCGCCACATCTCAAGCAGTTGCTCAGTACTGTAACTACCCTTTTGAACTTTCAGGGTATACTTGCCGTCAGAAAAGAGTTCTGACATAGCTGCATCAATACCAATTCCCACTTGAGTTCCTGCTTTGTATCCAGCAATATCTATCGCCTCTAAAATTACCTCAATGGCTTCTTGGTCACTCTTTAATTGGGGTGCAAATCCTCCTTCATCTCCAACCATATTGTTGTAGCCTCTTTTTTCTAAGACTTTTCCAAGATGATGATAAATTTCGGTGCACCAACGAAGTTGTTCGGCGAACTCAGCTTGTTCTACAGGAATGATCATAAATTCTTGAATGTCAGTACTTTGCCAATCCGTATGAGCTCCCCCATTTAAGACATTGAACATAGGGCGAGGCAGCGAAAAATTTTCTAAAAGTGGCTGACCACTGAGCTTTTGGTGCAACTGCGCAATATATTTATAGTAGGGAATCTTGAGCGACTGCGCAGCAGCTTTGGAAACGGCCAAAGATACTCCGAGAATAGCATTTGCTCCTAAGCGTCCTGCATTTTTGGTGGCATCCCTCAAGATCATTTCATTATCAATCGTGGTTTGATCGAAGGGGTCGTTATTGAGCAAGAACTCAGTAATCTCTCCGTTTACGTGATCAATGGCCTGTTGTACCCCTTTGCCCAGGTAGTACTTTGGGTCATTGTCACGAAGTTCTACAGCCTCGTGACTGCCTGTGCTGGCACCGCTTGGTACGGCAGCTCGGCCAAAGGAACCATCATTTAACTGAACATCTACTTCAACAGTCGGGTTACCGCGCGAGTCGAGTATTTGGCGAGCATGGATACGAGAGATTTTTGGCATAGGATGAAGAGATTCATTAAGAATAAAGGAAAATCTCTTTTTTTGCTACTGTCCAGAAATATGTGTAAAACCAAAAACTCCCCCGTGAAGAGGAGTTTGGAATTCAAAATACTTCTGAGTACTAATCGCTATACGTGCGCTTGGTATCTCGCCCAAATTTATTGCGTGTAGGCATTTTTGGTGCAGGAATATTTTTCATTTTCTTAAGAGCTCGCTTACGTTTATGCATCCTGCGAATCTCGTTCTGTCGAACAGTACGAACTTCGGAAGGCTTCATGTAGTATTTACGGTCCTTAACCATCTGAATAATATCGGTTGCAGCGATAATTTTCTTGAATTTTTTAATCAAATCGCCCGTGTGGTCATCCCCACGTGCTTTGATAATAATTGGCATGAAAGAAAACACCTCCTTCCCTGTAAAGAATCAATTGGAAATTCCGTCAGCGTATTATATCCTAAGAAGCTGTCCTTCGCGAGCCAGGACTTGCTTAGAACACTAAATCTTTTGGCGGAACTTCTTTTTTAAAGTCCCAACCACCTAAAAGATGTACATGCAGGTGCTGCACGTCCTGAACTCTTTTGCCTACGTTCATAAAAATCTTATAGTTCGCTGTAATATTTAATCTTTGTGCGACTTTTCTGATAGTTACTAATAACTGAGCATGAAACTGGTCATCGTCCAAAGAAATTTTTTCGAGTGATTCATATGGCTGTTTTGGTACAATCAATACATGAATTGGTGCTCGAGGATGAATATCATTAAAGGCAATAAAATTTTCGTCTTCGTACTGAATAGTTGCAGGAATCTTTCGCTCAATGATTTGAGTAAAAATAGAGTCAGTCATACAACTCCTTTACCATTGTAATTACTTCTGGCAGCATTAGCGGGCTAGGCCGCTGGTGACGTTGCTTGCGAGAACCATTCAGCAACATTCTCCCACCAGGATGGTAGTACCAAGTTCCGATCGAATCTTTTTTTGCAATCGCGTCAGCCAATGCTTTTAAATCTATTTCAGCATCTGGTCGGGCTTTAATTCGAATTTCTCCAGACTGTGGGTCTTTGCGAATCACTAGCATGTACCCAGCTTTTTGGGCTTGCTTAATCACCGAGTCATTGCGTGTCACAATACCTAAGCACTTGCCAATATTTAACTCAAACTCTTCTCCAGATTTTATGACCTCCTGAGCTTGAATGGTTTCTTTCAAGCTGGCATAGGCACTATCCAGACAAGTGATGCCAAAACTCATCTGAGAGTCATCATTGTGAGGATCGACGCTTTCAAAGCCGTGTAATAACTCTGGGATGATCATGCAGTAGCGCAAAGACGCAGGCTCGGGCCAATAAATCGACTCAAAGTGATCATCTTCGGTAATAAACTCGACCATCGCTTCCAGTGCTTCATCTTGAACTAATTCTGGATGTATAGCACAGACGTGATCATAAACTAGCGCAGAAGCGCACGTTCGTTCGTGTCCTCGGGCTGGTTGGTGGTGGTCAAACTCACCTAGGCCAGTGTCAACGTGAACCACGTCGTGCATTTGAAAGCCAATTCGCTCTGCTTCGCTGGGATCAATCTGACTGCCGGGATCAACAAAAGCGACTTGGGCAGTCGCATAGTGCTGGTTATCGAATCTTTTGAGTATCCACACTGCGCCGATAGCATCAATATCTGGAGCGTGGTGAGTAACAATTAATTTTTTCAACATGAAGGCTAGTATAGCAGAGGATTACTCAAGAAAAAATCAAACCAAAAACCCACCGCAACAGCCGTATGGACTCTCGTCGATAGGACAGTTGCCGTGGGCATCCTCACCGGATAAGTTAGTAATATACGTATTGATACAGAAAAAACCCATAGACAAAAAAGGCTGATGATAGAAGGTATAACAATAACCTCAGATTCAGACAAATATTACTATAAGCTTAGATAATCCACGCAATTTTTGCGGAGGAAAAATCTATCGGCGGAATCTCTTCACTACTTCCTTGATGAGCTTGCTAATAAACTGAAAAATTTCCACCAATACTCTCCAACTTAGAGGTGCTTGATCATCTTCACCCCGAACCCAAGCCGACAAAATCAGCCACTTATTTTGGTCCGGCAGATACTTCCCCACTAACTGAATATTCCGATCGTGAAGCGTACGGATAAACTTGACTGTATCTTCCTTGCTCCCCGGCTCGGTCTCTTCTGGATTTCTCAGTACTGACTCAGCCGCTTCAAGAGAAATTGAGCGTTCTTTCAAACGCTGCAGTGCGTGCTTAGTGAAAATAAATTCTGACATTATTTAGTACGCTTGAGCAAAAATCCAACGATGCGTAGCTGGCTGTCCACATCTAATACACGCTCCATTGGCTTCTTCGACATTACCTGCGGGATCAACAAACGGGAGGCACCGAGTCGTGGCTTTAGTTTCTTCTTTGATCTGCTTTTCACACTCAGCGTTTTCGCACCAGAATGCGTGGATAAATCCCCTGCTACCCACCATAATTTCTTTAAAGTTGTCGTAAGAGCTGACATCCTGATGAGTGAGACTTTCTCGCTTCGCCTTGGCTTTTTCCAGCATCTGAGTCTGAATCGTTTCCAGCAGCTGAGCTACTTCAGCCTCAAAGTTTTCTACTGCTATAGTCTTTTTCTCGCCTGAGTGCCTGATTTTGACTGAAAGTTGAGCAGCGTTCATTTCTCTCTCTCCTACAATGACACTCATTGGCACACCTTGCAGCTCCGCATCATTCAGCTTCCAGCCCATCGAGTAGGTAGGACGATTATCAATGTGCACTCTTACTCCAGCCTGTTTTAAGTTTAGTTCCAGCATCTTGGTAAACTCAAGTACCCGATCATCTTCATTAGACGCAGGGACGATGATTACCTGAGTAGGGGCGATGCGAGGTGGAAGAACCAATCCTTCGTCATCACCATGGGTCATAATCAGAGCGCCAATATTCCGCGTTGAAAATCCATAACTCGTTTGCCATACATACTCTAGCTGGTTATCTTGATTTTGGAATGCAATATTAAACGCTTCTTTTTTAGAAAAATTCTGCCCTAAATCATGGCTGGTTCCTGCTTGGAGCGCCTTTCCATCTGGCATCATTGCCTCAATACAAGTCGTTAAGTCTGCACCCGCAAATTTTTCGCCAGTACTCTTGCGACCTTTAATGACTGGAATCGCCAAGAATTCTTCAGAAACTTTTCGATACGCTTCCAAGCCATCTAGGACCATTTGCCAGGCTTCTTCATGGGTGGAATGAGCAGTATGAGCTTCTTGCCATAAAAATTCGGTTGTTCGCAAAAAGAAGTAGGTTCGTTTTTCCCAGCGTACCACGTTATTCCACTGATTTAAGGAAAGCGGCAAGTCACGATGAGACTGAATCCATTTACTGTACATCTCATACATGATTGTTTCTGAGGTTGGGCGCACCACTAGCTTTTCTGCCAGTTCTTCTCCTCCACCATGAGTAACGACTGCAAGTTCAGGAGCAAAGCCTTTGACATGTTCTGCCTCCCTACTTAAAAAAGACAGCGGAATAAAGAGCGGAAAGTATGAATTTCTGACGCCTAGTTTTTTTAGTTCAGGATCCAAAGACGCCTGAATGTGCTCCCAGATTTCATAGCCATTTGGTCGGATGACCATGCAGCCTTTGACCGGAGAGTAGTCAGCCAACTGAGCTTGCTGAATGACTTGGGTATACCACTTGCTCATATCTTCGGATTTTGGAGTGAGTTGTTTTTTTGACATACTTCCTTAGTATAGCGTACCTTTTTGCTATTATATTATTTTCTCGTTGTTATTTAGTTCAGCATAGATCAGTGAGCTAGCCTCATCTTTGCTTAAACGTTGAATCTCCCCTTCCACAAAAGACTGGTCAAAGTACTCCACCTTGTTTTTGATAACTTACAAAAAATCCACTTTTTGGGTGGAGAAACAGTAAGTAAGTTATCACTTATTTATCTGCGCTCCGTTGCCGACACGCTTTGTCGTATTTTACGAGTGACTTCCGTCGTACTCATCGTACGCAGCTCGTTTGGCGGGGTACCAAACTAAAACGCTTTTTATATTGTGAGAAAGATTATAGCAAATTGGAGTAAAAATGCTAAAAGGTAAGTTTTAATTTGATAGCCTTGCTATAGCAAAATGGCCACCTTTATTCATTATTTGTTTTGCGTATGTAGCTAAGCCGTTGGTAGTTATAGGTAGTGCTCCGCCGATACTAGTATCAATGACTAAATATGCACGTTGCTTTTGAAGACGACGACGTACGTTTCTCGACATGTATTGACGAGGTAAAATAGCTATAACGTGGTTGGATTGATCGGGGTCAGAATAACTCTCCAAACCTAGGTAACCAGCTAGTTTTCCTTTTGAGTTAGGTTGCAGATCAGGCAAATTGCCTTCTAATATGGTTTCTATATCTTGACCAGTGGCGTTCACCGGGATGCTTACGATCCAGCTTGATTTAAAACCTTTACGAAGAATTATATTTAACAAGCTAGAATCCTCTGTAGTATTTCCACAAAGTAAATCGACTAAATGTGATGTCCCACCTAGAGCCTGAAGGCTAACTTCCACACATCCATAGTCTAAATCAGCTGCTTGTGCCTCGTGATAAAGCATTAGTGCGGCGTGAAGATGCCTGGATGTTTCTTTTCCCATGGCCGAAATTGTATCATTACTTCCAGATACGAAAAGTTACAATTAGTTCCCCACCCAAGTTGTCAGCGCCTCAGCAAACACTTTACTGGCATCAATTACTTTAATTTTGTCAAATCTGCCACTCTGCGGTATTGAGTTAGTGACCACTACTGAATCAACTAAGGAATCTTGAACTCGCTGGGCTCCATGGTTTGCAAAGATGCCATGAGTAGCCAAGAAGTGGACTGACTTTGCTCCATGTTCTTTGACAATTTCTGCTGTTTCCACGATTGTGCTGCCAGAGTTAATCACGTCGTCAAAAATAAGGACGGTTTTGCCTTTCACATCTCCACTCAAACCCAGTGCTTTGGCTTCACCGGTGTGGAGGTTCCGACTCTTATCAATATTTACTAGCGGGACACTTAGCTTCTCAGCAAATGTTCTGGCTCGTTTGAGTCCACCAAAATCTGGGCTGGCAACAGCAATATTTTCTAAACCAAAGGTTTTTTGGACATACTCAATAAATAAATCAGTTGCAGACAAATGCTGGGTGGGTACGGAAAAGAATCCTGGTGTACTACTATTATGCAAATCCAGCAAAAAGACTCGCTTGGTGTACGTGCTCGAAATCATGTTGGCGACAACTTTGGCAGCGATGGGCTCACCTTCGCGAAACACTTTATCTTGCAGTGAGTAGCCCATCCAAGGGATAACCGCATTGATATGCCGGGCACCCATTCGTTCTAGGGCATCACTCAAAAGTAAAAACTCCACAATGTGCTCGTCAGCTGGACTAGAAAAGCTTTGAACCAGAACCACATTCTCACCTTTAACTGGTTCGGTGACCCAGATCCGCTTTTCTCCATTTGCAAAATAGCTAATATCCACCTTTCCAAAAGGAACGTGTAATTGATCAGCAATGCCTTTCGCCAAAGTCATATTTGAGGATCCGGAAATAATTTTCATTGTGTTGCTTTCTGCGCTTTGATTAGCGCAACTCCAAATGAAGCAGCTGGTAGTAACTCACTTTCCTCTACCTCCGTCCAGAACTGCCTTTTCTCCTGCGGTATAAAGTACTGCACACTCATAATATCCCAATTTATGAGTAATTGGCGAAGCTTTTTGGGAGTATAAATTCTCATGAACTCATTCTGACTGGCTTTTCTTGCAACGGGTGTAGTAAGTAGTAAAACTCCACCTTTTTTCAGCAATCGATAGCTCTCATGAATAGCTGCCTGATCTGAGCTTTCCGCAGGGGATTTGCCATACAGGGTATCCAGGCCAATGTGCTCCAGTGTGGAGAGCATGATGACGTAGTCAAAGGTACTGCTTTTTAGTTCAGTCTTACAAATATCAGCCTGCAGAGGAGTGAAATTTGGCTGTTTAGGGTAGTTACCTGGTGTCGCTGCTCGAATATCAATTCCAGTAACCTGAAAACTAGCTGTGGCCAGAGAAGTACTGACTGTGCTTTCGAGCCAGCCCACATCCAAGACTTTGCCTTTTCTATCAAAATTTACTTGGTTGAGTACCCAGGGAACCTCAATAATCCGCTCATTTACATCTAAATGAGTGTGTTCCTGTCGTAAGCTTTCGCTCGCATACATCCAAGAGGCCAGCGGTTTCCAGCCCCAGAAATTTCGAAAGCTAGGGTTCTTCAACTGATAGTGAACAGGGGCAGTAGTAATGTATGGTCGAAGTGGAGCAAAGAAAAATCTTAAAAAGCGAGAGATCATACCCTTATCACTTCACTAGTAAATAGGGTTGGTCTTGCAGCTGATCCAGTGTGTAGTCCCCAATTCGGACGCGGACAAGTGTAATTACCTTATACCCAACTCGTAACATCATCCGGCGGACTTGGTGGTTCCAGCCTTCATGGATGGTAATGGCGAGCTTGGTTTGATCAGGGCCTGCTTCGAGTAATTCAATTAAGGCCGGTGAAGTCATTCCTTCTCGTAACTTGACGCCCCTTTCCAAGTGGCGGAGTGCCAAAAAAGTCGGCTTGCCTTCTACCACAATATGATAAGTTTTAGGTACTTCATTTGAAGGATGGGTTAGGTATTGAGCTAAGTTCCCGTCGTTGGTGAGGACCATCAATCCTTCACTTTCCATATCGAGCCGACCAACGGGGTACAGTCTTGGTAACTTAACGTCTTCTGCTACCTTGGATTGCAGAAAGTCATTCACAGTTTTTCGGCCCAGTTCGTCACTGGTTGTAGAGACAATACCTACTGGCTTGTTAATTAAATACGTCACAATATTGGTTTGAGGATTGACGACCTGCTGGTCGATCATAACTAGATCTTTTTTTGGATCAATTCGTTGGCCAATCACGGCATTTTTGCCGTTGACCTGAACTTTTCCTTTCAAGATCAACTCTTCAGCTTTTCTTCTGGAAGTAATACCCGCCTGGGCAATAAAGGCGTGAACTTTGAGGCTCATACGTGTAGTTGCATCATAAATAGCTTTGCATCCCCATATAAAGTAAATCGTGTATGTTTCTCAATAATCATTAGGTCGCCCGTCTCAAACTTTTCTGAGTAAAAAATACTTCCTTGTTTTTCCTCAATTCGGCCCCTTCGCTCAAAGACAAAAATATAGAGCTTCCAGTCACCTGTTTCTCCAAAGTAGGTACCATTGCCATACATCTCTACGCGAAAAAATTTGGAGTAGTGCTCTGTGGTATTAAACTCCATGGCAGAAAAGTGATTATTGGTACCGCGATTCGTGACATTCTGGTATGAGACAATCTGAAATCTATTCATGAAGTGTATTCTACACTGTCTGTCGAGAAAAAGGGTTCGGCAGATCAGGTAAAGGTGTTCTGAGCAATGAATTCACTTCCTCTTGATTCTGTCTAAAAAGATGAGCTAATAAGTATATGAGTCTGAAAGATGCACAATCCCCTAACTTGGCAAAGGAAATATCCCATTTTTTCGAGTCAGAAGCGAGTTTATTAGCTGAACTTTCTGAGCAAGAACCATTATTTGCAGATGTTGGAGATGAGACACCTACTCTTACTGAGCCTGAAAATATTAGACTTTCCTGCTTCGATCCTCACTCTAAGAAGGGGAAAGCCGAAATGGTCGCCTTTATTTCAGAACATAACCTCTCGTCCCCCAACATCTCCATCCATCAATATACACAAACAGTCGCAGAAGTTCTTAGGCTCCGGCATCATTTCTTGAGTAACTTCCCTAGTATAGATTTTTCTGCTCCCGATGCAGAGGAACAACTCAGAGAGCTTATTACTAAAAAAGTGCTGGTGCAGCTATCAAGTATTACAAGAACAGAGCTGTTGAGTATTTTTACGACTAATTCTCTGGTGCATGATCTTACCTTCTTCATTTCTGAGTTGCTTACTCATAGTTCGCCGCAAGTTTTACTCGCAGAATCGCGCTGGATTGGGAATCCAGAAACCAAAAGCCTTTATCAGTACATTGGTTCTGAGCTAAATTGGGTAATGTCACAGTCGCGTAACTTGGGCTTAATTAACTTTGATGCCTTGCGAAAGCTGCGCCGTCTGAAAATTAGAGTATTGGGCGCTAGCGTGGCTGCTGGCATGATTGATCTGCTGGTTGCATTAGGTGCTGAGAATATTGAGTGTATTGACGGAGGCAGGTTAGATATCACCAAGTTGGCAGCTATGCCTCAAGGCAATGTCACTTCTATAGACGAATTGAAAGCAATTCAGGTGATGAGAGCTGCTCAAGCCAGGAATCCTTATGGTCACTTCAGAGGTTGGCCGGGGTTTATTCGAGTGAAAGAAACAGTAGGTGAAGGAAAATATGATTGCTTTTACGACGAGTTTGTAGCTGATGCAGATTTAATCATTGAAGTGGTTGATCAGACAGCAGTGAAGGTCTGGACTAGAGTACATGGTAATCGCTCTACAGCGCATACACCAATTTTGTTACTTGCCGACCTGGGCAATAGGCCGATTGCCGGACTGGAGGACGCTGAGAAAGGAAATTTCTTTAATCAGCAGCTCACAAAGAAGAACAAAGCTCACCTGATAGACTTACTCGCATCAAAAAATCCAACTCCACTACAAAAAGCCCGAGCTGCTTACTTAATGGTTAAAGATGACGTTCCTGCAGATCACTTACTCCAATTTTTAGTTGCCAGCAGTGGCAGTATGCCATTCTGGTCTCAAACCCCGATCGCTAGTAGAGAGTCAGCAGCAGTGGCAGCGAAAGTAATCTTGGCTCATTTGTCCGACAGAAAAGTGATGGGAAAAAATTTCACAGCGTTAGACGCGCCAAATGTATTAGTAAATGAATTATGTGCAGAACAGCAGGAACTACTTAGTCAGACAGTCGCCGAATTTTTACAGCTTTAGCCCCGATGTTCTGGAGCATTAATCATGCCACACTTCTTAAACTTCAATCCAGAGCCACATGGACATGTGTCATTCCGGCCAATCTTGGCTTGAGCCGCCCCTGGGGTGGCTTTTTTCTGGGCTTTGGCATTCGCAAAAGCTGAGGCAAAATCAGCAGCAGTTCCTTTGGTGGTCCGAGGGGATTTTTTCTCAGTTTGAGTCTCGTCTTCTGCGAGCTCTTCACTCAAAGACTTAAAGACATTTTCTTTTTGCGTAATGATTTGGGTGGGTTGAATGTTCTGAGTGTTGTGGTCATGGACGTGAACGCGAAAAATTCTGTTGGCAATAGTGGACTCGATATTATTAATCAGTGCCTCAAACATACTAAAGCCTTCTTTTTTATACTCGCTGAGCACCGTGTTCTTATCTCCACGTAGCCAAATGCCTTCCCGAAGATCGTCCATCTGATCTAAGTGATCCATCCATTTCTCATCCATGGTGGAAAGAACAGCAAAGCGCTCGATTTCGCGCATGGTGGTACTGCCTACAATTCCTTCTCGAGTTTGATACGTTTGTCGGGAGATTTCTTTGAGTCGTGTCGTAATCTCTTCAGTGTTTGCTAAAGTGGCAAGGGTTTCCCGGAGCTCAACCTGCGAGTGATCATCAAAGGGAATGATCTTAACGAACTCTTTGGCAATGGCATCAAACTCCTCCTGAGTGAAGTCCTGAGGGGCTCGCATACTCACCATGCTCTCAACTTCACTATCAATAAAGCCAAGCAGATCTTCCTTTAGGGAAGTATCCTCAATATTTTTGGTTGCGGTTTGCTCCAAGATCCGTCGTCTGCGCTTATAGATCACTTCTCTTTGCTTATTCATCACGTCATCAAACTCAACTAAGCGCTTGCGTTGATCAAAGAAAAATCCTTCTACTTTAACTTGCGCAGATTGAATCGCAGTTCCGACCATCCCATTCTCAATCGCCTGATCTTCTTCAATTTTGAGAAAGTCCATTAACTTTGCAATCTGGTTACCGCCAAAAAGCCTCATGATCTCATCTTCAAGCGAGATGAAGAACTGAGAAGAGCCTGGATCACCCTGGCGGCCGGCTCGACCACGGAGCTGGTTGTCAATCCGGCGAGACTCATGGCGTTCCGAGCCGACGATGTGCAGGCCACCTAACGCTACCACTTGGTCGTGAGCTGTTTGCCATTTTTCAAGAGATTCGGCGTAACCTAGTAGATCGTAGTTCTCTGGATCCACTGAAGGGGGCAGTCGAAGGGCGGTGACTAAACTTTCAGCAGTACTTTTCTTCTTTACAACGGACTTTATTTTAGCGTCAGCAACCTTAGGTTTTGCCTTGTCTGTTTTGCGATACTCTTTTAACTCTGGCTTGGCACCGCCTAGCACAATGTCAACACCACGGCCAGCAATATTGGTGGCGACGGTGATGCTGCCTTCTTTTCCAGCGTCAGCAATAATAAATGCTTCGCGTTCATTATTTTTGGCATTTAGGACTTGGTGTTCGATGCCTTTTTGTGTTAAGAAGCTAGAAACGGTTTCGTTATTTTCAATGGAGCGCGTTCCAATCAGGACTGGGCGGCCAGTTTTTTGGAGCACTTCTACTTCTTTTACAATGGCACTGTATTTCGCAGCTGTTGTCTTATAAACCACGTCAGCACGATCTTCACGAACTGCCAGCACATTGGTGGGAATGGGTAGTACATCCATGTTGTAGATCTTACGGAACTCCTCGGCCTCAGTAACCGCTGTCCCAGACATACCGGCCAATTTATGGTACATCCGGAAGTAGTTCTGGAGCGAAATGGTGGCTAAAGTGCGTGACTCCTGTTGAATTGGAACGGCTTCTTTGGCTTCGATGGATTGATGGAGTCCGTCTGAGTAGCGCCGTCCATACATTAAGCGACCGGTGTGTTCATCCACGATGATGACTTCTTTTTCTCGGACAATATACTCTTTATCCCGATGATAGAGAGTTTTAGCTTTTAAAGCTGCTTCCACATGGTGAATGACGTCAAAGCTTTCTTCGTACAGGTTTGTGACTCCAAGTTTTTGCTCAATCCGTTTCACACCTAAGTCAGTTAACGTCACTGACTTGATTTTTTCATCTATTTTAAAGTCCACTTCCTTTACCAATGACTCGACCATATGCGCGTAGTCATAGTATTTTTTTGTGGGCTCAGTATCAGGAGCAGAGATAATCAAGGGGGTCCGAGCTTCGTCAATTAAGATGGAGTCAGCTTCGTCAACAATGGCAAACTGATGGGTATCATCTGAACGCTGAACCATGTCTTCAAGTCGAGGCACCATATTATCACGCAGGTAATCGAAACCAAACTCATTGTTGGTCCCATAGGTAATATCAGCGGCATAGGCTTCTTGGCGAGTAATTTGCTGAAAGTGCTCAAGGCGCTCGTCTCCTCGCTCCTCACTATCAATCTCAGGGTTATAAAGCTCAGCCTTATCATGAACAATTACTGCGACTTTGAGACCTAAAAAGTGATAAATCGGCCCCATCCAGCCCACGCCCACCTCTGCCAGGTAGTCATTTGCTGTGACTAAGTGCACGCCCTTGCCTAATAGGGCATTTAGGTATAACGACGCCGTCACAGTCAGTGTCTTTCCTTCTCCTGTTTTTTGTTCCGTCACCACACCATTGTGCAAGGCAATTCCCGCCAATAACTGAACGTCAAAGTGGCGCATTCCTAGGACACGACGTGAGGTTTCTCGGACAGTGGCGAAAGCCTCAGGAAGGATCTCATTTAGGGCCTGAGTTTCAGCTTCTTTAGTGGTTTTACCTGAGCTGATCAGCTTTTCAAGTTGCCCAGTAATAGATTTCTGGAATTGTTGAGTTTTCGCTGTTAATTGCTTATCGCTGAGCTTCTTATAACTGGGTTCTAGCTCAGTAATTTGATTAACGACTTTTTGATATTGATCAATTTTGCGTGAGTTCACGTCAAATATCTTATTCAAAAACTTGAACATAGATCTCCCATTATCGCAAAAAGTTAACGTTTTTCGAGAGGCAAACCCTCGGTTTATTGAGTTACAGTTTTAGATTTTTTCTGCCAGAATCGGAAAGCATACCCGAGGATTACTAAGACGAACAGCGGCAAAGCTAAAATGGCTAGACGCAATCCAATAACGAAGAGATCTCTGTACAGACTAAAGGCATCTCTGACAGCAACTCTAATTTCGTCTGATATGCTTTGTTTTTCAAGATCAACAAGTGGCAAACCAGCTTCTTTTGTACTAATGTTTAGGCTAATCGTCGCCATATTTGCATCCCCTTGTAGGTTCTCACTTTGGGCGGATAAGCGCTCAATCTGTCCACGTACATTTGAGAGCTCACGTTGAACTTCCAAAGTCTGAGTAACATTCTGGGCCTTACTCATCAGACTCAGTAATTGAGTCTCACTTGCTTGTAAGTTCTTAATTTGAGCATCCAGATCTATCTTTTGTTCAGTCGCATCTAGAGAAGTAATATTTTCATCAGTCACTTTATCAGCAAGTTGACGAAGTTTTTCAAGTACCCCATCTAACTTGCTTACTGGAACGCGCAACGTCATCGCTGCATTTACAACTCCTTGGCTCATATCTTGTTCAAAAATATTACTGGAAGTTACAAATCCGCCTTCTTGACTCATGACCTGGGTAATTTGTCCGACACTCTCACGAGTATCTTTCACAATTACGCTCATAAAGACGTTCCGAATAATTGTTCTGTCTTCGGTGGGCGTAAAACCGCCATTGTCACTCTGGGGCATGACCGGTTTGTCGATCATATTGGCTTCACCGCGATAGAGCATCTTCTCTTCCATCATCCCTGGATTTGGTGGAACCATAAAAGCTGGAGACGATGTACTAGAATCAAATGCAGAACCGCGTTGATACATCATTCTATCGTTAGATCGCAGGAAGCCGATCAGAGGAATACCAAAGAAAATCACCACTGCGAGAAAAATCAGAGTTTTTTTGGACATATACTGCAACTATACACTACTTCCGTTTTATTAGGTCTTTTCCCATAAAATTTTGCAGGACTTTTGGAATCCGAATTGATCCGTCTTCATTCTGGTAATTTTCAATGATCGCGGCAAGCAAGCGCGGTGAAGCGGCCATGGTGTTGTTTAGTGTATAGACATACTTGGTGCTGCCATCTTTGGCTCGATACTTAATATTTAATCTGCGGGATTGGAAGTCATTAAAGTAACTAGCAGAGTGAGTTTCTCGGTATTTTTGTTGGGCTGGAAACCAAGTCTCAATGTCGTACTTTTTCCGCTGACCTGCTCCCATATCACCAGTGCACATCAGGAGTACTTGGTACGGTAGCTCTAAATCTTGAAGTAATTTCTCAGCAGCTGAGACCATTTTGTGATGCCACTCTCGGGTAGTATCTTCATCAGCAACGGTATACACAACTTGCTCTACCTTGGTAAATTGATGCACGCGGATAATGCCTTGAGTGTCTTTGCCGTGTGTACCTACTTCACGTCGGAAACACGGTGAGATACCTGCCATTTTAATAGGCAAGTCTTTCTCATTTAAAACTTCATCTTGGTGATAGGCGGTCAAAGAAACTTCCGCAGTGCCAATCAAACCCTGATTATCTTGAGTCGTATAGTGGTCTTCTATTCCCCAAGGAAAGTAGCCAGTCCCCCACAGTGCCTCTTTGCTGACTATCAAGGGTACTGTCATCGGAGTAAATCCATCATCAGTCAGGAGTCTAAGGGCATACTGCAATAGTGCCTGTTCCAGCAGAACAGCCTCATTTTTTAAGAAGTAGGCGCGGAAGCCAGCGATGCGAACTGCCCGTTTGGTGTCGAGAAGGTCGTTCATTTGCATCAAGATTTCATGAGCTCTCGGAGTAAAACCGAACTCAGTGGGTATTCCTACTTGGTGATCCACTTTATTGTCATCTTCGTTCTGACCCACGGGTACATCTGTGGCCGGAGGGTTAGCGACTTGATACATCAGATCTTTGTACATTTCCTCGACTTTTTTTAGCTCGGGTTCAATGTCCTGAAGCTCGGCTTTTAGTGTCCGACCCCGATCAATTTGCTGCGCAGTTGGTTTATGATCTTGAGCACCTTTAATAGCATCAGTGTTCTGGTTGATTTGTTGGCGGACTTCCTCAACTTTAGTAATCAATCGCCGCCGCCGTTCGTCCATGGCAAGTACCTCCTCAACAATTTGAGGATTCATTTGTTTATCAGCAATGGCTTGCTTTAAGTCTTGGGTGTGGTCGCGAATATAGGAAATATCAAGCATAGGGGATAGTATACCGCAAAATAGTTCTGTCCGGCCATCCGCCACGCTACGCTTGGCGTCAGCTCTCCGGCCATCCGCCACGCTACGCTTGGCGTCAGCTCTCCGGCCGTCCGCCACGCTACGCTTGGCGGAAAATTGAGATCAGGAAAGCAATGTGTTCATCTTCTGATTTTTCAATCAGTTCCATCCCCTTCGTAATATCTGCTCGGCTGACGTTTGCTGCAAAGGATTTATCTTTTAGTTTTTTCTTAACTGATTTTGGCTCCATGTCCGCGAAACGATTTGGTCTCATGATTGAAACCGCATACATAATTCCAGACAATTCGTCGCAAGCAAAAAGATATCGCTCAATCAGGGTTTCAGGGTTTTTTCCAGTTCTCTCTGGACCATGAGCTAGGATGGCAAGCCTCAATGACTCTGGATAGTTGGTAAGCCACTCCTTGACGGCTGTATTTGGGTGTTCGTCAGGAAACTCCTCCCAATCAAGGTCGTGGAGTAACCCGGCTTGGTACCAGAGCTCTGAATCTTCTCCTAATGACTTCGCATAGGCTTCCATGGCTTGTGCGACCATGCTGCAGTGGTGACGAAGGGCTTCGCTCTGAATGTGAGTTTTTACTAACTCTTCTGCCTCAGAGCGGGGTGCTATCGGAGTGCTGTCGGGGGCAGTTGCTTTGATAGGAGTCTTTTTCGGCGCAGCAGACACGATGTCTTTTGGTGGTGCAATCGGGTTCAAGCTCCTCATAGTGGGAAACAGAATCACGTCTCGAATCGAGCTCTGACCGGTGATAATCATCACCATCCGGTCAATTCCCAAACCAAGCCCACCAGTTGGTGGCATGCCATACTCCATCGCAGTCAAGAAGTCCTCGTCTAATGGGTGAGCTTCCTCATCACCGCTTTCAGCTGCTTTAACTTGTTCTTCAAAAAAATGTCGCTGCAGCTTGGGATCATTGAGTTCAGTATAGGCATTCCCAATTTCCCAGCCTAAGATGTACGGCTCAAAGCGCTCAATCAGATCTGGGTCATCTCGGTGAAGCTTACATAGGGCAGTCGTTTCCTTCGGAAAGTCAGTGATAAAAGTAGGTTGAATTAAGTGCTCTTCTACTGCTTCAAATAAAGTTGCAATCGCAATCCCACGGACAAACCCGGCGCCTACTCCTGAAGTGTTAGGATCTTGCTCATACTTTAAGTGATGCTTATGAATTTCGCCCATTAATTCCTCGTCGGACAATTGGTCAACATCCAGATGCAGATACTCTTTAATTGCATTCTTCATTGTTATGCGGCGCCACGGAGCTTTTAGCTCTATCTCGTGCTTACCCCACTTCACCGTGGTTGTCCCTAAAACCTCGAGAGCAATTGTTTCATAAATTTCTTCGACTAGCTTCATCATGTCGTTGTAATCCCAGTACGAGGCATAGCACTCCATCATCGTAAATTCTGGATTGTGAGTGCTGTCAATGCCTTCATTGCGGAAGTTATGGTCAATTTCGTAGACTTTTTCAAATCCACCAATAATGAGCCTTTTCAAGTAGAGCTCGTCAGAAATTTTTAAATAGAGGTCCATATCCAAAGCATTGTGATGGGTCATGAAGGGTCGTGCATTGGCGCCACCATACAGTGGCTGCAGAGTCGGCGTTTCAACCTCTAAGAAGTCATGGGTATCCAGTACTCGGCGAAGGGTACTGACAATCTTGCTTCGTTGGCGAAAGGTGGCTTGGACATCTGGATTCATGATTAAGTCGACATACCGCTTTCGATATCGCTCTTCAACATCTTTTAAGCCATACCAGGTATCTGGTAAAGGTAAAATAGTCTTGGTTAAAATGCGATACGATTTGGCTTGGACGGTACGTTCCCCAGCCTGGGTGGTAAAGGTAACCCCTTTCACTTCGATAAAGTCACCAATGTCAAAGTGTGCCAAGTTAGCAAACTCGGTTTCCGAGAGATCTTCAGCTTTAAAAGCCACTTGAATCTTGCCTGTCCCATCATGAATATCTGCAAACTGAATCTTGCCATGACCTCTCCAAGCGCGAATTCGGCCAGCGATACTGACCTCCAGGCTATCTGCCACTGAAGCCTCAGCAGCAGTATGAGTGCGTTGGGCTGTTTGGGGAAAAGGATTAATTCCTTGATCCAGCCAAGCCTGTAACTTATCTTCTCGAGAACTTAACATTTGATCAAGACGTGACATAGTGTTTTGTAATCCTTCTTAATTATAGTTATCCGGAAAAGCCGGCTAAAAACGATACAACATTTTCCCCCAATAGATCAGTATTATAGCCTCCCTCTTGCACGATCACAGTTGGTAAATTGAGGGAAAGAATAGTCTGGGCCATTTGCTCAAAGTACTCTGTTGTTAAGGCAAAGCCACCGATGGGATCCGCTTCATGGGTATCAAGTCCAAGAGAGACGACCAAGTGCGCTGGTGCGTACTCGCTAATTTTAGCTAAAACCGCTTCGAGAGTACTCTGATACTGCTGATTGGTCGTACCAGCGGAAAGACTACGGTTTAAGTTAAATCCAGCCCCTGCTCCTTCGCCAGTTTCGTTCTCAAAGCCAGAAAAGTACGGGAACTTCCAGTTTGGATCTGCATGAATTGATGTGGTAAAGACATCTGCGCGTCGGTAGAAGATTTGCTGAGTGCCGTTGCCATGATGAAAGTCTACGTCTAGAGTAGCAACTCGGCCAAACTGTCCTAAGTACTCTGCGGCCACCGCAGCGTTATTCAAGTAGCAGTACCCGCCCATCTGGTCACTAGCAGCGTGATGTCCTGGGGGTCGGCACAGCGCGTAACTGGCTCGCTGGCCAGTATGAAGTGACACTGCGGCAGCATGTGCGCATCTAGCGGAAGCAAGTGCGGCTGACCAGGTATGTTTTAGTAAAGGTGTGTAGAGGTCAAAGCTAAATCTTCCCAACTGAGCTACTGGATTCTGAGATCTTGGCTGGCCGCCATGATACTGAAAGACTGATGGATAGAGGTGCTGGGTCTCAGTTAATTCATTACAACGCCGCTCCAGAAACTCTAGGTAGTCAGAATCATGAATATGAAAGAGCAGCTCCCGATCAATTTCCGTGTGCGCTTCTTCTAACTCGTACCCTGCGGTTTCCAAAGCTGCAGAAATTCGTTCTACCCGCGCAGGCACTTCGTTGTGTGGAGTCTGTTCGCCATTGAAGATCTCATATAAGGGTTCATGCTGTATGTGACTAGGGTTATGAAAGATTTTCATGCGTTCCTTTTTTGAAAGTTACTGAATGAGTATATTTGTTCAACTTGTTCTCGAGAATAATCATTTTGAATACTTGTATAGGGTAGTGCGCCCATAATAAAGTTTCTCCAATATTGATAGTTCTCGGTTCCATCTCCAAAATTTTCGCTACTCAATCCATTTACCGGCTTTCCATCCAGCACCGAAACGTTTCGCCTCAGGATCTGGATTGGCGTATCTTCTAAACCAGGGCAAATTTCAACTAAAGGGAGAGTCATGCCGGCATGCCTGCCAACTCGATCAGATCTGACACTTAAGTTAAATTCCGATAAAATTATTGGTATTATTCCTGGCGCAGTTTCGTCATACAGGTGGTTGTTCAGGATCTGTGCATGTAATCCAATAACTGCAGCAGAGCAAAGTCCTCTCCCTTCCATCCCTCTGAGTGTTCCATACTCAGTACCTTCAATGATCTGGACTCCACGTCGATTGGGTGTTTCTCTGTTTAAGTGTAGCGGTTCCCCCATGCAGGCAGAGGCTAGTTCATTATTCTCCGTGTTCCGCACACCTGAGAACCAAGCATTTGTGTTTCTTGGATCCTGGGCATTGAACCGCTCAATAAAACTGGCGACACCTTCTGGCGTCCAGCCAAACGGCTTCCAAATCTGGGCAAGGCATTCAATATCAGCTTCATTAATTTGAGAAGTAAGTTGAAAAGGAGTCTCTTGCAGTCTGGCAACTCTATCCAGAGGAGAAACACGATTTTGTTGAGGTTGTTGCCAGTCTTGATACACTTCATTCCACTCTGGAGCTTCTGAACTGTGGACATTTTGGCCTAACATCACAATAAACCGTTCTTCTTGAGGATCCATAATATTTAGGGGAATCAAGACCTCTAGCGGCAATCTATCCCTATGCTCTTGGTTTGCTAAAAGTTCATTAACGACATTTGCGGTACACACTGCTCTTACCACGACTCTGCGTCTACCACGCTCCTGAGTTGCTTTGTGCTGAAATAGGGAAAAAAGTTGTTCTAGCTGCGAAAAATGATTTACTTCACTTCGAACATTAAAATACCCCCTACCTTCTGAGCGAGCATAGTCGGGTCCTGGAACACCTGTACTGATAATTTCTGCACTGGACATATATATTCAAGAAAAATCTTTTCTTGCCTCCATACAACTGCTGTAATTTATACGTTCATCGATGAACAACCAGGACTTTATCATGATGTGTTATAAATGCGTAATAAAGTAGTAAATGTTTCATTTATTGACAAATTGTAATAAATATAACATAATCAAAGGATGAGAAAGATATCTGATATTGTCTTCGAACTACTTCAAGCTTCAGAAACTGCTCTGGAGTCGATGAGGGCAGGGATCTTGAATTTTAGTGCCTACGCTGAGTTCGTTCAGCCAGAGGTAGAGAAACTGGCTTGGAAGCCAGTAAAGAAGACTACAATTGTGGTTGCCCTCTCGAGGATAGCTAAGAGTATGGAGGAGCTGCACGCCCTTCGTCCTCAGGTAGTATTGGATGAGCTGAGCATCAAGTCACCCCTGTGTGACATCACCTACGAGAAAACGAAACATACGGCAAAGCAGATTAGAACGCTTTCTCAGGAGCTAGGAGATAAAGAAAACACCTTTTTAATTGTGACGCAGGGAATGAGTGAAATTACCATTATTACTCTTGAGGAAGACGAGCAGAAAATTACTCGGCACTTTAGTCATCCGCCCAAATCTATTTATAGAGATTTAGTAGGGGTAAGTGTCCGTTTTTCCGAACAGTACCTGATTCAGCCGAATGTGATTTATAGTATTTTAAGTTTGTTGGCTGCTAAACGAGTGAACCTGATTGAGATAGTCTCTACTTATACCGAACTGACCATGGTAATTGAAAAACGTGAAATGGAAGTTGCCATTACTGCGCTCAATAGATCGTTTAAAGCTACCTTGTAAACCTGGTTATTTAATCTCAAGGATCTCGTATGTACTCATGCCTGCAGGGGCCTCCACCTCAATCTTTTCGCCTTTTTTCTTCCCAAGTAGCGCTTTACCAATTGGTGAGATGCTCGAGACTTTACCGGCTTTAGGATCTGCTTCGAACTCACCAACAATGATGAAGGTAATTTTGCGCTTTGATTTGCCTGAGGAGATCACCACTTGGACGTGTGAGCCGATTCCCACCACACTGGTTTTGGTAGTGTGAGAAATAATTGTTGCGTTGTTCAACACGTTCTGCAACTCCGCGATGCGGGTTTCGGTCAGCTCTTGGTCTTCTTTGGCACTGTGATACTCTGCATTTTCACTTAGATCCCCATATCCTCTGGCCGTCTCTACTCTTTTAATAACAGAAGGTAGTTTAACTTCAATAAGCTCATTCAGTTCTCTTACTAACTCGTCATAGCCTTCTTGGGTCAACTGAATTTTTGGCAATCCGTTTGTGGTCATAACATTCCTATCCTCATAAAAAACACCCTTTTCGGGTGAAGTTTAACAATATTACAGGTAGTCGTCACTTTTTTCAATGTGTGATTGATGTGCCAGATCTCTATTATTGTACAGAATCAGGCAAGTTTCAAAGTAAGAAAATAGTAAGAAGTCGCCTTTTCTTTAGATTCGAGAGTGCTTGGTTCTTTGAGCAACCTTAATCTCGAGAAGGGCCCGCTTGAGTGAAGCCTCAGCCATCATTAACTCTCGCTCATCAACTGTTTTAGACATGGTTTCGTGGGCAGCCTGAACGGCCTGCTCTGCTTTTTGAAGGCTAATTGCTCGTGCTTCGACGGCACTATCCACCATAATCATGATTTGATTATTTGGACCGACATCAATAAATCCTTTTGAAACCACAAAAGAGTCTTTTTCTGCTTCAGTTTGGTAGCGCAGTTCACCGGTTTGTAACTTTGCAAAAAGAGGTATGTGGCCGGGTAAAATGGTTATTTCTCCCTGGACGGTCGGTGCAGTTACAGCATGAGCCACAAACGAACTAAGCTGTTTTTCTTGTGTGATGACTGTAACGTGCAGTAACTGTTTACTCATATATACCATTTATAAGGTTTTCGCTTTGGCAATAGCATCGTCAATCGTACCGACTAAGTAGAAAGCTTGTTCTGGTAGTTGATCGTGCTTACCATCTAAAATTTCTCTGAAGCCACGAATGGTTTCTGCTATAGGCACATATGCACCTTTAATGCTGGTGAACTGCTCGGCCACAAAGAAAGGTTGGGAAAGGAACTTTTGCACACGACGGGCTCGAGCTACAGCTAGCTTGTCTTCGTCACTTAACTCATCAATACCCAAGATAGCAATGATGTCTTGGAGCTCTTTATAGCGTTGTAAGACTGCTTGGACACCTCGTGCGACATCATAATGCTCTTGACCGATAATGTCTGGTTGAAGAATCTTTGACGCCGAAACTAGAGGATCTACCGCTGGATAGATTGCTTGCTCAGAAAGCTTTCGATCCAAAGAAATGGTGGAGTCTAGGTGAGCAAAGGTGGTGGCGGGGGCTGGATCAGTGTAATCATCGGCTGGCACATAGACTGCTTGGATTGAAGTAATAGAGCCTTTTTTCGTCGAGGTAATTCTCTCTTGAAGCGCAGCCATCTCAGTTGCGAGGTTAGGTTGGTAGCCTACTGCTGAAGGGACCCGGCCAAGTAGCGCTGACACCTCTGAACCAGCTTGAGAAAAACGGAAAATATTGTCGATAAAGAACAAGACGTCTTCGCCACGCTCATCCCGGAAAAACTCAGCCATAGTTAAGGCGGTTAACGCCACGCGCAAACGATTACCTGGGGGTTCATTCATTTGGCCAAAGCACATCACAGTACTTGGTAAGACGCCAGAGTCCTTCATTTCGTGATACAAGTCATTCCCCTCACGAGTACGCTCCCCGACACCTGCAAAGACGGAGTGGCCTTCGTGCTCCTCAGCAATGTTACGGATCAACTCTTGAATAATAACCGTCTTGCCTACGCCTGCCCCACCAAATGCGCCCACTTTTCCACCTTTAGCAAAAGGAGCGATTAGGTCGATGACTTTAATACCAGTTTCTAAGATTTCCGCTTTGGTGCTGAGATCCTTAAATAAAGGAGCACTTCGATGAATGGGGGCAAATTGTTTCGCTTGAATAGCTTCGCCTTCATCAATGACTTCACCAATCACGTTAAAGACTCGGCCAAGCGTCTCATCACCTACTGGCACGGTAATTGCAGCGCCTGTGTCACTTACTTCCATGCCTCGAGATAAACCATCAGTTGAGCCCAATGCAATAGCGCGGACAGTGTCCGTACTAAGCTGTTGTTCGACTTCAAAGGTCAGTATGCTTCCGTCAGTCCGTTTGAGCTTTAGGGCATTATAAATTGCTGGTAGTTGAGTGCTGAAAACGATATCAGCAACTGGTCCCACAATCTGCTTGATTTTTCCGATATTTTGGCTGGCCATAAAATCCTTTCTTAGTTGTTCACCGTCAAAGTAGCTGTCGTAATGTCCAGCAGCTCACTGGTAATGGCTGCTTGGCGTGATTTATTAAATACGAGCTTCAGTTCGTGTACCAGATCTTTGGCATTATCGCTGGCATTTTTCATAGCAACCATTCTGGCGCTGTGTTCACTTGCCTTGGCTTCGAGCAAAGTCTGGTACAAGGTATTTTCCAAGTAGTATGGTAACAGTTCATCTAAGATTTCGCGTGGGTTAGGTTCAAAAGTATACTCAGAGAAAATTCCTGGCTTAACTGCACTCCTCTCATTTTCTGCGATGGCCTGAGAAAGAGGCAGTAATGGAGTTAGCTTTACCTTCTGAGTCAGAGTGTTTATGAAGTCCATGTGCAAAATCCAAACTGATCGGTACTCTCCAGAGAGAAAACCGTCGGTAATTAACTTCCCAACTGGTAAAATCTCATTCACCGAAACAATTTCTGGTAAGTTCGTAAACTGAGCACTAATCGTAATTCCCATTTTTCGTGCAAAACCGATTGCTCTTTTCCCGAGAACCATTAGCTCTAAATCTTGTTGCTCACGACTCCATTGTAGGGCGGCTTTAAAAAGGTTGGTATTTAAACCACCGCAGAGTCCTCGGTCTGTTGAGAACAAGATTAGGATATTTTTCCCGACAGTGTGGTGTGCAAGTAGTGGGTGCAGACTGGAATCAGTGAATTGCGCCACCTTTTGAAGTGATTCTTGAATCGCATGCGTATATGGTCGAGCAGCGAGAGCTTGCTGCTGCGCTCGGCGCATTTTACTCGCAGAAACCATTTCCATCGCTTTCGTGATCTTGGAAATATTGGCAGCAGTGCTAATACGTCGTTTTATTTGTCGGGTGTTGGCCATTAAGCCTCCAGCATCCATTCCCCATGGAGACGATTAAATGCTTGCACAGCGTCTTTTAGCTCTGCGATCGTTCCATCGATCATTTTCTGCTCTTTGCGAATACTCGCTAAGATCTCAGGATACTGGTCGTGGATAAACTCTAGATAAGCTTTTTCCCAGTCACCCAAGAAGTTCTCTTGAACTGGATCTAGGTAGCCATTGACGGCTGCATAGATAATTACTACTTGTTCCTCAACTTTGAGTGGAGTGTCCCAGCCTTGTCGCAAAACGGCATTGACGCGGATGCCTCGATCAAGTTGAGCTTTGGTTTTCTCATCTAAGTCTGAGCTAAATTGAGCAAAAGCCTGCAGTTCTCGGAATTGAGCGAGGTCCAGCTTCATGGTACCCGCAACCTGTTTCATGGCCTTAATCTGCGCAGCTGAGCCAACGCGAGAAACAGATAAACCGACGTTAATGGCGGGTTTCATGCCAGCATTAAATAAATCTGCTTCCAAGTACAGTTGTCCATCGGTAATCGAGATGACGTTGGTTGGCACAAAAGCAGAAACGTCATTTCCTTGTGTTTCAATGATCGGAAGGGCGGTAATCGAGCCACCACCGTGTTCTTTATTTAAGCGAGCAGCACGCTCTAGCAAACGAGAGTGGAGGTAGAAAACGTCACCTGGGTATGCTTCACGGCCAGAAGGACGACGAAGCAGTAAGGAAATTTCACGATACGCTTGAGCATGCTTGGTTAAGTCATCATAAACGATCAAGACATCTTTTCCCTGATCTAAGAAGTACTCAGCCACCGCAACACCGGCATAGGGGGCTAAAAATTGGAGTGATGCAGGTTGAGAAGCTGATGCTGCTACAATTGTGGTATAGGACATGGCTCCACGCTCTTCTAGAATTTGTTTGGTTTGGGCTAAAGTTGATTGCTTTTGACCAATTGAGACGTACACACAGACAACATTCTGGTCTGCTTGATTAAGGATGGTGCCTATCGCAATCGCAGTCTTCCCTGTTCCACGATCACCGATAATCAACTCACGTTGACCTCTTCCAATTGGAATCATCGCATCAATGGCTTTAATACCAGTTTGCAGAGGGACTGAAACAGATTGTCGAGCCATAACCCCTGGGGCAATGCGTTCCAGCAGCATTCTTTTTCCTTGGGAAATAGCAGCTCGACCATCAATTGGCATCCCAGTTGGGTCAACTACCCGACCGATAATGTCATCAGCCACGTTCAGAGAAAGGATCTGACCTGTGCCATAAATCAAATCACCGGCCTCTAAGTGAGTGGTTTCACCCAGGGCAACAATACCCACTCGTTCTGGCTCTAAGTTTAAGGTTAAACCAAGCTTGTTTTGACCAAGGTCAATAAGCTCGCCAATTTGGGCTTTTTCTAATCCACTTGCTTGAATGATGCCGTCTCCAAAAGAGAGCACTCGACCAACTTCACTCTGGTTAATCGAAAAAGAGGCAGAATCAATCAAGTTAGTAAAATTGACTGAGGTGGTTGTTTTTTTCATGACAAAATCACTTTACTGTCTAATTTCTTGCAATATTCTTTGCTTTATTTGATAGAGCTTACTTCGGAGCGAGCCATCTAGCTGTCGAGAATTGATGGTTAAAATTAAACCACCCAAGATAGAGGAATCAACTGTTTCTTGATACTCAACAGTGGATCCATACTTTTTCTCGACCGCCTTTTTAAGTCGGCTAAGTTGTGCCGAATTAAGTTCGACTGCAGTGGTAATGAGTACCTTGTTCATAAAATTAAATTAAAGCGATAACTTCTTCAATGTCTTTATCAAGTTTTTTAGCAATTGATTTTTGATCTACAGCTTCACCGAGCACCTTTTCAGTCATGTGAATGACCTGAGTCATGAACTCTGCTTTTAAGTCTTTGACCATATTTGCGCGTTCTTCAGTAAGTTGATTACGTTGCTTTTCAATTTCTTGAGCTGCCGCTTTTTTAGCTTCTTCTAACATCTGTGAGCGAAGGTTGACTGCATCCCTCTTGGCTTCAGCTACCAGTGCAGCTGCTTCTTTGTGCGCATCTACGACTGCTTTTCTCTTAATTTCGTCAATATTCTTTTTCTCAGCGAAAGTTAGCTCTGCTGCTTTTTGGGCTTCTTCCACACGATTACTTCGCTCCTCAAGCATTTTCCTGACTGGTTTGTAGAGCAAGAAAGTTAATGCTCCGGTGACCACGAAGAAGTTAATCATCTGGAAGAGTATTTGGGGAATTTGAATTTCCATATTACTGTGATCGCAAATAAGCTTTTTTTTTGAGTAAGCTTCTTTGCGCCTTCTTAAATATTAGGCTACAAATTGTAAAATAAGCGCAATGACCAAGGCGTAAATTGCAATTGCTTCTGCAAATGCGACACCCAAAATCATGTTCGTTTGAATCTTACTGGTTGCTTCTGGATTGCGACCAATAGCTTCCATTGCCTTGGAAACGATCATACCTACTGCTAAACCTGGACCAATTGTGCCCAAGCCCATTACGAAAGCTACTGCAAATTCTTTACCCATACATCCTCCTAATTTATATTAATGGTCACCATGACCACTCATGGCCATGTTGAAAAGTACTAAAGATAACATTGAAAATACTAAGGCTTGGATCACTCCAACGAAAATTTCTAACCCATAAAATGGCATTGGTGCGATGATCCCTACCAGAGAGCTGACGACAGCCAACAGCACTTCTCCAGCGAAGATGTTCCCAAATAACCGAAAAGCAAAGGAAATGATTTTGGATAACTCTGAAACGAACTCCAGGATGCCGACGAAAAAACTGATCGGACTTGAGAAGTTAAGGTATTTTTGAAAGTAACCAAACTTAAATTGACTGAAACCAAATATTTGTGTGGCAACGACTGAGATTAAACCCAGGGCTAGGGTCATGTTTAGGTCAGCAGTGCCAGCACGGAAGTACGGGACAAAAACTTCTCGACCAGTTGTTTCTTTGGCTTGGCTGGCTGGACCTTCAGGAATGGCACTACCAGCTCCTTCTTGGACAACTCGTTCTTCTATGACTTCGCTGGCATGTACCTTCAGACTTGGCTGTTGAAAAGTGAGTTTGGAAGGGAGTAGCTCAGCATGTTGCAAACTTTCCCTAAACCCAATAGTTCCTATACCTGGTAAGAGACCCAACCAGTTATTGGCCAGAATAAAAAGGAAGAAAGTTGCGATTAAAGGAAAGAATTGAGCGGTACGTTTCTTGTTCCCAGTTACACTGTGAACTAAAGAAGAAAGGGACTCAATAATCCACTCAGCAAGATTCTGAATGCCAGTAGGTCGATTGGTACTCTTTAGAGAATTTTTTACCCAGATGCCAAAGGCAATTAACAATACACTTGCAATAATGCTCGTGACCATGGAGTTGGTAACGTCAAGCCCTTGAACAGTGAAGAGCTTTTCGGCTGAGATAGAAATGTGTAGACCACTGGCGGCCATATACCCAAATTTTAATTTACTAATTGTATTCGAAACCCAAGAGCAAACCTGGAGCGTTTGAAATTATAAAGATCTTTTAAGCCGATGCAAGTAGGTAATTGTTACACCTTACTTATTCTGCTAGGACAATCACTGCTGTGTAGGCATCCTTAGTATCTTCAGTTGATTTCGTTGTTTTTACAGTTAAGTCTAATTTAGTGTTCTTTTCCAGTATACTTAGTAGTTCTGCATTTTCTTCCGCCAAGAGAAGATAGTTTCCTTTTTCAGCGTAGGTACCCTTTGCATTCGCAGTATCAACAGTTTTAAAACCAGCACTAGTAAGTAATTTCTTGAAGGTCCCTGCCTTTCCAGGGACAGTTGTTGCATTTACTACAAGAACTTTAGTTATTGCCGTATCTATTGTCGCTGAAGCGGTTGCTGTTGGGGTTGGAGAAGGGCTAACTAATATCACTGTAGTAGCAGGAGAAGGTGTGACGACGATGGCTTGATTGAGCGGGCTATTCTTTTCGGATAGGCGGAGCATGGCAAAGCCAATGCCTACCCCTGCGACCACAGTAATCACTAAAGCAACTAGAGTAATCATGACCATTTTAAGCAATGGACCGCTACCGCTTTTATTGCGGATAACGGGACGCTGGATCGAAGGCTGAGAATGAGGATTTACAGCAGGAGAGAAGGTAGGAGAATTCATAGATTTAGGATATGTGAATGGTACCACAGTTGCGGGAATTACTATATTGGGTGAGTTGGCTTGGATCGGTTCTTCTGGAATTTCCACAAAGGTTGGGGGTGTAACTCCTTCCTCTAAAACTTCGACCTTTTCTTCAATCATCAGATCTATCTCCTCTGGCTCAACTACGCTTTCAGTTTTGCTTTCAGCGTTGGTGAGGACTGTGGCTTTTAGTGGTAGCGTTGGGGCAGGTAGTTCTTCCTCGAGCTCTATAGTCGAATCTGGAACTTTTTCTGAGATCTCATCATCATCGTTAATACTTTCATCAATAATGAGTGGGCCTTTTTCTTCTACAAAAGGTTCTTGAGAGGTGCCAGTCTTGTCTTTGCCTAAATTAAACCTAGGTACAGGGAACTCTGGAATGTCGAGGGTTTTTGCTGCTGCTTCAATAATTTGCTTAAGGTAAGAAGGAATTCCCTCGGTTTCATCAGAAAAGTTAGACAGTTGTTGAATGGGTAACGTTCCACTGAGTTTTTCTTTGATCTCGTTCTCAACTAAGGCGTTCGTCAGTAGGTACATAGTCTGAATGTTGGGCTCAGCGCCTTTGAGCGTTTTCACAGTCTCGATAATGTTATCAACCTCATTAATACTGCAGGAAACTGCTTGGTCAACTCCAATGTAGTGTTCAGCTAGATAGAGCTGACTCCCAATTTGAATGGTACTTAGGGAAGGTTCTAGCGAGATAACTGACTTAATTGTCCAACTAAGGGCAGTTATGTCCGTAATAACTACTTTTTGAGTCTTGGCTGCTTTCCGTATTGGGTCAAGCAAAGACCTTTCTAGAGCAGAGAGCTGAACTTTAGACTTGCCTCGATGCTTGGTCAGCACAAAGCTCTCTACCTGGTGAGAATCTTTTTCAAACTCTAAGCTCGGAAGCAACTTTTCTTTGACGTAGTCTTGGACTCCACTTTCGGTCGTCTCATTTACGTCTACAATCGTGTTAGTGAATAAAAAGTCAGGCAAAACCAACTGATACTCATCTGGTTCAATTTTCTTGATCAACTTTTCCACATTATCAACAATAAACTCGTTCTCATCAATAAAGTTGCCATTTATTTGACGGAAAGCGTGAATTGCAAAAGAGTGAGTTTTTTTGGTTGGCAGAACCTCAGCAATGTAGGCAGAGTCAGGCAAGATGTAGAGAAATTTACGCGTGTTTAGCATAAGATATTTTTTTTGATAAAATGAATGCTTCAATCCAAAAGGTGTGTTTAGTATGTACTATGACCAAACTCCTTGGCAAGAGGGCAAAGTTAAATTAATGTGACTCATTCTTCTTTCCTGCCCTCTTTTTCCTTGACTCTAAAAATTGTTCCACAGACTTAGGAAAGAATCTCAGATAGAGCATGAGTGGAACTGCTAGGATACACCCTGCAGCGGCGTCCAAAGTATCTTTCAGTGCTTCTAAAGTAACTTGATTTTCTTTTTGAGTAGTCATACTGGTGCCATAAGTGTATTATACCTAATGAAATATGATCAATTATTTTAATCGTCAGCGAGTGTTTTTTTTCTTGTGTGTTTTTCTCCTTTTAACTTTTTCTACTTTTTTTACTCTTAAAAGGAGTAGATTTTCTCAGCTTGCTTCACAAGTCAAAGATTTTCCCAACCAATCAATGGTTGGGAAAATTACCAACCAGTGGTACTCCTCTCTTTTCTTTGATCAGTGGTCTGCCCCTCTTTTCGCGTACCCGCTTGCATATAAACTTTCTGAAACTGGAATCGGGCTCTCTTATCCTCAAGTCAGAGCGACGAGTAAAACCGTTTTTGCTTCTTATACACAAGATATTTTAATTGGACTGTCAGATCATTTTAATCAGAAAAATATTTTAGAGAGTGATCCCTTAAGTGTTAGTGTTCAGCTATGCAGTGACCAGACTTGCTTAAGCACCCGTTTTATTCACGGCTCTCCAGTACTCACTGTTAAAGTAGAAAAAGACACTATACTCAAGGTAAGTGCCCCTGCTGCAACTGGAACTGATGTAAACGGTACTGCTAGTAAAATTATTTTTGCTCACGGAAAATATCTACTCAGTTTAGTAAGTGACACAAATGTCCAAAAGCCCCTCGGCCTTGATACTACCAAAAAAGATTGGAACTTAGCTGTTCAAGCAGGAGATCGCCTGTTTATTGCGCTAGAACCAGATGCTGCGGCTCTCACCATTACAGACACACAAGTACAAATCGAAAAAGGCTCTTTCAATTATAAAAGTGAGCAAAGTTCGCTTACGACTTCCTTAAACTTTTCAACTGCAACTGGGAACCCACCACTAATAGCTCTGCTCCCACACCATTGGGAAAAAATTACCGATCAGTCTCTAGGTGAGTACAATACTCTGCGCGGCCAGATGAGATTATACAAACAGAGCTCGATACGGAATACCTATGTTCAGCCAGAAGTCCTCTCAATCTCGAAGATGGTAGAGTCTTTAACAGCTGCTCAAAAGACTGAACTGCTTGGCCTCATCAAAAAGGACACAGAAGAGATCTTAAAACAACCAAGAATAGAAGCTGTCTACGATGGTGGAAAACAAGTATTCAGAGCGGCGATGCTATTTGAGGTAGCACAGGCACTGAGTAGTCCTGATGCACCAGTATTGCACGATAAATTGTTGGAGCTACTGAGTTATTGGCTATCTGGCACCCCGTCATCTCCTTCATCACCTTTTATTTTCTCTGAAGATCCAAAAGGCATTGTGGCGAAGGTACCTCAGTATGGAAATGAAGTCTTTAATGATCATCACTTTCATTATGGATATTTCTTGGCAGGAGCGGGTATATTGATTGATCATGATAGCTCAGCGGCAGCTACACTCCAGCCAGGAATAAAGGCCTTGCTAGATGATATTGCTTCCACTTCACCTGAAGCAGGGTATCCTCTTTTAAGAGGATTTGATCCATACGAGTCGCATTCCTGGGCTGATGGGCGCGGCGTAACCAATGACGGAAACAATCAGGAGTCAACCTCAGAGGCCGTGAACAGGTGGTATGGTCTTTATAGAATAGCCCTAGCTTTAGAAGATTCAGACTTGCTATCTACGGCACAGACTGGAATGGCTATGGAGCAAAATGCCGCTCAAATCTATTGGTTAGGTCAAAGACCTGACTTGTATCAATTTCCTAGTGGCTACGATTACCCAATGGCTTCGCTAGTGTTCGGGGGGAAACTAGATTTTGCCACTTGGTTTAGTGGCTTACCGACTCATATCTATGGAATCCAGTTTTTACCGATTACACCAGCAATGACTCATGTGAAGAATCCATCTAGATGGTCTGCCTATACCACATACCGCAACTCAAATGAAGAGAATGCTTGGAATGATATCAGAGCAATGCTGGCTGCGATGAATGGTGAAACTGTCCCTACTACTCAACCAAAGTATGAGGCAGGAGAGTCAGCTTCTTGGTACTATCTGTGGGTGAACTACTGGATGAATCAGTGAGGACTACTTGCCAGAGATCAGTGAGTTCCAAAACTGCGCAACTAAAGCCGCTGGTTTGAGTGCCTCTTCCCCATGACTCCTAGACAAGACATTGAGATTTTCGCCTTGAATAAAGCTAGATGCATCATCAGGGTTAATAAAGTGAAAGTTTAGCTCATACTGACTGGGCTTATTTTCTGTATTAATGACTCTGCTCACGCCGTCTAACTGAACACTGAAGATTTGCTCTCTTCGAGAACTATAAATATCTAGATTCTTTTGCTTTTGAAGTTCCAAGTACTGGGCAGGTGAAACGCTTGCTACCAGTTTTACATTTGAGTCAGAGAACATCGTTAAAGTTAGGGAATTTTGTACGAGGTATGCCCCCTCAACAATGTGCGTTTTGTAGACAATTCCATCCCGTGGTGCATATATTTTATATTGATCATTTTGGGCTTTTAGAGCAGTGACTTCGGTGCGAGCAGAAACATTCTCCTTGGCAACCTTTTCTAAGGACTCAATCTTCGCCCTAGATACTTCATCTGAAAGCTGGATTAATAAGTCGCCCTTTTTGACGTGTTGACCAGAAGAAACCAATACCTTTTCAATTCTGCCAGGAAGAGGGTTGGTGATCTCAATCTCATCTTTTTCAATGTGAAGGAGTAACGGGGTTTGAGAGGCCTCATAGGAGTTGAGTCTACGAGTCAGAGCTAAGGAAGAGATTGTCAGTGCGGTCAGAAATACTATGCCAAAGTACAGCACATTAATAAACGTAGCAACTAAGTGGTGAAAGGTATTTTTGTTCATTATTCCTTAGCTAGGTGTAAGATTCTCCGCTCTCCTGTAATAAAAAGCACTAATAAATACATATTCCACACTGCCCAAATTGTACTGACAAATGTATCCCAAAAATTACGAATTTCAAACCAGCCCACAACCAAACTAAAAAGCGTTAATAAAATTAGCAAAACATGAGGCCAGATCCAAGACATAATAATCTCATTCCTTGTTTTACGATTAGTAGTTGGTGTCCACTTTAATTTCGTTCCAAAAACAATTGTAAAAAAAGCCAGGATATATGGATAAAAAGTAGCTAAAGCAGTAGAGACCGTAGCCAGTTGAATTTTACCCAAAAGTAGCCAGCTTAATGAATAGTACAGTACCAAGTAAGGGGCATAATGGATAAGCCAGTTAAAACTTGACTGTGCGCTCATGGGACTAATTCCAAAGAGTAGGTAAATGATTGGAAAGCTAATATAAATTAAGATTGAAAAACCGGATAAGTAAAACATGTTTGAGAAAAAGTACTGTATCTTTTGGTCTAAAGTTAGGTTGACACTCCCTAATGGGTTCTGCAGAAATAACATGCTCATTCCCCCCTTTGCCCATCTAAGTTGCTGTTTAAAGTACGCATTAATAGTTGAAGGAGCAGTGCCATTTGCTAGAACTTTATTTACAAAAATAGTTTGCCACTTCTTTTCATGCAGCAATCGAGAAGTCCAGATGTCCTCAGAGTGTCCAACTTGAGCAATTCCGCCAATTTCGTCGATAGCAGAGCGTCGAAAAATAACATTGGTTCCTACACAAAAAGCAGAATCAGAAATATTTTTAGCTGGGCAAAGATACTTGTAGAATACCTCTTGAGCTTGGGCCGTCCCAGCAGCAATAAATTGATGTGTATTATCAAAATGTTGGGGGCTTTGAACCATGCCAACCTTTTCATTTTTCATATACGGCAGCAGTACGGTAATAAAGTTGTTCTTAGGAACCTGGTCTGCATCAAAAATAACAAAAAACTCTGAACTGCTGTGTTTGAGTGCATTATTTAAGTTTCCCGACTTCGCATGGGAGCGTTCAGTACGAGTAACATAGCCAATTTTTAATGTAGTTGCTAACGCTCTTAGTTCGGGGGAGTTGGCATCATCGCAGATATAAACCTGGTGAGGATAGTCCATACTTATGGCAGCAAGTATGGTCTTTTTTACGACCTCTAGTGGTTCTCCAGCCGTAGGTACAAAAACGTCAATGGTGGGATTAGACTCTAAGAAATCAGAATCTTTATTAGAATGAATACGATGATGGGATGCAACAAAGACATCCATAAAAATAGTTACCCATAAACTCAACATCACAGTCATGGAAATGATGTCAGCAAAAACTAGAAAGAAATAAAGCACCTGATTACCAGAGTTTGCACGATTAAAAACAAATGAAGCATAAAATAAAACAATTAATGGAGCCGCAAACAAAAAGAAAATAGCAGTATTAGGAATGTGGTGGGAGGTGATTTTAGAAAGTAGAGAATCTTTGGTCATTATTTGAGGTTCCTCATAAACACAGAAATCAGTGCATACAGGATGCACATATAGAATGTTACTAAAATGCTTCCAATTTGAACTGGCCAATACCAGTTCGGCCAAGAATTTTTTAAGATAACTTCTTTACTTAGAAAGTTGGCTGGTAGTTCTAGGTACATCATCCGTAATGACGTAGGTTGGATTTTAAGTTCGGGATGATCTACCACTGACCAAAACCTATCATAGCTTTGCATCAACAATATACTTTGAGGCTTCTCAAAACTTTGCTCAGGAAGATTTACTCGAATGCGGTCTGTTGCTAGAAATGATGTAGAGACGGGCTTGATTGAGGGGATATTAAGGAGTTCTTTCATTTTTGTGACCTCACTATCCCAAGGGCTGAAAGAATCTGCATGAAGTGTCGGCTGCTTAAAATCTTCAAAGGAAATTGAAGACTTCATCTGTTGAGAATCACCTAAAAAGCTATACACAACTGGATTTTTATTTTCTAGTACCTGGTATTTTTCTGAACCTGCTTCAACATCGCTTTTTCGAAGAAAAATATTCTCAGTTTGTTCCGGATTTGCTAGAGCGTCAGCGAGTGGAGAAAAGTACGGCAAAAATAAGTACTGCACGCCTAAAACCTGAGAGTACGAATTAATCAATCGAATTTGGGTTCCACTGACACTTGTATAAGAGAGGTCACTGGCCATCAACTTGCGAAACCTTTGTGCTAACGGATGCGGCTCTAAGTGTTCGTTATAGGAGTTAACAAATCGAAGCTTATTACTAAAATAGCTCGCTTGAGAAACATTAGAACTATAAATACTTCCTTGGGTCGATTGGGCATTTAGATACTTAGCAACAGGATCTTCCATCGAGCTGACCGGTGTAGCTGTGTATTGGGAGGAGATTGTGATTGCTTGCATAATTACGGCAGCAACCAGTGTCGCAAAAATTCCTATTACAAACCTTGATCGAATATGCTGAAGAACAATCTGTAGACACTCTGCAAAAATAAAAGGGAGAACATAGCCAACAATAATAATACCGCGCGAAAACTGTAGTTGGTTAATAAATGTAGGCAAGTACCCACTCTGACCAAGTTTAATCAAGGCTAAGTATACTGTGACATATAGAAGTAAAATCTTTGCCCAACGACTAATTTTCCCAGTCTTCAAAAAAACAATTGTCCAACTGATCAGAAAACCTAACCAGTGCAGCAATCCTAAGCCCATATGATCGTCAACTAGAGTATCTCGCAAGAACTGTGAAGAAGACATAATGGGATTTGAGTAGCTATATCCATAAAAGAGATATGGAACCCAAAATGCTGCAGAGCTTAGTAAGAAGATAATTAGTGAGATCAAAGTGTTTCTTGATGAGATGCGTGGCGAAGAAAATATGAGTATACATGCTAGTAAACCTGTGGCACTGTAGCCCAGAATAGGATGTAACATCCAACCAAATCCTGTTAAGGAAGAGAGTAAAAAAATATTTTTAGATTGTTTTAAAGTGCGTATCCAAATATAGATATAAATTGGTACTGTAAAAATCAACATGTACACAGAGAAGTCTTTAATAGTTACCCACTGTTGGGGAAACACAAATGAAGCAATTACTGTGGCAAAGGCAAATAAAGGTCGAACATTCAGGGCACGGAGCAGCATATATGTCAAAACTCTTATGCTTAGAAAAACCAGAACTGTTGTCCAAATCATCGATTGAGTAATGCCTAGGTTAGTTATTTTTTGGAGCAGTATGACTAAAAGGTGGGGCAAGTATTGATAAGATCGCCAGTAATTGATGCCATTACTCCAGATATGATCCCAAGAGATGAAGCCGTTTTCCAAAAGGGACTTAATCCTAAAAGAATGATAAATCCAGTCCTGATATCCAGTTTCTAAAAAATTATATTGAGTGTAGTAGCCAATCAGAAACCAACCAGTGAGAAGGATGACTCCTACAATAAGCAAGTCAATAAAAAAATCTTTGATAAATTTTTCTTGGAGGCTGGGAAAAAATCTCATAGCTCGGCAGAATCTGGTGAATCAGAAATACGTATTTTAGCAAAGTTGATGGTATAACATTTTTAAGATAAGACAACCACACATCTGTAAGAATCTAGTATGAATCGGGCAATTAGAATGTATTAAGAGTGGAAACGTCTATGCTGCGACTGGGGAATGAACTTTTTCCCCAACATCCTGATATAAAGTTACTTGAATTTCTGGCTGATTATGATCGGGACCTCCCAAAATTGGGGAGGTCGTATATTGAAGTGCTGAGAATACATTTGCCAAGTTATCTAAAAAAAGTAGTGAAGCTTCATGCTGGTCTGGATGTGACTCTGCAAAATGGGAGATGATGGACAAAGCGTTGCTGTGCACAGAGTTTCTCAACAAGTCAATTAACTCATTTACCATTCGATCTTCTTCGAACGTAGTGGTATCTGGGTGAGTTTCAACAGAACTTACACGTCGAGCTAGGAACAATACTTTCTTTGGTCCAACCACCTCAATGCCTTTTAAACCAAATTTCTCAACTAAGTTCATATAACTCCTCTGGGTAAGTTACTGATTAACCTATAGAAGTTATAGTACTACTAGTCAAAAATATATAAATAGCCAGAAAGACTACCAAAAATCTACTTAAAGAGTATGGCCAAGCGCTAAATGGTGAGTCCGCTGGGATTCGAACCCAGGACGCACAGCTTAAAAGGCTGTCGCTCTAACCGACTGAGCTACGGACCCACACCAAAATCTGCTTCAGGATTATAGCAAGTTTATGGGACTCTTAGAATAGGTGGATATTGGAGTGATTTTTTATGAGATTTACTTTGCGGTCTGCAGCGAAGTCCATCCCCTACATCCGCTTTGCTCTAGATTCTTTTTCTAAAACAATTACATTCTCCGAGTTTGGTTGGTGAGCTACCAGAATGTTTTTCTGCGCTTTGCGGTGCTCTGCTAAATGCGCAGAAAGATCTACGATGGTTTTGAGGGCTACCATCAAAGCTAAACCAGCGGTTGATTCACCCATAGACCTGGCCAGCATGGCTCCTAAAATAACTGTAATCTGCATAACAAAAATGCGGGGATATGGTGAAAAAAGCAGCCGAATTAATGAAGCCTGAAGATACTCTGCTTTCCCAATATAGTTGTGATAATAGGAAATAGTGTGACTGATAAAAAGCGAAATAATACTCAAAAAAATTCCGAGAATGCTTACTTGACTGGAGCCAAAGAAGATAGCTAAAAAAAATAAGTGGCCGATCATAAAAGCGCCATAATGGAACATAAAAAAAACTGCTAAAGAATCAAGTAAATTAAAGGAAGTATATTTCTGAAAAGGGTCGCTGAGGAATAAATTATTGGGAGTTCGTCCTCCAGCCTTTTTCATTTTTCGAACGGTGTAGATACCAATCACTGCGCTTTCCAGCCAGTAAGTCAGCATAATAGAAAACACAGACCAGTTTAGGAAAAATGCACCGTACAAGGGAACTAAATTTGCTAGAAGTAAAGCGACGGGCGAGCTTAATCTTGAGATACGTTTCATAAGTTATTCATGGATTGTGAGTTCATCTAGCGTATGAGTATCTAAATTGAAAACACGAATTAAGTGATTATTAGTGTCGGCAATATAGAGATTTCTCTTCCAGATTTTGACGTCGTTTGGCTCATTGAGTGGTAACACTTCACACTTTTTGTCTTCAATAGAGCAAACTGCCCCACTTTCTCTTTTTATTAAAGTTGAAATCTGAGAAGACTCTAAGTTTATTTTTCGCAGAGCATGGTTATAGGTATCAGCAATAAAGATTTCTTTGTCAGTAGTCACAAGTCCGAGGGGATGTTGAAGTAAGGCATCTTCCAACTCACCGTCTTGAAGCCCAAAAACAAAAAGACCATTTCCAATTAAAGTAGAAACTTCCATAGCAGCCAGATCCAATTTTCTAATAGCTGAGACCTCACTATCAGCGAAGTAAAGCTGGTCTTTGAAAAGGCTGAGTCCGCTAGGCTGGGCAAGCTGAGCACGGAGCGAAGCACCATCAACAATATTTTCTCCACCATTGCCGGCAATTGGATAAATCTCTTGAGAAGAAAACTCATACTTCCAAATCTGGTGAGAACCAGCCATGGCAACATAAAGGTGCTCTTTGGTGACTGCAACGTCCCAGGGAGAGCTAAGTTCTGTCACTTTCCCTCCTCCCCCTGTAGAGCCCCAACTTGCTTGTTCACCGGTACCCGCAAGCGTAGCGACGAGCTGCTTTTTTAGGTCAATTTGCCGAAGTACATGGTTTTCGGTGTCACAAACAAAGAGCTGGTTATCTTGATAGGCAAGCCCCTGAGGTTGGTTAAAACTGGCTTGTGGGTAAGAACCATCTGCTTTCCCTTGACTCTCCTTACCAATTACATTGAGGATTTTCGCTTCAGTGGGAGAAGTGAGCTGGCACTCCAGAATTCGATGATGATTGCTATCAGCAATAAAAAGACGGTCTGTTTCAGCATCAATGCAAATCTTTCCAGGGAAGGCCAAAGTTGAGTTTTGAATAATAGGTTTAGAGTGTAGTTCTAGCGGCTTCTCAGCCAAGCTCTGAGACCTCTTACCTTCATCAAGCAGCTTCTGAATAATAACTTCTAGTTCCTGGCGATGACCTTCACCAGAAAATTGACTGACAACTTTGCCTTGAGGGTCAATAACTACAAAGCTGGGCCAAGCTCGGACAGCGAAGCTTTCCCAAATTCGGTGCTGATCATCTATAACAACGGGGTGGTGAATTCCATATCGCTCAATCGCAGACAAAATATTTTCTTCACGCTCTTCATTTTTAAACTTAGCAGAGTGAACGCCAATGATAGCGACTGGTTGGCCTGCAAACTTTTCTTCTAAGTACTTTAGGTCGGGCAAAATGTGAATACAGTTAATGCAGCAATAGGTCCAAAAATCTAAAACAATCACGTGGCCGCGTAATTTTTTTAGAGATAGAGAAGATTCAGTATTTAGCCACTTCGCTGAACTCGGAAACTCTGGAGCATGAATAAAAGAAGAGAAGAACATGATTCTATTCTCGCTGCAAAGACCAGATCTTGCAAGCTTGCATATTATTCTTTTGTAGTAAACTAACAACATGCCAGAATTACCAGAGGTTGAAACCGTTGTACGACAGTTGAGAGCCGTGATTGTCGGGAAAGTGATTCAAGAAATTGAAGTCAAAAAAGAGAAAAGTTGGAGTGGCGATGCGCAGCAAGTCGAAAGTCAAGAAATTACGGGAATTTCCCGGCGATCCAAGATCATTCAAATCAAGTTTGCAAATCAAAAAAACCTGCTCATTCATCTCAAAATGTCAGGTCAGCTTATTTACGTAGCTGGAGATATCCGCTTGGGAGGTGGTCATCCTTCCACTGACTGGATTCAGAACTTACCGAGTAGTCACACCAGAATTATTTTTCACTTCTCTGACGGGACCAACTTGTACTTCAATGACCAAAGAATTTTTGGGTGGGTGCGAGTAGCAAGTGATGAGCAAGTGCAAGCTAGCTTCAATGCTTTGGCGCCAGATATTATTGATCCAGCAATTACAGCAGAGTATTTGATGGAAAAAGCTGCGAAGCGAAAAATGCCAATCAAACAATTTATTATGGATAACCAAGTTCTTTCGGGAGTTGGAAATATTTATGCGTGTGATGCACTCAACTTAGCAAAAACTTCCCCTTTACGACCAGCTTCCAGCTTGGCCAAAGAAGAAATAATGCTGTTACTCAAAAGTTTGCGAAAGGTGATTGATATGGGGATAGAAATGGGGGGAGCAACTGCTGATGGCAAGTATGTCCATGTCAATGGCTTAGCCGGCAAGTATCAAGATGTGATGCGAGTCTATGACAAAAAGGGTACGCCTTGTCCAAACTGCAACTCTATTATTGAAAAAATTAAACTGGGTGGCCGCGGAACATACTACTGTCCCAGCTGTCAAAAATAATTAAGGAACTGTGTCAGATCTTTCAAGTGAAAATCCAGGTTTTTTATTGATTGATAAGTCATCTGGAATGACCAGTCATGACGTTGTAAATATTGTCCGTCGTCAAACTGGAGTAAAGCGAGTCGGACACGCTGGGACGCTTGACCCCCTGGCCACTGGCTTACTGATTGTTTTGGTGGGACGCAGCAATACGAAGTTGCAAAGTCACTTTCTTCATATGGATAAAGAATACATTACTACTGCTCAGCTAGGAGTAACAACCGATACATATGATGCAGAGGGAAAAGTTCTTTCTAGTGCAGAGTGGCCATTGCTTCAAACAATTACTGAATTGCAGGTACAGAATGTGGTAAATATGTTCCGTGGAGAAATCTCGCAGCGAGTTCCTGCCTACTCTGCTGTTAAACGTAAAGGAAAAAAGCTGTATCAGTTGGCTCGCGAAGGAAAGATAGTACTAGATGAGTTGCCCATCAGAATCGTGATCGTCAAAGAGCTCAGCATGGAATCTTTTCAAAAAGACCCTGTAAAAAGGACGATTTTTTTTAGCCTAAAAATTTCCTGCAGCTCGGGAACCTATATACGTTCTTTAGTACATGATATTGGCCAAAAACTAGTTGCAGGCGCTACGGTTACTCAGTTACGTCGTACTCAGATAGGTCATTACTCGGTAAACCAAGCAAAACCCCTGTCACTGATCTAGAGAGACCTAGTTTTTTTCTGACTGAATTGTTCTATAGTGATAAAGTATCCAAAATACTGGATGCTTTTGTTGTATCTCGATGTCTAAATATCAAAATCAAGTTCTAATGGTTGGATGGGAATATCCACCTCACAACAGTGGCGGACTGGGTGTGGCATGCGAAGGGATGACTCAAGCATTGGCAGAGCAAAGTACGCAAATTTACTTTACCCTTCCCTACCGCTTTTCTCAAAAATTGGGACACATGAAGGTGATTACTTGTCAGACAACATCTGAGTTTTTAGAGGCTCCGCCTTTTCATGCGTACTCTCAAGTACTCCCTTGCCAGCGGAAGCTCACATCAGCAGATCTTGAAGACTTTTCCAACCTTCCTCAATCAGAAATTGAGCAGCGAGTGAACCAGTATGCGAGTCAGGTTTTAAGCCAGGGCCAAAAATTACGCAATGGTTACGATCTGGTGCATGCTCATGACTGGATGTCATTTCCGGCTGCCATGAAGTTGCAGCAAAAGCTGCACAAACCATTCATTGCCCATGTCCACTCCACAGAGTTTGACCGCATCCCTAGTGGCCATGGAAGCCATTACATCGCTCACACCGAGTATATGGGACTCAGGCAGGCAGATAAAGTTATTGCCGTCAGTCACTTTACCAAGAAAATTCTGATGGAAAAGTACTTTGTTGATGAAAAGAAGATTGAGGTTATTCATAATGGCGTATCACCTGTTGCATCCTTAGGAGAGGTTCCGCGTTTTGCGTCGAGACGTCCGGTGATAGTTTTTATGGGTCGGCTTACCGCACAGAAAGGAGCGGAGTACTTTTTGCAGCTGGCAAAAGCGGTTCTGCGAAGTATTCCTGATGCCCTGTTTGTCGTCGCTGGAAGTGGCGATCAGTATCATTCTTTGCTTTTTAAAAATGCTGATCAACAGTTGTCAGCCTCAGTTCTTTTTACTGGTTTTTTGCGAGATCATCAAAAAGATGTGCTACTTAGTCGCGCCGACGTTTTTGTAATGCCCTCTCTGTCTGAGCCATTCGGCTTAGTTGCTTTAGAAGCCGCTCAGCGTGGCACACCGGTTATAGTTTCTAAAAATTCTGGCGTCCGTGAAATTCTGAAAAGTGCACCCGAAGCAGACTTTTGGGACATTGAAGTGATGACCAACCAGATCAAGTCGTTGCTGCAAGACCAAAACTATCGCCAGCAAGTGATTGAAGGTCAGAACCACGACTTAGAAAACTCCACCTGGGGGAATGCCGCTACTCAAATCAAAAAAGTCTACGATCAAGTCAAGAAAAGTTAGCGATACGCCATGGCCAGAATTTGTTTTTACTTCCAGCTGCACCAACCGTATCGCCTGCGCGACTACACAGTGTTTGACTTGGGACAAAAGTCTTCGTATTTTGAAGAAGCAGATACAGATCTGAACAGACAGATTTTTCGGAAAGTTGCGCACAAATCCTACTTGCCAATGTTGGGGTTGCTCTTAGAGTTAACCAAAACTCATCCTGAGTTTGTTTTTAGCTTGTCTTGCTCCGGAATTTTCTTGGAGCAAGCCCAAAGCTATGAGCCTGGAGTGATCGCCCTACTTCAAGATTTGGTGGAGACGGGACAAGTTGAGCTGCTAGCAGAAACGTACTACCACTCATTAGCAAGCCTTTACTCTCCAGCGGAGTTTCGCTCTCAAGTCTTGCAACATGAAAGACTCGTAGAGACCTTGTTTGGTATCAAGCCGAGTATTTTTCGCAACACTGAGCTTATTTACTCAAATCAAATTGCCACCTTGGTGACGGAGATGGGTTATGAAGCCATGCTCACAGAGGCAGTTGATCGTTGTCTGCACGGCAGATCCAGAACACAAGTGTTTTCCTCCAGCAGGCCTGCAAATTTGCCTCTGTTGTTAAAACACGCCCAACTTTCTGATGATATTGCCTTTCGCTTTTCTAACAAACAGTGGGAAGAACATCCACTAACTGCAGAAAAGTACGTTCACTGGGTGGACTCGTACTGGGAGAATGATTTATTAAATTTATTTATGGACTTTGAGACTTTTGGAGAGCACCAATGGAGTGATACTGGTATTTTTGATTTTTTCAGACATATGGTTAGTAAGCACTTAGAGAATAAGAATAGCTTTGTTAGGCCTTCAGATGTGATTGAGAATTTGGAGCTTTACGCGGAGCTGCCAGTTTATGACGTACCTGATCCTATTTCCTGGGCTGACATTGATCGAGACCTGACAGCTTGGAGAGGAAATACCCTGCAAGATGATTCTTTACGGCTTATTTACAGTTTAGAAGAAAAAATCCTCTCCACCCAAGACGAGGCATTAATCACCGACTGGCGGCGACTGCAGACAAGTGATCATTTCTACTACATGTGTGTGAAGTGGGCAGCAGATGGCGATGTCCATAAGTACTTTAGTCCGTATGACTCCCCTTTTGCTGCATACAACCGTTTTACGACCATTGTGGCTGATCTGCAGGACCGATTAGCTGAAGTTAAGATTTAGATTAGGAAAGGTTTTTATGGCACGCTCAATTGTTTTAGGAAATGGCTCATTTTCTGTCTGTCTAGATGAGTTTGGCTTTGTTCGAGATATGTACTTTCCGTATGTGGGACTCGAGAATCATGTCTTGGGAAAGAAACACAGAATTGGAGTGATGGTAGATGGCCAATTCTCCTGGGTGGATGATGGAAGCTGGGAAATTACGATTGGGTACAAGCCTGAGACAATGGTTGGTCAGTTGGTTTGTAAAAGCGATCGGCTCGGCTTGAGCTTAGTGATGGAAGACGTGGTCTACAACGAGAAGAATATTTTTTTACGTCAAGTTGACGTCTATAACCACGCTGAAAATACCCGCGAAGTGAAGTTGTTTTTTGGCCAGGAGTTTAAGATTAGCGAAAATAAACAGCGGAATACTGGCTTCTATGATCCTACTCATGCAGCAATTGTTCACTACAAAGGACGTCGAGTATTTATTGTGAATGGCAAAACGAGCCATAAAACCGGTATTGATGACTATACAGTAGGCATGTTTGAGTATGACGGGAAAGAAGGTTCTTTCCGCGATGCTGAGGATGGTGAGCTCTCTAAGAATGCAGTAGAACATGGCTCTGTTGACTCAGTTGTCCGATTTAGCTTGATTTGCGAGAGCAAAATTAAGAATCAGCTTTTTTACTGGATTTGTGCTGGCAGAACCTTAGATGAGGCCTACTCTCTGGATGATTTGGTGCTGATGAAGGAGCCAGAGAACATGATTCACTCCACTGAGCAGTTCTGGAACGCCTGGATCAATAAGAGATCGCTGCATACCGGCTTATTAACTGAAGAACAAAAGAAACTGTTCGACACTTCTTTGCTAGTACTTCGATCCCACACCGACAACAAGGGCAGTATTGTCGCTTCGCTTGACTCGACAATCATGGAGTTTGGCAAAGATGACTATGCCTATATGTGGCCTAGAGATGCGGCGTTTATTTGTACGGCTCTGGATCGAGCAGGTTACAGTGAAGTCACCAAGCCTTTTTTCACTTTCTGCCAGACAGTCCTTCATCCTGATGGCTATCTCCATCATCGTTTTCGCTCGGATCAGAGTCTAGGCTCGACCTGGCACTCGACCACCTCCCAAAAGGAGTGGCTAAAGGACAAGATTCTACAGCTCCCGATTCAAGAGGATGAATCCGCTGCCGTTTTGTTCGCACTCTGGAAACACTACGAGCAGACCAAAGATATTGAGTATATTGAAGTTGCATTTAAGCCCTTTATCGAAAAAATTGCTAACTTTTTAGTAGCGTTCAGAGATCAAGATACCCACCTCCCCTTGCATTCGTATGACTTATGGGAGGAGAAAATTGGCGTGTCTACGTATACAGCAGCCTCCGTCTATGGCGCGCTGCAGGCCGCTGCCCAGTTTTCTGAGCTGCTTGGTAAAAGAAACCACATGCGCGACTACCGTGCGGCCGCTCAAGAAGTTTCTGATGCGACCAAAAAATACTTATTTAGTGAAAAACTGCAGAGCTTTGTCCGAGTTGCATACCTGGAAAATGGCACTGTTAGGCAAGAGGAAATTGTGGACTCAAGCTCACTTTTTGGCCTCTGGTACTTTGGGATGTTGAAACTGGATGACCCTTTATTACTGGCCACGGAGCGAACAGCCAGTCAGGCGCTAAAGAACGACACACATGTTGGAGGAGTTATTCGTTACCAAAACGATAACTATTTTAAAGTCACCGAACGCTCTAACCCTTGGTTTATCACTACGCTGTGGAATGCGCAGAGATTATTGAAAAAAGAGACGCTAACACCAGCAGACTTCGAGACTGTCAAAGGCATACTCGAGTGGGTGGTCAGCTACCGCACCAGGTCCGGGGTGCTTGCTGAGCAGCTCAACCCAAATACTGGCGAATCTTTATCTGCAACGCCATTAGTTTGGAGTCACGCCTGCTATGTCGAGACAGTTTTAATGTACATTGAGAAGATGGAAGCCGCGGGTCTTTGCCCTGAATGCATGGATAATGTTGAGAAGATGAGCGATTTTGCGGCGTAATTCTTCTCAGCAAGCCCCGAAGAGCCGAAACTCACCGTTCCGGCTCTTTTCTTTTTCTCCGCTCATCTATATATTGATGCTATACTCTACTTTAGCCTGCTCACAAGGCAAGTTTATGATGCTTTTCCTCAAAAAATACTTTAATCTTAAATTGGTCTTTTTAACCCTTCTGCAGATTGTGGTCTTGGTTTTTGTTTTTAGCTTTTTCTTCCTTTCGATTGGTGCGAACTTTCCCCAGGCAATCCTTGGGGCTGTGATTGTCTTTCTTCTTTTCTATCTTTTATTTCGTCTGCTTATGCTCCCATTTTTCATCTTTCCGCAGATTAAAGGTGCAGTGTATGTACCTAGCTCGGATGAGCGAATTAAAGATATGTTGGAGCTGGCAAAGTTAAAGAAGAATGACGTTGCTTGTGACATTGGCTCGGGTGATGGTCGGGTAGTAATTGAGCTGGCCAAGCACTGTAAAGAAGCACATGGTGTGGAGCTCAACCCTGTTTTAGTTCAGCGCTCAGAAAAGAATATCAAAGCAGCGAACCTAGAAAAAAAAGCCAAGATTTTTTGGAAGAGTTTTTGGGACACTGACTTATCCGAGTATGATGTGATAACCGTCTATGGCATTAACTACATCATGAAGAACCTGGAAAAGAAGCTGGAACAGGACTTAAATCCTGGAGCCCGAGTCATCTCCAATTACTTTGTATTCCCAAACTGGAAGCCAGTCAAAAAGAAAAATGACGTCTATCTCTACGTGATGAAGTAAGTTACTTAGCGGACTCTGTTGCTACACGTTTCTGATACATTTCCAAAAAATAAGGCAGCTGTGAGTGAACTGGCGATGGCAAAGTTTCAAAAGTGAACCATTCTACGGCATCAAAAAACAAAAACTCGCGCTGTTGAGCAGGTAGTTTGAAAGCAAAACTTTACAAACAACTTCAGCGCGAGTAGACGCATTAAATGCGTAATTGATGTGTATTTTAACGTACGTCATCAAAAATTGCAAAAAGGTGCTATACAATCAACTCTAATGAAAATTAGAGCGCAACGCACACTTATTTTAACAGTTGGTTTTTTGGTGCTTACCCTCATTCTTTATCTACTCTTTCTTCGTTCTCCCTATTTCCAATCTTTTCTACAGTGGTCACAGCAGCACATTATCTTCTATAGTTTGACGCTCTTTTGTCTGAAAGTTCTCGCTATCGTTTACGCTCCTTTACCGGGTGGGCTGTTGTCCATTGCTTCCATTCCCGTACTCGGTTGGAAGTTGGCGTATGTAATAGACTTATTAGGAAGTATGACCGGAGCTTCAATTGCCTTCTACTTAGGAAAAAAGTATGGTTTAAAGTTTATGGCGCGTATCTTTGATGAATCAACTCTAGAAAAGATTACTAAAATTAAAATTAATAAAAACCGAGAGATAGAAGGAGTCTTTGTATTAAGAATTTTGACGGGCAGCTCCATTCTTGATGCTCTCTGCTATGCAGCAGGACTGCTGAACGTGGGATATAAGAACTTCTTAATTGGCTCAATTTTCTCTCACCTTTTAGTCGGCATTCCAGCCTTCTATCTCTCCAAACATATATTCACCGCTCAAAATTTGGCTATGAGTGCTGTTGTGCTAGTTTTTACTCTGGGTATTTTGTATAAACTTAAAGGAAGATATTTGGAGTAGTATGATCAAGCTCCTTACCTCTAAAACTGTCTACCAAAATCCATGGATGTCTGTTCGGGAAGATGAGGTAGAGTTCCAGAATGGCCACAAAGGCACGTATGGTGTGGTAGATAAATCAGACTTCGCGCTAATTATTCCTTTTGACGGAAATAACTTCTTTTTGGTGAAGCAGTATCGATATCCTACTCAACAAAAGTCGACGGAGTTTCCCCAGGGTAAGCACGAGAATGATACTTCGATCAGCCCGCTAGATTTAGCAAGGGCTGAACTGAAAGAAGAGACGGGTTTGGAAGCCGGAAAAATGGAGGAGCTGGGGTTTCTATATGAAGCTCCAGGTTATAGTAGCCAAGGATTTCATATTTTTTTGGCTTCACAGCTTAGTCAGGGAGCTCAATGCTTAGATGTGACTGAAGATGATTTGGAAATACTTAAAGTAAGCATTTCGGAGTTTGAGAAAATGGTAAGGAGTGGTCAGATTACGGATGCCTCTACGATTAGTGCCTATGGGTTGTTACGGGCGCTGCGAGTTATATAAAGTATGTTTCTTCTAAGCATGTTCACGCTGTTTCATATCTGTTAGACTTAATTACTCAATAGATGATGTTCGCGAAAAAATATAAGGAGAAATATGGCAGAGAAAAATAGTTCTGTAGCAATGCAAAGATTAAGTGGCAAACAACTCGGACTGATGTTCGTTTCTTTTTTGGTGATCCATGCTGCTGTTATCTACTTAGCGAACAGATGGTTTCCCTCTCAAGTAGTGCTAGGTAATCACTTCTTTTCCCCAATAATGGCTCTTATTTATAGCTCGATTGCTTTCACGTTGGTGGTTACAGCATTTGTCCCTATAGCTGAGCACATTGCAGAGGCAATGAAAACAACTTTAACAAATCTTCATTGGGCAGTGCTCTATATGATCGTAAATATCATTGGACTGTGGAGTCTGGCTCGAGTTGCTGAATGGTTGGGTATGGGGCTTCAATCATGGGTGGCGGTAGTTGCATTGGCAGCTGTGATTACCTTTTTACAAGGAATGGCCGTAAAGCCAATCATGGATATGAAGGACTAATCTTGCTACCTCATTTGAGTGAATCACATGCGACTTGATGAACTGCTCATTCTTCTTTTAAGTGTTTGTTTTTGGATTGGAGTTCCGTCTTTCATCTATTTTCGCTTGAAGATGCTAAAAGAGCGTAAGTTCCCGAGATACTCTAAGCGCAGGGTGTTGAAGGTAACTTTGGTGAATCTGGCTATAAATATTGGAATTCTTGTCTTCTTTGCTGCCATTCTCGGAAGCTTGCTTCTTAGCGCACAGCAGCTCGACTCAACTGATTTACTCTTTACTCTACTGTTTTTAATAACAATGGGCCTGATCTTTTATGGATATGGCCTTTATATTGCCGCAATCGTATTGGAAAGCTATACATTGCCTGCTCTGCGCAATGCAAAGGCATTCAAGATTCAGTTTATTGCTACGCATTTATTTCACGGAATAATTAGCCATGTCTTAATCTACTCTGGCTACTTTATCGTGCTCCTTATGCTGAGTTTGCTGGAGATGTCTACAGGTCAGGGTACATCACTGCCAAGCTCATTCTTCTTGAGTACCGGAGCTGTCTCCGGAACGATGTATGCTGGGATACAAGTATTTAACGGAACTATGCCTTACCAATTTGTAACGGCTGCGGTGGTGCTTGCGTGTCTTTTAATCTATGCAGATAGCAGTAATGAAGCTTTGTTTGCCTTCTCATTAAGTAGCTACTTGCTTGCTTTCCTACTCTCTTTTCTTTTTATAGAAGCACTCTACTTTTTAGTGAAGGGAAGAAAGAAAGCCAGGTTGTGGGACTGGTCAGGATACTAGGTGAGCTTAACTTTGAAGGTGCGTCTGGTGCTCACAAGATACTTGCCAAACTCTGCAGCATCAGTAGCTCTGATGTAGTAATAATTTGCATTTTGATAGAAGTGTTTAAAAACAGGCACGGGTGAGTTAGTCATTATTTTTGTTTTTACTTTCACACCCAAACGAACACCTTGCTCCCTTTGATTTTTCCCAACAGTAACATACTCCTTACTCCTTAACTGAGCAGCAGTTGGCAAAGCTGCATCGGGGGTGCCAGGTATTTGCTCTATAAAAGATTCTTCGAATGTTTCCTTAAGTTGAGTTTGAAGTGGGTGTAGCGCTTTTTGTGCACTCACAAGATGTTGCCTAGCGATAAAGTAGTGTTTAAATACTTTTCCTGCGTTATTCTCATAACTGTTGCAGAGGCGAGTCCATAGGGAATATTTTCCATATCCAGCAGTTTTAGTAATTGTCCGGGCCCTCTTCCTCGGGTTTGTAACCCTTCTAGAATTTGACTCAAGCCTATTATTACGCCATCTCGCTTACGAGTTTCATCCTGAAAAAATCCAGTTCCTGTTATTTGTGAAAGTAGCAGCGAAATTCCTGCTAGATCATGAGCTTCCTTAGAACGGAGCCTGATTTTTATCAGTTGATTTACTGAGGCCTGCTCAAAAAGTGGTTCTAGGCCACCAATACTAAAGCCATTAGCTTCAAGCATGATTAAAGCATGGCGTTTACTGTTACTGAGGTTTTTTTTAATTATTTCTATTGCTTGCTCACCCGTCATTCCATCTTGAATATGCTTTGCTAAAAGCCTTAATACAGTATCATACAACGCACGAGCATTCGCCAATTTAAGTAATTTATCAAGGCTTATTGAATTAGGGTCAATAGCCACTGGCTGCAAATTATCGCAGAGGAGACGAACAGTCCTCTGATTCTGAGTCCGAACTGTTCTTTTATCTAGGCCTAAATTCTCTGCATGTTCCTCCTGGCTCAGTCCAGGACTCAAGAGTGAATCAAATAGTATTTCTAGTTGTGTGTTCCAAAGTCCTTCATTAGATTCACTAGGTATCGTCAAGTATGCTCTGTTTGTAATGACCAATCTTAAGAACAGCCTCGTTTGATCCGTGAGCCAAATGGCTTCTGATATCACCTGAAGGGGGTCACGACCAGCCAAAACACTGGGTAGAAACTCTCTTTGAGTTTCAGAAGCGTCCTTGTGATCGGGGAGGAATTTTACGGGCGGATCTCCGGCACCGTCCTGTGAGACATTTTTGTAATTCTCTGGTTCCTGATATTGGTGACGAGCTTCTATCATACGTATTTGATATGTATTATATCAAACTCGGACACAACTCGTAGTTCATAGAACTTGCCTAGTAAATATGTTTGATTCTGTGATGGCTCTTACTCAAATTTCTTGAAAGAAATGCTAAACGTTGTTCCCTTGCCAACTTCAGAGCTAACTTCAATTTTTCCTCGATGTTTATCAGCTTGGTCTCAACAATTTAACGCAACACTCTGTTGAATAACTTCTATTGGTTTCAAATAGCCAAGTATTTTTCTAGGACGGTCGTTGAGTTCTCGTTCTACAGCCTTAATTTCTGCTTCTGTGATAGTACTAAAGTCAGTTCCCTTTGGAAAGTATTGTCTGACTAGTCCATTGGTATTCTCATTTGTCCCTCTCTCCCAAGGTGAGGAGGGATGCGCAAAGTAGACTTGAATATTAGTATCGATAGTAAATTGTTTGTGCTGGCTCATCTCTTTGCCTTGGTCGTAGGTTAAACTACGCGCAAGTTCTTTAGGTAGTTTTCGAAACTCACTAGCAAGTGCTTTTCGTACACTCTGCGCATCTTTGGCAACAAGAGGCACCAAAATAGTGTACCGAGTAACTCGCTCCACCAGCGTTGCCAGAGCGCTTCTTTTATACTTTCCTAGAATTAAGTCTCCCTCCCAGTGGCCAGGAACACTTCTATCTGCAACCTCTTTTGGCCGTTCTTCAATTGAAAGCATTTCACTGATCTTTCCGCGATTTTCACTTTCTTTGTTTCGTTCTTTTGTGCGTCGATATGCTCGCTCCTGCCGCAGTGATTTGAGTAGTGTTTTCTTGAGTTCCCCTCGTGGGAGCACGTAGGTGAACTGGTAGATGGCTTCTGCTGAAATACGCATGGTCATGTCTAACGGGTATTCTACCCTGATTCGACTACTTATTTCATTAGGTGACCATTTCTGCTTTAGTTTTCTCAGCACATAGCTGCGAAGTCTTGCTTCAAGCGCCAGTCTTCGTTTTCCAAATCTTCTCGTACGAGCAGTCCGATCGCTTTTCCTTTGAGCTGAAACAGGGCGATACCCTGTTTTGACACTACCACGCTGTATCTCTCTGCTGATGGTGCTGGGTGAGCGCTCTAGCTTTCGAGCTATCGCCCGATATGACTTCTCGCGGGCTAAATCAAGACTGATTTCTTCTCGTTCCCACTCGCTAATTCGTTTGTATTTTCTTTGCATCCAGGTATCTTACCTGTTGCGTTAAATTGTTGAGACCAAGAAATAGTTGTGTAGATCAATGAAAAACAAGTACTTAAATCGATTACATATTACAGAGGTTAAATTTAGGGAGATTTTGAAGTATTTTTGCGCAGATCAAACGGCAGCACAAGCAGCTGAATTATCGAACGTAAGTAGCAACAGTATCAACGATTTGTTTTACAAATTAAGACTGAGAATTGTCGCTTTGAGTGTCGCAGATACACCAGAATTAGGTGAATTGGAAGTTGATGAGAGCTATTTTGGAGCTCGAAGAGTGCGTGGCAGAAGAGGAAGAGGTGCAGCTGGAAAAACACCTGTTTTTGGAATTCTCAAGCGAGAAGGAAAAGTCTATGTCAATATTGTTAAGAACTGTAGTCGAGAACAATTACTCCTATAATTCAGGGGAAAGTGTTAGAAGGCTCAACAATGTACTCCGATGGTTGGAGGAGCTATGATGGATTAATTCTCAACGGGTACGATCGTTACCGCGTGCATCATTCCAAAGACGAATTTGCTCGTGGTAAAGCTCATGTTAATGGTATTGAAAGTTTCTGGAGTTATACGAAAAGAAGGCTTGCTAAATTCAACGGCTTGACCGATGATACATTCCACTTGCACTTAAAAGAATCTGAGTTTAGATGGAATTGCAGAAACCAAATGTATCCTAAACTGATTGAAAACTGTAGGAAAAATCCCCTCTAAAGTTGTCTAGACCCTATTTTATATCTAGAAACGATTTTCTCAAATCAAGTGCTCTCTCTAGTTTGTTTGTTGAGAGCTGATCAACTTTAAGGTGAAATGCTGTTTCTAGATCACCTACTTCATCGCAATTTGCAGCATGCACCTTGATATTGAGTGAATGAAGATAATCAACCCATTTCTGAGTTAAAATGTCAAGTGGACAGTGGGCAACGTTGAAATTTCCCATAAGCACTTGAGATGTAGCAATTCTTTGAGCAATACCTACATCCATCCAAGATTGTTTTGAGGAAATAAAAATTCCAGTTTTAACTTTTGGAATCAATTTTTTTGCTGCGATTATCATTGGTTGATTCGATGAAGTGATTTCAACTCGCCCAAGAATGTTATATTTATCGATGAGAGATAGAACGGTTTTGATGAATTCATTATCAAAACCTTTTAGTTCTATTTCATAATTAACTTTGTCACCAAAATTATGAAATATCTCATCAAGGGTAGGTATTTTTTCATCCTTGAATTCGGTGCCGAACCAACTGCCCGCATCTAAAGATTTAATGTAGTCCAAGTCTTTGTTGAATATGAAATCTTCGCCATTATCAGTGTGACCAAGTAAATAATCATGATGCACAACTAACCTCTTGTCTTTTGTAAACTGAACATCAAGTTCAATTGCATCAGCACCTACCTTTATTGCCTCTTGAAATGAAATCAAAGTATTTTCTGGGAAAAACTCATTTTTACCCCGATGGGCAATAATCATAGGTTTGGTCATAGCTTATGTTTCCCTTTTTTTTGTTGAGTATATATGTATGATACACCGCTTCGATATTTAATCATTTTAATGTCATATGAATCAATTAAATTCAAATCAGCTTTAAACAATCGTTATGGCGGATGGTTACGGTTCTAGACTGAAAGAGATAACAGGTAATCATATTCCCAAACCTCTGGTTCAAATAAATGATAAAACTTTGCTAGAGCACTCAATTGACACTTTTTTAGAGGAATCTGACCGATTAATTATTTTTCTTAGCTTTATGTCTCAGTCAATAATTGAATACTTCGGTGTTAATTCTGTCTATGAGTACGAAGTACGGGAACCCCGACTGGAATCATAGGAGAAATTCAAGATACTATAAGATCGAAAAACGTAATAGGAAATGTAGCAATTGTAGAAGGTGATTCAATTAGAGATAATTTTAATGTCTCAAATCTTTATCGATTTCATAAAGAAAAAAAAGCTAACACAACAATCGCAGCTACAAGTAAGTTTCTAACTAATCCGGATAGCTGTCATGGAGTCGAAGTTGATAAAAAAACAGGTGAAATTCTCAGAATCCACGAGCCAAATGATGGCACCGAGAACCCATATCCAATGATAGCAGTAGCGATTCTGTCTCCTTTAGCTGTTCAAACATTTCTTAAGCTGAAGGAAATTGATAAAAGTTGGTCTAAAGAAAGGGGTGCTTGACAGAGGAGAAAAAAAATAAACTTTATTTTAACTTATCACATTCAGCTGAGTTATTAGTTTACGCAGTTGCATTTGGTAAAAAAATAGGTGTAGACATAGAAATAAACAGACCAGTTACTAGAATGAATGAGTTGATATCAAGATTTTTTTCTGAGAAAGAACATAGCCATCTTTTTTCTCTTCCAAAAAATGAAAGAAATACAGAATCCTTATGGCATTGGGTTGCAAAAGAAGCATATCTTAAAGCAAAAGGTGAGGGCATTTCATCAATTGAAGTTCTTCGTAAAAGGGGTGAGTTGGCAATATGTTGCAGGAAAAATGATTCAAAATGTAAAAATTTGCAACTAAACGATTTTCTCCCAAAAATAGGTTATGTTGGATGTGTTGCGTACTATGAGTAATCTTAATTGATGTACAGAATGATTTTAATTGAAAATTTATAAGAATACTTGTAGACAAACTACAAATTCAACCATTTTTCAATTTTTTTAGATGACTCTATTGGATTATGTGGATCGTATAACGCTGCTTTCCATCCTCTTTCTTGTGCGGCAGCAACATGACTGGGAATATTATCCACAAAAAACAGTTCGTTTGGTTCTACACCTGCCTTTAGTTCGGCAATTTCAAAGATTCTATAATCAGGTTTTTGATACCCAACATCACTTGAATCAACAACAGCATTCCAGGATAGCTTAGGGAGCAACTCAGATTGATTAATAGCTGCTAACATTCGAGGTGCCATATTTGTTAGGAGTCCTATTTCATACGAAGTTTTAGCTTTTCGTGCCACATCCCACAGAGGGATTTTTATCAAACCTACTCACAAAATCAGCTAGCATTGAGTAGTCATCAGGAATACTTATGCCGACTGCTAGAGCTAGCTCATCGATAATATCGTCAACATCACAATCGAGGCAAATATATGGTCTATACTTTTCCCAAATCTGATCAAATTTCTTATCCTTCTCAGGAGTTACTCCCAAATCTCGCTTCATCTTTATCCACTTCTCGTCACCTGAAAAGTCAATTAACAATACTCCACCTATATCGAAATAGACAAATTTTTATTTTTCATTAATCAATTTTACCAGGTATATCTATTTTGGTACCCCGCGTCAGCTAAACTTTTCGAGTGATTCAAATATATTTTCCTCATTACTTATATCAGTAAGTTTTAGATTTTTATTTTGTGCAATTTTAAGCTTGTGCTTTTGATTTATATTACTTAAACTTATTCTAGAATTCTCAATAATATCAGTAATTTTGCTACTATAGTTATTTCTTGATAGATCTATAACTGCATCAAAATTATTTTTAAATGATTTATAGAATGCGCTCATTTGTAACATTTAGGGGTTTTTCTCTACAATGTTGTAAATATTACAAAAAATGGTTTTGTAAAAATACCAAAAAGAACGACAAAGAAACTTAAACCACGGGTGCTAGGATGAGAAAAAATTTTAAAGCAAAAGAAAATCAAGTTTTTCTTCAAAGAGTTCCTGAAATGTTTCTCTTGGATTTTGGGAATCTAAAATCTTTGTAGCTGCTTTCGAAGCTAGTTCAGATTTCAACTTACCTAAATTATTATAATTCTCTCTAGGTAATTTGACTTTTTCTAGTTCAAAAGTAGTATATAAGTCAGAAAAAATATTTTTATCTTGGTAGTGACTTTCTAAGTCCTCCTTCGCGAGTCTAATGAACCTAGAAATACCTGCTTTATTAAGTCTTTGCTTGATTATATTTAATGTACTGATCAATTTCGTATCTTGTATTGCCTTAAACTCATCTACGATCACGAAATATGTAGAAGCGTAAAAGATATTGCAATTTAAAATAAGATCAAAGTTTGATAATTGAGAAAGCGCTTCTTCCTTTGTAGGAATTTGAGTAATAGTCTGTGTCGAAATAAATTGCCAATTTTTTACAAAACCTCTCTCCTTTAATGCATTTAATAACGTGTTGAGTGAGGCTTCCTCTGTTAAACAGAAGTTTTCAGGATAATCTAAATCTTTTGGCACGTATCCCAAGAGACCTCCCATTATAAAGTTTCTTTTCTGCGGAATCTTTTTGGCGTCGGTATTCAGCCGACCATCTTCAATAAAGAAAATGGTGGAATCAGTCTGATTTTCATCTACTGAAGAAATGAGCGAAAGTGAGTGAGTAGTAATGAATAAACACACTTCTAGACTATGTTGTTTTTTGAGAAAACTAACCAGTTCTGAGAGAATTGGAAGTATTTCTTTTTGTAAAGAAGGGTGAAGCGATGTCTCAGGTTCTTCAATGATAAATATAATCTCTTTATTTTGTTCAACAAAAGTTAAAGCCGTAGATAGAATATTGTTTAACAACTTGAAAAGTTGAAGCTCCCCTGAAGATAAGGAAATAAAAGGAACTTGTTTTGTATCTACAGTTACATATTGCAAATAATTATCATGATCAAAAAGCAGTTTAACATTTTTGTTAGGAAAAAGATGTTTAGGTAGTATTTGATTTAATAATGGCTTCGCACTGTCTAAAATTCTTATATTAGGCTGAGAATGTATATCTGCAGTTCCTTGACCATATATATTGCTTACTGGATCTGTTTGGTTGCAATCAAAATATTGGAGGTTGTAACGTTTTTCGTAAAATTTTTTCTTTCCATCTTGAGGAACAATATTTCCATCTTTATACATAAATGAGTTTGTTACGTTATCTTCTGTGATACTTATTGCGAAATCATTTTCCTTAATATGCACACTCAAATCTTCTCTTGGCTGCTGTGCAACTAGCGGGATTTGATTCATCGTCAATGCTAGTGACTGCAAAATACTACTTTTCCCACTTCCGTTAGGACCAACTAATACATTAATCCTTTTGAGATCATCTAGAGAAATAACTTCGATGTTTTTATAGCCAGTAATGTAGAGAGAGGTAAGCATATAACTTTTGTAACCCCATCCGGATTCTACCACTCGCTTTGCTCAGGTATTAGGCAGGTGCAAACGCACTTGCCGGCAGAACAAGGCTCGCTCCGTTGTGAGATCAGACACAAAAAAAGACAGGATTTCCTGTCTTTTTTATGTGTGACCCCATCCGGATTCGAACCGGAGATTTACTGGATGAAAACCAGTCGTCCTAGGCCACTAGACGATGGGGCCAACTTGCTGTCACTGCAGCTTTCAAATTCACATCATTAATAGCGAACATGTTATTTTACCATCTACCAGGTAATGTTTTCATAGTGTTCGATATTTCTCCCTACAACTGTGATAATATCAAAGCGAAAATCTTTAAAAATTTGCTTTTCCAGACAGTATTCAGCTGCAACCCTGCGTAATGCAGCCTTTTTTTGCCAGTTTACCGCCCTACTGCCCGATCCGAATTCTTCTCCGGCTCGGGTTTTTACTTCCACAAACACTATCTCATCTAGTTCTAGATTGAGCGCTACTATATCAATTTCACCGTGTTTGGTTTGAAAATTGCGATCTAAGATCTGAAAGTTACGTTGTGCTAGGAAAACAGCTGCCTGCTCTTCCCCAATTTGACCGAGCAGAAAATTATGCTGCTTTCGCTGTTGCGAAGTCAGCGCTCTTTTCTTTGACTTTGGAAGCGGCTTTACCAATTCTGTCACGTAGGTAATATAACTTGCTGCGCCGTACATCGCCCTTGCGTTTAATCTCTATCTTTTCAATTGAAGGTAAGTTGAGTGGGAAGATCTTTTCAATGCCAATTCCGCCGGTAGCTATCTTGCGAACTACGAACGAACGGCCAGTTTCACGACCTCGGATTGCGATGACAACGCCTTCGAAGATCTGAACGCGAGTGCGCTTTTCTTCAGAGATACGTTGGTGAACGCGAATGGTATCACCCACAGAAACGGTTTGGTCGTTATAACTAAAGTATTGAGACATAGCTACTTTCTGAATTAACAGCAAGATTTATCTGTTCGTAAAGACAGAATAAGTATTCTACTGAATTTTCATGAAAAACTCAACCTCCGCTTGAGGTAGACCAATTTTCACTAAATTCGCTGCTATTTCCGTATCACTTTCACCCTTTTTTCGCCAAGTATCCCTCAATAGAAGGATGGTTTCTCTACTCTCATTCGCAAAGATAATCCAGGCTTCTGTGGTGTGGGCGACGTAGTCTGGCTTAAAACTAGACCAGGGTTTTACCACTAAGGTTGAAGTAGTAATGCTCTTGACCCCGTGATACTGCAGGTACTCTACAGCGAGCTGCATGGTATCGCCTTTATCTACGACATCATCAAAAACAAGGATTCTTTCGTTGTTTATACTTACTGGTAAGCTTTGTTTAATAACTGGTGTTTTTGCTGTTTTGCCGATACCAGTGTAAAACTCTATTTGGACTGAGCTGAGACCTTCAATATCCAGGTAATCTACTAAGGAGCGACCGAAGGTCAGCCCACCTTTTGCTAAGGCAACCACTCGATCAAACTTTTCACCTGACTTGATAATCTGTTGGGCTAGATTAAAAATTTCTCTGCCGAGTAACTCCCAAGAGTGATACTCGTAGACTTGGTCTTGAATAGTAATCGGAGTGGGCATAGCTCCTTTTAAACTTTTTCAGCAGCTTTTAAAAACTCAATAAAAATTGGATGTGGCGAGAGTGGACGAGATTTGTACTCTGGGTGCGCTTGCGTCGCAATGAAGAAAGGATGAGTTTTCTTGGGTAACTCGATCATCTCGACAAAGAAGTTATCTGGCGAAGTGCCACTGATAATAAAGCCAGCTTCCTCCATTTTTTTGCGATACGCGTTGTTAAACTCGTAGCGATGCCGGTGTCGCTCAGAAACCAGAGACTTTTTAGCATCTTTAAAGGCGTGATGCTTCTCATAAATTGAGTGAGCTAGGCTGCCTTCTTTCAAGATACAGTCGTAAGCCCCTAAACGCATACTGGCGCCCTCGCCCTTAATCCGTTGATACTTGGCCTCAAATGGAATCTGGTGAATGACTGGGTCGCAAGTTGCTGGATCAACTTCACAGGTGTTGGCTTCGGTTAAGCCTAAAACATTCCGAGCAAACTCGATTGCTGCCAACTGCATGCCATAGCACAGACCTAAGTACGGCACTTTGTTTTCGCGAGCGTACTTGACCGCCGCTATCTTGCCTTCTACGCCCCTTGATCCCCAGCCAATTGGCACGATAATTCCATCGAGTTTAGCCACCTTTTTCCAAGCTTCTGATTTTTGATCCTCAATGTCTTCAGCATTGATAAAAACGATCTCGACATTCCGTTCATTAAACCAGGACGCATGCTTCAGGGCCTCGAGTAAAGAAGCATACGAGTCAGTTAGCTCAAACTCACCCGTCGCGATGTACTTGGCAATAATACCTACTTGGATGGTTTTGGCATGTTTTTGCGAAATCTTCTCGACGAGCTGTTTCCACTCAGCAATTTGAATCTTTCCGACATTCAGCCCAAGCTTCTCCAGTACTCGCTTATCAAAGTCTTGGTCGTAGAAAACTAGGGGTAGCTGGTAGATTGATGGCATATCTGGATTAGAGATGACGTCATACTTATCTAGATTGCAGTAAAAAGCCACTTTTTCTTTGCGCTTATCATCAATTAAGGTTGCAGCTCGGCCTACCACAAAGTCTGGCTGAATACCCATTGAGTTGAGCACCTTTACTGATAGTTGGGTTGGTTTCGACTTAAGCTCGTTAATATGCTCTGGTGTGGGGAAGTACGTCACGTGGACGTGAATTACATCCTTGGGCAACCGTAACTTCATGATCCGGTAGGCTTCGTAGTACACCGCATTCTGGTATTCACCGGCTGTTCCGCCTAACTCCACTAAGGTAATGTCAAAGCCTTCTGCGGCAGTTTTAATTCGGCGGATCACTTCTTCAGGAATGTAGGGGATTGCATCGACGGTAGCACCATTAAAAGAGAGATTCTTAGTTTTCTCAATCACACGCAAGTAAATCTGACCCATGGTGGTGAAGTTCTTTTCACCCACATTGACACCAAAAAAACGCTCGTATGTTCCCAGGTCTAAATCTGCTTCTAAGCCGTCTTCACACAAAAAGACGTCGCCGTGTTCAATTGGATTGATGTTGCCTGAGTCTAAATTGAGGTAATTTTCGCACTTAATATTGGTAACGGAGTACCCTCGTTGTTTGAGCAGTAAGCCGAGTGAGGCGGCTGTTACACCCTTTCCTAGGCCAGAGAGAACACCGCCAGAAATAAATACGTATTTGGGAGTAGGTTTGTCTGTTGAAGACCCATGGTGTAAAGAACTCATGGGACTTCATTCTAACTATCAAACAGCAAAAGTCAAACTATTTGAGCATTTTGTCTATTTCAAGTTTGAGTTCTTCTGACCAAGCTACACCATATGGCAACGGCATTCGTTTTGGAGTTCCACCATTCAGGATAATTACCACCATATTATCTTTTCCTGGCTTCGTTTTTAACAGCTTTCCAATTTCGGTCAGGATTGCTGGATCTGTTTTCCGAGGAATGAAGATCTCAAATTGCTTGTCCGAAAGCATAGTATTGACTAAGTTTTCTTCAGGAATGGTAATCTTCTCAACCATTAGCTGAGCGGATTCTTCCCGGTTGTCTACCTTCGCCCGCATCAATACCACCATATCTTGCTTGAGTTTCCCAATATAATCCTCATAACTTCGGGGGAAAATCACAAAATCAATGCTGCCACTCCGATCTTCAATCGTGCCAAAAGCCATCTTGGCGTTGCTCTTCTTGGTCACTGTCTCCCGGAGCTTGGTAACTACGCCACCAAAAGTAAAGGTTTGATCCTGATGAATACTCAGGTCAACTTCTGCAATTTCTTTGCTGGCGTGCTCGATCACATAATCAAGGGCATGCGCCAGCGGATGATCTGTTAAGTAAATGCCGAGTAATTCTCGCTCAAATGAAAGTAGCTCTGCCTGGGGATACTCAGCTAAGCGAGGAAAGTTGTCAGAGATTTTTATCTCTGATTCTTTAACATGCATAAATAAACCATCTTGCCCTTCAACTTCACTGGTAAACTGAGTCACTTTTGAGCGAATCTCCTCTAACTGCTCCAACATACTTGAGCGAGTGGCAAACTGGTCAAATGCTCCGACCTTAATTAACGACTCTAAAACTTTCTTATTCACTTTGCGGTTATCAGTATTGATCAGGAAGTGACTAAAGGACTGAAACTCCCCAATTTTTACCCGGGTTTCAGCAATACTTTCAATCGCAGCAGCGCCAACGTTTTTAATAGCATTAAAGCCAAAACGGATAGCCAAGCCACCCCGTGAGTCTGGATGTTCCTCTAACGCAAAATCAATTCGCGACTTATTAATATCTGGTGGCAGAATCTTGAGGCCCATTTTTTTGCTGGCCTCGATTGCAACGGCGACTTTCTCATCGCGATTCACGCCGGTAGAACCAGATTCAATACTCATCAAGGCAGTCATATATTCTGGAGGATAATTGGCCTTCAAGTAGGCTGTTTCATACGCGATCATGGCATAACTGGCAGCATGCGCCTTATTAAAACCGTAGTTGGCGAACGCTTCGATAAAGCCCCACACTTTTTCTGGTACTTCTTTGCTATACCCTTTCGCAATCGATTGTTCGATGAAACGCTTTTTATTCTCATCAAGCAGACTTTTTTTCTTCTTCCCAATCGCTCGACGTAAAATGTCAGCCTCGCTCAGGCTATACCCAGCCATAACGTTGGCGATTTGCAGGATCTGCTCTTGGTAGACCATCACTCCATAGGTTTCTTGCAAGACAGGTTTTAAGGTCTCATGGGGGTACACTACCTTCTCAGGGTTGTGTTTGCCTTCAATAAAGGTGGGAATCAGGTCCATTGGCCCAGGTCTGTATAACGCCACCATAGCGGTGATATCAGAGAACTGGTTGGGCTGCAGGGTCCTGGCAACTCGGCGCATCCCTCCAGACTCGAGCTGGAAGATACCCGTAGTCTCCCCACTTGAGAGTAGCTCATAGGTTTTTTTGTCATCGAGCGGAAGATTAGCAATATCGAGGTCAATATTTTTATGTTCCTTTATTAAGCGAACTGCAGACTGAATGGTAGAGAGGTTTCGCAGACCCAAAAAGTCAAACTTTAGTAATCCAATCGCATCATCCGACACATTGCAGTCAAGTACATACATGTCATATTGCGTAACAATCTTGCCAGTTTTGCTTTCTTTTTGAATGGGTGTGTACTCATATAACGGCCGGTCAGCAATCACCACCGCTGCCGCGTGGACTGAGCTATGTCGTACCACCCCCTCCACTTTTTGGGCCAGATCAAGAAGCTCTCTGAACTTGGGCTGTTTATAGTACTCAGCTAACTCGGGAATAGTCTCGATTGCCGCTTTTAAAGAGGTCTTATGACCAGGGATATTCGGAATCAACTTTGCGATCTTATCTGGATCCTCATAGGGAAGTCCTAGCACACGGCCAATATCTCTGATTGCCACCCGTGCTTCCATTCTGCCAAAGGTGATCACCTGTGCCACATGATCTTGACCATACTTCTCGGCGACATACTGGAGGACTTCATCGCGGCGATCGTCAGCAAAGTCCATATCGATATCAGGTGGGGTTGGTCGCTGAGGGTTGAGAAACCGTTCGAATGGGAGCCCATGCAGCAGTGGGTTTATGGTCGTAATTCCCAGTACAAATGCCACTAATGAACCGGCGGCTGAGCCACGACCTGGGCCAACCCCAATCCCTGAGTCACGAGCCCAGTTCACAAAATCTTGGGTAATCAAAAAGTAGGTGGAGTAGCCTTTTTGAATAATAATATCGATTTCATACTGGAGGCGATTTTTAACTTCGTCGGTAGGTTCAGGCCACTTGGTAAGCATACCCTGGTAGGAAATTTTGGTGAAGTAGGTATCTTGGGTTTCTCCTTCAGGAAGTGGAAAGACGGGGAAGATGAGCTGGCCAGTAGCAATCTCTACATTACACTGCTCAGCGATTATAATGGTGTTGGCTAGGGCTTCAGGATACTCATGAAACAACTCGTTCATTTCTTCGGTGGACCTCAAGAAGAAATCTGGTGAGCTAAACATACTCATTCGCTTGGTGTCGCTGAGTAGCTTGCGAGTTTGGACACAGAGTAAAGCGTCCTGCGCGTGGGCATCATCGGCGTTAATGTAATGCACGTCATTTGTGGCTACTAAAGGTAGATCCAGTTTCCGGGCAATCTCAACCTGTTTCTTAGTCAACTCCTTTAGCTCTGGAAGCTGGGGGTGAGCTTGCAGCTCCACATAAAATCTACCCGGGAATTTTTCTTTGTAGAGTGTAAACTTTTCTAGAGCTTCCTCATCTTTGCCTTCTATCAGTAAGCGATTAAAAATGCTCGACATGCAGCCACTAGTGCAAATGATATCTTCATTGTTCTGGAATAAAATCTCTTCATCCATTCGAGGTTTGTAAGAAAAGCCTTCGAGATTTGCTAAAGATACCAACTTCATCAAGTTCTTATAGCCCTGCGTGCTCTGTGCCAACAAAAGTAAGTGAAATTGATCACTCCCCATCTTGAGTTGCTTATCAAAACGAGAGTTTTTGGCCATGTAGGCTTCGACACCAATAATGGGTTTTATACCATTCTTCTTGCAGGTGTTGTAAAAGCTGACCGCACCGTACATTCCACCATGGTCAGTTAAACCAAGAGAGGTTTGGCCCAGAGATTTGGCTTTCTCAATCAGAGGCGCAATCTTGGCTAGACCATCGAGCATTGAGTACTCAGTGTGGACGTGGAGATGGACAAAATCAGTCATTGGATGCTATCGATTATGCACGTAACGCTTCTTCAAACAAGGAGCGCAACTGCTGGCTATCAACTTTCTTTCCTAACTTTCGCTGGGCCTGACCAAAAAAGAAGCCGAGCACTTGTGTTTTCCCAGCCTTGTATTGGACTACCGCATCTGGGTTTTCAGAAATGATCGTCTCAACAGTAGTTTTGAGCTCGGTCTCATCAACTGAGTCAGTTTGGGTAGCCTGTTGGTAAAGAGCAATCACTTCGGCTGCCGTCTCAGAAAACTTGACGATGATTTTTTTATTGACAATCGCTTTAGCAACCTCATTGGGTTTTTCGGCAAGCTTGAAGATAGCTTCCGCCCAATCTGCCTTATCTTTATCTTCTGTCAGAAGTTCGGAGTTCTTTGGCTCAATTCCATACTGATCCTGCCAACGAGAGATCATCTTAGAAGGCAGCTCTGGTAGAGTTGCTCGCATTTTTTCAATATCTAGTTGGGTAAAGCGAATCGGTGGTAAATCTGGGTCTGGAAAGTAGCGATAATCCTCAGCGTCTTCTTTGGTGCGTTGGCTGAATGTCTCGCCTTTGTTGTCGTTCCAGCCCCGGGTTTCTTGAACTGGAGTTTGATTTGCACTGAGTAACTCAGCATGGCGCCGCTCTTCAAACTGAATCGCCTTTTCTAGAAAGCGAAACGAGTTAATGTTCTTGAGCTCCACCTTGTAGTTGGGGAGTACCTTTGGGTCACTAGAAAGGGACAGATTTGCCTCAAGCCGCATGCCGCCCTGCTCCATGTCACAGTCAGCAATATTTAGGAAACGGAGGATCTGGCGCAGTTTTTTGGCGTACTCCTTGGCTTGCTCTGGAGAGTGGATATCTGGTTCAGTGACAATCTCGATCAGAGGTACTCCACCTCGGTTAAAATCAATTAAACTGACCTTCTTCCCATCGATGGTAGTATGTTGGAGCTTGCCAGTATCTTCCTCTAAGTGGATCCGGCGAATTCGGACGTCGCCAAAAGACGTCTCGATCTTGCCATCAAAGCAGAGAGGTTGGTCATACTGACTGATTTGATAGCCTTTAGCCAAGTCTGGATAAAAATAGTTCTTTCGGTCAAAGTGCGAAAAAAGATTTACTTGGCAGCCCAAAGCTAAGCCTAGCTTAATCGTCCACTCAATGGCTTTTTTATTCGCAACTGGAAGCCCTCCTGGCATGCCCAAACAGACGGGACATGTATAAATATTGGGCTGAGGAGCTAAAAAAGGGTCATTTTTACAACCACAAAACATCTTTGTTGCGGTCTTGAGCTCTGCGTGGACTTCCATACCGATAATGGTGTGATATGTATTTGGCATTTTATTTTTGAGCTCCATTTCGCCAAGGGTTCCAGTTGGTATTTTTCTCAAAGGCATCGGCTACCTGAATCATTTTTGATTCCTGCCACATCGGGGCAATGATATCTAAGCCTAAGTAAAGATTGGTTTTTCCGTCTCGGAAAACTGGCACGTTAATTCCTGGCAATCCGGCAATAGAGCTCGGTTCTAGGAGCATATCTTCTAGTTCACCAAACATGGCACTGCCGTCACTGGCGCCAATTTTCTTGGCATAACCTGGAGCGGTCGGAGCAACCAGAACGTCATACTTCTCAAACAACCTAGCAAAATCTTGCAAAAAGAGCGTGCGTACTTTCTGCGCTAACATGTAGTACTGATCAGAGTAACCTTTACTGAGTGTGAAGGTTCCGAGCATAATTCTGCGCTTGGCCTCTTCGCCAAAAAACGAGCGGTCATTTCCATACCGAATTCCATCATAACGACCCAGGTTGCTGCTGACTTCAGCCCGTTGGACTACTGTATAGACGCCAATTGACTGCCGGGGATCCCTGGCTTGGGCAAATTCTACGTGCGCTCCGAGTTCTTCTAAAACTTTGAGCTCTTTTTCATAAATTGCTTTCAGTGGACTCAGCTCAGGCTTATCAAAGTAAATCATTCCAATCTTCATTCCTTTAATATCTTGATTGAGTGCCAGCGTGAAGTCTTCGACTGACCGAGGCGAAGTGGTCCCATCGTATGGGTCTTGACCGGCAATATGATTGAGCAGAATCGCCGTATCTTCGACTGTTTTACCAATTGGTCCTGGCGAATCTGTGGAAGAAGCCATTGCCACTACACCGTAACGGCTAACTCGGCCGTACGTAGGCTTGAGTCCGACAGTGCCACACCAAGCCGAAGGCTGACGGATTGAGCCGGCAGTTTCGGAACCAATTGCAATGATGCAGGTGTCAGCAGCCACTGCAGCTGCGCTACCACCAGATGAGCCACCAGGTAAATGTTCGGGATTCCGAGGGTTTAGGGTACGACCATACTGGGATGTCTCGGTAGAAGAGCCGTGCGCCCAGGCATCCATATTTGTCTTCCCCAAAACTACTCCTCCAGCTAACTTGATTCTTTTCGTAACTGTGGCGTCATACTGCGGCACGAAAGTATCAAGAACTGTAGAAGAAGCCGTTGTGCGAATCCCTTTAGTCGAGAAGTTATCTTTAACGGCCACTGGTAGACCGCCAAGTGGCTGGCCAGCTTGGCTTTGGGCTTCAGTTACTGCTCCTTCATTCATCGTTAGGTAAATGTTCAAGTCTGTAGTTGCCTCAACTTGCTTTTGAGTATCAGCATAAATCTCAGCTAGATTACATTCATTCCTAGCCAATTTATCGAGAGCTTGTTTTAAGGTCAAGGTATTCAGCATCTTAATCCTGATTAATTATCTGGGGAACAACAAAGTAGCCGTTGTGCGAGGCTGTGGCGTTTGTCAAGGCTTCGTCTTGAGAGAACATTCGATCTACATCAACCACGTCTTCGCGCATGACGTTTTCAAGGCCAGTGACCTGGAAAGTTGGCTCTACCCCCGACACATCCACTTTCTTCAACTCTTCCACTACCTGAAGAGTTTCGGCAAACGTAGCTGCCAACATTTTCTCTTCTGACTCAGTAATAGGAATATTCGCTAATTTGGCAATATGCTTGACTGGAATTATGCTTGAAGTGTCATTTGGCACAGTTGGTAGTGTACCAAAAGTTAGGCAATCTGGGGGGCTTAAAACTAGATGCCACGAAGGGCTTTGATCCGCTCTCCAACTGGCGGATGAGTGCTAAAAAGACTTGAAAACATGCCTACGCTGCCGCGAACATTTTTTAAAGGATTCGAGATGTAGAGATGTGCAGTAGCTTTATTGGCTGCTTCTAAAGGCTCTCGATCCTGACTAATTTTGGCTAAGGCGCTGGCCAAACCATCTGGATTTTTAGTCATACCAACGCCTGTAGCATCTGCTAGGAACTCGCGGTTCCGAGAAATGGCCAGCTGGATCAACTGAGCAATAATTGGAGATAAAAGCGCTAAAACAATTCCGACTACGAAGAAAACTACTTGCAGCTGTCCGCCTTCTGAGCGATCACTCTTCTTCCCCCCACCCCAGGCAGTCATCCTGAGCATCCAGTCAGCAACTAGGGCGATTAAGCCAACCAGAATAGTGACGATGGACATTAAGCGGATGTCGTAGTTCTGGACGTGAGATAGCTCATGGGCAACTACCCCCTCTAGCTCTGCCCGATCTAAACGGGCTAGTAGGCCAGTGGTGGCACAGACCACGGCATGGTCTGGATCTCTACCAGTCGCAAAAGCATTCATCGCGGTGTCTTCAATCACGTATAACTTAGGCACCTTCATTCGCTGGCCGATACACAAGTTCTCAGTGACTGTATAAAAGTCAAAGAATTCTTTACGCGTAGCTGGGCGCGCGCCAGAGATGCCCAAAATAATCTGGTCAGAGAACCAATACGAGACAAAAGACATTGCTCCGGAGACGATGAGGGCAATTCCCACCACATCTAATCCATACCCAAAGCCTTTAGCCATGATGTAGGCAGCAGCTGCTATAAATGCAATGAAAACAGCAATGATGAGAAACGATTTTTGCTTGTTTCGAGCAATCAATTGATAATGAGTCATTACAAATTTACTTTAACGTCTTGAGTTTCTGCATCACTGACTTCTACATGGGCACCGGTGGTCGCAGTGGCGAGACCTTTTTCTGCTTTAAAGCCAAACATACTCGCAATCAGGCTACTGGGGAACATTAATAGCTTTTGGTTGTAAGACTGAGTCAAGTCAATCAGTGAGCGGCGAGAATACATCAGCTTGTCAGCCGTATCACCCAGCTCAGTCATGAAGTTGTTGACAGTTGAGTCGGCTTTAATTTCTGGATTGTCTTCGATTGCAATTGAAATCTTTGGCATTGCAGATTGAATGTCCGAAATAGCCTTATCAATATCAGATACGCTGCCTGAGTTCGCAGCTTTAGTTGCAGAGCTACGAGCGGTGGTCAGCATGTCAAAAATACCCTTCTCATGAGACATGTATCCACGCACTGAGCTCTCAAGGTTGGGAATCAAAGAAGCCTGACGCTTCAACTGGTTGCCAATCTCCTGGATACTTGCCGCAATCTGGGTCTGCAAGGTTTGCAGGCCATTGTAAACAGAAACAAAGTAAAAGACGACTACACCAGCAACAATAAGTAAAATGATACCAATTCCCATATAACCTCCTGTGTTTAATAATTTTATTGTACCTGTTTATTCGGGCAGATTCAAGCTGGGGTGAGTAGCTAAAGAGGAGAGACGGATAAAGTTTCTTGAGGTACTATACTAGGGGTTGCAGTTAGTACTTTAGCCTCTGCTGCCGAAAAAATTGAAGCAGAAGGTTGTAGCGGCATTGACCCCGTCTACGCATCAATAGAGAGATTTGTAGTCTCTCTTGGCAAATATCCCTGTACTGCGTATAATCCTCAGACAAGTCTTGCTCGTAAAATGGAAGTGAACATTAAAATGGCCTCTTGGTGTAGCGGTTAACATGCCTCCCTGTCACGGAGGAGATCACGGGTTCGATTCCCGTAGAGGTCGCAAAAGATTGATTGATCAAGGTAAACTATTTTCGTGAGAAATTAGCAGTCAAATACACAGTCTGCTAATTATTATAGGATTTCGTTCTTTGTCCAGCGATAAATTTTCTTATACAGAATTATTTTCTAGTGTACCAAACAGCCCTAGTACTCAATCTTTGGCGAGGAATGTAACTAGTCCTGGTAGTAAGGACATGTGCTGGAGCAATAGGGCTAAATCCTTCAGTGTTTAGAAATCTCATTCTTTCCTCAACAGTATCGAGATTCAGTAAAGCGGGCCGTCTTGAAAGATCGGCTCCTTGAGCTTGTTCCCTAGGGATGTGATGGCTTTGGGCGAGAAAGTCATCAGCATAAACTAAAACACGATGTTCTTCTGGCTCTTTGCGCATAAAAAGATACTGGATTCCAGGTTGAGGTCGTAGCACTGTTGGAGGGAAATACGGCACAAAGCCATTTTCAGTCGCTTTGATGAGTCCATGGGCAAGAAATGCATTGCTCATGTGTGGGTCTATTGCCACTACTCCCGACTCCTGTGGAGCATCAATATCTCGGAACAACCACGCAACAAAAACCTCCAACTTACTTCTGGAGAAGTCAATAATGAGCCACTTATTTCAAAAAGAGGTACTGCAAGTTGGTAACCTTCTTGGGTGGTGGCTTTCCTCAAAGTTAAGAGATCATCATTTTCGTCAGGCAATGAGGCTAAAATCTCTAACTTTGTAGCTATGCTAGCTTTTCCATGTCTTAAGGCCATTGTGAAACTAGCAGGCCGATCTCTTACGATTAGAGGTAAATGCAGAGGAAGTTGCCCTCGCTTATTTGCATCGCGCAATCTGTTTATAACTACTGAGGGTTGTTCAGTAGCGCTAAAGTTGAGTGATTCTAGATGGTTTGCCATATATGATGCGTATTTTCGCAATACATATTCAATATGTCAATGTGCTAACCAGGTTATCACTCGACTTCAGGTCATAAGGGAGATATAACGCTCGGGAATTAAAGAAAACATATATGGAAAAACAGCAAGAACTTCTTCAAAACACAGGCGTTAGAGTAGTTGCGGAGACTCAAGGTATTTTCGACCTAAATCCTCAAGATGTATTTGATGCCTTAGTTCTCTATTTGAAACTCGGAAATGAAGTAGAGAGTGTTGGATACGACGAAGCTATATTACAATACATTCAGCGACAAACTGATGTGGAAGCATTTGAAGCTACTTTGAGAAATTTTTACAGCGCCCAAATGATGCTGTACGCTTCAATAGTTCAAACATTTTTTGATATGGCTGGGGAATCCCACTCAACTGCGGCCTAGTTCTACCCCTTTGCCTAAACGGGTAGCAGCTTTATTCTCTAAAGAATGCATGACTTTCTAATGAAAAAATCCTCCAGCTAGGATTGAGGTCTTGGATACTTAGTCCTTTGATGGGAGGACCACCCCATTGTTCAGATTCTATACTCATTCATTACACATGTCAAAGTAATCAGCTAAGTGCTCATCTACCACCACCATTACGCATTGACACCAACTCCTCAAAGGAATTATTCTAATTTTACAGATATCTGCCCAGAATCTCACTTCTTTGAAGTGATGTCGTGTTATGAACGAACGGCAGCAGTCCCCCCTTCCCACACTTTTTTTAGGACTCGAGCGGTCTTTGGTAAATATAATAAAATTAAGCTTATTGGGAGTATTTATCTTGCTTCTCGCAACTAGCATGGCTTACAGATTTTTCCAAACGAACAAGCTGCCTAAATTTAGACGTGACTTAGTGCTGACTACTTCAGATGTGTTCAGTCCGCAAACACAGGTTGTCAGTCCAGATGTCCTCACAGATAACAGAGCAAGTGAAAATTCAACCACCTATCAAGTAAAAAAAGGTGACTCACTCTGGAAGATTGCACTTCAGCACTACGGAGATGGGAGTCAATGGCACGAAGTCTATATGAGCAACCAAGAAATTATTGGGAATGACCCAAACCTCATTTTCCCAGGGATACAACTAAGACTTCCTTAGCGGAAGAGCTTTTTGTTTGAATCTACTTTGTGAAGAACTGGATGATGACATATAATCTGAGTAGTTGAATGAAAAGTTGCGGGATTAGTTCAGTGGCAGAATGGCTCCTTCCCAAGGAGCAGAAGCGGGTTCGATTCCCGTATCCCGCTCCAGAGGGGATAGTCGAGACATCAATGGTATTAATAAATTGATATATCGAACTAATCCCATAGTTCAATGTCCCCTTAAAGTCATTTTCGAGATTATTGACGAACATTGAACCAATTAGGACTTTCTTCTGAGAGAGATTTGATTTCTGATAGGCGTAGGATCAATACAATTGATTCGCCAACTTCATTTGCAGTGAGTAAATTTCTATGAATCCAGCACTGGCGTTGACGTTAAAATCATACCCCTCACCGTTATTAAAGGATGTATGACTAAGTCCAAAAGGTGACTCCATTGCGACGACAGTTGTATTTCCTTTGTAGAGTTTAATGCTGACTTGTCCTGCTACTTTTTTATTCACAAATTCGTTAAAAGCATTAATCGCCTTCATGATGGGGTCATACCAAAGTGCGCCGTAACAAAGGTATCCCCACTTTATATCCATTTGTGCTTTCAGTTCGTTTAGTTGCCGCGTACAAACATACTTTTCTAGTGCTTTATGCGCTTCTATAAGAACATGCGCAGCGGGCAGTTCGTAGACACCTCCATTTTTCAATCCTACCAATCTGTCTTCAAATAAATGAGCTACTCCCACACCGTGTTTTCCTGCAATTTTATTCAGCTTCATAATTAGCGAGGCTAAAGTGAGAGTCTCCCCATTCAGTGAAATTGGTAACCCATTTTCAAAATCAAGAATAATGATTTCTGCTTTTTCTGGTGCATTCTTTGCCAATGTATAGGTAGTTAAAAACTTTTCTATGGGTGTGATGACATTGGGCTCCTCAATCTCGCCACCTTCCCAAGTCATACCCCACATGTTGTCGTCCACACTATAGGGAAAGTCTATTGAGACAGGTACAGGAATGTTGTTCTCAATAGCGTACTTAATTTCTTCATTTCTATCCATTGCCCACTCTCGAACTGGGGCCAAAATTTTAATTGAAGGATTTAAAGTTAAGGCATAGCCTTCAATTCTGACTTGGTTATTGCCTTTGCCCGTACAGCCATGGGCAATACAGTCTGCTCCTTCTTCTTTAGCTATCTGTATGGCTTTTTTAGCAAGTAGAGCTCTCCCCATCGGTGTGGAGAGATGGTAGTCACCCTGATAACATGCGTTGGCCTTAATACCTAAACTCAAAAAGTCGCTCAAGTAGTCTAGTTACCGTACCTTTAGCTGCACCAGTCATGCGGCAAGTTGCTCTAATTGAGTTGCCTTCTACTAGACAGGAAATGATTTGTGCTTGTTTCTCAATACTTAACTTGTTCATAGTTGTATTATAGTGCATAATGCTTGAGCGGTCAAGCATAGATGATTACAGAATAATTACGATAATCAGATATTCACTCTTAAGAGTGAGCTGTTATACTTACCTTGTGGCAATACTAAAACAAACAGACGACGGAAATGAAATTGTTCTCAAGATAAACAATGGTGATTTGTCTGCTCTCAGAGAGATTGAAAAGGAGTGGAACTTTGAAGATGAGAGTGGTGTATTTCGTTTTGCCCTAGCCGTGCTTACTAAAGCAAAAAATAAATCAGTCTACGTTGAAGAAGATGGGAAAAAAGTAGCGCTTACCCCAGGTGATAAGCTCCTTAAAAGGGAGGAATAAACCATGGTTGGCAAAAAAGGCTCTGACTTTAACCCCGACGAGCTTGCTCAAAAAACTAACAAGCATGAGCAAGACATCTCGAAGCTGTATGAGTGGGCTATTGTCATGGAGCAAAACTTTGGTGATAATGAAAAGATTGCAGTAACTCTATTAAGATGTTCTCAAGAATCCGTAAAATTTAGATCAATGTTTTCAGAAGTGCTAGTCGCTCAAATTAAGACAGATCAATCCTTAAGAGATACGCTTAATGAGTTTATTGATCAGTCGGACAGAAATGCTTTTAGAAGATTTGTAAAACAAGTTGGAATGGGTGTCTGGACGCTAATAGTCTCACTTGTTAGTGGTACTATTGTGTACTTCTTACTTAAGTAGACTTCTCCCACCTCTTTGCAGCAGCAGCCTTAGCTATCTCTTTTCGTCTTTCAGGTGTCAGCTTCTCAGCCCGAGCCTTACCACCCACTAAACCACCACGTCTACCTAGTGCTACAGCAGCAGGGTTCTTTTCACTTGTGGCTTTATCTACTATTGAAGATGCAAGTTTGTTTATATCCATGTAAACCATTTTATACGGTGATACATGAGCGGTCAAGCAAGTTAGATTTCAAATTGACCCACTACCAAAAGTCGTTTGCAAATTCTTCTTTCACATCAAGAATGAGAGCTTTGATTGCTCCTAGCTTTAACGCTTTTTGTTTTATTTCTTCTAGATCATCCTTTTGCTGACCAATGTCTAGCGTTAAGGCAATCACATCGGCACTGTAGTGATCTTGAATCCACTTCAGCATCACACTTGTATCTAGACCTCCAGAGTACAAAAGCAATACTTTTTTTGCTTCACCGACTTTCGCCTCGTATGAAGCCACCTTCTGATAATGTGTTTTACTTTTCATATTTTCCTTTCATAAAAAAAGTTTTTTAATACTTGATTGGTAAGCGTTCTTTTCTTGGTCGCACTTCTCAGTTTCTGTCAGCAGCTGTTTTTTTAATACCCCAATACCCAGGTTTCCAGTTCCGCCTAAATGTTGCGATTGGTTGATACCGTCAGTAGGAATGGCTGTCTGGTTATACTCTTTAGCAGCCATCCGGTATGCTTCCCGAAAGGGTATCCCCTTCTTTACCAACTCTAAGGCAATGTGAGTGGCAAAAATTTCTGGAGTAATTTTCACTATGATATTTTTTTGATTGACCTTCAGCCCCAGCACTAGCATTTTGGCTACACTCAAACAACTAACCGTGAGTTCGAGGCTTTCAAACAAAGGCTTTTTACTATCCTGTAAATCTCTGTTATACCCAGAGACGAGATTAGAAGATAAACTAATAAGTTGTACGTAATTCCCGAGCAATACATGAACTTTGCTTCGTAAGAGTTCAGCTAGATCAACATTTTTCTTTTGCGGCATAATGCTACTTCCAGAACAAAGTTCTGAAGATACTTCAAGAAAACCAAACTCTGCTGTAGTAAAGAGCAAGACATCAGTCGCAAATTTATTTATATCCTGAAGGATTGTGATAAGTGAAGCCAGCACCACACCTTCGATTTTCCCTCTAGAGTTTTGACAATACAAAGAATTGTTTTGCACTTTAGCGAAACCCAATGCATCTGAGACAAATTGCCTGTCAAGATTTAAAGGTACTCCATATCCAGCAGCAGAGCCCAATGGGGATTGATCGTTTAGTTGGTACGTTGTTTTTAATAGTTTTAGATCATCAAGCAATCCTTCAGCAAAACTGCCTGCCCACATCCCAATACTGGAGGGCATCGCCCGTTGCATATGCGTGTACCCCGGCATTAAAACATTTTTATTTTCCTCAGCAAGAACTAGAAAAGCCTCTGCTAACTCAAGAACTTCAGTCCAAACTTGCAGCAAGTTCTCTTTAGTAAATAACCTGATAGTGGTAAGAACTTGGTCGTTTCTAGATCTCCCTGTGTGGATTTTTTTGCCTACTTCACCAAGTTGCTCAGTCAAATGATTCTCAATTTTGGTGTGAACATCTTCATCCCCTGGCTGGAGGTTGAACTTATTATCATCATTCAAGTTGATGATTTCACTCAGACCATTTTTAAGCAGATCAAGCTCAGCAGTCGATATAATTCCAATTATATTTAGGCCTCTTGCATGCGCGAGCGATCCGATTACGTCATATTTGACAAGCTTTTGATCCAGAACAAGATCACCTGCTGTTTCAAAAGTTTCAATCAATTGATTCAACTCCCAATTCTTTTGCCATAATTTTTTCATAAAAAAACACCCCTTCTAGTCTCTATTCACCAATTGGCGAACTAAAAACTAAAAGGGGCGCTTCTTAGAAAGAACCGCGGTACCACCCTTATGTATTTGCTACTAAAAATCCCGCCTAAGCGGGAACAACTGAAATTAGTAGTAAATCTTATTTCAGAGCTCCGTTGCCGACACTCTTTGTCGTATTTTACGGTGGACTTCCGTCGTAGTAATGTTGGGCTTTCACCCTTCTTTCTCCTACGCAGCTTGTCTATTGCGATAGACTCAAACGCTTTTGGATATTAACTTGTGACCACATAATACCTATAAAGTGAGTTTTTGTCAAATTTTATGAATTGGCTGTCGGTAGCTATCGAAGCAAACTCACAACAACCTCTATTTCTTGATCTCATTGCCCTAATCAAGTTATCAACTATAATTTGAAGCGAGTAACTTCACTTGCCAGGGTAACTCAGTTGGTAGAGTAGCGGTATCGTAAACCGCAAGTCGCGGGTTCGAATCCCGCTCCTGGCTCCAGACCTCCCCAAATCTGATCTTTTCGATTACAATCATTACCTATGACTGACCAACGATACTACTCCAGCTCTCGCACCTCTAGCCCCCGAGTAGCTAGTTCTCGCCGAGTCAAGGGAGAGCAGCGTAAGGTGGTGAGGCAAACAGTTTTCTTAGTTATAGCTGCAATTGGCCTAGTTTTACTGAGCGTGTTGGTAATCATTCCAGGGGTGATTCGCTTTTTAGGTGGCTCTTCTGCTATTGTCGAAGTTGATGATAGTCTTCCGCCCCAGACTCCAATTTTAGCTGCCCCAGTTACTGCAACTTTTAGTGCAACCCTCAGCCTCTCTGGATTCACGACCAAGAATTCCGAGGTTATCTTTCTCAAGAATGGTCAGCAAGACCAAACTGCTATGGCAGATGATGGAGGGAACTTCACAGCTGAAATGTCGCTAGAAAAAGGTGAAAATCTGGTGACTGCCTACGCCAAAAAGGGTGATCAAGAATCTGGTGTAAGTGAGCAGTACACTATTCTTTTTGATGACGAAAAACCACTCATCGAGCTTGAAGAACCAAAAGAAAACCAGAGTATCCAAGGAAAAAAGAGTCAGATGGTCGCAGTGAAAGGGAAAACAGAGCCCAGCAGTCGCTTGACTTTAAATGACCGTTTAATTTTTGTCACTGCAGATGGAACTTTTTCTACCAGTCACCGATTAGAAAATGGCGAGAATGTCCTCAACTTTAGATCGGTAGACGCAGCTGGAAATACTACCGAAAAGCAGATTAAAGTGAGTTTTTCTGAGTAAGCTCTGAACGTAGAGTTGCTCCCCAAAGAACCATAAATAGCATCACAAATGGGTAAAAAAGGCTGGCGTTAAAAAGCCCATGCACAAGAATCATCACCATGGCAGTAACAAAGTACGGCTCTGTCTTCCAGTTATTTTTAAACCACACACTTAGCACTCCGACCCACAATCCCAAAGCCAATACTCCCCCCAGAGAAATAAAGCTAGCCAGCCAGCTATCAGGAAACTGGGCATTTGATGGCAGTTGTGTGTACGGACTTACTGGAGCATTGGATGAAGTGAAGCTGCCTTTGCCGAGTATCCAGTCAGACAGAGAAAAATCGCTGAAAGTGTCTTGAAACGATGTAGAACGAGCAGTTATGGTTGAAGTTCGCTCCAGCTTCACTCCCTCACCACCTGGCCGGGGAAGAAAAGGGATGGCACTCATAAAAACAAACAACAATATCACTGCCAGCTTGCGCTCTTTTTTCCAAGCTAACAGCAGCAAGCCCACCCCCAGCGCTAAGTAACTGGCCCTCGAGTAGGTCAGCAGTATTCCTGAGAGCAGTACCAAACCAGCCGGCAGAAATTTTGTTGAGTACTTACCCAAACCAAATACCAATCCGAGGGCAAGGAGTAAGCCCGTAAATCCTGGATCTAGAAAGCTAGAAATTAGACGAAAATAGTGGTCATCCCAACCAAGGAAAAATAACAATCGCGTATCAGGAACAAAAAGGTACTGCATCAAACCAAAATACAGCACTAACCCAACAAAAAGGATTAGTCCTTGAACTACATCTTTCGTCTTTAGGTATTTTTGAAAGATTAAAAAAGATACTTGAACTCCAGCGAATAAGTAAAGCATTGCCCGCCCCAAGTATAAAATAGTTTGGTGAGAAAACTCCCCCCTCAGCCCACCCACTAAAACAGCAACTCCTACCCAGCCTACCAATATGAGTGTCAGCGGTGTAGTCTTTCTCAGGTACGAAACTACCCAGCTTCTGTACCCAGGGCGAGCAAGTAGCATTGCGGTCGTGGTTATCAATACTAGGTCATGAATGAAAAGATCTGTGAAAGGAAAGAATGGCAATTTCTCTAGCTGGCCCAAAGATAACAAACAACAAAAAGCAAACCAGCCCAATTTAATCAGCACTTTTGCTTTCATAACGCTTTTGTCTTTTTCTGATCTTGCTGCTCAATGATCAATGCTCGGACTGCAAAGGAGTGAATACTCATCATGACTGCATACACTACACCTCTCCACCCATCGAGAAAGCCAAACTTTATGATGTAGTTCTGCAAAAACTTTCCCACCGGCCAACAAATCATTTCGAGAACAGAAGCTTTCTTACCCACCATTACTCTCTGCTGTGCTTCTAGAGCTGAATACCTAATAACTTTTTCTAAAAAGCCCCCAACAGACTGATGAGCAAAGTGCTGAACTGTAATATCAGAAAAAAACGTCAAACCTTTTACCGCCGCAACTTCATGAACTGGATGAATAAACGTACCAGCATTTTTCCTCAATATTCTGAGCAGGTTTACATTTCCTACTTCTCCCCACTTCAACATTTTTCCTAGAAAGACGTCTTTGCGTTTGATGTAAATTCCTGATAAATCAGAAACAAATAGTAAACTTCGCAGGAGCTTTTCTGCACCTGGGTCTACCACCTCATCACTGTCTACAAAAAATACCCAGTCATTCCTGGCTAGCTCTAAACCTTTATTTCGAACTGCCGCAAAGTCAGTGATCGGAAACTCCACTTTGACCACTTTCGCTTTGTGGAGCTTTAAAGGCGCAGAACTCGACCACAAAACAATCACTTCTTCTGCCCATTTTACTGAGGCAAGTACTTGTGAAAAAGTTTCAGTTTCTTTATGGGCAAGGATAATAATGCTCAGCGGAATAGACATACAAGTTGATTATTCTATCAAAGCTCTTTTGACTCCGATCAAGGTGATTGGTAAAGAAACAATCCGGGAGAGTAGCAACGCAAAAGCGGCACCTTGTAAACCATATCGTTGACCCAGAAAAATAATGAGTGGAATCATCACCACAGCATTCACCAGTAAGTTGGCATTAAGCCAGGCGTACTGCTTACGCGCAATTAAAAGTGCGGTAGAGATGCTGACAACGCTCTGAATGATCCCAGCGATAATTAATACTCTAAGCACGCTGGCAGCCTCCAACCATTTTTCTCCGAGCAAAATCCGAATGCTGAGCTCAGGAAAAAGAAAAAAAGGTACTGCCACTAAGATAAAGAAACCCATCGATACACCGAGGGTCTTCCAAAAGGCCCTGGCTAACCTGCTCTTTTCCAGGTTTTCTTCTTTAAGAATCTTGGCATAAACTGGAAAGGTCCCGTGCTGAACTGACTTGGCAAATTGGTGATTTAGCTTGTGACTGACAGCATAGGCATTGTGATAAATTCCTAACCCTGAGGTACCAACTACTTTCCCAATAATAATGTCATCAATATTTTCCACAATATATCCCAAAACAGCAGAAATACTTAGTCCTTTAGTGTTACGGAAGATTTCTTCAGCTCGAGATTTCAAGTAATGAAATCGAGGTTTTTCCGAAAAGAACAGAAAGGTAATCAAGACCTCAAAGAGAGCCGCAAAAATGAGGCCCACCACCAACCCAGTAACAGATCTAAAAATAAAGCAGAAAATTACTGAGGCGACTACTTCCACAGCCAGTAAAACAAAACGATAGAGAGAATCTCGGAAAAATTGCAGGTTTTTCTGTAAAGAAACGATTGCGGGATTAATAAAGCCACGAATAAAGGGTACTAACGAGGCAAATCCAATCAAAAAGAAAAGCTGCTGATCATGGTATACAAACTGCATCACATACCCCATGCTCACCATTGCCAGACTAATTACAAGACCGCGCGCAATCGAAATAACCCAAGCTGTATCCAGAAAGTAAGAAACACTGCGCTTTGACTGGACAATAGTCGCATTGATACCTGTTTCTGTCGCAGACTCCACTAAACCCAAGGCTACAACCACCAGGGCAAAGACACCAAAGTCAGCTGGTGCCAGCAGTCTGGCCAGCAGAAAGATTTTGCCGGCGCCCATCAGTGTCATTAAGATTTTGACGACACTATTCCAGCCAATACCTTGATATGCTCGCTTTGAGTAACCCATCGCTAAATTATGCTCGTTTCATGGTTGAAACTCTAGCGCGAAAAACGGATAATCATCTCTATGGAAAAAATGCTACAACTCGTAGGTGGATTCTTTCTCGATATTATCGAGACGATTGTGATTGCCTTATCAATTTTCTTGATCGTTTATCTTTTTGTAGCTTCTCCACATCAAGTAAATGGTCAATCTATGGTCCCCAACTTTCAAAGTGGTGAGTATGTACTCTCCGATAAGGTCAGCTACAAGCTGGGCCAGCCCAAACGAGGTGATATCGTAGTCTTCCACGCACCCGAGACAGCCAACTGTCCAAAAGGTACCGGTTGTGACTTTATTAAACGCTTACTCGGCCTACCTGGAGAAACCGTGGAGATTAAAGACAATGGGATCTGGATTAACGGGCAGAAGCTAGTTGAGCCGTATATACCTGATACTTTTCAAACACTACCTGGTCCATATACCAGGCAGGGGGCTATTACCCTTGGCCAAGACGAGTACTTTGCGAGTGGTGATAACCGTCCGTACTCAAGCGACTCTCGCTCATGGGGACCAATTACTAAAAATGACATTGTTGGCAAGGCATTTTTGCGCTACTGGCCACCACAATCTGCGGGAGTTATTCCTCACTCAACGTATCCGATTTAATTATTGACTGATCTTCATGATCTTTTCGAGTTGATCCTGAGTCTGCTGTGGAGTACCTTTGAGCGTAAATGTCACTTTTGTTTGTCGCTCAGAAACGACTAGCTTGACTTTGGCTCGTTTCGTATCAAAAACATCTTGTAACTGCTCTTCCCACTTATCAATCTGCGCGGTACGGAGCACTAATCGGCCGCTACTCTGCTTAGGTGCTTGACCTAGCTGGTCTTTATATCGCCGGACCAACTCCTCCGCTCGGCGCACCGAGGCACTTTCCTTCAGAATAACTTTGTAGCAATCAATCATGACGCGCTCATTATCAATGCTGACTAAGGCCCTGGCATGACCTTCAGTAATCAAACCGCCTGCCAGGCCGTCTTTGACGGCATCAGGTAGTTGCAGCAGCTTCATGGTGTTGCTGATATACGGGATAGACTTGCCAATTTTTTCTGCAATCTGGGTGTAGGTAAATTTAAAGTCACGAATCAACTGCTGAAAGGCTTGCGCCCGCTCAATTGCTGACAGATCTACACGCTGTACGTTCTCGATCAGTGCCATTTCCAACATGCCTTTGGGCGTTGTCACCTTGACGTGCACCGGCACCTCTTTAAGACCTACCTGCTTGGCCGCTCGCCAGCGACGTTCACCAGCAATAATCTGATAGCCAGCTGGGGTTTTGGCGACAACTATGGGTTCCAGAATCCCATATGCCTGAATAGAGGTGGCTAACTCATCCAATTGCTCTTTGTGAATCTTGCCACGAGGCTGCAGTGGATTTGGCTGAAGTTGATTGACTGGAAGGACGGTTGGGTGTGGTTCGTTCATAAGAAGCGAATATACCGTTTATGTATACCATACACAATTCCCACTCTAAAGAACAAAAAACCCAAGCAAAGCTTGGGTTACTGGATCAATCTTAAAAAATTGGTGGTTAAACGACGTTAACGACCGTTTTTCCAAATCTCCTCCCGAACTGAACCACACCTTCAATCATAGCGAAAATCGTATGATCTCTACCAATGCCCACGTTCTTACCTGGCTTGTACTTAATTCCGCGTTGTCGCAAAATAATATTGCCGACGATAACTTTTTCACCACCAGCTTTTTTCAGACCGAGTCTTTTCCCTGGTCGCTGTGAGTGTTGGCGGACTGCTCCACCGGCTTTAACGTGTGACATATCTGATTCCTAGTTATTTACTAAACCGAAACTGCCATACTTGACGCTGAACAATTGCCTGAGGGCGATGATACATCAGCGGTTCGGAGAGTAGAGTATAGCCAAGAGAGCTCAACTTGTCAATCATTTTCTCGAGAGAATAAATGTTTTTCCCTTCAACGACATATGGAAAGATAATGACGACACTGGCACCCGGGGAAAGAATTTTGGTCCACTGCTTAAAAGCTCCCAGATACATCTTCTCTAGTCCTTTAAAAATATTGGGTAGTTGTTGAGCTTGGGGCGTAGGCTTTCCCAAGAAAGGCTCTGTTACTAAGGTGTCCACCAACCCACCGAGTTTATCTGGAGTAACGTTCGTAGCATCAGAATGAAAGATATGGCTCTGGACTGAAAGGTTGGCAGTTTTGCCGAACCACTCTAGATTCCTCGTGGTCCCAACTACTGAGTCTTGATCTAGATCTGAACCAAAAACTTGGCAACCCCTCATGGCTGCTTCAATTAAGACGGTTCCAGTGCCACAAAATGGGTCATAGAGCTTGACTGGCTCCCTTGAATCTGAAGCCTGAGATTTTTGCTGCGCCATAGCCATGTTAACCATCATCCGAGCAACTTTCACCGGTAACATGCCTTTTTTGCGATCTGAGTACGGCTTACCTCGATCCCGCTCAGTCCAACTGTCAATATCTTGAACTTCGAGGGTACGGGCAAAAAAAGTGGTTTCTCCGAACTTCATCACATGTAACTCAACTACATCATCATGGAGTAGTACGGCAGCGGAAAGTCCCTCACGTGGTCCTTCAATGAACCGAGAGCTGACGTTTCTGGCTTTGAGTAAGCGCTTAATCTCGCCTGGATCGAGCTTCTCAATGTTATTTCTACCCAGCTCAGCGATCGCAAAAGTTGGTCGGGGGAACTCAGCTAGGAAAGCCGCGGCGTACTCAGGCAATTTTTCTTCTTCTACAGCATGAAACTCACCTTCGGTCTTGAGGACTTTGAGTGAACCGCCAAGCAAAGAAAATATATTTGAGGCTGCCTCATCTGATTCGAGAGAAGCACGCACAATTTCTGGCGTGACTTGTTCCAAGTCTTCCTGGGGAATAAACGCTAACAATTCGTGAAAAGAAAGTTCGGGGGTGCGGCCGAGGAGAAAAAGATACTTATGCATGTTCACCCGCCTACCCATGAAGTGCGTACTCAACTTAACTAATTGAGATCACTTCCACTGTAGTTTCAAGTTGACGATGACCGCGAACTTTGCGATACCGAGACTTTGCTTTATATTTTGCTACTCTGAGTTTGTCACCTTTTTGGGTAGAAGTCGCCTTGAGTTTTACGATAGCTCCAGATACTAAGGGGGCACCAATTTGAACAGTGTCGCCATCGGCAGTTAAAAGCACATCATTAATACTCACTTCTTGGCCATCGGTCAAGTCAAGCTTGTTAACGGTTAAAGTATCCCCAGCACTGATGCGGTACTGTTTTCCAGCGATTTGAATGACGGCGTATTTCATAAAACTCCTGCTTGTTTCTCGATTTGTGATTATAACACAACTCGGCTAATGAATATGCAAGGCAGCTCGACGGCGCATGCTGTTCACAATTGCTTGGACGCAGCCATACTGAAAGCAGATACCAAGTATGGAACTGCCACCATAAGAGACCAATGGTAATGTAATGCCAGTGATTGGAACTAGCCTCATATTCATCCCAATATTCACGGCAGATTGAAACAGAATCATCACCGCAGTAACCAGGCAAAAATAACGCTCAGCTGAGGTTGCCGCGACAGAGCTGAGATAAAATAAAAAACCAATCAAAGCAAAGTACATCGTCAACAACAGCGTTGAACCCAAGAACCCTGTTTCTTCAGCGAAAGAAGCAAATACAAAGTCTGTTTGTCGTTCCGGCAGAAAGCGCAAATGGGACTGAATCCCCTGGCCGAGTCCTTTTCCAAGTAGCTGGCCTGACCCCACCGCGATGACTGACTGGATCGCGTTGTACTGCGCATCCACTTCGGTGCCGGTGGGACGTAAGAAAGAAGTAATCCGCTCCTTCTGGTAAGGACGCAGCAACCAAGTCCAGCTAATGACTGCGATGAGGAAAATCACTGCAATGCTCCCCCCAATATATGCCCAGCGCGTCTTCGCAAAAAAGAAGAGACTTGCCATCGAAACTAGATAGACCATGGCAGTACCTAGATCTGGTTCTAGAAAGATTAACGTGACCGGGAGGCCAGTAATTAGCAGAAAACGGATGAGACTGCTAACGTCGCGGAGTGGATTTCTCGCTAAAAGTCGTGCTGTTAGAAGCCCGACTATTGCAATTGCAACTTGAGAGGGCTGGATATGAAAAGAACCAATGGGTATCCAGCTGGTGGTACCTCTGGTGACCTTGCCCAGCACTTGAGTCAGGAGCAGCAAACTGATTAAAGCAGCATATAAGAAAGGGCTCATCCGCAACCATATTGAAAAATTGATCCTTGATGTGACAAGGAAGATACCTCCGCCCACCAAAAAGAATAGCAACTGGCGGGTGAGAAGCGCTGGAGCCACACTCCGCAAAGTAAGCAAACTGAGGAACGAGAAAAGAAAGATTAAAATGGGTAACACCCAGCGACGAGTCATAGTTTTGACCTAACGCAGTTCAGATTTTTTTATTCTGTCAACAATGCTGTACTTTTAGCTTCTTGGGTTAAGTTTCATTCCTCGATAATTCCACTAGCAAATTATCCTCGCCACACTCCCCTTCACCAGCTCACTCACCTTTGCCTTAGATTTGATTTGTTCAGTCCAGGCTTCTGGCCACTCAGGTAGCTCTACTCTGACAGAATTATGAACATCTACTTCTGCGTCTTTCCGCAGTTGCTGGATCTGACGCATCACTTCTCTAGCTTGGCCTTCTTCCTTGAGCTCTGGAGTTAAATCTAGCTCTAGCTGGACAGAAAAGTGATCAGCTTGCTGCCACTCTACTGCTTTGACATTTATTTCTTGAATCAATACATCTAGTACTGCAGCTCTTGGTTTCGTTGTCGTTGCCTGAACCATCACTCTAGCTAATGGCTGGCGAACTTTGATTGCTTTTTCCTTACGAACTGCATGGCTGGCTTCAGCAACTTTTTTAATTGTCTCCATCTCCTGTTCCAAAGCTAAATCTACTTTGACTGGAGCCTGTGGCCACTCAGAGAGATGGATTGAGCTTTGGTCGTCTAGTAAGTTGTGGTGCATCACTTCGCTGAAGAATGGTGTAATGGGGGCAAATAGCTGAGCCAGAACGTACAAAGCGTATCCGAGGACGCTCTGCGCTGTTGCCCCATCTTCAGACTTGATTCTTTCTCGACTCTGGCGCAAGTACCAAGTAGAGAGTTGATCCACAAACTCGATAAGTACTCGACTAGCCTTGACTACATCATAGGCATCTAAGTTGGTAGTGACTTCGGTGATTACTGAACTTAATCTCGAGAGTAACCATTCATCCATGACGTGAGTGGCTTGAGGAGCTTTATCGACCACCACTGGGGTTGCACCAGTGTACGTCTTGTAAAAACTAAAGATATTCCACCAGATCACAAAGATTTTTTTACGCAGCTCAGAAACATCTTTTTCGCTAAAGTTTAGATTATCAGCCTTCATCACCACCGAGCTCATCAAGTATAAGCGCAAACTATCTACTCCATACTTATTGATCAACAGCATTGGGTCAGGGTAATTTTTCTTGGACTTACTCATCTTAGAGCCATCTTCAGCCAGAATTGTTCCCGTCGTTACTGCATTCTGGAAAGCTGGCGCCTCAAAGATTCCCACTGACAAGACGTGCATACAGTAGAACCAAGCTCGAGTTTGGGCGATGTACTCTGAGATAAACTGCGCTGGGTAGCTACTTTCAAACTCTGACTTGTGCTCGAATGGATAGTGTCGAGAAGCAAAAGGCATACTGCCACTCTCCACCCAACAGTCAAAAACTTCGGGCGTACGCTTCCCTTTAACAGTTTTTGCATCATCAATCCAGACTTCAATATCATCTAAGAATTCGCGATGAATATCCGTTAAGGACTCCACTTGTGACGGAACTACCGCCCATTTCTGTAACTCCTCAATTGAACTGACCACCCTATATTGAGTGGACAGCCCGACACTCGACTTTTTCCCAGCAGCGACCCAAATTGGCATTGGCGTTCCCCAATACCGAGAGCGAGAAATATTCCAATCTGGAGCAGTCTCTAGGCCCTTACCAAATCGCCCGTGCTTGAGGTGCTCTGGATACCAGTCAACACTTTCGTTACTCTTGATTAACTCGGGCTTGAGCTTTTGGACGTCAATAAACCACGCTGGTACCGCACTATAGTACAGTGGAGTGCTGCAACGATAACAAAATGGATACGAGTGGGTGTATTTTTCAGCCTTGAAAACAAGATTTAGCTTTTCGAGTTCGTCTATTAGCGTCTGCTCAGCCTTTTTGTAGAACATGCCCGCCACTGGCGTCACAAACTTAAAGAACTTTCCTTCATCATCTAAAGTAGGCACACATGGCAGATTTTTCTCTTGGGCCAACGCATAGTCATCCTCCCCATAAATAGCGGCGGTGTGTACGATGCCCGTTCCATCAGTCAGGCTAACAAAATTTGCGGTGGTGACGTAGTGGGCTTTTTTAGCATCAAGTGGCATGTAGTTAAATAACGGTTCATACTCAATCTTCTCGAGGTCTTTTCCTTTTACCGTTTCTATAATCTCAGGGTGGTGAATTTCGCGCATCTTGGCAACTTCAGTGACTTTATCTTTAGCCACCCAGTAAAAATCACCTTCAATCTCTATCTTTGAGTACTCGGCATCGGGTAAGACTGCTAAAGCCACATTCCCAGGTAAGGTCCATGGCGTCGTCGTCCAAGCCAGGAAGTACTCATTTTTAGTATCTTTCCGCCGGAACTTGATGTACACCGAGTTGTCTTGCACATCCTTATAGGAGTTATCCATGGCAATCTCGAAGTTAGATAATGGCGTAGCACAACGCGGACAGTAAAGCACCACTTTGCGGCCTTGGTATATAAGCTCCTTTTGATCAAGCTGAGCAAAGCCCCACCAGACAGACTCCATATAAGTCTTATCCATGGTTTTGTAGGAGTTCTTGAAGTCTACCCAGCGGCCAATTCGGCGAATGATTACTTCCCAATCTTTATCAAAGCGCAGAATTGCCGACCGACAAGCCTGGTTAAAGTTATCAATCCCAAAAGTTTCAATACCTTTTTTACCACCCTTTAGGTCGAGCTCCTTCTCGATCATGTTCTCGATTGGTAGGCCATGACAGTCCCAACCCCAAACTCGATCAACTCGATAGCCCTTCATGGTCCAGTAGCGAGGGATAACATCTTTAATTGTGGAGGCTAAGATATGACCGTAATGGGGCAAACCTGTCGCAAATGGAGGTCCATCGTAGAAAATGTAGGGTTTCGACTCAGGTCGCTGCTCTACCGACTTCTTAAATGTTTGATCTTGATCCCAAAACGCTAACACTTCCTCCTCTAGCTTTGGGAAGTCTGGTAATTGAGCTATATTTGCTAGTTTCGGCATAAAAAAAGCCTTTCACTCCCACTACAATTAATGAGAACAAAAGGCTTTTCTTGAAAATTTCAGCAGCTTTGCTGAGGTTCTCAAAGAAAAAGGTACCAACCTTTTTATACTTCGTTACTGCTGTTACGGGCGTACCCGGCTTGGTCTATTTTTTCTAGCTGATAGTGTTGACTTCAGACAGAAATTTCTTCAAGCGCCTTGCTCAGTGATGCTGAACTCAAACGGTTATGGATTTATTATATACCATCTTGGATCAATTAAGCCGGGACCATCTTCCCATCAAGCATTTGACTCATCGTTTGCCACAGATTTGTATGAGGCTCCGCTTTATCAGGAATTTGCTGTAATCTTTTTTCTAACTCACGTCTCATCTCGTCTGCAATTATTGTTAAGCCAGCATCTCTAAGATGTTCGATTCCTTGCAACATGAAGAGGACATTAATTCTGCCGGAAGTATGTGGGTCTTCAAAGAATGTTGCACAGCTGGTAAGAGCAGCTAGCATTGAGGACTCAGCACTCAGTATCGACATTGTTACATTTGAGTAAATGCCGCCAGGGTTATTTAAAGCAACAGAAAAGTTTTCCTCCAACCAATGACGGTGCTCATTAGGTAGTTGTGAGTATGCTACTTGTTTTATCCAGCCATTCATATCTTTGCACAATTGGTAAAAGGGCTTCTTCCACTCGCTGTTAGGGCCGCAAGCACAAATGTCATTCCACCTCCGCAAGTCTCCACAGTGACAGCTCCATGCGCTTCTTTCAACTAGATGGCCATTATGGTGCCCATCGTGAATATTAAATCCCACTCGATCCCAAATTTGTTCAAGTTGATTAATAGAGATGATCGAAGTTCCTCTATTTGGCAGTGCTATTGTAAGTAAGTAATGAAGGAACTCAGCTCCACCCTTCCAGTGGTGGCCAAAAGTTTCAGCATCTGTAAAAGTTACTAAAGGCAAACCATCGACCACCCGCATAAATGCTGGAAGTAGTTGGTCAACAACAAAGTTGTTTGCATTATGTTTAGGCTCAAAAGCAAATGCATGAGAGGCCTGCTTATCGAAAGGAATAGCCTGCAGAACTCTTCCACTGGGTAAGGTCAGTTTAGTTGGCCTGTTATCAGAAGCAACTCCGGCTTCATCTTGCCGAACTTGATGCGGAGCCAACATTAAGCCTTTGTATCCAGCAGCCGCTATTTCTTCTAGAACTAACGTGGAGAGAGCTGATTCGGGCGCCCAAAAAAATAGGGGGGCTACTCCTCCTGAATCTCTTGTAAATTGTATTTTTCCTGCTCTGATTAAAAGTTGTACATCATCATGTGGGAGGTCTGGCAAGATTGCATGAATAAAGGAATCTCCAATACCATTATTTCCTAGATTCCGATTAATTTCAGCTCCAGTATTGGGATCTATTTCACTAACGCTGTGACGAACAGTTGCATATGCATCAAATGTTGCTAGAGCAAAAACCCCCAGATCAGCTAAAACTCTATAACATTCTGCATTTACTACAGCTGTCCAGTCCTCACCCATGGGGTCTGTACTAACATGACTAAATTGGTTGTGCTTGGGATGACGAGGAGGCTGATACTGATGAAAACCAGGTATGTAAGAGCTCTCATTCTTATCGCCTTGGAAAGCCATAAAACAGATAGTAGACTTCTAAAGTTCTACAGTCAATACATCAAGGATATGTTGGAATTACTTCTTATTCCGTAGAAATGCGGGGATATCGAACTCATCCTCAAACTCATTAGCTCCACCCACTTGAGAGACTGGTAGGGGGGTAGTTATTGCAGAGTGATCAGAAGAATCGTCGTTGGGAGCGCTATTATCTCCAGCTGAAGTAGTAGTAGTAGTAGTAGTAGTAGCGGCTGGCATGCCAAATGCATCTCCAAAGGCCTGAGATCGAACTAAAGGTGTCTGCATGGCTGCAGGTGGAGTGTTAAGGCTCGAAGCAATTTGACTAGTAGTTTGAGGCTGGGTAAAGGAAGTGGGAGCCCGATCAATCCTCGGGCTGTCACTCGATATCGAGTCACTTGTAGAGGAACGATCTGCTGGCTTAGAAAGTCGTGATCCTGATTCCCTCCCAAAGGCACCAAAAAGTGGTCTGTTAGAAGATGAATATCCCATCTGCTTTTCATCAAAACCCGTTGCGATCACACTGATTTTAATTGTTGATCCCATGTTCTCATCAATCGTTGCTCCAAAAATGATGTTGGCATCTGGTGCAGCGGCTGAGGCAATAATCGTGGATGCATCAGAAACTTCACTCATCGACATGTCAGGGCCACCAATAATGTTATAGAGAATGCCCTTCGCCCCGTCTATTGATACCTCCAGCAATGGAGAAGAAACGGCCATTCGGGCTGCAGTCGCAGCTCGGTTTTCTCCGCTCGCTTGACCAATTCCCATTAAGGCTGAGCCTGATTCGGACATAATCGTCTTGACATCAGCAAAGTCGACGTTAATCAAGCCAGGAACTGTAATCAGATCTGAGATGCCTTGAACGCCTTGACCTAAAACGTTGTCAGCCAAGCGGAAAGCGTCGAGTAACGTCATTTTCTTATCAACTACATCCATCAAGCGTTGATTAGGAATGACAATCAACGTGTCAACATTATCTTTGAGCTGCTCAATCCCTTCTTCAGCTGATTGCATCCGTCGAATACCTTCAAAAGCAAATGGCTTCGTCACTACGGCTACTGTTAGAGCCCCAGATTCCTTGGCAATCTCAGCAATGACTGGAGAAGCACCAGTTCCGGTCCCACCACCCATGCCAGCCGTGATAAAGACCATATCGGAATCGTAGAGCAGATCTTTTAATTTTTCGCGGCTCTCTTCAGCGGCAGTATGCCCTACTTCAGGATCAGCGCCAGAACCCAAACCCTTTGTGAAGTTGCTGCCTATTTGAACTTTTGTTTCTGCCTTGGAGGAAAGAAGCGCTTGCGCATCAGTATTCACGGTGATGAACTCAACGCCTTGAATTTGGTTCGAGGTAATCATCGAGTTCACCGCATTTCCACCGCCACCACCAACTCCGACGACCTTAATCTTAGCGAAAGTGGTATTGCTTGGTTTAACGAGACCCATGAGTTCCTTGGAAATCAAGTAATGTTGCGCTGTATCTTATCATTTCTTTGCAAACATGGGAAAGGCATTTTATGGGAGCACCGACTTGATTAGCGCTACACCTTTTTGAATGATAGCTCCTACTTTAATTTTCTGAAACATTTGGCTGATTCGGAAGTTGCTAGCGTTGGGACGCCCTCCACCGCGCTTTGCTGCGTAGGTCAGTAAACCAATAGCGGTAGCATAAGAAGGCTTCTGAATATCATCGATCAAGCCTTTCAATTCGGTCGGTTGACCTACTCGAGCTGGCAGGTTCAGTGTTCGCTTGGCTACTTCCACAATACCAACTGTTTCGGCACCGCCACCTGAAAGAACCAGCCCCGCGGGAACCAAGGGGACTAGGTGATGCTTTTGCAGATCTTGTAAGATCATAGTGAACATTTCTTTCATTCGAGGTACCATGATGCCTTCAACCAGCGTTCGCTTTGAGAGTGTGTCAACATTTTCGTAAATTCCCAGCTGGACTAAATCTAAGTTATCTTCGGCTTTTTGTCTTTTTCTAAAGTCTTCTTTAGATTCTTCAGAATGAGGCTTCAGATTCAGTAATTGGTCTTGAGAAAGTGAGAGCTTAATTTTTTCTGCCGCATCTAAGCTGATTCGGCAACCTAGAGCAATATCTTGGGTAATGTGGCGGGCACCAATAGGCAACACCCCTGAGTACGTCAGTGCTCCTTCTACATAGGCACAGACAGACGTTGAGCCAGCGCCAATATCGACTAAGACAACTCCCAGCTCTTTCTCTGTTTCTGAGACCATCACTTCAGCAGCTGCTAAGCCGGAAAACACAAAGCCATCTAGTTCCAAACCCAGATCTTGAACTATCTTGGCTAGATTCTTTAAGGCTGTAGTCTGGGCAGTAATAATGTGCGCTTCAGCTTCCAAGCGAACTCCCGTCATACCCACTGGGTCTTTAATGCCTTGCTGAGCATCAACGGCGAAATCTCGTGGAATAACATGAATAATCTCCCGCGCGGAGGGCAAAGAAATAGCTCGAGCCGCTTCTAATACTCGAGAGACGTCCTCAGCTGTAATCTCCTGAGTTGGCGCAGCTACTGCCACCACGCCTTTGGAGTTTTGGGAGAGGATATTCGGTCCAGACAGGGAAGCCGTCACTGATTTTGCCTCAACTCCCGCCATTCTCTCAGCAGAATCTAAACTACTGGTCATTGTTTCCAGAACATCTTCTAAGTCAACAATCTGGCTTTTGCGCATTCCCTTAGAAGGAACTGCCGCTACACCTAAGACCTGAATGCCTCTGTTCTCGGGGTCAACCGCACCAATCAGGGTAACACACTTGTCAGTGCCTAGGTCAATAATAGTAATGGTTGAGGTTCGCTGCATAAAGATAAGGACGTGAACTAGGATACCAAAATCTGAAGGTCTTGTGTACAGCTCTTTTTTAAAGTGAGTGTCGCAAAACAATGTGTTGGTACCGTAGATCTATTATTGTAATCGGTTCTTTGAGTTCTTGAAAGTCAAAAGAATTGAGCAAAAAACGCAGTTTCTCTAGCGAAATGAGTACTTCGTTTAGGTTTAAGATGGCTGTTCGCGACTCAGGCAGTGTCAGCTCCACTTCGTTTTCAGAGACTAGATTGACTCGACTGCCCTTTAAGCTATCTCTATCAATATTTTCAATTAACTCTATGAGATTACTGTGCAACGATGAATTTATTCTCCCTCGTAGTTGCATTGGAGGTAAGAAAGTTTGCTGCTGATTAATCACTGGTAGCCCGCTTTGACTTGCTGCTTGTGAAATAATGTATCCTGCTTCATCAACCACCCAAAGCAGACCCGCTTTTTCTTGCAAGATATACTTTTCAACTGAAGGTATAAACTCAATCTGAACTTCCTGAGGCAATTTTTTTTTGATCTGAAAACTCTGCAGGAACGGGGCATATTCAGTAATTTGTTGACCTATTTGATAAAAGTCAGTAAAAAAGATTGATTTTCCTTTATACGATTCTAACTCTGCAACGACATAGTCTGGACACACGTCTTGAGATACTTGGCAAGTAATCTGCCGGACGGTAAAAAGCTGAGTAACATGGGCATAGACCCCGGTAATTAGGAGTAAAAGTAGACAGAACAAGGCCAGCAGGGGCTGCCAGTTTTTTCTCATTTTTACAGTATACGTACTTCGCTAGGCCACTGAAAGACGAACTAGGTTGTAGAGCTCTTTGTCTCCATCTAGCTTCACGGTAGACTGAGCGACCTCCGCGTGAAGGTTCAAAGAGCCCAATTTTTTCTTTGCTCGGGTAATCGACGCTAGCAAGCTCTGAGGAGTAAGGTCTTTTTGAGGTAGAATTATCGCAGAGCCTACGCTTGCCATAACCTCGGCATTCTTGGATTGTTCATCCTGTGGAGCATGAAGCAGCGGAATCAAAATCGCGGGCTTCGCTAGGGCCATCAGCTCTTGAATCGTGTTCGCCCCTGCTCTGGAGACCACCAGTGAAGTCTTTCGATAAACCCAAGCCAATTCATTTTCAGTTAACCACTCTCGCACTACGTAATTCTTTTGCTGTTCCGGACTGAGCTGGTAATGCGCTCTTTCCAAAGTTTTTTGGTAGTCCATCACAACCGTTGGATTTCCACATTGATGAATAACAAACCAGTCTTTAGTGAGTTCAGATAAAACTTGTGCCACCATGACGTTAATAATCTGGGAACCTTGATTTCCCCCAGTGATGTAAAGCATGGGCTTAGTTGGTGACTGTTTTAACCAGCTCGGGACTTTTCCTCTTGTCTCAATTATCTTACTGCGAAGAGGATTGCCTGTCAGAATTGTTTTATTCTGTGAAAATAAAGTCAATGAATCAGGATATGAAACAGCAATTTTTTTGGCTAACCGAGCAATAAATTGGTTGGCCACACCTGCCACCCGTGTTTGCTCATGAGTAATAATTGGGATGCCAAGCGTGAAGGCTGCGATGGCTAATGGCACTGCTAAGTACCCCCCAAAGGATAAAAAAACATCAGGTTGCTCTTGTTTGAGAATCTGACGAGCCCGGACCAAAGAACTGCCAAACTGGATACCTTGTTTTACTAAAAGGAGGGGTCGAAAAGAGCTGGGTACTTTTCCAGCCCCAAACTCAACAAATGCAACTCCTCGCCGGCTAACTTCCTCTTTTTCCTGACTTTGTTGCTTCAACTCAGTTTGGCTAAAGTTTCTCCCGACAAATACAAACTCATCTTTTGCAGGCAACGTTTGGGCATAGTCAATCAAGGCTAATGCTGGAGTAAGATGACCGCCAGATATAAGTACTTTCATACGCGTGAATGTCGACGGCCTATCCCGATCAAGATGCCGGTAATCGATAATACCATTACCAATGCAGTTCCCCCATAAGAAAAGAAAGGTAAAGGTACTCCTGTTAAGGGAACCAACGCTACAATTGACGCCAAATTTAAGACAATTTGCATTCCTATCCAGATCATAATTCCCGCTGCCAGAAGGTGCTCGTACGAGCCTTCGACAGTTTTTTGGACAATTTTGTATGCTAACCTCAAGTATAAAGCAAACGAAGCAAAGACTAGCAGCGAACCTAAAAATCCCACCTCCTCGGCTACAATCGCAAAGATGGAGTCTGTACTCGCTTCAGGAATATAAGAAAATTTTTGACGCGACTTTCCAATTCCCTGGCCGAACAGTCCGCCATTTCCCAAAGCAATCGTAATTTGGCGGATGTGGAAACTTGCTCCTAATGGATCTGATTCCGGATTCAGAAAGGTGGTCACCCGCTGGTATCGATAGGGTGATGTCACTACGAGCAGAATTAAGCAAAGAACTCCAGCTACTCCCGTAAATAAAAACGTTTTTAATGGTGCACCAGCCAAAAAATAGAGACCAAATGCAATAGCCAAAGTAATCAGAGCAGAACCCATATCAGGCTGAAGAAAAAGTAATCCGACTGGAATCAGAGTCAAAAAGAGAAAAGGACCTAATTTTTGATGCTTTTCCATCCAGCTAGCAAAAAAACAAATCATGGCAAACTTGACTAGTTCTACTGGCTGAAAACTAAATCCTAAAAAACCTATCCACCTGCGCGCGCCATTCACCTCAAAGCCTATCCCTGGCACAAAAACCAGCAATAAGAGAAAGATACTCAGACCATATAGAAGTGGAGCACTCTTTTTCCAGACCTGACTGGGCACTATCACTCCAGCTATGAGACCCACCAGACCTACTATCAGCCAGAGGGCCTGTTGGCGCACAAAGTAAAATTGATTTCCAAATCGGGCAAAAGCTTCGGCGACTGAGGCCTCAAAAACAAAAAGCAGACCAACTACTGATAGAAGTAACGTTAATAAAAGTAGCGCTTTCTCTGGTGTTGGTACAGGTTTTTTTAAGTTCATGTCCTGGAACGATGAGTGACTGCTAATTTCTTAGCCCAATAAGCAAACTGTGCGGCTTTGTCCTCATAGTCTTTAAATTGGCCAAAGCTAGGTGAAGCTGGAGAAAGTAGTACTGTCCCAGAGGCAGGGCAGTGTTGGTAGGACATGTTTACCGCTTCCTCCATGGTGTTCGCAAACAGAATAGTCGGCAGCTCATTCTCAGAGTAATTTTTTTTCATAATCCCAAACATTTTTTCTCCTGAAGGCTTGAAGAAAATCACTGTTGGAACTCTTTTTTCTATCACCTTATCTACTATCTTGGTAAAATCTAAGCCCCGGTCATATCCGCCCAGCAGGATCACATCTACTCTCTCTAAAGTATCCAGAGCAATACAACTGGCTTCTGGAATGGTGGCCAACGTGTCATCAACAAAGACTCTAGTATCAAAAATCCCCACTTGCTCGAGACGATGAGGTAAAGGTTTAAAGGTGCTGAGCGCTTGTTGAATGATCGACTCATCTATTTTGAAGTGCTTTGCCACCAACGCGGCTGGCGGCAGGTTGTACTTTTGGATAATAGCGGAGGCAACTGGCTCAGCAGAAACTAAATTGGCTGGAGAAAATGCCTGCTTCTGTGCAGTACTATTTGCCCAAATAGGCTGCAGTTCAGGTACTTCAGCGTTATAGATAAGTACATCGTCAGAGTTTTGCCAACGAGTAATATTTCCTTTCGCTTGAAGGTAGTTTTCAAATGAACCATGATAATTTAGGTGCTCGGGAAAGATATTTAGGAATACTGCCAAATGCGGACTGAACATAACACTCTCTAGTTGGTAGCTAGACATCTCAATCACCGGAATAGTTTCTGGCTTAAGCTGCGAGTCAGACTCAAAAACTGGAGTGCCAATATTACCTGCCAGGATAGCTGGTCTACCGGCAGTCACTAGAATCTGGTGAATGAGCGCTGCAGTAGTACTCTTGCCTTTTGTGCCTGTGACACCTACAACACTCTTTCTATACACCCTCAGGAACTCGTTGAGTTGAGAAGTAACCTCTCTATTTTGGCTCAAAAACTCCTGAAGAGCCGGCTCATGAATAGAGATGGCGGGGGTTTTAAAAATTACGTCATAACTACTCAAGTTTTGCAGATAGGGTTCAACTTTTACGCGTACATCCTGCCCATACTTTTCAGAGACACTTGAGTCCTTATCTGAAATACCCAGCTGCTTATCAGGAAAAATTCTTCTTAAAAGTCCGTATGTGCTTTCTCCTTCCCGACCCATTCCTAGGATGAGCACTTGTTTCTGCCCAAACTGTTCGAGCAACGACTTCTGAAGGAGTGACTTTTCTTCAGTCACAGCGTTTCTAAGCACTTCAAAGAAAGCTCCGGGTAAAAAGTGAGTTGTTTGTAGAGTAGTTGTTACGTTTTTGCTGTGCGCTTCATTTCCGAGTTGAGCGGGCAGGACATGATCTTTGGCATACTGGAGTAAATGCGGAAGATGACCAGGATTCTTCTGCAGGGTCAAGTCCAGCGCAATGAGCGTCTCTCCTCTGGTCCCGACGCATTCTAGTGACTTAATCTCCGTCATTCCAGTCAATTCATCAAAGATTGGCTGCAGTGATTCCTTTTCTAGTAAGTTCTGTCCAAAAATATTCTCTAGCACTTGCTGTTCAACAAACGGCGATAAAATAATATAGACAAATAGACACTTTGGGCACTCACCACACCACTTGCCAGTTTTCTGTCCCCGGTTACAACTTAGGAAGAAACTAAAATACTGAGGGTACTGACAAAATACTTTGGCAATCTGAATCTCATGCATAGGCCGTAAAAAACTAAAGTACTCTATCGCAGTAGAAACATATTTTTTGAGGTACTCTCGAAAATTACTTTCAAACTCCAAACTCTTGGAGTACTGGTGATTGATCTGCTGACCTAAGAAAGTGGTGTTTCCTTCATTGGCACTAAACTCATTAGAAACCGCAATGTACCTAATATCCAAAATATATGCTGCCAAGGTACTTGAAAAAGCGGCCATAGCAGAAAAAGGAGTATGGCCATTCAGGTACCCAGCAGTATTTAGCTCAAGTAACTGGGGATCTAAATGGCGAGAGATCTGAATATTTTCGCTGATACCAGTCATCTTTAGTAACTGCGACACCTGATCAGTTGCGTTAATCGTCAGCGTCAGACGAGGAAGCGAGAAATTTTTTAGTAACTCAATACTCACTAAAGAGTCTTTCCCTCCGCCAACTGGGATAATTACTTTTTCCAGGTGAGGTCTTTCATCAATGACAGATGACTTTTCTGCACCCTCAACCTTAAATTTTACAAACCCTTCACTCCAGCCATCAATCTGATTGACAAAGAAAAACTCACTGAGACCTTTTTTAAGGAGCTCTTCCCAAAATTTTAATTGATCTGCTGATAAGTAGCCTGCTTGAATAACAAATTCAGAAGAGCAAGCAGCTTTCCAGTAAGAGAAACCCTCGACCATTCCCAGCTGGAAAATCCAGTTCTGTAGAACTTCCTCGTTTAGTTGTTCTAAATGCTCAGCAGTGACATGGTGATATATATATTTAGAGGTAAATGCAAGTTCGGGTTCAAGTGTATAAAAAAAAAGTAGCTCTAATCCCTCAGCTGTTAGTTGATAGGAAAATCGCTGATAAATAAAGCGCGGATGATTCTGCCGCAAGCTTTGTAAGCGATGAGACATATGGTCACTTTCTTCCTTTTATAGCATCGCTAACCATACACCAAACAAGGTTAACATAATTTGAACGAGCCAGGCGCGTTGAACAATCTTTGGCTCTTCCCAGCCATGATGCTGGAGCCAAAGATGAAATGGAGAAGCTGGAAAAAGTTTTTTCTTGCGCAGCCGTTTTGAGAGTAGCTGGCTTAGGGAAGTAAAAATCTCTAACACAAAGATAAATCCTATTACAACTAATGCAATCACCTTCCCCAATAAGAGTCCCACCACCGCCAGGGTGGCGCCAAAAGCCAGCGCCCCGACATCCCCCATGAATAATCGAGCCGGAAAAATATTGAAGTACAGGAAAGAAATCAACGATCCCAGCCACAGAGCCAGAAACATCGAAATAGGTACATCCAAAATTTGGGCTGAAAGGTACCAGAGTCCAAAGAACGAAATCATTAAGATCCCCCCAGCCAAACCATCCAAACCATCAGTCACATTTACAGCATTTGTGAAAGCTAGAATTACAAAAGCGGCAAACGGAATATACAACCAACCGAGTTCAAACGTCCCAATAAAGGGAATGTTTACAAATGAAATTCCTAGCTCGTGGTAAAGCAACCACCCTATTATCAGAGAGAGAGCAACTTGTAAGGCCAATTTGTGCTTCAGGCGCAAACCAAAGAACTGCTCTTTCTTAAACTGAAAGAATTTCTTGACGTCATCATATAAACCCAACAAGCCAAATGACAAGAAAGTAAAGAAAAGAATGTTGATTTCTTTCTCCACATTATAGACCCCATTGACTGGGATACCGGTATGTTTCAACAGCGGGAAAATCACTGCAAAAAGAGTCGTGACCACAAGAATAATTAACAAACCTCCACCAACTGGCACGCCCGCTTTCTTGTTATGAAACTTGTCAAAAATAGGAGTGTGCTCCCCAAAAGCGTCTACTGTCCGCTGGTTGGCTCGTCGGAACCTCATACTATATAAGAGGTTGATAAATGGAACGATCAAAATACTCGTCAGAATAAAAGAAAAAATTAGTAAGCCTAAAATAAAGACCATTGAGTTCATACTATCCTAGTAACGTTGAATATTCGCGCCAAGTTTATGTAGTATCCGATCTAGCTTCTCATATCCTCGATCAATGTGATCCGTACTATCGTGTAATGTAGTTTCTCCTGTTGCCGTTAATCCTGCAATCATTAAAGTTGCGCCATGCCGTAAGTCTTGGACGTCAAACTCCCCACCATGGAGTGCAGAGGGCCCGACAATCCGAGCTGCGTGAAAAAACTCTGGACGGTCATTTTCTAAGTTAAAGTTATATAGCTTATCTGGATTATCTACTTCTGGATTAAAGAGCTGTATGCTGGCTCCCATTTCATTAAGCGCTTTTACGTACGCAAATCGATTTTCTAACACTGTTTCATGCAGAACACTCACCCCCGTAGCTTGCGTCATCATCGTCACCCAAAGCGGCTGCCAGTCAGTCTTGAAGCCAGGGTGAATACCTGTAGCAATGACTGCTCCTTGAAGTGGTCCTTTATAAAAGAACCGTACCCCAAAGTTACCAACTTGATACCCTGCATGGGCTTGATCAAGTGCGGTAAGAAAAGCGGTTAAGTCACTTGGCCGAGCATTCTCTACAATTACATCACCTTTCGTAGCTATGGCTGCACAAGCAAACGAGACCACCTGATTATGATCGGGCATAATTTGGTGAATAGCTCCATGGAGATGTTCAACGCCTTCTATTTTGATCACTCTATTTGGCAGACGCTCAATCTTGGCCCCCATCGTATTTAGGAACTCAATTAAGTCATCAATTTCTGTTTCTAAAGCCGCATTCTGCAAAAGTGTTACGCCTTTAGCCTTTACTGCCGTCATAATTAATGTCTCAGTTCCAGTATGGGTGCTTTTTGGAAAACAGTACGTGGCTCCATGCAGACCTTTCGTCTTCGCATGGATTAACTCATTCTCAAACTTCACTTCCACACCTAAAGCTGCTAAACCATCAAAGTGACGATCCAAAGGTCTGGCTCCTATTTTATCTCCGCCTGGAAATGGCACACTTACTTCTCCGAACCTAGACAATAGAGCAGGAATAAAAAGAGATGATGCTCGAGAAATTCTTCCATATTTCTCTGCAATGTCGTGACTACTCAAAGAAGTTGGATCAACCATATATGCTCGTTCGCCAACCAGCTGAGCTTTTGCACCCAAGGAATTAATTATTTCAGCCACCATCTGAACATCACTGATGTGACTGAAGTTTAGCAAACGAGAAGGTGCATCACCCAGTAGTGCCGCAATCATTAATTTGTAGGAAGCATTTTTTGCCCCACCTACCCGTACGCTTCCGAAGAGAGGATTGCCGCCGATGATTTTGAAGTGAGACATATTTTTAGCGCGTTATTCCAGAAAAAAAACTTCTTCTTCTAATTCTACTCCATATAGTTCTAGAACTCTCTGCTTGACAATTTTGGCGAGTTCTTTTACTTCTTGGCTGGTTCCCTGACCAAGATTGATGAAAAAAGCCGCATGTTTTGCACTCACTTGAATACCACCGACTCTAGTCCCTTTTAAGCCTGCTTGGTCAATTAAAAAAGCCGTGGGAAACTCAGCTCTTTGTGCAAATTGGGGGAAGAGCCCTGCCAAATTGGGAGTCATCGGTGTGTTGCGAAAGTAACAGCCCGAGCTGGGCTCGCCTAGAGGTTGAGTTTGTGCGCGATAAATCGTCGCTTCCTTCACCTTAGTCATCGATTCTTCTTGGTTTCCTTCAGCTAACTTGAACTCAGCCTGCAGAATTATCTCCTTGGTGTGATGAAACCTAGAAAAATCATACTTAAAGTCACACTCTTGTGTAGAGAGCCACTTAACTTTTGAGTCATCAGTAATAACTTCAACGCGGTGAATATGCTCTCCGATCAAGTCTCTTAAGTAGTGGGCATTGTTGTAAACTGCACCCCCAACTTTCCCCGGTACCCCTAGGAAGTACTCCAGGCCTTGTAGGCCTTCATCAATTGTCTTGCGAACAAAAAGAGCAGTCTTGTACCCAGCGCCAACTCTGACTATCTTCTTACCATCTCCACTATCAGCAGATTCTAAAGAGTACTCCTCATTACTTGCGCGAATGACTACCCCTACCAAACCTTTATCACTAACAACTACATTGCTGGCTCCCGCCAAAATAGTCATGGGAAACTGCTGCTCCTGACAATGTTTCACTACCGCAATAATATCTTGGCGAGACTTCAAATCGAGAAATACTTCAGCTGGTCCCCCAATCTTAAAGTATGTTAAAGGGGCTAAAACATAGTTAAATTCTGGACTGAGATGAGAAAAATGATGATGAATGGATTCTTGGAGTGGAGTACGGGGAGTCATGGATTTATTGTGCATCGCTCCCTCATCGGTAATGAGGTCATGAATTTTATAAATATCACCAGCTCCAATAGTTAGTAACACATTACCCGGTCTCAGATTTTTCTGAGAATAACAAGCTAGGTCATTCAAATTATCTAAGTTCCGAGCCGGAATCTCAGGGAATCTCTCCTGAATAGCAGTACACAACATATCGCTCGTAATACTCATGTCGACTGCTTCTCTGGCAGACGGAAAGATATCCATCATCCAAACCTCACTGGCGTCTTTGAATGCTGTCACAAAATCAGCAAAAAGAGATTTGGTACGTGAATACGTGTGGGATTGGAAGGCCACCACTAATCGCTGAGTAGGAAACCACTCTCGGTAGGCAGCAATAACTTTTTGAACTTCATGAGGGTGATGAGCGTAGTCATCATAGTACTTCACTTGATTTTTTTCACCGATAAATTGGCACCTTCGTAAGGTTGATCTGAAAGTTGCCAGTGCGGTTGCAGCCTTTTGAGCAGGAACTCCAATGCAGCTGCACGCTGCAATTGCTGCCACTGCATTTTCCAAGTTATAGTACCCAGGAATCTGAAGTTTTAACGAAATAGCACCTCTGACTAAAGGTGAAAAAAAGTTGCAGCTATTACTACCCAGTTCTGCTTGGATAGAGGCTGGATCAATCCAGAAGTCAGAACCTTTTTTTGAACCAAAAGAGTATGTAGTAATTCCTAGATTGTGGTAAAAAACCCCAAGTTCTTCATCTGCTTTATTAAAGATTAAAAAACCACCTGACTGAACCTGATTAAAGAAAGTTTCAAACGTCTTGACTGTATGGTCTAAATCTTTATATACATCGGGGTGATCAAACTTTAAGTTAGTACACACCGTCAGGAATGGGTGGAAAAAAGAAAAGCGTGGTGTACTCTCCACACCTCGACTGGGAGCTGTCGGATCAATCACATACTCATCAGCTTCTGCAACAAAGTATTGACTCTCCTCAGACCATTTTCCAGTTTTTTTCATGCCTGGAATATCACCTACACCAACTGAAAATGAAGGGTTGCACCCTGTCTTCTCTAAGATCCAGCTAATCATTGCCGATGTGGTCGATTTTCCTCCTACCCCACAGACTGCAATACCTTTTTTTTGGTTAAAGAGCGCTGCAATGGCTTCTGCCTGAGAGTAAACTGGTAAACGTCTTTTTTGGGCTTGAATTACCTGAGGATTTTGTTGAGCTTGATGAGCTGCTGTGTAAATAAGGCAGTCAACCTCTGCGGGAATCTCAGTCTCAAAACTGAGATCTATTTTAATATTTTCACTTTTTAGTAGCGGTTGCGTTACAAACTCTTCTGCCAAATCAGAACCAGTAACTTTTTTGCCAGCATCAAGTAAGCATTGGGCCAAAGAAGTCATTGCGACACCTTTAACGCCAACTAAATAAAAGAAATCATACTGGAGTAGATCGGTGAGTTGCGAGTGAGCGTTCATAGAAAACTTATCTTAAATAGAGTCCTGCAGAATTTGAGCCAGGACAGCTTGAAGCTTTTCCGGATCATGGCGTAAGAGTGAGCGATGTGCTGTATCGTTACTGCTTTTTTCGAAAATCTGTGGGCTTAATAAAGGGTGTCGGATAACCCGAACATCATTCAAGTCATCCACTACCGGATACTCACGGTCTGCAGCATAAAGTGCTAACATCTCATCTTGAATGGCCTCATTATTTAGCACTACTTTATCCACTGGGCGACCGATCAGCTCTTCAATTCCCGTCAAATGATCTGCAGCTGACATCTCATGCGTTTGAGTGAAGCGCGTCATTAAGTTAATAAAGTAGACGATGGTTGCTTTTGTTTGAGCAAAAGCTGACTTAGTGCCATCAGGCAACAACGCTGCGAAGAGACTGGCGTAGTAATCACCGGGCCCGATCACAATCACATTTGCTTCCTTGATTGCTCGTGCAGCCTGATCGTTGATTTTCGCCTTATCGACCAATTTAACCTGTTTAATTTTCTTTACCTCAGTAAGTTTCCCGTCCAGTACGTGCTCACCAATCGCCATGTCCCCATCAGCATACTCTATTTGGAGATGAACGTTGTCTTTTGTAGCTGGTATGACTTCCCCTTGAATTCGAAATATTTTTTCCGCAATCAGTAAGGCCTCAGTCGTATCCCCAGTCATATCTTGGAGTGCCGTTAACAATAAGTTTCCAAGATTATGGCCTTTTAGGCCTTCACCTTTTTCAAACCTGTAGAGAAGTATCTTCCTAATCCACTCTTCTCCTTCCAGCTCTGCCAAAGCTGCTAGTGCTTGTCTCAGATCACCAACGGGTTGAAAACCGAACTCGTCTCTTAACTTTCCTGTGGAGCCACCGGAATCAGAAACTGCAATGATACTCGCGATCTCAACACCTTGATGTTTCAGGCTCGAAATAACTGGAAAAGTACCAGTACCACCGCCGATAACTACAACTTTACGTTTCACCATACTACTTCCTTTGTTTTTGCTGAGCACGCCCCCGAATAGTAATAGCTTCTTGGGCCACTTTCGCATCGCTCCAGGGATATTCTTTTTTTCCGTAACACATACTTTGCTCGTGACCTTTACCTAGGAGAGCCACGATATCTCCAGGTTCTGCAAGTTGTTGAACTGCAAAGTTAATCGCTTCCCCTCTATCACAAATAGAAAGTACTTTTGCGTGGAATGGGCGTAGATCTTGTTTCATTTGTCGAATAATTGACCAAACATCTTCAGTTCTGGGGTCCTCAGCTGTGAAGATAACAATATCTGCTAACTCAGCTCCTATCCTACCCATCTTGGGCCGCTTTTGCCAATCCCGTAAACCCGCGCAACCAAATACAGCGATTAATCTATTCAGCTTCTCTGCGCTGATTCTTTGTCTTAGTGCAGTCAAAACTGCTCGGACGGCATTTGGCGTGTGAGCAAAATCCACAACTACCTCGATGTTCTTTTTCTTCACAACGGTCTGCATTCTTCCTACCACACTGGGAAAAGCAGCAACTGCCTTCACAAAGCTGGCCGGGTCAATTCCAAGCTTTTGGCTCATCGCATAGACCAACCGCGCATTCATTTGATTATAGGCTTGAGGAAAACGTCTTATAATAGCTTCCCGGACGGTATTCGGCAAACTATCTGCTTGTGAGTAGGTAGTAATCTGAGTTGAGGAGGACTGGAGAACTTTTCTTAGTTTATTATATGAGAGCTCATCATCAGCATTGAGCACTGCAATCTGTGAATCTTTAATCAGGATTGCTTTGGCAGCTAAATAGGCATCATAGGTAACATGATAATCCAGGTGCTCAAAAGAAATATTTGTTACCCCCACCAAAAATGGATGAATTCCCCATAAGCGATGCTGATAGATTCCATGGGAGGTCGCCTCTAAAACTAGGTCTTGATATCCTCCAGACACCATCCGAGCTAAAAAAGCCTGCAATTGCCGAGGGTCAGGAGTAGTAACATGGAAACCTGTGCCTATTGATTGATCACCAATGTAGGCAGCAACAGTCGTTAAGAGGGCGACTTTGCGACCAGCTTTTTTTAGCACATGATAAAGTAGTGTGCTTGAGGTGGTTTTTCCATCCGTTCCAGTAATACAAATAATACGGAGTTTTCGAGCAGGAAAATGATACTTTATTTCAGCTGGTAGTCCGCGGAGTAGTCCGGTTTTTACCAAGTGAAAGGGTCGTTTGAAACGGTAAATCAATTCTTTAATCATCAAAGTCCATTATACCGTAAAGTTTACCTATCTGGAGGAATATTCAGTAGTAAATACAGTTTGCTGGCAATGTCATACCAGAGAGGAGCTGCTGTTTCCGAGGCCCAGGGGGAACTACTTGGTTCACGTAGTTTTACAATCATAATAAAGCGCGGATTGTCTGCTGGAGCAAAGCCAATAAAGCTTGCAATCGTTTTTTTGGCGTCATAGTGACCATCGATAGGAATCTGGGCAGTGCCTGTCTTACCAGCGACTGAGTGAGTTTTAGAACTTATCCATTTTGCTTCACCCTGACTAGCTGCATAGACCATCATCTCACTAACTGTCTTGGCAGTTTGTTCCGAGACCACTTGCCGTTCTTCAATCGGCTCCACTACCAACTTACTGCCTTGCTGGTGATCAATAACCTTTTCCACAATCGTAGGTCGCATCATTTTGCCGTGATTAGCAATTGCGCCCACTGCACGAACCATCTGCATCGCTGTAGTGGCTACCCCCTGGCCAAATGAACTAGTAGCCACATCAATCTGCTTCCATTCCTTTCGTACTGGTGTGGCGGTATCTTCTTGGAGCTCAACTTTTATTTCTTCGCCAATTCCAAATTTCTTTATGTACTCTGGAAATTTTTCCTCCCCCATTAACTCAGCAATAAAGATCATGGCAATGTTATCTGACTTCGCAAGAGCATCCTTAATCGTAATGTTTGGGTGATACTCATCATTCCAAGTCCGGATGGTGTATTGGTTAATTTTCCGAGGTTGATCACAATTGGTGCAGATTGTATCTTCCTTAATTAGACCCAGATCTATTGCCGCTGCAACAGTCAGGACTTTAAAAGTGGAGCCTGGTTCATACGTTTCTGCTAAAACAGGATTCTTATGACTGGTAGACTCAAAGTCATAGAAGTTTTCTGGATTATAATTTGGAAAGGCAGCTAGAGCTAAGATTTTCCCTGTGCTCGGCTCCATCACAATGACCTCACCACTAGCAGCGCCGTACTTTTCCATCCCTTTCTTGAGGGTTTCTTCTACTGCGTTCTGAACATCTCTGCGAATTGTCAGCACAATGTCTCTGCCATTAAGCTGAGCTTTTTTTTCACTAGTATCAAAAAGTAAGTGAAGGCCTAGCGCATCTTTAAGAAAAGTATTTTTCTGAGCATAGCCGTGTAGTTCCTTATCCAAAGCCCCTTCCACTCCAAAGTATCCTTGGTCATTTCCCTCTGCATCTTTGCCCACAAATCCCAACGCATGAGCTGAAAGTGAAGCTTCCGGATAAACTCTGGTCTGATATCGCTCAAAACCTAAACCAAAAAAATTGAGGCTCTCAACTTGTTGCTTTACATTTCCGTCCAAACGTTGCTTCAGAGTAACCCACTTAGCGCTTGGGTCACTCAGTTTTTCTGTAATTCTTTGCCTGAGTTCCTCTTTTTGTAGAGCAACAATAGCTGCATCTGTGGCCAGTACAGGGTCAAGCTCGAGTAACAGTGGTGCTAACTTATCAGCAATCAGTACAGGATCTTCTTTGAGCAAATGTGGCTGAGCAAAGAGCCGATAGACATTTTTATTGCCGGCCAAAGTATAGCCATCACTAGTAAAGATTTTTCCCCGCTGAGCAGGTAGGGTGACTGTACGAGTATATTGACTCTCTGCTTGAGCCTGCAGCACTGAGCTATGAAAGACTTGCCAGTAAAATAGCCGAACTCCGATCCCAAATAAAAAAAGGTACAGGGTCAATAAAACAATTTTTGAACGTTGAAACGTATGCCGGCTTACTTTAGATGTAGAGTGGTCAAACGAGGACCTTTTCTCAGGGGTGCGTGAAACATAGTCGTTGAAAGGTTTGGGCATTCGTATACTTTCACGTAGTATGTATCAAAAACGGCTTAGCGAGAAGCGACTGCTGCGTGAGTCTTAACCTGGGTAATTTTGGAGATAGACAAGAAACCACTGCGACTCGCATCCTCTGCCAACTCTGATAAGGAGAGCTCCAGAGTAGTAGCCAGCTCTAGTTCATACTTTTTTTCAGCTAATACTGCCCTCTGCCTGTCTAATCCGGCTATTTGCTGTCCATATGAAACATGAGTACTGCCTACAGCAATAGTCCAGGCAATCATACTTAAGGTGATCGTGACTAATGAAAAGTAGTAGATGGTTGAAAAATGCGTATTCATATTCATATTCTTTTCTCGAAAATTCTCATTTTTGCACTACGCGAACGGTTGTTGCGTTCTATTTCTTCTATCTGTGGCGTTATGACCTTGTGAGTTATGTGGGTTCCTTTATTTGCTCCTTCCCAATCTCGAAAGAGCAACTTTACGATTCGATCTTCCCCTTCATGGAAGCTAATGGTGATGATCCTACCTCCGGCTTTTACCGCCTCATATGCCAGCGGGAGGGCTGTTTCTATACTGTCCAGCTCTGAGTTCACAATGATTCGTAAAGCTTGAAACACTTTCGTGGCAGGATGGAGATGTGCCCCTCGGTAAGTCTGCGCTTGCTCAATAATCTGCACTAGCTGTCCGACCATGTTGATTGGTTGACGCTGACGACTCATCACAATTACGTGTGCAATCTTTTTGCTGGCTCTTTCCCCACCGTACTTCCAAAATGTCTCAGTGAGCTGTTGCTCAGACAGAAGATTAATTAAATCCTTTGCCTTTACCCCTAACCGATCGTCCATCCTCATATCTAGCTGCGCATCATGCTGAAAGCTAAAACCTCGGTGAGTGCTCTCAAGTTGGGGACTGCTGACTCCAAAATCAAAGAAAACCCCAGCAAACTCTAGAATCTGATGTTGGGTACGAACTTGATCTATCACTTTTTTTAATTGATCAAAGTTTTCTCTAATCAGAACAAGCTTTCCTCGTTCTAGCTCGCTTTTGAAGTTTTGCTGACCAAACTCGATAGCTTCCTGATCACAATCGAGAGCCACAACTTGGCCTCCCTTCTCCAAAATCAGGCGTGTATGCCCGCCACGACCAAATGTCGCATCTAGGTACCAGCTGCCTGATTGAATCTGCAGCGCAGCAATCACCTCCTGAGGTAAAACTGATGTGTGACCACTATTCATAACTTCCTTTAATATCCAGCTACTGTTTCCACTTGCTCAGCAATGCTTTCTGCCTGCTGAATAAGTTGGTCTAGGTATTGGTGATAGATCTTTACGTCCCAAATCTCGATTCGTTGGAGACTTCCAACTACAACGAGTTCTTTTGTGAGCTGGGCAGATGCTCGCAAAAATTCGGGAATTAAGATTCTACCGCCAGTGTCAACTTCAACCTCAGCTGCATCATTTGTCATTAACCGCACAAAATCGCGCTGAGCTTTTTTCGTAAAGGTGTAGCTACTGATCTTGGTCATCTGTTTTTCAAAGTCATGCTTTGGAAAAAGGAATAAACCTCCATCGAGTCCTCGGGTTATAACCCACAGTTTTTCCAGCTCACGGAATGATTTAGGTAGGGAGAGCCGCCCTTTCTCTTCTAGATTGTGGTAATATCTTCCGATAAACATTTATAAGATACTTTACCATAGTTCACCACTTCTAATAACAGTAACTATTGCACACCTTATTTAGCCTGTAAAGACCAAGGAAATCCGAAACATCTCAGTGGGTAATAATTACAAAAAAGGCCACCATTTATTGGTAGCCTTTGAGGTCTTTATAACAAGATGGGTTATTTTTTCAATACTAAGTAGAGTGGTAACAAATCAACTTCGGCTGTGAAACTCTTGCCGTCGCCCTTTGCAGGAAATTCTTGCCAACTTCGGCCATTCCAAGCTGAAATCACGGCAGTTGTTGCTGCTTCGCTTGCTCTGATGATAATGCTGGCCTTACCCTTTAATGGGCTACTGGTGGTCAATGAGTAGACTTCAGAAATAACAGTGCCCGTTGGAGATTTTGGATACCCGGGAGAGTTAAAGATAACCAAGTGTCGCTGTGTAGCTAAATCTTTACTCTCAATCTGGAACTTAGCATCTTTTGAACTGTACTCAGTCTCACGGGTAGTATTTTCAAAATACTTCCACTCTGATTTGAGCGCGTAGTTTTCAGGACCAGTGTAACGAGTTAACAAACTGCCCCCCTTGACATCTCTATGATATGTACAGGCTCCACCCGCACTACAGCTTCCAAATAAAATATCTTTGGTCACTGGCAAAGCAGAAAGTGCCAACTCACCAAAAGCTCCTTGCAACAGTTCTCCGGCTTGATACTCTAGCTCATACTCTACCTGATCAGCCGGCTTTTTTACTTCATTAAAGCTGATCAGTACATTTCGACCACTACTTTGGGGAATGATCTCAATAAAGGGTCGTTCACTGACAGGAATAATGTTCAATGAGTCAGCTTTGCGTTTCTTTTTTGGTTCAGTTTGAGCCTGCTCAGCTGGTTTGGAACGAACTCTAGTAAAAGCAAAAATTCCTCCGCCTACTAGAAGCAGCGCTACTATAATTCCAATGATGGTCATGTTTCGTTTATTCATATTGATCCCTGAAGATAAGTTTCTGATCAAGTGTAGGAAATAAGTGTACCATATCAGGTAGGTCTAATGGTCAAATAATCATAACTACGAAGTGGGCGCTCTGCTACACTGGCTGCATACTCTAAAACTGAAGTGTATGGTGTGTCATGAAGATTTTGATATCCAAGTTGAACCAAAATTTCTATGAGCTTGTTTTGGATAGAGGAAAAAGAAGCAGTATCACCACTTAACTCTTCCAAGATACTTAGGACCTGAACAAAGATTTCTTCTTCTGCCGAATCTTCTGAAAAAAGTACGTCTATAATTTCTAAAATCTCGACCAGCTTCTTCATACTCATCAAATTCTTTTTCGATTCTGAAAAATCATTAATCAGGCTGGTTTGAGTAAGGATGGGCAAAGACTTGGTGTACTGTAGATACACTTTGACATAATTTCCCGGTTCCAGGTATGCTCTTTGGCTAGAGCTCATCTTTCTGACCCCTTTAGCAATGCAGACCAACTTACCTTGGCCAGGCGTAAAAAGTGTTACTACCCGATCAGTTTCACCGGTATTTACGCGCTTAATAATAAGTGCTTCTGTTGAGAGGCTGTGTACGGACATCAATTAAAAGGGGCGGTAAAGACAATATCTTTATCCATGGTGACAAATCCTTCTTCACCATTTACATCAATCGTTACTGGTACAGGACTAATTCCACCCTGTTTCCACATTTTTATTTTATATTCCTGGGTATTACTGTAAGGTATTGTGTAGTCAATCTGAATTTTGGCCTGACTTAATGGCTCGAGTATGAACTCACCATCAATGACCGTAAATTCACCTTGGTCATACTGTTTGACGCTTCCTTGGCGGAATCCTTGGGAGTTCGTTAACTTGGCGCCCTTAGGCAAGTAGATTCTATTCCAGTCTCTGAGCGTTGAGTTCAAACAAAGTAAGCCAGCTTCTAAGTTACAATTATCACCACGTCTGGAGTTCTTGTAGGTGACAGTTACTTTCTTCGTTAACTCACCATTACTTGGCACCCCTACTTCTTGGGCAACTTCATACGTCACAAAGAGATTTGACTTCGCACCACCCAAGTTGGCATCAACAATCGCTAAGAAGTCTTCAGCATCGGGATCTTTCTCCAAACGACCAGCTGCATGAACTTTTTGGGCAGCTGCTTGCGCCGCTTCATCAAAGAAGTACATTTGCGCATGTCTACCTTGGGCATTCTTCCAGCCAATATCGAAGAGTTGTGGCCACTGAGTCTTAGGCGCTGAGTAGGCCTTATCTAAGATTGCCCTCATCATTGGGCCTAAAATACCTTTTCTATCTGTACGCAAGTATGGAGTGGGTCGAGTGATGATCTCTGACAATGCATAAATAATTTGTGGACAATCACATTTAGGAGAGTTCTCAGCACTAAAGGTCCCATAGCCAGGGATCTCAATCGGACCAAGCACTTTGACTAGATCAGTTAACACTTGAGTATCGACCGCAATAATACCATCCAAGTCTTTGGGCTCCCCTGGCAAGTCTTTATAGTAGGTCAAGAACTGATCCATTGACTCTTTAAAGTCTGGGGAGGTGTTCATGTCTCGGAGGTTCCAGTACTTTTCAGTGGTTAAGTATTTTCCTAACACTTCTGGAATTGGCACGCGCTTAGTGAACTTTTTATCAAGTTCGTAGATGTCATCTGATTTCTCTGGAGTAACTTTGCCATTTTCCACAAAAATAACTGAGTAAGCAGTTAAAAAGCCACCAGTGGGACGGAGCTCGTTATCATTCTGGAATAAAATAAAGTACTTCTTTCGCTTTCCATCTCCACCCAATACCGCTGGGATTCTCTCAATCACTGGCCTAAACTCAGTTAAAGCTGAAGCCGCGCCCGCACTGACACTTTGCGCTTGTACAACTTGAGCTCTCACCTCACGACCTCTAAAGGTCTCTGGATATCTTTTGGCATCAATGAGCGCTAATTCAGTCTTCACCTTTTCTAAATCTCCACCAATATCGTCCAGAACTGGGGTAATTTTTTCAAGGGTTTGCAAAATTAACTTCAAACGATCTTCTGCCGTTCCTCCGGTAAAGGTACCTTCTCCAGAGAAACCTAGCACATCTGCATATGGCGTAATGGCTGCCAGTGTCTTTAAACCTCCAGAAACACCAGCGTCAGCGGCATTCAGTCCATGCACGCCATCAAGGTAGTAGGCTCGAGCAATTGGGATAGTCTGATAAAAGCTGAGTCTATTGTAGGTAGTACGAACGTCTTTCAACTTTCCTTCGACATCTTTTAGCGCCTGTTCAGCAGCCGGTAAGTTCTGAGCCTTAAATTGGTCATAGGCTCCACGACCAAGGACTTGCGCCTCACTCGCTTGTACTTGTAACTGACGGGCTATACTCATGGTGTAGATGCCTACAGCCCCTACTAAACTGCCTAGCACTATAGATACCACTAATACTCCAGCTCCAACTTTTTGCCACTTCTTCGACAGGAGCCTCCTTCGTGAGTTACTAGCCTGGATGGTGGAGGTTCCTAGATCCGGAGCAAAATTCCTTAGCAGGGTCGGGTTGGGCGTAGTGTCTGCCAAACTAGGACTCACTACTGAGTTCGGTTGAGGTTGAGCTGAAAGCTGAGAATCTACCATAAGAAATAAGTATAAGAAAAAAGTAGTCTTTTTGTAACTATTACAATAAATATCAAAAGCTATGGTATTTTACCATTTTGAGATCATCGCACGGGGAGTACGATACAAAATTTGAATATCCTTCAGCAAAGAGGCTTGGGTTGCATACTCTGCATCCATCTTGGCTCGTTGAGCAAAAGGGATTTCATTTCGCCCACTAGTCTGCCATGGTCCAGTAATACCAGGCTTTACGGACAGAATTGCATCAGTATATTGCTGAGTCTCTGGGTACCTCTTCGCTTGCTCTTCTAGCTCTTTCCTAACATAAGCCCGAGGACCCACCATGCTCATCTCTCCCCTAAGCACATTAAATAACTGAGGAAATTCATCGATCGTAAGTGAGCGAATCACCTTACCTAATCGGGTGATACGAGGGTCGTCTTCAAGCTTCCAGTCGCTACTTTTAAACTTCTCTAACAGAGCTTTATTTTGACGATGCAGAATATCATCAGCATCTTGGACCATGGAGCGAAATTTATAGAGAGAAAAATCTTTGCCACCTTTTCCCACCCGGCGATGCTTAAAAAGGACTGGCCGGCCAGAGTCAAAGTAAATCAGCAAAGGGACAATAAACCAGATCGGCAAGAAAATAATACTGAGCATGAGCGCCACAATAATATCTAAAATTCTTTTTTGTTGCTCGTAGGACATCATGGGAAGACCATTAAATATTTTCACTCATTAATTTATAATGAAAGTTATAAGAATTTTTTTTTGCCTTCTTCCTTGAGGCGTTCCACCATTTTTTTGACGTCTTGGCTGCGGGCTTTTGGAGCAATCAGTAAGATTTCGTCAGTATCAACAATAATCATATCATTTAAACCTATTAAACCTATGAGGCGACCGTTTCCATGAATTAGATTACCATGGGAGTTTAGAGCTATGGTATTGTCAGTCTCCCCATCTCCGACGACCACATTTCCCTGATGGTCTTTCTTGCCTAAGTCGTACACCACTTTCCAATCACCGACGTCATTCCAACCAAAGTCACCTGGAATGAGCACTAAATTATTGGCCTTTTCTGAGATGGCGTAATCAATTGAAATAGCTGATGATTCAGCATAAATTTTTACTAGTTCCTGTTGAAAGTCACCATTGGCTAGTGTTGGAAGTTTTTCAGTCAGCTTATAAAGATCAGGCATAAAAGCTTCGAAAGCTTGTTGGAGCGCCGTTGCTGACCAAACATACATATTGGCATTCCAAAAGTACCGTCCCGTGGAGAGGAAAGCTCGAGCAGTCGTTTCATTGGGTTTTTCAGTAAAACTATCTACCTTAAAGAGTGGCAACCCGGAACTGGTGTTTTGTAAATGTTCCCCACTTTTAATATAGCCAAAAGCAGTATCTGGTCTGGTAGGTGTAATCCCGACTGCAACCAAGTACTTGCCAGAGCTCGCAATTTGGACAGCGGCTTCCATGACTCTAGTAAACTCTGCTTCATCGCCAATTACATGGTCAGAAGCCCCATTCATGACTATTGCATCTGGATCTTTAGACATAGCAAAAAGAGCGCCCGTTAGCATGGCGAGAGCTGTATCTTTTTTTTCTGGCTCTGCAATCACATTCTCTTGAGAGATCTGTGGAAGCTGAGCTTTAATATCTTCTACATAGTTTTTATTCGTGACGACAATAATTCTCTCCCAAGGCACAATTTTGAGTAAGCGGCCAGCTGCAACCTGAACCATGCTATCTTTGCCCGTTAACTTGAGAAATTGCTTAGGGGTTTTGTTCCTCGACTTTGGCCAAAGTCTGGTCCCACCTCCACCTGCCAAGATTACTCCATATACGTGCGCTGTGTCGATCATAACTTCCTTTCTTTCCATGCCCTCTCTACTGCTTGCTTAAACTGAGCTTGAAACTGCTTTTTTGTGTACTTCGCGCTGTTCTGCTGGATAGCTTCAATATCCCATCTAATTGTTTGACTTCGCTTTATTGCTTGACTCAAAGACTCAGGTGTTTGAGCTAGAAAGTGAACACCATGCTGACCATCTTCAATCAGCTCAGCGGCACCACTTTTTCCAAAAATAATCACTGGTTTGCCATATGCTTGAGCTTCAATCGCCGTAATACCAAAGTCTTCTTCTCCAGGAGCCAGAAAGGCTTTGCAGCTGGTGTAGTATCCCCCAATATCACCTAATTGTACAGCTTCAGTAAAGATAACTTTAGAGACTGATCTCGCCTTGGAGGCTAACTTCTGGAGTCTCTTTAAATCTGGTCCTGCACCTACCACCACCAAGTTCCAGCCTTCTCTTTGGCAAACTTCTATCGCCAAGTCTATCCGTTTGTATGGAACTATACGCGCAATTATCAGGTAAAACTCATTCTTTTGAATCGCAAGAGCTTTAAGGCGCTGCGGCAACTCAGATGTTTTATCAATCTGCAACGAGACGGGGGGGTATATTACCTCAGCAGTTTGACGCTGATAATATTCTTCGCAGCGCTGTTTGACCAACTTGGAGATCGGAATTAGTGCATCTGGCCTGAGTGCCGCAGCCGTGTCCCACCACTGGAGATACTTAAAAACTAGCTGCCTGAGCCAACCTGTCAGCCAATCAGCTTGATACTCATCTCGATGACTCCAGAGATACCGAGTAGGGGTCAGCAAGTAACAAATATGAAGTTGCTGGGGCAAGCTTAAAATTCCTTTTGCCTCAGCACTGGTCACTGAAATAATAATGTCAAAGTTTTTTAAGTTGTGCGACTCAAAAGCTATAGGCATTAAAGCTGCTAAAAGACGATGGCGTTGTTTTGCCCAGGGTATTTTCTGTAAAAAACTCGGCTTTACCTGAAAGGAATTTGCCCACTGAGCAGCTTGAGCGTCATGTAGAGCCGTAAAAAGTGGCGCTTTAGGAAAAAGCTCGTGCAGGGCAAGCAAAATATTCTCAGCTCCACCGTATCGAGTATTAACTCGGTCATAGACCAGGGCGACTGTAGGGGGGGAACTTGGCATAAGAAAGATTATGCGAGTAGCTGCTGGTAGGCAGCTAGGGTTTGCTCAACCATTTTGGACCAGCTATATTGAGCAGCAACTTTTTTTCCACTCAAGATTAACTTTTGCCTATCCAGAACAACTAAACTTTTTACAGCTTTAATTAAGGATTCTGTAGACTTTGGGTCAAAGAATATGGCAGCATCTTGGTAAATTTCTTCAAAGATCGGGATTCTAGAAGCCAAAACTGGCACACCCGAGGCCATGGCTTCTATTCCAGTCAAGCCAAATCCTTCAGAAAGAGAAGGCTGAACCAGGGCCGTCACGTTGGGAAAAACTTCCGCCAGCTCTGAGTCGCTTAAATGACCCAGGAAAAAAACCCGCCTACTTAAGCCTTTTTCGCTGACATACTTTTCCACTTCTTCCTGAAATACATTCCTACTGCCAACCAACATCAGTGTATAACCAGATAGTTGGTGGAGCGCATCAATGACTAAACGAATGTTTTTATGAGGGTAAAGAGATCCAACGTATAAGATATTTTTTCCTTTTTTCAGACCTCTCAGGGAAGCTTGAGAACGACCAACAAGGAAAATGTCAGTGTCTACGCCTTCTGGAGTCACAATAATTTTTCTCTTGGCAACTGGATATTGTTTGCCAACTGTTTTGCGAATAGTCTCAGCAGGTACTAAAACAGTTTGGGCTCGACTAATGGCTGAATTTACCGTGTACCGATATAGTCCATACTTCAGCCTATACTTCCAAGCAGGCAAGGTTGTAACGTGATTTCCTTTATACTCGTGCCACAACAAGTCGTGAATCGTAATGATCATTTTGCCGCGGTAAAAAATTGGGACATTAAAGTGTGGCACATGAAGCAAGTCAAGTTTTTTTTGACCAAAAACCCGAGGCAAAAGTAACTGTTCTTGTACTGTGTAGTGCCGAACTGGCACATACACCAGCTCAACATTTTTTTGCTTCCAACCAGAAATTTCTGCTGCTTGCTCCGCATCATGGAAAAAGTAGATCCAGTCAATCTCGGGAGCCAACGCTGGCAGCCGTGAGATCAAGTTCTCCACATACCGCCCTATTCCAGCATGACGTTGGCCAGCCAAGCGGCAATCAACTCCAATACGCTGGCGGCGCGAAGTTTTGTGAGGAGTCACTTACTTTCGCTTTGATGCAGATTTCTTCACTTTACTGGTTTGCTTCATCTTTTCTGCCAATAAGCCAATGCTTTTTGGTGAAGTGACTTCTATCACCTCGTCGCAACCACAATCACAGCTTCCGTGGTCACTGCACTCGCAACCTTCACAGTCAGTGCAACATACTACATCCGTTGACAGAGCAGCTAACTGCTTCTCTAAGTTTCGTACTTTCAACATTCTTAAGAAATTGCCAGCCATCGAAAATAGAAAGAATCCAACTCCAATTACAAAAGAAGCTACAGGAATGTACTCAAGAACTTTTGGCGCCTCAGTCAATTGCTGGTTTGCAAAGACGTACTGAAACAACAAGTTTGGTAAAAAGACAGAAAGGAAGAGCGAAAATATAAAGACTGCAACAGACTCTACTGCGTAAATCATCTTTTCTTGACGAAGTTGCTCAATTTGAAATTGAAGTGATGTGCGATTGGTCATATGGACCCTCCCTTTGTTTTTAAGTGAACAAATAATTTTATTCCCTGCCGAAGCAGTTCTGGATACTTTGTTCGATAATACTTATCATAGTATTGTAGCATCGTCAGGTAAAAATAACGGGAAGTTTTTTCCGCAGTTTTTTGATCCCCACTTGCCATTCCAGACTGATACTTATGGTGAAGAATTTTTACTGCTGGAAAGAAAATAACTGAGTAGCCTTTTTCTCGAAATCTCCTGCACCAATCAAGATCTTCTGCATACATAAAAAAAGACTCATCTAAGTATCCCACCTCTTTCATCGCACTACTTCTGACTACCATGGCAGCACCACTACAAGCATCTATCGCATGAGTTTGAGTTATGTCTTGATACGTTTGGTGGTATTGAGCCAAGAATTTACTTTTAGGCAGTGATTTGGCTAAACCACTAAAGTAGCAAAAAGAAGCCCAAGGAGTAGGCTCTCCTCGGTGACTCGCCGGATCAAGCTCACCAGTATTCAGCTCCAAACGAGGGGTTAGTACAGCAACTTGAGAATTTTTATCTAAGTACTCAATTACTATATCTAACTGAGAATCAGCAGTGAACTCGGTATCAGAGTTTAGTAGCATCACATACCTGCCCTCAGCCTGTCTCAGTGCCAGATTATTGCCATCAGCGAAACCATTGTTCTGTTTTGCTTCAATAATCTTCACCCATGGAAACGCTTTTTTTATGCTGTGGACTGAATCGTCTGTGCTGGCATTATCGACCATGATGACTTCCACTTTGTACGCTGTGGAACTAAGATAATTCTTTTGAATAGATTGCAGCAGTTGCAGCATCAACACTCGGGTGTTGTAGTTCAAGATAACTATGCTTAAGTCTAGCTTCATATTAGGGAGTATTTTTCTTAGCTTGGATTGCTAGATCATCGTAAATGCTGTCCAGCTTCTCAGCAATCAGACCCCAGTCGTATTGAGTTTTGACAAATTTTTTACCTTTTTCAGCCAGTCGTTCTTGAAGCTGAGGGTCTAGCAATACTTCTACCACCAACTCTGCAATCTCTTCAGCAGTATTCCCAATCAATACTTCTTTGGCATGCTGCACCCCCAGCCCTTCTACTGCCAGCTGCGAAGCAACAATCGGTGTCCCTGAAGCCATCGCCTCCAGAATTTTATATCGAGTTCCTTTCCCACTAAACACGGGAGCTACTAAGACATGTGCATTGGTAAAGGCATCGCGAATATCGGGGATGCCCCCGGTAATCGTAATTGAAGTATCCTTTTTTTGAAAGTTAAAGATCTCTGAAGTAGGAGCATTTCCGACAATCCAAAGCTTCGTTTGGGGTAATTTTTGTTTAACAATTGGCCAAACTTTCTCAACTAAGAACTTGACTGCTTCTACATTGGGCAACCAGTTAAATGTGCCAACCGATAGAATCGTCAAATCAGCTGGAACTTTGCGCTTCTTTTCTTCAAACCAGCCCACATCTACACCGTTTGAGACAACTGCAATTTTCTGCGGATCCTGGACTGTTTGATTAATATACTCTTTATCCTCTTGGCTCATCGTAATCAGCTTGGTGCAACTTCTCCAGTAATAC
>Ga0163147_10000091_pt1 | contig 122008 bp, 117 predicted proteins | sample OliLakLV19MP6G1_FD_148597 | JGI IMG/M metagenome (GOLD analysis project Ga0163147, IMG submission 148597) | Freshwater microbial mat bacterial communities from Lake Vanda, McMurdo Dry Valleys, Antarctica- Oligotrophic Lake LV.19.MP6.G1 | ecosystem: Environmental > Aquatic > Freshwater > Lake... | reverse complement strand
TTTGCGCTTCTTTTCTTCAAACCAGCCCACATCTACACCGTTTGAGACAACTGCAATTTTCTGCGGATCCTGGACTGTTTGATTAATATACTCTTTATCCTCTTGGCTCATCGTAATCAGCTTGGTACAACTTCTCCAGTAATACTCTTCCCATTGTCGGATCTTGCGAATGTCCAACTTTAACAACCAACGAATAGGTGCCAACTTTACTTTGTCGGTGTAGCTTTCATATCCGAGATACTCAATCGTCTGCTCTACCAAGATAATCGGAATTTCAGTCTTAGGAATGTTGGGCATCATGTAAAATGTTTCGGCATGAATCAAGTCATACTTGGTACTCTTTAATTCTTTTTCGACTGCCCGAATTGTTTCTGGAACGTGATTCCGAATAACCAAAAAGGGGAATGAGGAAAAGCCTGTTTGAAGAATATTTCTCAAAGTAAAAGGCTTTTTAGAACGTTTGAAAACCCTCACTTTGGCACAGTATTTTTCCAGCTCGGAAATATGCTGCCTCTCACTTTCTTCTTTAATTAAAGCAAAGAGGGTCACTTCATATTTTTGCGCCAACTTTTTTAGCAAGTTGTAGGTCCGAATTTGCCCCCCAGAAAGCAAGGGATACGGTAGATACGGCGTCAGCATTAAAATTTTCATAATTGAGAAATTTTAGCAGCTCTACTGCAGTTTTATAATGATGTGGTTACTCGTTTTTTCTAAAACTTGATACTTCTTTTCTAACTCTCGCGCTTCGTCATCATAGGCTGTGCTAACGTAGTACTCAGCACCCTTAGCGATTTTGTCCTCTATATCAAAACCTATGGGCCAACCAGTCCGATTCGTTTGAAAAAGAAATGCAGTGTCCCCAAATGCCGGTGCAATCACTTTTGCATCTAGAGGAAGTAGCTGATCAACAGCCTGACCAGCAGTTTCCCAATCAAGTCTAGTTCCATAGTACCCACGAACCTGGCGATCACTGAACCAGACCATAACTCCAACAAAAAAAATGATGAGCGAGAGACTGGTGACCACTCCTTTTTGTCCCCACTTCAAGCCTTGCTGATAGGTCAACCAAACTCCCCTGCCAATACTTAAACAAATGATGGGTAAGACAAACACCTGATAGTAATCGTGCCGCACATTTCCGGTGGCAATCACGATAAAGTAGGCCAAAATACCGAGCCACCAACTCAGATACGGAATCCACTCTTTAGCCTTGACGATCCAATCAGCCCGAGATTTAAAAGTAAGCGGTGGAAGCAAACCCATTGCTAATAACTCCAACCCAGTGACTCCCAAAATTAGCTTGGTCAACCTTTCCCAAATTAGCCAACGAAACCAAGCAGGCCGCAAACGAATTCCATCCCCATTAAATAACCAGTCTGAGGCCGGAATTCCAGACGGGAACTGCAAGATCCAGTGACGCCAAGCGTATAAAGGTACGACAGCCAAAACACCAAACAATACCAGCTCGATATGCTTAATAGACCTCCAGCCAAACTCTCGAAGCGTCATCACTGCAAAGACTGGCGCTAAAAAAAGTCCAAATGGCTTCAACAGTAACGCCAGTGACATGGTGATTAAAGACAGCAAGTAGTACGCCCAACTTCTCTTCCGCAACCAAACTTGAAAAAATGCCACAGACGCCGTAATAAAACAGAGAAAAGCTGGCTCTGGTAGAACTACGCGTGAGTAAAAAATTGAGTACGGCAAAATGGCAAACGCTAAAGCAGCGAGTAAACCCACTGCCTCACCCGACCACTCTTTCCCAATCCAGTAAATAGCCAGCAAAGTTCCTAATGAGAAGAGTACGGAGACCAAGCGAGAAAATACAACCAGATCAAGGAAAGGCAGTGCTCTTACTGCGTAAGCAATCACCCCATTGATCAGCGGAAACTCCACCATCCGATAGCCTGCTAAGTTATCTTTCCCTGACTGAATATTCGACAGATCATGGTAGTGAGGATGCAGGAAATCCACGCCATGCTTGACATACTCACGGGTCACTGACGCAGTGTCTGCCTGCCGAAATGCATGCCAATCAGTGGCAGAATTTTGGAGACCACGAGTGCGCAGAGCAATGGCCAGGAGGAAAATAAGGGCTAAAAAAGCGACCTTCATCTTCATTTGGTCTTTTTTCTGGGCTGTGGTACATCAAGGGACGTCTTTACCTCTCTCACCCCAGTTCCCTTTTTCTGCTGATCTAATGCAAGGTAGCCAAAGAATACCCCAGCCAAAGCCCAGTACGTTTGCGCCACCTTTGAAGCTGCAAAGACATCGATATAGACTGCATTCAAGAGTAACCCAATGCTGCCACAGAACATACCAACACTAAATGCGCTGCACAACCAATCTTTGCTCGTAATATTGCGTACTGCAAAGAATAAGATCAGCACTACTGCTCCGTAGAAACTCACAAATCCTAGGATTCCTGTTTCCCCCAAAGTTCTTAAGAAGTTATTGTCTGTACTATCAGCCTCTGTAAATTGCTCAATACTTTCTTTGGTTAAAGTGGCGTAACCGCTCCCTGTAATAGGATTAGTTAAGAAGCCTTCCATTGCCCGAGGCCAGAGCGTTTCTTGTCTGATGCAGAGTGATAACTCTTTTTTCAATGCACACTCTGAGTAGACACGCTTGCGTTTCTGTTGGATCATCACTGTCTCCCCCGTCGCAGACACAGTTGCAACTTCAATTAGATCTGGCACATCTACATAGACACCAGCTGGTAAGACACTTGGAGCAGGTGTGGGTTTGGGTGGTGCGGTTGGATTAATTGGACTGGGAGGTTGGTCACTTTTACTGGCCACTTCCTGGGCTGCTGCAGCGGCTGCCGCAACGTCATCAGTTGAGATGCCAGTCTGGGGAGGGCGACTTTTTGGCAATGCTGCGTTCAACTCTTCTGTGGTGGGCAACATTGAGAGCCATGAGTCAGGCAAGATCATTTTCCGTTGAGAATCAAACTCAGTGATAATTTGATTAGTGATGGGATTACTCTTGGCCACAAAGCTTAAGCGCTCAATCATGTCTGCCCCAAAGTAATAGAAAATGAACGTCAACATCACCATCAGGAGTACGGTACGCGTCACTACAAAACGGATTCGCTCTAGCCAATTCTTTTGAAGTAGACCCGTTATACCAATCACCAGTAGCACTGCCGCAAAGTAGGCTGCAAACGGGGTCCTGGAAGCACTCAGAATCAGCAACCACGTGCCAACCCAGAAAATAAGGTGGAGGACCAAGCTCACTCTGCGGCGCTTTACCCGGTAAGCAAGTGCCAAAATTAGGGGCAAAGTAATCACTAAAAAGGCAGACATGTCATAGTGTCCAGCAAAAGTGGACTGCACTCTGGCGTGTTCAGTTAAATAGAGACGAATTCCTTTGCTAAACTCACGATTCATCGTGGAGTACACCGGCCAGAAATAATAACGTTGTCCATACCCGTATAAAGAAACTGCCAAGACCGTAAAGCTAAAGATCCCCAAAGCCAGCACCACCTGACTGCGTTTCTTAATCGCAGAAAACAAAATAAAGAAAAGTGAAAAGTACTCTAAGTAGCGGAAGTAATGAAGAAAAGTCTTTCCCACATGCAGTGGCTCGAGAGGTACTGTCTTAATCACAAACATTGCCACTAAACTGGAAACCAAGCCCACCACTCCGTAGGCAGCAACCACCCAAAACATGGGCGAGCGCCAGGCTACTTTGCGACGAAGCACTTGCACCAGCCAGATTCCTACAGCCAGTAAAATAAAAATATCTTCTAAACGGACTCTGACAATATACTGTTCAATTGGACTCCAAAGGGGAATTTTGGGGTACAGCGGAACAAAAGCAAGCAAAAAAGTACCTAATAGGATTAAGATATTCTCGTCCAACCAGGTAAGGAATCGGGAGAAAGATTTCATATTAAATACTTTTCAGTAAGTGACGATATGGCTCAGCTCTTTTCGCATCTCGGAATATTGTACCAAATAAGAGGACACGAAGTAATGCTCCAGCTCGTAAGATCACTTTAACCAGTGGCCTTTGCCAGAGTGGTTTATGCTTTGCCCAGATATATACGTATCCTTTGAACTCATTAATAATCGCATTGGCAGAAGATGAACTAGCACTTTTCAAGTGAATCACTGCTGAGCTGGGGTCAATTGCCACGTCCCAGTGATGATCTTTAGCTCGCATACAAAACTCAATATCCTCTCCATACATAAAGATATTTTCATCGAGAAACCCAATTTCACCCAACATCAGACGCCGAATCATAACTGCAGTAGCTCCCACCCAATCACTTTGAATTAGCAGTCGATCATTGCCTCTGCTAATTGCGTGGCGGCCAGTGTGCTGAGTTGCTGGTAGCCAACTTAGACCTGGCAGGTCATCAAGCAAGCTCATATGAATCGAAAGCGATAACAAAGTTGGAAAAGAACCGCCTTGTGGCTGGGGTGACTTATCCGGGTTCAGTAATGAGGCTGCTAGGATGCCGAGTCTGTCGAGCTGGCCTTTGGCCGATTCCAAATTAGCCGTCACTTCATTCACAGGATTGGCTTGAAAGCTTTTTACTAAGTTAGTCAATGAATTAGGCTGAACAATTGTGTCTGAGTTCAGCAGCAAAATATACTCGCCGTCAGATTTCTTGATTGCTTTATTGTTGGCTTTTGCAAACCCAACATTCTCAGCATTTTGCAGAAAGTGAAGTAAAGGTGAGTGCTTTTTTTCCAGCTCCTGGATCATTTCCGCTGACCCATCACTTGAATCGTTATCCACTACCCAAATGTCAGTCTGCCCTTTAAGCAATGCTGAACTCTCGATTTCTGCGAACACTGAGCGTAAAGTTTGCTCAGTCAAAACTTTGGTGTTGTAGGAAATGACGACAATGGATAGAAGCATAAATTATTGAAACCAGCGTGCTCGACCTAACACGTAGTTTAGTTCGGCAACTTGTCGTTTGCCAATTTCTTTGGCAGGAACTCCGCCCACAATGGTTAATGGTTCAACATCTTTAGTTACTACCGCTCCTGCACCTACCACAGCCCCTTTCCCAATTTTCACTCCCGGCAGAATAATCGCATTGGGTCCAATAAAAACATAGTCTTCAATAGTATTTTTGAGCTCAATCGGGCCAAAAGTCGGATCATGAATATCATGGTGAGAGTTAAAAATCATGGCACCAGTAGCAATATCGACGTGATTGCCAATAGTTAAAGTATCTCGACCATCCAAAACCACTCGCTCACCAATCAGAGTGTCTTCTCCAATAGAAATATTGCGGGGGTCATACACACGAGCTCGCATATGCAGAGTAGAATTTTTGCCAATCTTCATTCCAGCTAAACGGTAAAAAAAGCGGCGAAAGTGGTGAAAGGGCATTTCACCTACTCCCCACCAGAGAAAGCCAGTCACAAACTCTAACCAAATAGCGGCCAGTCGTCGCTCTAGCTTGCCCATTGCAGCTTCAGTTGTGAGGGTTGCACCGTACTTGTCTTTGAGTCCAATAGCCATATTTTCAGTATAGCAGAACTTCATAGTTTAATTGAAAAATGCTCTTTTACAATAATTACTAGATCAATATCACTCCTTTTAGGATCGAAGTCTCTACATAATGGAGGACCAAAAAGATAGATACCCAGCAGCTCCTCATCAAGAATTTTAGTAACTCCGTTTTTTAGATCACTAAGAAGCTAGTTAATGTCTGCAAAGGGAGTGAGCTTCATAAAAAAAGTACGTCTTGCTCGGGCACTGGCAGACCCAAGTGCTGATAGGCTAATACAGAGATAACTCGTCCTTTGGGAGTGCGTTTAATAAAACCCATCTGGATCAAGTACGGCTCCAAGACTTCTTCGATGGTGCCAGGATCTTCACTTAAAGTTGCTGCAATCGTAGTTAGGCCGACTGGTCCACCTTGGTGCTTTTCAATAATCAGTTGGAGGAAACGGCGATCTGCATCATCGAGACCTGCATCATCAACTGCCATCAGTACGAGTGCTTGCTTGACGGTCTCCAGGTTAATCTTCCCCGCTGCTCTCACCTGAGTGAAATCTCTGACCCGCTTGAGCAGCTTTAGGGCAATGCGAGGCGTGCCTCGGGCACGCCGAGCAATCTCATGAGCGCTGGGTTGATCTAGCTCGAGTCCTAATTTTTCGGCAGCTTTAAACAGAATTATCTCCAGCTGGGGCGCCTGATAGTACTGCATTCGATGAATCACTCCAAAGCGATCTCGAAATGGTCCAGTTAATGCCCCGAACCGAGTGGTGGCCCCAACCAAAGTAAATCTCGGCAAGTCTAGACGAATGGTCCTCGCCGATGGCCCCTTGCCAATTACAATGTCTAGTGCAAAGTCTTCCATGGCTGGATAAAGAGTTTCTTCAACTGCACTGGGTAAGCGATGGATCTCGTCAATAAAAAGCACATCACCAGGCTGAAGGTTGGTCAGAATTGCCGCCAAGTCGCCAGTTTTCGCCAGCGCCGTACCCGAAGTCACTTTAATATTTGTACCCATCTCTTTGGCAATTAAGTGGGAGAGCGTCGTCTTTCCCAATCCTGGCGGTCCGTACAACAGGACGTGATCAATCACGTCGCTTCGTTCTTTGGCAGCCTGAATCAAAATACGCAGTGATTCTTTGACATTCTCTTGACCATGAAACTCATTCCAATTTGCAGCTCGTAGGGAACTAAAAAGTGCCTCTTCTTCGGGAGCATCTGGAGCAATGAAAGAAAAATCAGTCATATATGGCTATCTACTTCTTTCCTAGCTCTCGAATTGCAAGTGTGATCGCTTCAGAAATCGTCAACTTTTCGACCGGCACTTGGTTCATGACTTGGTGAATTGAGCTATCTGCAAACCCCAAACTTTGGAGGGCTTCAAAGACAGCTTGTCTATCTGGGGTAAGTGGTGTCAGGTCTAACTCTTTTAAGGCACCCAGTTGAGTCCGTAAATCAATAATAATTTTTTGCGCCAACTTCTTCCCTACTCTAGGTACGCTGGTGAAAAGCGCCGTATCTGCTTGCTGGACAGCTTCAATAATCTGACTGGTGGGGAAGTTTAAGATTCCCAACGCTGTCTTTGGACCAATCCCAGAAACACTGAGTAAAAGCAAAAATAACTCTCGCTCTGATTTTTCTCGAAAGCCATACAGCTCTAGGGCTTCTTCTTTAACATGGGTGTAAATATACAACTCCACCTCAGACAGCTCTAGTAAACTGCTGAGGGTCTTGGCAGTCGCCCGCACCCCATACCCAACTCCATGCGTCAGAATAGTGACGGAGTCTTTTTCTAAAAGTGGTTTTCCAATTAAGTAAGAAATCATATTTTTACTATACACAAATCCGTACAAAAGGCAAAACCCGAACTCTAGTCTTTTTGGCGTAAGTAGCTGATTTACTTACTACTCGTTTCGGTCTGTTTCCACAATTTTGGTCTTAGAGCGGTGTGAGCGATCGCAATGGCGATCGCATCTAGAGTATCGTCTAGCTGAGAACTGACTTTCTGCTTGAGTTCAGCACTCAGTCGCAGCTGAAGTAAGACCATTTGCTGAATCGCTCTCTTATCTGCTCGTCCATTTCCCGTCACCGCCACTTTAATTTGATTTGGGGTGTACTCAAAAAACTTGACTTTATTTTGGAAAAGGGCAGTCATAATCACGCCGCGGGCCTCGCTGACTGGCAAGGCGGTGCTGACATTCTTGGAGAAAAAAAGTGACTCTACAGCAGCCTCTGTTGGAAGAAACTTGGCAACGATGCCTCCCAGTTGTTCATAAATTTGTTGGTAACGCGCAACTTTGGTCAGTTTTTTGTCAGTCAAGATACAGCCACAATCTACCAGCATCAGCTGATTTCCAGCTACTTGACCGACAGACCAACCAATCCGGTCATAGCCAGGATCAATTCCTAATATAGTAACGTCACTAGGAGGACTTATCACGTTTAGCCACCTTTTCTAGCGTTTCCAATACGACTTTGGCTGACTCAGCCCAACTAAAATTCTCTACTTGCTCCCGACCTAAGCGAAGAAACTGCGCTCTCTCTTTTGCTGGTAGACCAATAATCTCTTTGAGTTTCTTCACAATTGCGGTCACATTACCAGGATCAACTTGAAACCCAGCTTTCTCCACGACTTCAGGCAAGCTGGTAGTGGCCGAAACTAGGGGGACTGTGCCAAAAGCCATTGCTTCCAAAGCCGGAATGCCAAACCCTTCATAAAAACCAATCAGCACTGATGTGATTGAGTTACGATACAAGACTTCTTTCTCAGCTTCGGTGACGTAACCGGTCAAAATAATTCGCTTAGTGAAGCGAGAGTTCTTGATTTTTTCCAGTAACGGCTCCGCTAACCACCCTACTTTCCCAGCTATAACCAACTGGAGTTGGGCTGGGTTCCTATCGGGATGACAATCAGACACTACTTTTTCAAAAGCCTCTACTAAATTGAGCAGATTTTTGCGCGGCTGCAGAGTTCCAACATACAAAATGTATTGATCAAAAATCTTAAACTTGGACAGAACTCTGCTCGACTGATCTTTGATTTCTGAGGGTTTCGCAGAAAGCAGGGCCGGGTAGGCCACCACAATGTCTTTTTTATCTCTCCCATATCTTTTGACAATGTCTGCCTTAGTAAACTGGCTAATTGCAACAAGCTTGGCAGCATGTTTCACACTGTATCTAGTCCATTCTCTGAGTTGCAGATAATCTTTGCGCTTAAACTGGTTTGGATACTCTAAAAAACTCAGGTCCATGACCGAGGAAACGTACGGAATGGTACTCACTCTGGGCCCATAATGACCTGGTGTGAAAAAGACATCATAGTCCTGTCGGTGGAGAAAAAGATGGATGGGTAGACCAATCTGTGTCCAGAGAGGACCTGGCTGAACGACTTGATAGCTCCAGCCCTGGCGCTTGGCCGGCAGATCTGCTTGAGGGGGCTGGGCAAGCAAGATTGTGCAGTTGATGTTTCCACGCTGCTCAGTGAGCTTCTCGAGCGCAATGAGCAGCTCATAGGCGTAGGCGTTGCTCCCCACGCGTTGGCTGATATTAGCTTCATTGCCATCAATGGCGATACGGAGGGTTGGCGAAGATGACATCTCTTTATTGTAGGACAAAAATGCAGAAGAGCTGAGCGGAGTTTTATGAAAAGTGAAGCTGAATGAGTATTGACTATGTACCAGCGAAGCAGATAATCGGGCGTTGTCCAAAGTATGAGAGAAGGAAAGAATGACTGAAAAAAAACCCGAAATCCCAACGCACTCATGAAATAAAAAAGATCATTCGAAGTCCATTCACTGGAAGCTTGCTTGAAGGTGTAAGCGTTGGTTGTATGCTAACTAACCCAGAACAGCTAGTACTTTTTGGACTTCTTTTTGCTATTGCAGGCGGAGCCAATCTGCTTGTAGCAGCAAGAAGAGAGGGGCAGAAAAATCCCTAAACTTCCACGAGCTGAGTAATACGATCCCAACCCTACAGCACGAGGTCAGCTACGCGTGTGACTCAATTGCTCGCTGATATACCTTCACCGTCTCTTCAGCAACTCGATCCCAGCTAAACTGGTGCAATCGAATAATCATTTTTTGAAGTCGTTGTCGTTGCTGCTCTGGCGTTTCTCCTAGGACCTTCTCAATTCCTTTACGAATGCTTTCCACTGACTGCGGATCAATCAACTCGGCCGCATTCCCTGCCACCTCTGGCATCGAAGAAATGTCTGACGTCAAAACTGGCGTTCCATGATGAAAGGCTTCCAAAATTGGCAAACCAAAACCTTCGTAGATGCTTGGGTAGGCAAAAAGCTCTGCTTCGCCGTATAACACGGCTAGCTCAACGTCACTTACTTTACCTAAGAATCTCAAGTTCTTATGATTCACTGTTTTGGCCAGTCCATCACTCTCGTCCCAGCCACTTTCACCCGCAATAACTAGCTGAAAATCCTTTGCCAACGGTATCCAAGCCTCAATCAATCTCTTTAAGTTTTTACGTGGCTCTCTAGTTCCCACAAACAAAATGTAGGGCTGATCTAAGTGCAGCTTCTGCCTAAGCTGCTCATACTCTTCTTCAGTGACGTTCTTACTGCTCTGAATTGTCTCGATGGGTAAGCTTTCATAAATAACGTGCACTCGATGGCTGGGAATCTCCAGGAGCTTGACGATATCTTGCTTGGTCGCCTGACTGACCGCTATGATCTGGGCTTCTCGCTCCTTCAGCACCTTCCACGCTTGTTGGTGCATCTTCAGAATTTTGGGATGTGCAGTCTCAGGGAACTTTAAGATTGCCAGGTCATGAATCGTGGAGACGAGTGGTAGCTCCCGATCTGGTGGCTGGAGCCAGTCCCAGGAGTGAAAAACGTCTAGTTTAGGAAACAAACGCTTCACTGGATTGAGATGCAACTTGTTCCACAGGATTTCTTGCAATCGAGGTGGGTAGGGCTGAATCACCGAACTTACATTGGCCCGAGTACGCTGGGCAGAAATTCGCTTGACAAAGTTCTCTAGCTCCGCCTGCTGTCGCAGGCTTGATCCATACAGAGCCAGTGATAACTCAGCACGCTGAGTTAAGGCAGTCACCAGGTTGGCCGTGTACCGCGAAACTCCTCGCCCATAAATAATAGAAGTGATATCAATTCCGAGTTGCATAAATGTCTGGCCGAGCATACACACGTACCACTCCAATTGGCGTGGACGGCGTAATTCTGTCCACCTCACGATACCCGTATCGCTCAATTTCGGAAAGTAAGAGATTCTGGGAGTCAGTTAAATCCCGCAGATACTCAAACGCTAGGACGTATTGATAATTGGAGATCTCTTTGAGATTCGTGAGCTGTTCAGCTGAGTTAATACTTATTACTCCACTGGCCAGAGACGGAAAATTATCCGTGTTGTACCAAACCCAACTGGCAAATGGCGCGGTAAACGCAAATACCGCTACTGATTCTTCGGCATTGTATTGTTGGGTGATTTCAGCATGTAGACTCCGCCAATCTTCGCGGTGGTACTTTGGCTGTATGTAGTAGGAGAAAGTGGAAAAAATATTAATAAATAGGATCAATACCACAAAGCTGCCGGCAATGTACCGAGAGAGCTGGTGCTTCTTGCCCAACTCAAATCCAGAAAGGATGAGCGCGCTTAAGATTAAGTAAAAGGCTGGCAAACTAAACAAAACTCTTTTGGGTTGGAGCACTGGTACAAAAAAAGAAGCTAGCCAGGCAGTTAAGATTGGTACTACCAACCAACAGAATCCCATTCCGTACTGACTCCAGAGTTCGCTTGATCTGGTTTTTTTGACACTAAAGTAAATGAGAGTTCCTAGTAGGGCTATGAAAAGACCAGATAGAAGAAAATATCCAACACTGGGTTCCAAATCCAGCACTCCAAAAATAAACTTTCCGGCGGTGAGCGGCAAAGATCTGAGTTGGGAAAAACTCACTACATTTTCCCAGCCACTCAGCTGCACCCTCAGCAACTGCCCGGCTCGAAGTTGAGCCAAAAATAGTGGTATCCAGGGCAAGAAAAAAATGCAACTTGCCAGGCTTGAAAGAAGAATTGGTCGCCGGAATTGCTGACGAAATGCTACCGCATAGACCAACTGACCTGCCAGTACAAATGGATAAAGGTAGGAAGAGTACAGACCCATCGTCGTATCAAAAATAAAGACTAACCACCAAAACTGTGGTCTAGAGAAAATTGAGTTCCCCCTGCTCTTGCTACTCAGTCTTTCCAGATAGACCAAATTAAACCAGCTCAAGGTTGCCCACATCAACGGTAATGCATAGGGTCGCAGTTCTTGGGAGTAGAAAATATGAAAAGATGAAGTTGCTAAGAAAAGACCAGTCAGCAACCCTGCATTCCGACTAATTTTCCAGGAAGCAATGTAGTAGGTCGCCGCAATACTAATTAACGCTGGAATGAGCGCAGCCCCAGTGCGCAGCCAAGCTTCACTTCGGGAGACACGTAGCAAAAGGTGGACTAAGAGATGAATCTGCGGGGGCTGAAAGTCAGGCACAATTTGCAACTGCTCTGCCCACGGTCGAGAGCTTTCCAAAGCTTGGGCTGCTTCATCCAACCACAACGAGCCACTGAGTAAAGGCAACCGTAGAACCACTGCCAACAGCAGAATCAAGAGAATTGGCCAAAAGCGCAGAATCAGTGCTTTCATGAAGATACTCATTATCGCGTGTTTTGGGTAAAGTTGCTAGAATGAGGTCAGTGCCTACTTCACCCCCTCGTCTCATTATTTTCGACTTTGACGGTACGCTAGTGGATAGCCTGCAAGCTGGCTTTCAACTTTTACAAAAACTGCAAGAGCAATACAAGTTTCGCAAAATCAACACTTTTAAGGATTACCAGGACTTGAATAAGTTATCTCTACCTCGCATTTTTCTAAAACTCAGGATTTCTCCCTTTACCCTTTTTCGGCTGTTAGTCACTGACTATAAAATGGGGATTGAGATGCTGCGAGACTGCCATCCATACCATGGAGTAGAAGAAAGCGTTACTCAACTGGCTAAAAATCATACTCTAGCAATTGTGACTTCTAACATTGGTAAGGCTGTTGAGTCATATCTAGAAGAGAGAAACTTACGCCATCACTTTGGTCTAGTTCTTGGTGCAGAACACAATCGCGAAAAGGTTCCTAAGATTCATAAATGTCTAGAACATTTCGAAGTGGAAGCACATGAAGCAGTTTTCATTGGCGACTCAGTTCGAGATATTCGAGACTCCAAAAAAGTTCCAATTCGCTCAATTGCCGTCACTTACGGAATTCATTCTGAGTATGAATTAAAGAAGGAGAAGCCCAACCTCATCGTAGAAACAGCTCTAAAAATTCCAGCTGCGATTCTCCAATTGGCCTAGTATACTGTTCAGATGACTAATCGCCCTTTCTATCAAAATAAAACAGTCATGGTGACCGGTGGGGCAGGCTTTATCGGTTCCCATCTCTGTGAAGAACTACTCGATTCAGGGGCAAAGGTCATCGCGGTTGATAATTTTCTCACTGGCTCTCAGGAAAATATTCAGCATCTTCAAAAACAATTTCCTGATCGCTTTTCGCTCATCGTTGCTGACGTCAGCATGCCCGTCTCAGAGTACTTACCTGCGGAAGTACAGCTTGATGCTGTTTTCCACTTTGCTTCACCTGCTAGCCCACCCTACTATCAAGCTCATCCAGTTGAAACATATTTGGTGAACAGTTTGGGAACTCATCAGCTACTACAACATCTGTTAGCCTATTCACCGCGGACGCGCTTCCTCTTTGCCAGCACCTCAGAAGTCTACGGTGACCCTCAAGAACATCCTCAAAAAGAAAGTTATTGGGGAAACGTCAACCCAAATGGTCCCCGCTCATGCTATGACGAAGCCAAACGACTCGGTGAAGCAATCTGTGGCGTACACGCCCGAGATTTTAAGATGGATGTGCGCATAGTACGAATCTTCAATACCTACGGACCACGGATGGACCTGGATGATGGGAGGGTTATCCCTGACTTTATTAAGCAAAGTTTGCATCGCCAACCCTTCACTATTCACGGCGATGGATCTCAAACTCGTTCGTATTGTTATGTGAGCGACCTAGTCAATGGCGTACTCACTTTTGCAGAGAAAGATGAGTTGAGCGGAGAAACCTTTAATTTAGGCAATCCAGATGAGTACACGATTATGGAGACAGCGCAGAGTGTGGTAAAAGCTACTACCAGTATTCTGAACAGGGAAGAAAATAAAGTTGATGCCTCTCCGCAAATGCAGTTCAAAGAACTTCCGCAGGACGACCCACTGCGCAGGAAACCAGACATCTCTAAAGCTATGCAGCTACTTAATTGGCAGCCTCAGGTATCTTTTGAAGAAGGCTTGAAAAAAACAATAGTATTTTTCCATAATCAACAGAAATCTTCTTTAACATAGGCTTTGCTTCTATGCTAAAAAAAGTTTGGCAGAACGCTTTTTTCCAAGGAAGTATTTTAATTACCATTACCACCTTTTTGGTTAGCTTCCTCAATTATGTCTTTAACTTATTAATTGCCCGAGGCGTCACTTTAGAGACATACGGTGAATACTTTTCCTCTTTATCCTACGCAACTTTACTCACAATTCCTTTTGGTGCATTTGGCACGATCTTAATTAAAAAAATTGGCGCTCTAGACCCAGAGAAACGTCATGAGTATGCTCACAGCATAGAGTACTGGCTCTATGAAAAAATGCTGAAGTTATCCCCGGTCATTTTACTAGCAGGTGCCGCGATCTATTTCTTACTTGGAGAATCGGCAAATCTACAGAGTGCTAGCATACTTTTTATACTTGCTCTCACTTTATTTTCTCTAATGCAAACCTTTTATTCTGCTACGTTCCACGGCTTTCAAGCTTTTTTTCTTTTTGGGGTGTTAATGGTTTCTGGCTCACTGCTCAAAGTTCTTGGCGGAATAGCGATTACACTTCTTCGCTCTGAACTGATATTTCTTTACCTCGTCATCTCTCTCACTGCTCTGTTCCAGTTAATTGTGGGGCACTTCTTGATTAAGCATAAGTCAACCAAGTCCCGTCAACAGCTTCGTTTTCCCAAGCTCCACACCTATTTCCTTCGTAAAGAAGTACTAATTCCTTTAATTACTACCTTGGGTTTTGTCGGAATAGCCAACATGGATATCATCTTGGTTAAGAAATTTTTGAGTGGAAGCGATGCTGGTCTCTACAGTGCCCTCACGCTCTTATCCAAAATTATTTTTTTCTTGGCCGCTCCGATTGCTTCTGTAGGTTACATCTTTTTTACTGGCAAAGAACATAAGCACAAGGCGGACCTGCTTCTGTTAACGATCTCAGGCTTGATTAGTCTCTTTGGCTTGGCAGCGATAGTTTTTTATCATCTTTTTTCTGAATTTGTGATTCACTTTTTCTTTGACCAGCGGTACGACTCGTTGCAAGGGATCCTATGGCTAGGTGGAGTCTATGGCTTACTCTACTCTTTGATTCTACTGTATTCACAATACTTTATGGCCAAAAACTCGATCATCAGCACTTTTACCTTTGCAACATTGCTTTTACAAATGGCTCTCTTGACTTTCTCCCATCAATCGCTTACACAAGTAATGACAATAAATGTGGGAGTGATGACGGTCCTGTTAGCAGCGTACTTCCTTTCTTTTTGTTATTATTTTTATCAGAACCGGACAACCCATGAGTCCTCAACCTCGCAATAAAGAACACTTTCTGAGCCTTATTGTTCCCGCATACAAGCAAGAGAAAATCATTCTGGAAAATCTCAAGCAGCTAAAAGGGGCTTTAGACCAGATCCGCTATGACTATGAAATTATTGTCGTTGTAGATGGCATGATTGATAAGACGTTTAACAAGATAAAAAAAGCCAAAATTCCTAAAGTCACCTGCATTGCTTATAAACAAAACTACGGGAAGTCATTTGCTATCCGGCTAGGTATGAGTCATGCTAAAGGCGACTACGTGATGTTCATTGATTCGGGAATGGAAATTGACCCAAATGGTATCTCGATGCTTGTAGAGCATATGGAATGGTATAACGCTGATATTATTGTTGGTTCGAAGCGACATCCAGCATCTATCATTAACTACTCGTTTACCCGTAAATTGCTCAGTTATGGTTACTACTACTTTGTCCGTCTAATTTTTGGTTTAAATATTCGTGATACTCAGGCTGGAATTAAGATCTTTAAGAAAAAAGTACTTGAAAAAGTGTTACCCCGTTTGGTAGAAAAAAAGTTTGCTGGAGATCTGGAAATGTTAGTGGTCTCTCAAAGTCTGGGATTCAAACGGATCTTTGAAGCTCCCATTAAGCTTGATTACCAATTAAGTGACATCACCTCGGCCGCTACCTGGCGGTCCATTATCGGCATTGTCATAGACACTTTAGCTATTTTTTATCGTAACAACATACTTAACTACTATCACCGCAGTAACCTACCCTTACCTCCACATCAAATCTTTCAAATTGTAAAACACAGATGAATATTCTGATACTAAACTGGAAAGATATTCGGAATCCCGAAGCCGGGGGAGCTGAGGTAGTCACATCACAATTTGCTCGCAACTTAGTCCAGGAGGGTCATCAGGTAACTCTCTTTTGCAGAACGTTTCCCCATTGTTTACCTAGCGAAGAGCTTGATGGGGTGCAGATTATTCGCCAGGGCGGAAAGTTGAGTACATACTGGAAAGCTTTCCTTTACTACAGAAGCTTAGCTATCAAGCCAGATATTGTAGTTGATATGGTGAATACCATATGCTGGCAAACTCCTTTATACGTTCCTCTAGAAAAGAGAGTTGCATATGTAAATCAGCTAGCAAGAGAAGTGCTTTTTTATGAGCTACCATTTCCTGTCTCGGTCATTTTCTATTTTTCAGAACGTCTTCAGTACTTACCTTACACCAACACGCCCATTTTATGTTTTTCTAAAAGTACTCAACAAGACTTAACGCTCTTTGGCATTCCTAAAAAAAATACTCATCTCTTTTCTCTTGGCTTAGATCATTCCTCATATTTCCAAGGCACACAAAAAACAAAACACCCGCTCTTTTTATTTGTGGCAAGATTAGTCAGAATGAAGAATACCGATCTCTGCATTCGGGCGATGAAATCTGTGATCAAAAAACATCCAACCGCAAAGCTGGTAATTCTCGGAAATGGACCCGATAGGAAACGACTTCAACAAATTGTTGGTGCTGCTAACTTAGGTAATCATGTTGTTTTTATAGATAAAGATATTCCTTTTTTCGGCCCTCAAGTAAAAAATGCTAAAGTATCTTTGATGCAGCAAGCTTGGGCGTTACTTTTGCCATCAGTGAAAGAGGGTTGGGGAATGGTGGTCACTGAGGCTGCGGCTTGTGGCACCCCAGCCATTGTTAGTGATGTAACGGGTCTACGTGACTCGGTAGTACATAATAAAACTGGCATCATGCTCTCAAAGTCTCCTAATCCAGAGGAAATGGAAGTTGCGATGCTTAAAATTATTGAAGATACTCAACTACGTCAAAGACTTTCTCAAGGTGCGCTACAATGGAGTAAGAACTTTAGCTGGGAAAAGAGTTACATCGAGTTTAAAAAGGCACTCGGTCAAGCTTTAAATAAGAAACTGTGAAAAAAACTTCCGTTCCACTGATATCAGTAACCATAGCTACTCATAACTCGCTCCGAACGATTGAGAAATGTCTCAGGTCAATCCAAGGACAGACCTACCCAAACCTTGAAGTGATTGTGGTGGATAGCCTCCAGTACGACTCAGTTCAACAATCCAAGTGCAAGAAAGTTATCTCTAAGTATGGTCGCTACATTCAGGATGGCCCTGAACGCAGCATTCAACGAAATCGAGGCATCAAAGCAGCGAAAGGTGAGTATGTTTTGGTTATCGACCAAGATATGTACTTAACGCCAGAAGTTATCGCTGAGTGCTATCAAACCCTCACCCAAAACAAATATATTGCTTTGAATATCCCTGAGATTTCTATTGGAGAAGGGTTTTGGACCACTGTCGTTTCACTAGAAAGATATGTCAGTATTTATCTGGAGGATGGTGCCAATGAGTGCTGTCGCTTTTTCCGAAAGAAAGATGCGCTAGAACTTGGTGGGTATGATCCCAGCATCGTGGGTGCTGAGGACTCTGATTTTCATTACCGAATGCTTGCCAAAGGAAAAATTGGGAAGATAACCCATCACATTTTGCATGATGAAGGCAAAACGAAATTTTGGAACCGCATCAAGAAAAAGTACTACTATAGCCAAGCATTTCGTGAGTATGTGAAGCGAAGACCAAACGTAGCAATAACTCAATTTTTTCCAATAAAGCCCGCATATTTTAAACACTGGAAAGTGTTAGCCAAACAGCCGATTGTGACACTAGGCATCGTAGCACTGCGTACTGGAGAAGTACTGGCTGGAGGGATGGGAATTCTAATCAAATGACAAACCTAAAAAATAAAAAAGTATTAATTACTGGAATTACCGGATTTATCGGTGCTCATCTAGAAAAAAAACTCGCTAAGCTGGGGGCCGAAGTATTTGGTGTTTCTACTACTAAGGCGGGAAAGAATATCTTAACTGCAAATATCGCAGATTTTTCTCCCTTAAGCGAGTTTATTGCGAAACATAAGATCGATATCTGCTTTCACTTAGCAGGCGAATCTTTAGTTGAGTCAGGCCAAAAAGACCCATACCATACCTTTAAAACGAATGTACTCGGCACCTTAAATGTTCTCGAATCAGCTAGGTTGCATTGTTTAGAAAAGATTGTTATTGCTTCGACCTCTCATGTGTATGGCAATAGCGTAGTTCCCTATTTGGAAGAATATCCGCCACGTCCCTCCCGACCGTATGAAACTTCCAAGACTGCTACTGACTTAATCACTCAGTCATATGCAACTACTTTTAGCCTACCAGTTTTTATCCCTCGATTTACTAACATTTATGGACCAGGTGATCTGAATTTTAGCCGATTAATTCCTAAGATCATGAAAAATATTGCTCTCAATGAAGCTGTATCGATGTGGGGTGGGGCAGCCAAACGAAGCTTTCTCTACATCGACGATGCGATTGAAGCCTACATTAAGTTAGCATTAGCTGACCCACAAAAGGTGGGCCACAACCGAATTTTTAACTTTGGACACGCCGAACTGGTTTCGATTAAGGAGCTGATTCAAAAAGCAATTCAGCTTTCAGGTAAAAAGATTCCTATTGAGGAATCAAATCAAGAACGACCCCTAGAAATTCCCGAACAATATGTCTCTTTCCAAAAAGCTCAAAATACTCTAGATTGGAGTCCGGAAGTGAGTTTAGAGCTAGGCTTACAAAAAACATATTCATGGTATTCTCAGTACTTGAGTCACAAGAAGGAGTAACTTTCAGCATGAAATCATTAGCAAAATACTTTAAAAACAAAAAGGTCTTGATTTTTGGTGGCACTGGCTCCTGGGGAAGTGAGTTAGTCCGTCAGATGGTAAATGACTTTGAGTTGAGCGAGCTCAGGATTGTTAGTCGTGGCGAGCATAAACAGGTAGAAATGAGACACAGGTATCAAGGTGTCAAAAACTTGCGCTTTATTATTGGAGATGTTCGAGATCCAGAAGCAGTTGACTCAGCCATGAAGGGCGTTGATATTGTTTTTAACTTAGCTGCCCTGAAGCACGTGCCTGTTTGCGAAGAAAATTCTTGGGAATCAATCCTGACTAATATTCATGGCCCCCAAAACATAGTCACTGCAGCATTCAAGCACGAACCAGAAGCGGTGATCCAAGTCTCTACTGATAAAGCAGTTGATCCTTTAAATACTTATGGTTTTACCAAGGGCGTAGCTGAGCGAATCATGGTTGGTGCGAACTTTTCACCTGCCAAAGGAGCCAGAACCAAGTTTGTCTGTGTCAGGGGCGGAAATGTCTTAGGCACAAACGGCAGTGTTGTTCCCCTTTTTAAGCAGCTCATCCAGAACTTTAATAGAGTGCCAGTAACTCACAAGGACATGTCTCGTTTTTTAATGAGGGTTGAGGAAGCAATTTGTTTAGTGTTGGAAGCCACCTTAGAGTCGCAAGGTGGAGAAGTTTTTGTAATGCGCATGCCTGGAGCAAAGATCACGGACTTAGCTGCTGCTATGGTCAAAGAGCTCGGAAATGCAAAAACCAAGATTGAGTTTACGGGCATTCGCCCTGGGGAGAAAATGTATGAAGTTTTAGTTTCTCGAAATGAAGCACCGCGTACGTATCAAAAGGGCCAATACTACGTCATCCTGCCAGAAGTGGTGCACGCAGCATTTAAACGAGATAAGTTCTTAAAGTTACCATCTCTGGGCATGGAGGAATATAACTCTCAGAATACTCATCAACTTGATCAAAAAAGCTTAATCAAACTTCTGAAAACTGATGGTTGGTTAAAGCCTGATACTACTACCCCTTTTAGTACTATCTTTTCTCCTTACAAGGAAAAGGCAAACAAAGGATTAGTATGAGTAAGTCTAAAAAATTAATTGAAATTTCTAAACCAATCATAGAAAAAGAAGAGATTAATGCGGTGGTGAAGGTTTTGAAAAATCGACAACTTTCCCAGGGTCCCATCGTTAAAAACTTAGAAGAGATTTTTGCACGGTACTGCGGCACGAAGTATGCAGTCGCAGTCTGCAATGGTACTGCAACCCTGCACTGCGCGCTGCACGCGCTGAAAGTTACTGATCAAGATCAAGTAATTACCACTCCCTTCACTTTCGTTGCTACTGCCAATGCAATTTTGATGGAAAGAGCCAAAGTCGTCTTCAGTGACATTGAAGAGGAAACTTTTAATTTAGATCCTAAAAAGCTAGAAAGTAAAATCACCAAAAGAACCAAAGTTATCATGCCAGTAGATTTGTTTGGTCACATTTACGACGTTCAACAAATTAACTCAATCGCTAAAAGACATCATCTCAGTATTGTAGAAGACGCTGCTCAGTCGGTCGCAGCGGAGTATAAAAATAAGAAAGCCGGGAACTTAGCAGAGGTAGCCAGCTTTTCACTATATGCAACCAAGAATATTACTTCCGGTGTGGGCGGCATGCTCACCACAAATAGTAAAGAAATTATGGAAAAGTGTAAACTTTTCCGTCACCACGGTCAGGACGAAAGCAAAGTCTATGAGTATATTGAGTTTGGCTACAACTACCGAATGATGGATATGATTGCTGTCATTGCCATTGAACAGATGAAAAAAATAGAGGACTTCACCAGCAAGCGCCGAGCAAATGCTGCTCTCTTTAACGAGGGCTTAAAAGATATTCAGGGCTTAATCACGCCGATTGAAAAACCAGGCTACAAGCACGTTTACCACCAGTATACGTTGCGAATTACCCCCGAATTTAAGCTCTCCAGAGATAAATTCATTGAGAAGCTCGCTGACAGAGGCATTATGGCTAAGATTTTTTATCCCAAGCCACTGCACTTATACCCACACTTTTTGGAGATGGGTTATAAAAAAGGTGACTTTCCAGTCGCTGAACGCTTAGCTAACGAAGTTGTTTCGATTCCAGTGCATCCTTTAGTTACTCCTAAACAGGCTGAGTTTATTATTCAAAGCATCAAAAAGATCTAGTTCTATGACGCTAACCAGGTTACCACTGCAAAAGCACCAGGACTCACGAGGCCTATTAATTCAGAATGATTATCCTGAAATTTTTGAGGAAATGAAACACTTCTTGGTCTCATTTTCCGAACCCGGAGTAATCAGAGGGAATCACTATCACTTGCGAAAAAAGGAATGGTTTTTAGTCATTCAAGGAACAGCAGAACTACATCTGACAAACACCAAGACTCACGAGCAAAGTACCTATGTGATTCAAGGCAGTCAGCCCGAGTTATTTCTGATGGAACCCTCTATTGCTCATGCCTTTAAAAACATTGGCTCAGATCAGTTGGTTTTTTTAGGTCTAGTAAATGAAGCTTTTGACGAGTCAGATCCCGATACAATTTCCTACCAGGTAATCTGAAAGTAAACACCTACATGCTTAACCGTGCTCTCAATACTCAGCTGACTGTCGGGGTCGATATTTGCGAAGTCGCTCGCTTCACTGAGTTTGAAGTGAACAGCGCTTTTACACAGAAAGTTTTCACCACTGCCGAATTAAATCAATGTCAAGCAAAGCCTAATTTAGCAGAAAGCTTAGCGGTCAGATTTGCGGGTAAAGAAGCAATCCAAAAATCTTTGGCGGAAAACATTCCCTACAATCAAATTGAGATCCTGACAGACGCACACGGTAAACCTAAAGCCAGCTTACTTGATCCCACTCTCAAAACCAAATATGATATAGAAGTCAGTTTAAGTCACACCAAGACACTTGCCCAAGCTTTTTGCCTGACTCAATCCTTAGTAACTCAATCATAAAGGACCTTATGACCCAACAAAACCTAGATGCTAATCAAACTAAATTGGTGGAACTCTTTAGCAATGTTTTCCCAAGCCTAACCAAAGATAGTTTTAATCTAGATCAAGATCGAACTACGTTTGAGAACTGGGACTCTCTGAGTCATATGCAGCTAGTCTCAGAAATTGAACAAAGCTTTAATGTGTCATTTGAGATGGAGGAGATTGTCGACATTAGCAAGCCTGCTGACTTCCTTGCCTTAATTACTAAGAAGAAAGCTCAAGCATGATGGTGGATTTCTCCAAGATGAATACCATACCCGACTTCTTAGAGAAAAATGCTCAGCAATTTCCCGACAAACCAGCGCTTGTTTTTGATAAAAAGTCATTTAGTTATCAAGAATTAAACTCTCAAAGTGAGTTAGTTGCCAATTTTTTGCTTTCCAAAACCAAGCCGCAAGACGTGGTTGCAATTCTTCTTCCAAATAGTGCAGATTTTGTAATCAGTTACTTTGGCGTTTTAAAAGCTGGGTGTATTGCACTACTTATTCCTCCTAATATTTCTGATGACAAGCTCAAGTTCCAGGTAGCAAAAACCCAGCCAAACCTTATCCTAACTGAATCCAAGTACAGCGCTAAAATTGAACGTGCCAATTTAGGTCCCAAACTTGAAGTGATCGACACCCAGACGCTCTTAGGCATTCAGCTCTCAACCGACCAACAACCTAGAACAATTGCCCCCACAGACACCTCGACTATTATCTTTACTTCTGGGACTACTTCTGAACCGAAGGGCGTTCAGCTTCAACACACAAATGTGGTAAATGCCACCAAAAACATTGTAGAGTTCCTCAACCTAACTCCCCAAGAAATAGATGTAAATATTTCTGCTCTTTCTCATTCTTTTGGTCTTGGCCACTTGCACTGCTTCTTGGCTGTTGGCGGAACTACAGTATTGTTCCGGGATGCAATCAACTTAAAAGAAATTCTCAATGCCATCTCTGCAAATCATGCTACTACTTTGGGTGCAGTGCCGGCTATTCTTCGCTTACTGCTCAACAATTTTCGAACAGAATTTCAGGAACATGGTAAAAGTTTACGCATTGTCCAAACCAATACCTCTCCTTTAGAAAAAGAGCTCATTGAGGGAATTCTCAATACTTTACCAAGTACAAACTTTTCTTATTACTATGGCTTAACCGAAGCATCACGCTCCACCTTCATTACCTTTAACCAACATGCTGACAAACTCTCGAGCATCGGCCAAGCTTCCCCAAATGTTCAAGTGGAAGTACGAGACGCACGTGATCAGGTCTGCTCTCCTGGCGAGCTGGGCGAAATTTGTATCAAAGGTAAAATGGTGATTCAGGAGTACTGGCAAAATCCCAGTGCTTCAGAAAAAGTAAAAGCTGGCTGGTTTCACTCAGGAGACGTCGGCTATATGGATCCTGAAGGGTTCCTGTACTACAAAGGTAGGTATAATGATCTCATTAATGTTTCTGGAGAAAAAGTTTCACCTGAAGAAGTAGAGGATTTAATTAAGAAAGTTCCGGGCGTAACTGATGCTGCTGTAATTGGAATTCCAGATAAAATACTTGGGGAAGTTATCAAAGCTTTTATCTCGGTTTCTGATAAGGAGTTTGACGTTCATCTAGTCACACAACTCTGTCGGCAAAAACTAGAAAGCTATAAGGTTCCCCGAGAAGTTGAGATTATTAAAGAAATTCCGCGAACCGATAATGGCAAGCTCCAGCGCAATAAACTCAAAAAAAGCTACACAGAATTAATTTACTAGGATCTATGGACATTCTCAACTTTCTACCTAAAGCTTACTTTCCAAATCGAGTTTTCTTTGGCGAAAAATCTACTCTATTCCTGAGAACCATTCAAACAGAAAAAAGATTATTTGTAATATCTCAATCCTTTAACTTTGCTAGCCCTCAGCTTGTTGTTGAGCTGGGTGCTACCCCCGAAAATACATGGACCCACAGTGGGGAACCGAGCCGAGAAGATGTTCAGGCATTAGAAATGAAAGTTGCAGAGCAATCGCCTACTTGGATCATTGCAGTAGGTGGTGGCTCAATTCTTGACTTGGTCAAAGTTGTCAAGAAAAGGCACCCGATTCAGATGCTAGCCATACCGACTACGTTAGGCTCTGGCACTGAGGTTAGTCAGCACGTAGTCTATGTCGAAGAAAATCGTAAAAAAGTAGAAAGTGACTACAAGTTCCTGCCTGAGGTCGTCTTACTTACCCCCAAGTACCTCAACTCATTAAGTAGTGAACAGATCGTTTATCAGTCAATTGATGCCTTAGCACATGGCTTAGAAAGCCTAGTCTCTAAGATGGCCAACCCTTTCTCCGATTTATTTGCCACCTCTAGTATTAAGCTGATTCATGAACAATTGATGAGCATACCTACAACTGAGCTGCCCTCATTAGCCCAACTCCATCAACTCCAACTAGGTGGTTTTATGGCGGGATTAGCGCAAAGCAGTGCAGCCACCGGCCTTACCCACTCCTTTGCCCACCACTTTGGTCCCAAGTTGAAACTGCCTCATGCTCAAGCTGTCGCCAGCTTTCTGATTGATGTTGTAAAACTTAATACTGCCCACACCGATAAATATCAAAAATTAAAAGCAGCTCAAAGCTTCGGAAATCAAGATCCTGTCACTGCATTAGAAAAGTTGTTTGAAAAACTGAAGATTCAAGTTACTTCTTTTACTTTAGCTGATGATATTGATGAATCAGCTCTGGCTATTCAAAAAGATGTCTGCAGCTTAACTAACCCCTACCCTCCGTCTCTAGAAGAGATCACAGCAATCATCCAACAGCACAGAACGGTGCTAGGATAAGGATATGTCAGCAGTACTTAATGAGTTATTAGCATGCTCACCATATGAACTTTCCCAAGCTGAGAAAGAGCGAGTTTTTATGCCAGCTCTGAGAGAAGCAGCTCTGTGGCACTATCAGGCATCTCCAGAGTTTAAAAAAATCTGCCAAGGAAAAAATTTTGATCCTGCACAAGAGTTTGAGATCATTGATTTACCATATATCCCAGTACCCATTTTTAAAAAATTTGACCTGCGCAGCGTGCCTGATTTAGAAATCATTAAAACTTTATACTCCAGCGGCACCTCAGGAAATCCCAGTAAGGTTTTTATTGATCAAGCAACAGCAGATGCTCAGGGAAAAGCCTTAACTAAAATCTTGACCAGTTTTTTGGGAAAAGAGCGACGACACTTTCTGATTTTTGACTCACCAAACTCAGTTTCCAGTCGCTCTGGCGAGCTCTCTTCTCGAGGTACTGCTATTCGCGGTATTCTTACTATGGCTAAACGCTTTACTTTTTTACTAGATGATGAGCTAAAGTTAGATCAAGAAAAGTTAGAAAAAACCCTGAATGAGCTCAATCCCGAAAAGCCTGTCTGCTTTTTTGGTTTTACCTGGTTAATCTACAACGTTTATCTGCAGTATGCTAAACAGCTTGCCGAGGCGCTCAGCAAAGTAAAGAATTCTGATACTGTCATCCTTCATATTGGTGGCTGGAAGAAACTTCAAGACCGGGCAGTTTCTAAAGCGCAGTTCAATCAGGATCTGAGCACTACATTTGCTCTTCCTAAGTCCTCAGTGATTGACTTCTACGGGATGACTGAGCAGCTCGGCACAGTCTACCCAGATTGTTCGGCAGGACACAAACATGCACCCGCTTACGCAGAGATCATTATCAGAAATCCAGAAACTCTTCTTACTCAACCAAATAACCAACTAGGATTTATTCAGCTGGTCAGTCCGATACCCCATAGTTATCCCGGGATTAGCATCTTATCTGAAGACATGGGCATTCTACTGGGTACAGATGATTGTCCTTGCGGACGAAAAGGGAAGTACTTTGAGTTTAAGAAACGCTCCGAGGGAGCAGAAGTCAAAGGCTGTGGTGATGCCTTAGATCTATAAGTATATGACTCCACCAAGCCTCATCTTCCAAGGTAGTATCAAAAATGAAGCAAATGTAGACCTACAATCTGTTATCGTCCAACTTCGTCAACAGCTTGACCAACTGCATAGCTACCCTATTGAAGAAATTCTGCTGTTCTTTGACCAATTGGTGGAGCAGTGGCAGTCCTCAGGTCTAGCCAAAAAGAATCCCTACCTCAAGAATATCTCAGAGTTTTTAGTTAAACAACATTTAGTTACTACTTTGCAGACTGCATTGCGTGGCAAGGTTTCAGTCTTAGATCAATTTGAGGATCTTGGCGACTATAAAATGATTTTTCATGCCCAACCTCGAGGATTGACTGTTCATTGGTTGGCAGGCAATGTGACAGTATTGGGTTTATTTTCGATCTTCTCTGCACTAATAACCAAAAATGTCTGTTTAGTCAAAGCCTCATCACGAGGTCATGAGAACTTGGTGGCTATATTAGACACACTTAGGGAAGTAAAAACTGGACAGATTAATGGCCAAGACTTTGCCAATGCCATTGCCGTCGTCCTCGTTGATCGCCAGGATCAAGCCAGTCATCAAGTTCTCTCTGAAAATGCAGATATCAGAATTGCCTGGGGTGGCAAAGAAGCCGTCGAAACTATTATGCAGCTAAGTAAGAGCCCATTTTGCGAAGATTTAATTTTTGGTCCGAAATACTCATACGCCTTAATCGATAACACTTCTCTAGTCACTAAGCAAAAGCTGCTAGCCCAGCGTTTAGCTGTGGATGTCTCTGTGTTTGATCAGTATGCCTGTTCCTCGCCCCATACTGTCTTTATTGAAGAAAAAAATGAGGGTGAATCTCTGGCCTTTGCACAGGAATTAGCTAAACAGTTGGAACTAGTGGAGAGAGCGTTTTTACCTAAAGAAGCAATAGATTCTGGCAAAGCTGCTCAGATTATTAGTTTGCGCAGTGAGTATCAAATCACTGGAACGGTTATATGCTCACAAGATACCAAGTGGACTGTCATTCACACTACAGAGAAGGGCTTAGCTGATAGCTGTTTTTCTCGAGTCATCTTTGTCAAACCAGTAAAGAATATCGATGAGCTACATGCGTATAATAATCGACAGAAGCAGACTTTGAGCTGTGCTTTATCTTATGAGAATAAGCTGAAGTACCTGGATAAGCTCACCTTAAGGGGCATTGACCGATGTCCTGACCTGGGGTACGCCACCTACTTTGAGTCACCTTGGGATGGCATGTTTATTTTTGATCGTTTGGTTCGGTGGGTAAGCACTTATAAGGAGGCTGTATGACACTCTCTGTTCATCACCTTGCCAAGGTTGTAGAGAGTATTGAGCAAGCATATGCCCAGTATCAACAGCTCGGATATCAAACAGCAGCAGGATTTTTTGAACCTCAGGATGATCTGGAACAGAAAGTCAAAGTCGGTGTAATGGTGAGTGGCAACTTGACACTAGAGTTGCTAGAACCTTTATCTGAAACTAGTCCTGTTTACAATTTTTTAAGCAGCGGGGGCGGTTTTCACCACTTGTGCTATCAGACTGAAGATTTGCAAGCGAGCATAACTGAAATTGAACATAAAAAACTGGCGAAACGAGTTACGGCTGTTACCACTTCAGTTTGGGATGGGCGCCCTGTCGTTTTTTTTCTTACTGCTAACCAAGAGTTATTTGAAATTATTGGACCAAAATTATGAACAAAAACCCATATATACATCCATCAGTCCAGATGGGTGATAATTTTCAACATGAATTTAATCTTGTCATCTATGAAGGTGTCCAAATTGGTAACAATGTTTCTTTAGGAAATAACGTCATTATTTATCCTCATACAGTGATTCGTGATAACGTGGTGATCCTAGATAACTGCGTGATTGGAAAACCATTACGACTGAGCGCTAGGAGTAATCGTAAACCGCCTTTATTACCTGGTTTGCAGATAGGCAGCGATGTAACGATAAGTACCGGCAGCATTCTTTATACTGGCTCTGTGATTAGCGAAGACGTCTACATTGCCGATAACGTCAATATTCGAGAGGAATGCTCGATTGGTGCAAGTTCAACAATCGGTAAAATGGTTTCCATTGAGTTCAAAGTCACAGTTGGACATCATACTCGGATTATGGACTGTTCACAGATCACTGAGTACACTGAGATTGGCAATCAAGTTTTTATTGGTCCAGATGTTTCGTTCTGTGTTGATGCCTCCTTTGGACGAATTTCTAACGCCAGTAATAAAGTTGTTATTAAAGATAAAGCCATGATTGGCGGCAACGCAACCATCGGTCCAGGTGTGACTGTAGAAGAAAATGCTCTGGTTGCAATGGGCGCAGTGGTAATAAAAAATGTTCCGACTCAAAAAGTCGTCTTAGGCAATCCAGCTCGTGTGCTTTGGAATGTAGATCAAAAGTTAATTTTGGAATAAGATGCAGTTCCCCAAAAACTATCAGGTTTTACTCGTTTCTCATTATACTGAAACTGCCGGTTTAGTGCATAAATTCCAGCAGTATTTTGAGAAGAAAAAAATTCATCCGACGATGTTACTTCATCCACTTTTTCCTGGTAGTGCATTACCCAGTCTGGTGAGAGTTAAAGAGCAAGAAATTACGTATAAAGTTCATTCTGTACTCCAGTACCCTCTTGAGATGTTCTTTAGCTTAGGATTGTTGCAAAAAATCAAGTTTGGCCGCTCATCAACTGATTTAGCAGTTTGCTTTGATCCACTTTCATTTGTCCACACCTATTTTTTAAGAATTTTTTTCAAGATAGATAAAATTATTTACTATAATCTTGACTACTCTAAAAGCCGCTTTGCCAATCCTCTCGCCAACTTTATCTACCAACGAGTGAATGTTTTTGCTTTTCAGAGAAGTGATTACTTCTTCTCAGCCACTGAGCAATTTATGATAGACCTTGATCCAGAGCAAAAACTTCAGCATCGGAGTTTCTTTCTTAAACACGTCGTAGATACTTCAGCAGTTAAGCTGCGTCAAAAAAAGGAATCTCAAACTTTTGTCTATGCAGGAAGCTTTGGTGAAACCACTAACTTCACTTCCCTGCTAAAGGCCCTCCAGAAACTCTCGCAGGAAAAGTATACATTTTCATTTGATCTTTATGGTGGCGGCAAGCACCTTGAAGAAGTTGTCCAAGCAGTCAAAAGATTGAAGCTCAAAAACAATGTCCATTTCAAAGGGCCAGTCAGCAACCTTGAATTGGTGAATACTATTTTGCCGAAGTACAGTTTTGGTGTCTGTCCCTACAAGATCAAGGGTGAACCAGGTGCTCCAGATCACATGTTCTACGGTAATGAGCTCACCTCTAAGCTAATCGAGTACCTAGCTGCTGGACTGCCTATCCTTAGTACCCCCTTGCTAGATGCTTTCGAAGTCATTGAGAAAGAAAAAATTGGTTTCTTAGTTCAGAGCAGTCAAGACTGGTACTTGGTGATTAAAAAATTGCTTCACCAACCTAAAATACTCATCTCTTATCAACAAAAAGCCCTCAAATATTCGTCAAACTACGATATGGAGAAGGTACTTGATCCCCTTTTCAGTCACATTGTCTCTGAAAGACGAGTATGACAGAGCCGCTAATCTCAGTCATCATAGTCAACCACAACGGGAAAGAATGGTTAAAAGCGTGCTTGGGTTCAGTCTTTAGCCAAGACTACCCGTCTTTTGAAGTGATTTTAATAGATAATGCTTCTGATGACGAGAGTGTTTCATTTACTCAGGCGCATTTCCCCAAGGTAAAAATTATTTCTGAGAAAACGAACCACGGCTTTGCGCAAGGAAATAACATTGGCTTTGCTCACGCTAAAGGTGAGTATATTTTTCTGTTAAATAACGACACTGTTGTCGAGAAGAATTGCCTTACAAAACTCAAGCAGGCCTTTGTCGAGATTCCTAAGTTAGGAATAGTCCAACCTAAAATTATTTTATTGGATGAACCTGAGCTTTTAGACCAAGTTGGCTCCTACTGGACCAATACTACATACCTCTACCACTTTGGGTTTAGAAAACCTCACCACCTAGCTATTTATAATCACTCTAGACAAGTTTTCTCAAGTATGGGTGCTGCCATTATGATCAGCAGAGAAGTGATTGAAAAGGTTGGTCTTTTTGATGCCCGGTTTTGGTGTTACTACGAAGAAACTGACTTCTGCCACCGAGCCTGGATGCTTGGCTACGAGAGCTGGTACTATCCACATACCGTTGTTCTCCATTCTAAAGGCGCAACTTCTACTAGTTTTCGCCGATCATTTGTAATTTTTCATAGCTATAAGAATAAATTGCGAAGTTTCATAAAAAACTTTGAGGTTAAGAACTTGATACTTATTTTACCCACCTTTTTCCTGCTCAGTCTGAGCCTTGAGTCATACCTCCTATTAACCACAGGATCCTGGCAGACTTTTAGAGGTTTTTGGAGCTCTCTTTTTTGGAATGTGGCGAACATTAGAGAAACCCTAGCTGAAAGAAAAATTATTCAGACTACCCGGAGAGTTTCAGACAAAGAGATTTTAAGTAAAGTTACCAAGAATCCAAGATTTTCTTATTACAACTTAGCTATTGGGCCTGCGAAGTATCAAGATTAGTTTTTTGATTTCTTCTTTTTTCTCATGACTACGTGGTAACGCTCAGCAAATCTATCATCATTGTCTAGGCTATCAATTACAAAATCAATTGTATTAGTAGTGAAGAAAATGAATGGAGCAGCTACTGAAAGAATAACTTTTGCAACTAAGTTTCCTTCCATAATTTTGCGAATCAGATACTGATTAGTCATACTCGCCATGGTGGTTCCAAAACAACAATAAGAAAAGACACGCTCAACTTCCATACCAGTTTGGCGAGCTAGCTTAGCATAGCCTCCCCTGGTGAAGCGTTGAAAATCATACTCTGTTCCTCCGTGTTCACGGTACAGAAAGGGCATAGTAGTCACACACAAGCCACCATTTTTTAAAACTCTACTGGCCTCTTTGAAAAATTTAAGTGGATCATGAATATGCTCCAATACCTCTGCACTGTAGTAGACGTCAAAGGTATTATCTTTAAAAGGCAAATTCATGGCATCGCAAACTTTATCAATTTTACTAGAGTCTTTAGCTCTACCATACAAAATTTCAGTAATTCTTCCCAAGGAGTTAATATACTTCGTTTGCTTAGCAAAAAGCTCATCCCAATTAGAATAGTCAGTAGCCACGTACTTTTTTATTCGAGGGTTGGTACGCATGGCCAACTCTTTTTTTGTGCAGTTCCCTGCTCCAGTTTCGAGAACTTTCCCTTTGAATAAGGGAATTAATTCTGCACTTGCTCGCTGTTCATTACGAATATCCAACCAGTGGGGGTAAAAAGGAGTATGCGTTAGAAGTTCAATAACAGAAAAGAACATAGTACCTATTTTGATATTCTGAGGGCTCTCTTTTTCTTAGATTTCTGACTGTAAAATTTTTTGCTCTTTTCTGGTTACTATATAGCTGCCAATAGCTAGAGCATCAACGCAACCCCACAGCAAGTGCTCCACTGCATCAGCAGGCTCGTACACAATAGGTAATCCATGCTTATTAAAGCTGGTATTGAGAACCATCGGAACGCCAGTTTGTTTTTCAAACTCAGCAATTAAGTCATAATAAAGTGGATTGACTTTCTTGTCCACGAACTGAGGTCGGCAGGTATTGTCTACATGTATCACCGCCGGAATTTTCTTTGCTTTTTTAGGAAAAACAAAGTCAGCCAAGATCATAAAAGGGGAGTCCTTAAGATTCATGAAATACTCTGAAGCTCGATCCTTCATTACAGAGGGGGCAAAGGGCATAAACCAATCCCTCCGCTTCATCACATCATTAATCTTCTCTCTGATATGAGGACCGCGAGGGTCAGCAAGAGCACTGCGCTGGCCTAAAGCTCGAGGGCCCCACTCACCTCGTCCTTGAAACCAGCCAATTACCTTTCCAGAAACAATCTCTGTAGCAACCTTAGTCAAAAATGTTTTGCGAGGAAAAGACTTAAAACTAACTTGCTTCTTAAATTTATCAAGTGCAATTTTTATCTCCGCATTACTAAAGCTACGACCAAAATCAGCTCTTTTGAGTTCGGAACGGCGAAGTTGCTGAGAAACTTTTTGGTACCCTAAAAGTGCCGCACCGACCGCAATTCCGCTATCACCAGGGTTAGGATATACCCACAAATCCTTTACTTTACCTTCATTTAGTAACTTCATACTCATCTTCACATTTAGGAAAAGGCCTCCTGCTGCTGAAAAGGTATTTAATTTATACTTTTTTTGTAGATACTTAAAGAACTTTAAAACTCGTTCTTCGAGAACTTGTTGTGCAGCTGCCGCTACATGGCGGTCACCATATTTTTCGACTAAATCTTTTAAATAACTGAACGTCTTTGTCTTGCTAAAAAACTCTATGGTCGAGACGCTGTTTACTTCTAACCAACTTGAACGACCCACCCACTTACCATCTATAAAATCTGGAAAGAACTTACGCATTTCTTTAAGACATTTTTCTGGTTCGCCGTACACTGCTAGACCCATCGTCTTACCTTCACCATCATTTAACTTAAAACCTAACCCAACCGTTACCGCGCCATAATACAGGGCCAATGAAGCATAGATTGGGACTTCTTCGAGTTCTTGAAGTTGATTGTTCTTTCCAAGAAATATTTTGCCGCAGTTCGGCCGACCATCAGCGTTTGTACCGAAGCCGTCAAGCGCAACCACTAAGCAATGATCATGGGGACCACACCAATATGCAGTTGCAGCATGTGCGTCAGCATGAGAAACACAGAGGATTTTAGAGTCATCTTTAACGAAGTTCTTCAAGGTAATGGTCTGTGGATCCGAATATCTGACTATGGAAAAAGCACGTTGAAAAAACCAAGTCAAAAAATTCCAAACTCCACAATAGCGAATTCCTTCAAAGTATGCTTTGTAGTAAGCTAGAGAAGTGTACAAAGACATTGGGGAAGAAGTTGTTACAAAGTAGTCAACATGCTTTAGCTTCCAGTTTGTAAAACGAAAAGCATCCTCCATTGAGAGTACTGGAAATGATAGATCGTGTTTTTTCTTGCTCGCTCGTTCCTCTGCCTGGGCAAAAAGCAGTTCTCCATCTTCGAGTAGTGCAATTGAATTATCGTGATTATTCGAAAATTGGGACGTTAGCCCTATAATTTTCATAGAGACCTTAGTTGGGCAGGGGTAATATATAATTGTTTATTAGAGTAATCAATTCGCAAAAGGTTATACCTTTCAGGACTAAGGGACTGTGCAGCTGCCTTAAGTGCTTCCAGCTCATAAAAGTATCCGAATCCATATTCGCCATCACTAAAATATCCTTGGCTTGATAAATCCCACATAAATCCTTGACTTAACAAACTTTGTGGTATTACTCCTTGAGAATAATAGATGACCATTAAGGTGTAACCTACGCCTTGCTGGAAAGGTAATTTTTGGTTAGGAATAATAAAATCTTCTTTCGAAGAAACGTAGAAAAAGTTGATTTTTTTACTGCTAATATTTTGAGCCTGAAACTGCTCCACCATTGTACGACGCTGCATTGAGACAACTGTTTTCTCCTTTAAGTAAGATTGAATCTGGGTGGATTGAAATGTGATAAAAAGCAAGAAGAATATTAGAGTGCCTGCCAAGACCTTTACTGACCTTTTCTTCAACTCAAGTCCTGCTAGTATAATCGCTATTCCCACTAGTGGGAGATAGACATACCTACTTTCCATATATGCATTCCCTTTTTGAATAATAGTTAGCGGGAGCAAAGCCAAAAAATAAAAAAATCCTCCAATAATGACGTTCTGCCACCGCAAATATCCTCTAACTAGTAAAAATACCCCTACAGCGAGCAATCCAAAAGTAAGTATCACAGAAAGCACTAGACTTAGGCTGAGCTCCACATATGGAGCTGAATATTTGCCATGAAAAAGGAGTGTGTTGATTTTATATCCCCAGCCAAATAGGAAGGGTGCTGGAATAAATAATTGACTAACTGTTGCAAGTGGAGCAGAAATAATATTTTTAAAAAGGACTTCCAGACCACTATTATTTGCAGTTGATTGTTTAACCATAATTCCGGACGCTTCAGAACTTAAAAAAAAGTAGTGCAAGTAACGCAGCAGCGTAGTGCAGGTAATTACCAAAAAGAATGAGGTAGTTTTTAAGTTAGAACGCCAGTTTCCCCCTCTTTGTAGATAGAAAAGAAAGATGTAGAAAAAGCTAAAAAGCGCATTCATTTCTTTTGTTAAGAAAGAAAGATAAAAAAGAAAGATAGATAGGATAAGTTGATCTCTCCTATTTGTACTCAGGTAGTAGAGGAAAAAAAGTATTGAGACTAAGAGCAGGCAAGTTGCTAGCGGTACTGAAATAGAGGCAGCGAACCACGTAACAGCCTGGTGGGAGGTAATATTAATCAGAAAAATAACTACAGCAGCAAAATTAACGTACTTGGCCGAGCGAATTTTTTGAAGAACCAAGAAAAGAGAAAATCCAGTTAGACCGTGTAGCGTGATAGAAAAAATAGTTAATGGAATTAAGTTAAATCCAAAAGCTAGGTAAAAGAAAGTGTTAAATATTTGAGTTAGTGGTCTTCCTTGGGCAAAGACTAGCGCATTCAAAATCCCCGACTCAGCTATTACCCCGAGCTCTTTTCCATATGTAAGTCCTAAGCCCATCCATTCATCTTGTTCAAAAAAATGAAAAAAAAGACGCCAGTAGGTAAGGAACGCGATACCTACAAAAACAACTAACCATCTTGACCATTCTGGAGTTTGAGTAAAAAAATTCAATAGGGAATTATTTGTTGGAGGTTTTCTTTTTTTCATTCTAATTAATCAATAACTTCTTGAGTGTAACATATGCAGTTGACCTTTCAAAAATCTAGCTGTATTGTTATTTTGAAAATAGCATTCACTTATACTTCGGATTTTCACTTAAAGGCAAAAGGTCGTTTGAAGATACTATCCTTTTTTAAATTTTTAAAAAGAATACCCAGTTGGGTAACTGAGGTGGTAATTCTTTTTTTTCTCTCATGGACTCCTTTTTTTTGGTTAAAAAGTGATCAAGTAATTTTAGGTCATGACGCGGGATTTCGCCTAGATATGACCAATTACTTACGTGACCTTTGGTATTCTTGGACCCCCTCACCAGGTTTTGGAGCTGATTGGACTCTTAACAAGGGTTTTCTTATAGCACAAACTCCAGAAACTTTTTTTACTTTTGTGACTAATGATGTATCTCTAGGTCAAAGACTTTCATTTGTTTTTTGGTTTTTTATGATTGGCTTATCTATGTATATCTTTGTTAAACATTTTTTCCCAAGAAAAGAATTCTTTACTTTCAGAATATTTTCAAGTTTATTTTATATGTACAACTTTTTCTTGCTGCAAGGCTGGTTTATTACCGAGAGAGGAAAGTTTTCTCTATATGTAGCACTTCCATTAGGACTACTTATCTTATACGAAACATTACTAAAAAAAATTCCTCCTTTGAAGGGTGCTACTTTATTTGGACTTATTTTCTTTTTTTTCAATGGAGGTGGCTCACCTCCTCTTTACGGAGCAATTTTAGTCGTCTACAGTGTGAGTTTTTTCTACCTATCTTTTGTTAATATCTGGCAAAATGGAGCTAAGGGTTTACTCCATTCTTTAAAAACTATTTTTCTTTTTGGAGTAATTACCGTACTTTTAAATTCTTATTGGATTATTCCGCAAATCCAGTTAGCAAAAAATCAATACGGAGCTAGACTAGCCGCATCTGGAGGAATTGAAAGCATACTTAACTGGGAAAAGACTGTCAGTAAAAATGCAAGTCTTATAAATCTTTTCCGCCTACAGGGCATACCTGATTGGTACGATAGTCCTAACCACACTTATTCCCGCTTTTTTCTAGAAAATCCCCTCCTTATTGTATTAAGCTTCTTGCCCATTTCACTGATACTTCTTGGTCTTTTTCTTCATCACCGTTTTAGAGTTGAAGAAAGAAATGATCACTTATTTTTTCTCATTTTGCTTATTTTAATAGTGAGTTGTTTGTTTGCAGCAGGCTCGCACGACCCTTTTGGCTCAATCTACTTGCTCTTTATTAAGTATATTCCAGGATTTGCTATATTTCGTTCAGCGATATATAAATTTGGCCCAGGTGTTTGGTTCAGCATTATTTTCCTTTCTGGATACTCTCTCAACTTCTTACTCCTACATCTGAGATCTAGAAAAAAACTTTCCCTTGTAATAACTAGTCTGAGTATTTTCACTTTGTTGGCATATCACTTTCCTTTTTTTACGCATCAGTTCTTTCAGTTTGATCCACCATTTGTCACCCGCGTCGCGGTCCCAAAGTATGTGATTGAAACTGCCGGATACATGAATAAGAATGCTTCCTCAGATTCTCGGGTTTTACTATTACCCAAACTTTACCCTTCATTCCCTGTTGACAGTTATAAATGGGGCTTCTGGAGTTTTGACTTGCTTCCTAGATTAAGTTTTTCTCACTCTGTTATCGTTAATGAGGCTGGAGCTCCTCCAATTATTGATTCCTTGTACAAAGCTGCTGATCAGCAGAATCTTTTAGTGTTCAACCGAATTAGTCAGATGCTAGGAGTCAATTATGTGCTTTGGAGGTCTGACATTCTCTATCATGATAAAAAAACCCAAGCGAAAGAATTTTCAGATAATCTCTTCTCTCCAATGAACGCTAATCACCCCGAATCTGTAAAAGATTTTAATGAGTGGCAGCTGTACCCTTTAACTACCTCTTCCAAACTTTTTTCAACCCATCAGAGAGCCACTTTAACCCAAATCTCTGGTTCTGGATTTGCGAAAGTTCTTGAATCTGAGCCAGTCATGTCCCCGGGCAAGCTCTACTTGGATCAGGCTGATTTAGAAGAAACTGCTTTAAGTAGAGAGCTCAGCCTTGATTCAGCTTATATTATTGAAGCACATTGTCTCAACTGTCATTACCTGACTGATCCCAACTTTCCCTTATTTGGTGTAAGTTTCCCATTTGTAAGATTCCTTCCAAACTCGCTTATATATCCGTATGTTATTTTTAAAGAAAACGAAGCCTTAGCAAATGCAAGCAATTCTCCAGTCAAAAAGATTGATACTGGTCTACTTTTTGCTGACAAAAGAATTAATGAAGTTTCGTTTCTTCTGCAAGAGCATCAGGACGCTAGATTAGCGGAGAGCCTTCAGGCAACTATCAACAGATATAAGTCTTTAATAGCAACGATACAGACTGAACTACCTGAGCTCTCAGGACTCACCCAGCGAGAAAACCAAACTAAACTACTTTCTCATTTGTATGCACACCAGAAGTTACTGAATCAATCTTCCGGTGTTTCTAGTGAATTAAGTGAGTTTGTTCAAGCCACGCTCCGGAGCATCGAAGAAGAAGATAGTATTATTCAAAGGACAGGGTTTTTATCTTCCGCAGAAGCAGTGAATGTAAAGAAATTTCTGATTTCAGTTCCTGTATCTGGGACATACGAAGTACATTTAGTTAATACAGATGTCAAAAAAATAAAATCACTCTGGCAAGGAAAAGAAGTTGATCTTAGTAATGAGTTATCTCTTGAAGTAGGCGAGTATCAGCTAGAGATCATTTACCCAAAAGCCGAAAATCTCACTCTTTCTCGCCCAGTGGAAATTTCCGGAAAACTACAAGAAAAGAATAGTGAAAGAGTTGGGTTTAACATTCAAGACTTTGATCATGCCAGCGAGTACTTCATAAGCTTTGAGTACTTCAGCCAACAAGAACAATCCACCTCTTTTTCAATCTTACAAGATAATGACCCACAACCAGAAAAGTACAAGCTGCAGCCTAAAACCAATGTCACACTAAAAAGCAATGGTCAATGGAACACCTATACACATTTCTTTGTACCCAATGAGTATGCAAAAGAAGTGAACCTCTTTATTACCTCCTTTAACTCTGAAGGAACAAATCCTGAAATAGAAATTCGGAATTTTGAGGTAAAGAAAATTGCTACACTAGATGTATTTTTAGTAAAGCAAGCTTCTCCAATCACCTCGAAGAATCTCAATTCAGAAAAAATTCCTATCAGTTTCACAACTTTGAATCCAACCAAACACTTGATACATCTCAACACTGCCCCAGAATCTTTCTTTCTACACTTTAATCAAAGTTACAATCCTGGATGGGCACTTTATCCTGCTGGAACCCCTTGGTGGCAGACACTCTGGAAAAAATCAATTGCGGCAGATGCTCACTTTATAGGGAACACCTATGCTAATACTTGGTACCTGAAAAATGCTCAACATCAAGACTTAATTGTTTTTTACCGACCTCAGGCCGTCTTTTACGCGGCTGCCTTAATTTCAACCATTATGATCGTCTTTAGCACTTCCTACTTGATTCTAATCACAAGAAAAAGAAAATGAAGCGTCTTAACCTTCAGTTAATTAGGTTTATCCATAATAATCAGGAGCAAATTATTGTACTGATAGCGATATACAGTGTCATGAATTTTTTCTCTTCATTACCTTACCTCAACTTGTTTTTTACGCCTTGGACCACAATTCTTTTTGAAGGAATAGTTGCCACGTTGCTTTTTGGAAAAAGAGTTCCTTTTATTTTCGCTTTTATTTTATTGGGATTTTCCCTGTATGCAACTGTTTTTTCCTTTTATAGCTCTGCAGAAGATGCCGGAGTCTTTATCTATATTTTTTTAACTCTTGGCTTTTTGATTCAGGTTGTAGGCTATTTACGCTCACTCCCTCACAGATCTAAATGATATGATAAAAAAATGAAGAAATGGTACTTTTTACTCTCACTGGGAATTATCTTACTCGCCTTTATCTTTCGCTTTCAACCACTCAAAGTACCCTTTTGGGTAGATGAGTTTAGTACCGCTTACCAGGCTAATCTATTGCTCAAGTTTGGACCTTCGATTATTAGCAATCCCAATTATTACTTTGAACATCACAATGTAACTACACATGTTTTAGTGGCACTCTTTTTTCAGTTTTTTGGTCAAAGCGAGTTTGCGGCACGCTTCCCACTGATGATCATTGGCTCATTTGTTCCCCTGCTTATATTTTGGCTCGGAAAGAAGGTTTTTGACCCCCTCACTGGTATTACAGCCAGCGTTTTATCTATTTTTTCTTACTTTATGATTACTTGGTCCCGACAAGCAAGAGGATACGTTATTCAGCAGTTACTAGTTCTTTTACTTTTTCTGACATACTTCAGCATTTTAGAATCAAAAAGAAATCGCCCTTTCCTACTCTTTTTGTTAGGAATAATTATTCTGTTAGGAACGTTAACCCACATCATGTTTATGATTGCGTTCGGGACTATGATTCTGCACTTCTGCATATTTCATTTCTCAGAACTTAAAAAGTTTCTTAAGCAGCCATTTTTTTATCTGTGCATCGGCATATTTTTCTCGATCATTTGGTACGTTGGAATACTTGGCCAAGTAGGTGTTCAAGTAGCGACTATTGCAAGTGGACAGCTCTCAAATAACCTTTGGTATTATCACTCCTTTTTATGGCGTGAGTACTCCTTAATTACTTTTCTAGGCTTAATTGGACTAGGGCTTGCACTCATAACAAAAAAAAGATTTGCCCCTTTGATTAGTCTCTACTTCTTTTTGCAGTTCATATTCTTGTGTTTTTTCTTTGGACCCTATGTTTCGCGTTACCTACTGCCACTCTTCCCATTTTTATTACTAGGCGTTGCGTACTCGCTGACCTACTTTACCAATGCTCTTTTTAAAACCCAGCAGAAGTGGAAGGTACCCCAGCAGTTACAAAAAGCCCTACCGTTGATACTCGCCCTGCTGATCATTGCAAATGGAGATAAATTTACCCTTAAACCTAAAAGTTATTACTCAGTGAATCATGACTTCCGAGAAATTGCTGTGATCGACTACGATCAAGTCTATGACCTGATTAAAACGAAAGGTGAGTTGGATAAAGGCCAGACTGCGGTTGTTGATACTTGGGGAGATCGTCTAGTTTGGTACTTGGGCACAGAGTTTGAAGGCTCGTACTTCTTTCGCTGGATTGATGGACAGGGATTAATGAAACAAACCTCATTTAGCTTTAACACTCAGGGAGAAAAAGTATTGGGTAACCGAAATCAAGCTAAGTTTATGGGTGAGTTAGCCGATCTTCAACTGGCCATGAAAAAATATCCTAAAGGCTTCATTTGGATAGATGATTCTTCCCTTCCCAAAGAAGTTCTTGATTTTGCTGAAGCCAACTTTCACAAGGAGTTAGTCTTAGATCACTACACTTTAGATGATAATCCATACTCTATCTGGCCAGGGACACTTTACAGTTGGGGTATTAGTCTATGATACGCAGCCTCTTTCAACGTTCTATTACTCTATTTATGGGTCTGGCTGCAGGCAAAGTGCTAAGTACGATAATCTTTATCTTACTGGCCCGCACCCTTTTACCAGAAAGCTTTGGACAAATCTTATTTTTAGCTACCTTTCTGCAAATAGTCACTGTCCTGGCTGATTTTGGGCTGGTCCAGTGGTATCAAGCTCACTATGAAAAAGAAAAAGACCATTTCCTCTTTCACCGCATTTTGAGAGCCCGCCTACTGACCTTAATTGTATCGGCAGTAGCTGCGTTCACTTTCTTAACTTTAACCCGGACTTTTCCCCATCCAGTAATAGTGCTCCTGATCTTTACACTGTTGCCGGATTCACTGCTGTCCATTGGAGATGCATATTACCTGCCTCGCCAAAAAACCAAGGCAATATCTTATAAGAATCCCTCGAGAATGCTCATCATCTTAGTTGGGTACCTCCTCACCCAAAAATTCTTTAACTTAGAGATCGCTGCTTGCCTCTTTCTCTTCAGCTCACTAATTACTGCTATCTGGTTTTTTCCTTGGAAGGTCCTAAAAGATTGGTTCTCATTTAATTTGATGGAGAGTTACGAAACTTTAAAATCTTCCGCTACTTTCGCCTTCTTAATTGTCACTTCATTCTTATATGCCCGAAGCGACTCGTTTGTGATTCAGTATAGTCTTGGGAGCGGAGCTCTGGGTATCTATGGAGCTGCGTATAGATACTTGGAGAGCCTTAGCCTACTTCCAACCGCTTTGGCACAGAATCTTTTCCCCTTAGCTGCTCGAAAAGGCTTTATTACTGCGACGCAACTGCAAAAGATATTTGCCATTATGGCAGTGCTAGGTCTCGTGTTAGCTACTGGACTATATTTCAGTGCCGAGTTATTAACTACTACGTTATTAGGCGTAAACTATAGTGCTGCATCACCGCTCGTCAGAGTTTTCTCCTTTGTTGTTTTACTCTTCTTTATTAACTCTCCGCTGAGCATGGTGGTTCAGAGTTCAAGTTTAGTCAAAAAATTTCTGCCTTTTGGAATGATTAATACGCTCCTGAATATTGGTGGTAACTTGTTTTTAATACCTCAGTACGGGATTATTGCAGCAGCATGGATGATGGTGGTAACTGAGCTAACAGGATTTCTGATTAACTGCCTCTTTGTTCTGAAAGTTTACAGCCCTAAAAACACTTAAACGCCTCTATGACCTTTACTTTAGTTATTATCCATTGGAACACCCCAGAGCTTCTAGAACAACAATTAACGGCACTTCATGATCTTAAGCATGGAGAAGTTATCGTGATTGATAATGCTTCCTCAGCCAGCATTCACTTACTAGAAGAAAGCTTTCCAAGAGTAAAGTTTATTTACAACCAGATAAATAAGGGCTTTAGCTTTGCTTGTAATCAAGGTTTAAGCCAAGCCACCGGAAACTGGGTCATGTTCCTTAACTCTGATGTGGAAATTGATGAACCCCGAATTGAGAATATGATCAGGTTTGTTGAGGAGAAAAACCTAGTCGCAGCTTCTCCAGACTTTTCTAACGATGACTATAAAAAACCAATCCCGTCTTTTTGGAGTTTGTTCGTTGAGTTTACACCTCTCTCAACATTGATTTCTTTGAGTGAAGCGTCCCCTCTGACCTTAGTTGGTGGATGCTTACTGATAAAGAAAACCACGTTGCTAGGACTTCAAGGCTGGGATGAGCGGTTTTTCCTCTGGTTTGAAGATTCCGACTTATCTAAGCGCTTAGTTGAACAGAAACTGCCTTTTGAGTTAATCAAGGATACAGGAATTAACCATATTGGAGGGACCTCTCTTAGAACACTTACTACTCAAGAACAGAGGACAATTTTCTTCCTCTCTTTAAGGCTCTACGCAGAAAAATACTTTTCCTGTTTTGGAAGAAATTTTCTGAGCGCTATGACCCAGAAATTTTCCAGTAATAAATTACTTCCGTCAGATCCTAAAATTACTGCCAGTATTGTGGTCCCAAACCAAACTAACACTCTCTTAGAGAAATTTCTTCAGCATAATTACCAGTACTTTGATTTCTCGATGGAAGAACTAATTGTTGTGAGCAGCGCTGAGATATCATGGGACTTAAAAATGACTTACCCCGAAACAATTTTTATACACTCGAAGCAACGGCTGGGCTTTGCTGCAGCAGTGAACTTGGGACTAAAACGCAGTCGTGGTTTATACCTTGGCACCGTAAATGATGATGTGACTCTAGAAAAGAACTGGCTTAAAAAGCTCGTCGCTCACTTCGAAGACAGCACTGCCAGTCTCTCCCCCCTGATTCTTAATAGATCAGGTGAAGTTGAATCACTAGGTATTAATGTATTACCGTTTGGCCGGGCAGAGAGATTACGGGAGATCGCACTAGAAAGAAACTCTGATACATTTAATGGGGCATGTGTGATCTTTTGTAGAAAGGCATTAGAAGAAGTAGGTTTATTTGATGAGAACTTTCAGTCTTACTTAGAAGATATTGATTTAGGCTTACGTTTCAAAAAAGCTGGCTGGATAAACAAGACCGTAAGTCAAGTAAAAGTACTTCATCTTGGCCAACAAACCTCTCATGACATGGGAGCACAGAAGAACTTTCTGGACTTTCGCAATTGGTGGCTAGTCATGATAAAAAATTTTCCAATCAGTCATTGGTTCCAACATCTCTTGCCCATTTTTCTGGAGAGAGGCAGGAACTTGTCAGGCTGGTTAAAAGCTAGAAACTAGTATGTTGTCACCACCCCAAGATAGATACTTTACGCTTGCCTGCTTTTTAACTTTGAGTACTCTGTTTGTCTTCATCCGCTTATTTAATATCTCTAACTCTCTCCTTTACTTTAATGATATGGGTCGAGATTCTTTGGTATTACTGGAATGGGCTGAAACAGGAAAACCTCCATTATTAGGACCTCAAACAAGTGCATTACCTTTTAACCAGAGTGCGCTCTACTTCTATCTCCTTTATCCCATCTTTCTACTAACTCACTACTCTAGCTTTTCAGCCGTTCTGACGAATGTAGGTTTTTACCTCGTAACTTTTGCAACAGCTCTATACATTTCTCGTAAAAATAAAATCCTGACTAAAGTAAGCTTACTAGTTTTTTTCTTGCTTACAATCCATCCCCAGTTTATAATTCAAAATAGATTTGTTTGGAACCCCTCATTTGTGGGCCCTTCCATTTTGCTTGCCTTTCTCTTTTTTTACAGACTAAAAGAAAAGTTTTCTTTTAAGTATCTAGCTGCTTTTTCATTAAGCATCGCTGCTGCTACTGCCTTTAGTTACTCAGCTCTTCCAATCCTTTTAGCCTTTGGGGTAGCCAGCATTGTCTACTTCCGAGTTCGTTCATTCATAATAGGAGCTACGACTGCTATGGCTTTGGGGATTGTGAATTTGCCCACTATTTTCTTTGAACTCAGACATGGCTTTGTACTGACTCAGATGATGCTTACTAGAGAGAAACTTGCTCAGTCTGGTGCTGGCTTTTCACCACAACTGAGAGATCTAATCAGATACTCTCTATCGACCTCCAACGGTCAACTTAATATTTTTGTAGTCTTTTTATTTGTCACTGCACTCATCATTTCATATTTTATTTTTCGTCGCCAAAAAGAGAGTTCAGCGCAAGAGAGTATTTTTCAGGTGGCTTTTTTAGTATTTAGTCTGGCAGTTGTGTTCACTTTGGTCATCCCAATTGGCATTCACGCTCACTATATATTTGGAGTAGTGACGCTCGGATTTATAACTTTGGCAGTCATACCTAATCGGGTCCTAGCCCCACTACTTAGTTTGATAGTACTAGTCTGGCTCTTACCAATAGCGAAAGGCAATTATTTTTTGCCAGTAAGTCGAACAGTCTTTCAAATGGAAAGTTGTTTTGCCACAATTTGCAATCAAGAAAAAGAAGCCCTGTTTGTGAGCGTTCAATCTGATTTTCATCCCTACCATAATGCCCCAGAACATCGATTTCTGCTAAGAAAAGCAGGCTGTAATGTCAAAAATATTGAAGCTAATCCTGAAGCCGCACAGCATATGGTTGTAGTGTTGGATAGTTCACTCTATGAACACGGTAGGACTACGTATAACGAGCTGAGTATGTTTGGACCAGCAAAGGAACTAAGAAAGTACACCTGCCTGCCTAACTTTGGAGTAGTATTGCTAGAGAAAAGTTTGGACTAGATAGACTCGAAGATGCTTAAAAAATACTTTACTGTTTCTTCTAGCCCTTGACGCAACCCAACCTGAGCTTTCCAACCCAGTAGTTCTTGCGCCTTGGTCGCATCAGCTACAAGTACTAAAGGATCTCCAGGCCTATTAGGGAAGTTCTTGATCTTAGCCTTCTTCTCCATAATCTCTTCTAGCAGCTGAATTACTTCAGCCACAGAGGCAGGTTTTTGAGTTGAAAAGTTAAAGTAGTGATACTTATGAGGTTGCTGCTGCGAAAATTCTAGCCCCCTGATATGTCCTGATACTATATCGTCTATGTGAATAAAGTCACGACGATGCTCACCACTTCCCCAGACAGTGACCTCTTCTCCCTTATAAATCTGTTTGATGAACCTTGGTATGGCGTGAGTTTCAGGTTGGTGATTTTCTTCTGGACCATAAAGATTAAAGTAACGCAAACCCATTCCCGTAAAACCGTAACTTTCTACATAGGACGACACAAGTCCTTCCATAGCCAACTTGGTCATTCCATAGGGGTTAATTGGAATTGTGCGATCATCTTCAAAAATTGGAGATCTGAGTGGCTCTCCATACACTGCTGCGCTAGAAGAAAAAATAAAAGTCGAAATATTGTTCTGACGCATCGCCTCGAGTACGGAAACTGTACCTGAAATGTTAACGTCCACAAACTTTTGTGGGAACTTGACTGACTCCCCTGCCTCGATTAAGGCTGCTAAGTGAAAAACGGCATCGGCGTCTTTGACTTCTGCCAGCATTTTTTGAGTATCTTGGATATCTGCAATCACGGCTGGGAACTCTGGATTATCTCTTAAGTCTATGTTCTTTACTTCATGGCCTGCATGTTTCAAAGCTCTGCACAAATGTTTGCCCAGAAATCCTGAGCCACCTGTTACGATAATTTTTGACATAGAGACTCCTTAAGATACCCAATATCCCTGGATAAATAATACAGTATTAATCAGTAATAGAATGCACAAAATGCCTAGAAAGCATAGTGTAATCAGTGATTTTTTTGGTAAGAAATGAACGAGGACTAAGAAAATGGGGAAGCAAACTAATAAAAATCTGGGCATGCTTAAGAAGTTTCCCGTTAAAGTGGGGAGTAAAAATACACCAAGTCCAAAAAATACCCACGACGGTCTTACGTATTTGGCAGCTAATACTAGTAGAGGAAGCCCTAAAGTACCTGCCAAAAATTCATTCACCACAGTAAAGTACCGCCAGTTAAATGGCCGGAAGGTAAGCAGCGTCTTGAGCGATCTCCACCAGGTTTGGGGATATGTTATGAAGCCTTCTTGCCTACCCGCTCCAAAATCAGCCTGGACATGCAAAAAGTACAACGGATCTTTAAACTCCTGCTGTAGAAAAAACATATAACTCAAAAGTCCTACGCTACTGCACAGAATCAGGACTGCTTGGGGCAATGATTTTTGGAAAAAGCTTTTTATAAGCTCAACGCTAAGAATTATCTTCTTTTTTTGCTGGCTCTGCTTTTCATAAAATTGAAGAGCAAGTTCAATGAGTAAAGCCGGAATCAAGAAGATTCCTACCACCCGGGTAGCAGCAGCCAACATCGCAAAAAGACTAGCTCTAAACCACCAGCCCTTTCTGGCTGTATAAAATGAGCTAATAACTAATAAGAGAAATAATGACTCAGTATAAAGAGCCCCTAAGAAAAAAGCTGTCGGGAAGAGAAAGAGTAGTAAGACTGCAAGCCATGCTTTATCTTTATCAAAAAATTCTTTGACAAATGCATACCATACCCAAGCCAATAACAAACTAAAAACATTTGTTAGGACTAAACCACCTGCCAAAGAAATTAAGCTGGAGCCAAAGGTAAGATGCAAGAAACCCAATATAATGTAGGGAAACAAAGGGAAAAAAGCCTGAACTAAACCGAACCCCACATATCCTTCAGCAGCAATCGTTAGATAATGAACTCCATCAAAGTTTGCCCAACTAAAAAGCCAACGAGGTAAATGTGTGCTTGGCAAAATAGTATCAAAGTAAGGAAACGATGGCTGATAAAGTAAAAAGCTGTCAGCAAAAAAACTTAAACCAAATAGAGTTACCCGCCATATAATAAAAAAAAGGGTGATGAGAGCCAGCTCTTTTTTACTAAGCATTTATGATTTTTCTTCTAAACTGACTGATGCCAAAGAGCGCTATTGCGATCAGAGTAAGTCCACTTGCTGAGTTCCCGATCAAACGCGGCCAAGTCCGTTGAGTGAAGCGTGTTTGAACTTGGTACTGACCGGCTGGTAAAGTATATGCGAGCCTTCCTTTTATTTGTTCATTATTACTATAGCTCAGCTTGAGCCAACTCTGAACACCCACAGCTTTGACTCTTGTCTCCCAACCTGGGAAGTTCATAGTTGGCTCAGTTACTATTGAAGGCTCGGTTAACTGAAGTTCATAGTTACGATATGACCCCTTCCAGTTGTACACATTGATACTGCCTTTCCCCTCTAGTAAAGTAGGTGCTGGACTCCAGTCCGATATCTCGGTGTAGGTAAAGTTTTGAGGCAAGTTTTCGTTAGCTGTAGTTGTACTTTGAGGAAAGTTATCATAACCAACAGACTCTTTATGAAAGTACGATACTGCCTCCACTCTAGTAAAAGTTAGGAGTTGAAGTAGTAATAGAATAACAAAGCAACTTTTTCCCCATTTTCCTAGTTGCTGATACACAAATGCAGCTAATGGAATCAAAAATACCACTAAGAATAAAGTTAACCGCCAAGGAAATTGTATAAAATTAGCTAAGGGAACCAGCTGCCAAATCATTGCACTGAATTGAAGCTGCGCAACTAGAAGAATCCAAGCTATTCCTGTGTAAAAAAGCAGAGTGCTTTTACCATGCAGAGGAATTTTTTTCCAGATCTTAATTCCGATTACCTCAGTTGCTGCTACCAAAACAAAGAATTGGAGTAATCCAACGCTAAATGCTGCTGAGTCAATCCTCCCAGGATAAGAGAAACCAGACTTTAGTGGTGAAAAAAGGAGCTGTTTTAGAGTTGGGAAATGTTGCAAAAACCCTTGTGATATTCCCGCCCCATTAATCACTGTATATTTTTGCTCTAATAATGCTGGCAGCCAAAACCAAAGAGAAAGCAGACCTGCTAAGACAAGAACAATACTAAAATTACTCCACATCTTGGTTTTTTTTCCAAACCTCAACAACCCATAGGTGAACAGGAGCGGTGTCCCAAACAGAACAGTCACATTATGGGAAAGAAAAAATGCGGCTAAAAGGAAAGCCAAAAGAAGTTCAAACTTGAGACCTGGTGTCTTTGCCTTCTGAGCAATAGTGTCAATTCCAAGTAAGAGCCAAGGAAACAAGCTCAAAGCTAGTATCTCACCAATACTGCCACGGAAAAAAAATAACTGCAAAATATATGGGCTGGCAGCGAAGACTCCAATCCCAAAACGTCGGCTAGAAAGGTCAAATCCTAGCAGCTTTAACCAAAACCAAGCTCCAATCAAACCACTCACAATTGCTGTAGCAGCAAGTATTTTAAAAGTCAGCTCATACGAGACTTTGGCAAAAGAAAAAGGCAGTGACAGAATATTGGCTAACGGATAATTAAAGTTAAACACCGGATATCCGTAGTGATTCATAAGATTGGGAGCAAAACGAGGTGGAAACTGACCCTCACGCACCGCCGCCTTATAGTTCGCAAAACGAGCTAAGTGGTTCTCCCCATCGTGGGTAGTAGGAAAATCTGAGTGGAGAAAAACACGAGTAACAAAGAAAGCTAAAAATACAATCCAGCCAATAGTGGTGAGCATAGATTTAGCTAAAAGTTTTTTACGCATCTTGGTCTATTTGCTTGGAAAAAGCGAGTGATAAACCTTAACTGTTTCTAGTGCGGTCTTTGCCCAACTGAACTCTTTACTCCATTTATAACCAGCTCTGACTCTTTCTTCTCTGCGAGTTTTCGACCAGCTCAGCACTTGTTTAATACCATTAGCTAATGACTCCGCATCATCTTCAACATACTCTGCCACTTCACCCCCTACTTCAACAAGTGACGAACTTCTGACTGCCACCACGGGCGTGCGACACTGCATTGCTTCTAAAATTGGCAAGCCAAAACCTTCATAGAGCGATGGCTGGACATAGACTTGAGCACCAGCATAAACAGCAGCCAATTCATTCGTAGCAGCAGCTGAAAGTTCAGTCAAGAAGTGAACTCTGTCAAGGACGTTACTCAGAGCTAGTTGAGTTTCAATGGCTTTCCATTCTGGAATATCTTGTGGAATAAAGTTTCGACCTACACATACTAAGTGAAGATGAGGCGGAAAGTACTTCATGGCCTTAATGAGTTGAGGAATATTCTTATTGTAATTAATATCTCCCACATACAACACATACTCTTTGGGCAGTTGGTATTTCTTCATTGTCGTTAGAAGCACTTTTTCTTCAGGCTGTTGGAGCTCTGGATTAGCCGCTAAGTACACAACGTGAATCTTCTCCCTTCTGATATGTAAGTGTTTCACAATATCCTCTTTTGAACTCAACGAATCTGTGATAATCGCATCAGCTTTTCGTAGCGACAGCAACTGTCTAAAAAAGGTAAGCTTGCCTTTTTTTCCTGGAGGATACTGCTTAGGAAACTTCAAGGGGATTACATCATGAACTGTAACCACACTTTTGGAACCTCTAAAAAATGGTAGAGTAGGAAAAAATAAATCAAAGTATGGGTAATGAACTAGGCTTTGCGATCCAGCTACCTTTGCTTTTAAAATCTTTTGAGATTTGCTCTCTGCAGAACTTTCTAACTGAATTACTTTCAAGTTATTTACTTGCTCTAGTTCTGCCGCTAAAAAACGCGTATACATGCCAACGCCTCTGCCGGAGTTTTCATTCACAAGCGGAGAAGTGTCAAGAAAGATGGTGATCTCGTTCATAAATTTCCCATAACTTTAAGTACGCTACAGCATGATGCAATCCACTAAAAATAGCAAAAACAAACCCCGCTGCTCCATCAAGTAAGCCTTTGTGCCGGAAAAAGATCATAAGAAAAGTAAAGACTGGCTTCCAAATCAAGAACTGAGCTGCCGTCAAAATATTCACCTTCGTACCAAGCTCTTTTAGTTGAGTACTTTTGAAGGTGGTATATGTGTTGAACTTGCGAAGGTACTCACTAAAGTTATGGTTACCATAATGAAGTAGGTGACCCTTTGCCCAAGCAACTTCCCCTTTTACTACCATTTGTTCATGCACGTCTTTCTGAGGAAGCTTGGCGAGTCCTTTTCGGTACAAACGAATTACCGCATCCGGATACTGACCTCCTTTAGAAAGAAACCTCCCTAAGAACCAGTTCTTCCGTTTAATCCACCACCCAGCTGGAAGGGCTGACTCAGATGAAGGTTTTTGAATCTCCTGATGAAGCACCTGAATGAATGCAGCCAATTCATCATCTACTACTTCGTCGGCATCTAACTGCAGAATCAAGTCGCCAGTTGCTAAGTCCATTGCTTGTTGCTTATTAATATGAAAGTTTGCTTTATTGGTGGTGGCCGTAACTTTAGCACCCAACTTTTCTGCCAACTCTACTGTTTTATCCTCAGACTCTCCGTCTACCACAATAATTTCATCTGCAAAACTTTTGACTGCGAGGAGACAGCGTGTAATATTTTTTTCTTCATTGTGGGTAGCAAGGACGACTGAGATCATAGTGACGGTAACGCTCCAAACTTACGAAGGGTTCTCTCTGTGCCTGTATTCAGATCATACTTCTGCAAATCATCAGACTTTACCCAAGCAAAATCCACCCACTCATCATTAAGCTGAACACTTCCTTCAACACTCACATCAAAGTAGAGGTAAATTAAGTACTGTTCCTCTGTTGTCCCATCACGAAACTTTTTAAGTTTTTGATCGTCTGCAAAAAAAAGCGGTGAGAGTGTTTTTACATATAAAGCAGACTCTTCCCAAATCTCTCTTTTTAAAGCTTCCTCCACTGTTTCATTGTCTTCTACACCTCCACCAACTAAACCCCATTGTCCAGGAAAAACCCCATGGTCATTGGACATCTTACAGAGTAAGAACTCCCCTGCCTGATTTCTAATGACACCAACTGCAATTAAACGTCTGAGCATAATTTTTTCTTTATAGAACCTTCACTTCCCAAGCATCCTGTTCTTTATTCCACTCCACAATCACCGTTTCGTCCGGGAATCGGTCCGGAGTAGCTGCTATAAATCTATAGCGCCCCACCTTATAACCATACCTGAAACCTATTGTATCAGGCAAGTGTCTTTGTATCGTAGTAAAGAAGGTTTCTGCAGACATTTTTTTGTACCACGCTGCGGAAATATATTGGTAGCCACTTTCGTCTACAATCGCAATTTTCCTGCCTTCAGCTTGAGTTTCTGCTTGGACCAAGGCAGCTGCAAACCCTGCCTTTAAGACCTTTGCACTTTGTTGGGGATAGGCAGTAAAGTAATCGTTAAAGTAGCTCACAGCTTGGAAAAGCAGCACAACTGACACTAGTGCGGTTAACACATGCTTTTTAGTGAGAAACTGTAGCTGGGAATTTCTTTCTAGTACCCGCCAAGTCCAGCAAAGACCTTCTACTGCTATCAATACCCAGAAAAAGAAAAAGCCCAAACTCCGAGTGGCATGTGGTGCATCTACTGTTATAACAGCTGGGAGGGGTGTAACCAATAAAAAGAAGAGCAGTAAGGCAGGAACCTTTGCTGAAATAGATTTCTTTTGTTGCAACGCTAGCAAGCATCTAGCCACTGACCAGGTGATTCCCACCCAACCGAAAACATACACTATGGGTAGCAAGTGGCCATGAAAGGCAATTGTATGCCAAGGATGCCCACCACCTTCTCTAACTAAAAATTGAGCGCCAAATGTCGCTCGGTAGTTACTAACCACTTTTTGACCAAAGAAAAAAAACTTACTTCCGACTAACTTTTGGCTGAATCCACTTAGCTGACCTCTGTACTTGGTGTACTCCATCCAAGTGGATTCGTCAGAGAAAATAGTAATTCCACTCTTTTGTTGAGAGAGAGAGGCAAAAGAAACTAGTCCAATTGCTAACACCAGTAGTAAGCCCGCGATAGGCAACCTCCATTTTGAGAACTGCCTATAACCTCGCCAGAAAATGATTGTTGGAACTAGAAAGGGTGCCAGTAATAGTGGTGTGTTGTAGACAAAAACTGAGCTCAAAATGAAAGTAATACCTAAAAAATCAATAATGAATCTTTTATTTGAGTGCTGTATTAGTAAGAGGAGTACGCCGGTTAAAAAAAGACTCAAAGCCACATTTGCTTCCCAAGCCATTCGAGAGTAGAAAAAGAATACTGGCTGAGTAGCTATCAGCACTGCTACCAGCAAACTGTATTTTTTTGAAAAGCCGAGAACTCTAAACGAAAACAGGTATCCAATTAACACCAAGGCTGTCCCAGCAACTACCGAAGGCAACCTCACTACTAAATCTGAAGTCCCAAAGACTGAAAAAAAGGCAACTAGGATAAATGGATAGCCCGGCAGTTTGTAGTCACCAAAAGACTTCAAGCTCAGCGGCCACGACATCCCCCACTCATCCGTCCCTGTCCCTTTTAAAAGTAAGGCATTGTAGGCTAAGGCCGCTTCATCTCTATTTAAAGTAGCAGGTAAAGTAGACGCTCCCCAGATTCGAACTAAAAAAGCCATGCACAGAATGAGCGAAAGTAAAAATGAAGGAGGAAGTTTTTTAATCATATGTGACAATTACAAATCTAGCTACGTTACCCACTCCATATACTTGATGTACAGAACTTGGTTGACGGGTACTTTTCTCAGATAACTCTTTAATCTCATCAGGTTTCCCAGCAACTAAGAAAGCAGACTCAGAGGTAAGTGTTTTCTGATCGGGAATTCCAAATGTAATATCAGGAATACTAGCTTGAAATTGATATGATTGGCTTGACCAGCTCTGGAACTCGTTTCCAGTATACGGCCCGTACGCCATTAGCCACAAATAAAACCTATCATCAAAACGAGAAATAAATACTTTTCGATTACTTTTTTGTTGAAAAATATCTTTAGCTAAACTCTTGTAGCCATCCTGCCACTCTAGAGCTGACTCCCTGGGATAAATCTTAAAGTAATGAAAGGAAAAACTAAAAATAAAGCTCAGTACCAGTACGCAAAAAAGAGCTACCGGTAAAAATCGTAAATTTACCGTTCTGGAGCCCTGTACATAAGAACTTAACCAGCTGAGCACTTTTACAGTTCCAATACCAATCAACACCGATAGCGGCACTAGTGCATTTAAAGAACGAAGTGCATGGGGTGTTCCTTCAGGTACAGCAGCGGGTAGTAATGCTATAACCCACCATGTAATCAAGAATAGGAGTACTCGCTTATTCTCAAACCAAAGACTAAAAACTCCTCCGACTAAAAAGGGCAGTAAAAATAAAGGAAAGAGGCCATGAATTCCAGTCCCATGCCGTAAGTTGGGATCTCCACTTAAAAATAAAAAATTCAGCGATAGGTGGTCACTGTAGTTCATTGCTAACTCTCTAGCTGTTAGCCAAGCTCGATGAAAATACACTCTATCAATAGCAGTATTACCTGCTAACTCGCGGTAAACATTGGATTGTAGGACTTCCTGATCATTTTTGAGAATTGAGTCAGTCCCCAACCTAAACCGATTGCTGTCAGCGTAAAGCGGTGATTGGAACATTGGCACCAAACAGAGGAGGAAAAGTAGGACCGGTAGAATAATATGAGGCAGACTCTTCTTCAAGTTGTTGGCAAATCCCTGATGATTAAAGAGTGGCAGTAACAGAGTCGCTGCTACAAAGACAGCTAGCCAAACAAAGCGCACCGAGAAGTACGTGTAGGTTGCCACACTACCTAATACAGCTGAGAGAAAGAACCACCTTGGATTTTGACGAGCACATAGTAAAGATCCGACAGAAAGAGCTAACAAAAATTGTCCCAAATGACCCTCAAAGGCCGTGCGAGAAAACATGATTGACCAGGGCGCAATCGTTATTACCAGCATCGTGGCCAAGGCGATCAGAGTGGCTCGAGAGACGAGTGTTCCGTGACGAACTTTTTGCCTCAGACCTAGGGTACTGAGTTGCCATGCAATCCAAGCTGCTGCAATAATTGTTCCTATGCCAGACAAACTACTCACTAGTCGCAAACTGAACTCACTCACTCCAACTAGCTTCGCTACTGCTGAAGCAAACCAAATATAAACGGGTAACTTGTAGTCCCCATAAGAAGGGTAAATCACCTGAAACCAAGGCCTGCCATGCATATCTTTGCCTGTCTGAGCCACTGACTTGACGTCCACCAGCATGGCTGCTTCATCCCAATAAAGAGAGCTCGGCACTTCGCCGAGTTTATACAGACGCAGAGTCAAGGCTAAGAACAAGATACACCCAACAATCAACCCCAGATACTTTCGCGGCATTTATTGATCATAGCATTTCTCATTGCGAGTGGGAAAAGAGACAGGTAAGATGATCTGATGACTTCGTTCCGTCCTATTCATTTATTGATCGTGATTTACTTAATCTCCAGATTATTCATTTGGGTTTTTCGACCCCAAGCCTTTAGCGAAATCATTTACAGTTATATGCCTTATGCCCATCTCTGGGCCAGTGGCACCAAACCATACCTGGAGCAGTGGTACGAATATCCACCAGTGACAATTCCGTTGTTTTACATACCCCATATCATTGATCGAGAAACTCGTGAAACTCCTTTTCACTTGAACTACCTACAAAGTTATCGAGGTTTGCTATTGATTGTTGATCTACTCCTTTTTGGATTGATCTGGAAAACACTACAAAAGCAAAAAGTTGCCTTACCAATTTTTATTACTGCTGTACTCTATTACATTGGGGTTACCACAAAAGCTCACCACTTTCTGTATGACACCATGGACCTGACTTTTGCCGCTTCGCTCACTCTAGCAGCAGCCGCACCAGTGATTTTATCTGCCAAAACTGCCAGCTTTTTTTCTTGGCTGGGCACTTTTTTGGCAATTGGCTTAAAGTACGTCAACGCCCCCCTAATACCGATCTATGCTTTGTTAGAGCGACAGAACTGGAAACGACTAGTGGTGTCTGGCTTTATTGCCTTTGCGTTAGTCTGGGCATTGCCACTCAGTTTGTTCCGATCTTCCTTGTCTGTCAGCTTGGTTTACCACGATATGCGCGGAATTCAAGTTGATAGTGCAGCAGCCATTCTCCTCAGAACTATTGACCAATTTACTCAGAGTGAGCGGATCATCGAGATTTATAAGAATTATGAAGTTACTGGCCCGCTGACGGATCAAGCCAAGAGCGTAATGAAGCTTCTTTTTCCAGCTTCACTGCTTATTTACGTAGCTATCGCATGTTGGTTAGTGCTTAAGGTAACTCACAAACGCAGTCAGTTTCTCCGTATTCATCTCACTCTAGGGTATATCTTACTTTTTATGCTCACTGGAAAAGTGCTTTCGACCCCATTTCTCCTCTGGCATATTCCTTTACTCGCCATCTACCCTTTTACAAGCCTCAAGAGGCAACTGAGCTTTCTCGTCCCTTCGGCCATCATTATCTTTGTATCAATGACTCAAGTTTCCAATGATCTGATTGGTATTTTTCCTATTCCCTTAATTGTAGGATGGATTCGAACCCTCGCTTTTGGCTTTCTGTTTATTCAATGGCTCTGTCTGACTAGAGATGAACAAAGAGAAGCTCATTCTCCAGTTACTAGTGCAACTGATAAATAACCCAGACCACTTTACCTTGCAGGTCTCGTACTTCTGATACTTCCTGGGCAACCGAACCTTGTTGGGTAAGACGATTGAATTCTGTACGCGAAGATGCAATGATTCCCTTATTGCTACTACTTAATGCATCCACAAACTCGATGTTCTGAAATTGTAGAAACTCACCTTGATCTTTTTTAGCCCACTCATTTTCACCCTGAACTAGGCTTGGGTCGGTCTTCGTGTAAAACCAGTAATACATTGCAGGACGACCCTGCTCGCGGGTAATAAAGACTGGCAGGTTTGGAGCGCTATGCTGCCTTTTCTTTACTTCAGCTACCATTTCTTTATACCCATATTGCCATTCAGAGGCATAGAGTTGTGGAAACACTAAGGAGTAAAACCTCCAGAATTGGCCGAATTGGATTAAGAAAAAAAGAGCTAGTGGAACTGTTAAGATTTCCGGACTTACTCGGGGCCACTTTTGTTTCAGCCACACTACTGAGTACATCACTCCAAAACTGAGGATTAACAACAGAGCAGGCATCACTGGCAAAATGCGCAAAGCGTGGGGTGCTGCTTTGGTTAGACCAGCTGGAACAACTCCAATTAAAATCCAGAAAAAAAGAAATGCGACTTTCCGATCGCGCATCTTGAATAAATAAAAAATACCTAGCGACAAAAACACCGCATCTAGTAAATAAAATTGACCCACTATTTGAACTGAGTGACGCGGATTCTGGTCACCTTGGATAAAAAGAAAAGTTGGTGAAAAATGCTTAAAGTAATTTTCAATAAAGCCGCGACCGTAAAAAAAGTAACGATGGTATAGCAAGCGGGCGATGTGTGTATCCCCAGCTGCCTCACGATAGGTATTACTCTGCTCTACAAAAATTGGATCACTAAAGAGATTTGTTTCTTTAAAGCGTTGTTGTTGAATTGGATCCCGGAAACTTAGTAACAGCGGAAGAATGAGTAAAATAAAGAAAATACCCATAGGAAAGATTTTTTTTAAGTTCGCCTTCCAGTCACCTTCTAATAACCACAGTCCCAATAACCCCATCGCTAAAAATGGAGCGATTAAACGAGTAGCATGATAAGCGTACATGGAGAGTGCTAACAACCCAAAACTAATAAAGTAGGTTCTTCTGCTCGCTCCTGCTTTCAATCCTAAATAAACTCCCCAAGTAACTAAACAGGTAGCTAAGTTTACCTCCCAAGCAGCGCGCGAGAACTGAATCGCCCAGGGAGAAATGCTGACTACAAACATCGTTAAGAGTTGAACAATGTCTGGTGAAAAACGAAGCTTTTTAGCGAATACACGAGCGATTAATCCTGTCCCGATTACTATCAGCAGTCCAGCTATAGCACTCGGAAATCGCACCGCCTCCTCATTTAATCCAAGTAAAGCCACTGCCGGAACTACCACATAAAAGTACAATGCTGGTTTATAATCACCAAATGACTCAAATGCTGAAATGGGCCAATTATGTCCATGATGATCTTTACCCGTTTTTAAGATTGAGTAAGCATCGTAACCTAAAGCTACCTCTTCCCAATAAAGAGCCGGGGGGGAACTTGATATGTTATAAAAACGAGTGAATACAGCCAGACCTAAAATAGTAATGAATCCCAGCAAAAAGATTTTTTTCATGCTTGTTTAGTATGTCACCTCATTTGGTGTCCTAGTAACTGTAAATCGAACTTTTCCGTCTGTACCCCTCACAACTGCCATTGCTTTTTCAGCTGGAATTTCACTCGGAGTGGCAATGATTAAAACGTTTTTCCGACCTAAATCCCCTTCATTAATGCGGCGACTAAACTCATACTTAACCAACGAACCCCCGTGGTACCAAATCGGATTTGTTTTCCGAGAGAAAAGTGCAAAGATATAAGGTTGTTGATAAAAATCTGTAAAGAGAATTCTTTCAACCTCTGGCTCATACTGCTTGGCATACTCCATTACTTCTAAGTACCCATCGAGAAAGTCTACACTCACTTCCCGTTGATAGCTGCCATAGTAGCGGTGTAAGTAGCTGAGCGAAAAGAGACAGTGTAAAAGCAGCCAAGTACCTACAACTGACTTAACCAGTAATTCTTTTTCTGACTTCGTTCCATTAACTCGCTGATTTAATGAAAGTGGCTGCAGTAACTTCCAAAGTGAGTCTGCGCCTGCCACAGCTAAAAGCAGGAATCCTGGCAAAGCTAGTAGTGCACGATTACTATGTGGAATATCTCGGCCAATAGCTGCTGGCAATAAGCCAATAAGAATCCAACCCACTGCAATTAACCAGAGTTGCTTTTCATCTGCGATGACCGAAATTTTTTTACGCAGAAATATAGGAGAGAGGACTCCCGCTACAACCAGCAAGAAAGTTGTTGGCAACAAGACTCCCCAATGACCATCACCGTGACGCAAAGAATTTGTCCATCCAAAACTCAAAAAAGCTGGCGAGATATGTGCCGAAAAATGGTAGATAAATGCTTCTAATTTTTCCACTGGACTCAGTGGTAATGTAAAAATGGTACTCTGCCAGAACCTATCAGCTCCGTGACCAAATAGTGAATCTTGAATGAGTGGTAAGAGACCAATGCTGGTTAGTACTCCCACGCAGAGCAGACTTTTGCGCTCAATCCAAAATACTTTTCTCTTTAAAAATATGAACAGTAGTACTAAAAGAGGCACCACAATTTTAGTACTGTGATAACTATATAAAGCAGCTGCTAAAAAAGTACTAGTTGCACCAATATTAAAAAAGCGCTGCCATGCTTTAACTACCTGATTTAATCTAAGTAAGAAAACCAGGGACCAAATCAAAAAGCAGAGAGCAATCCCACTTTCGAAACCAATTCGAGAAAAATGAATATGCCACGGAGAGAGGGCAATTAATAATCCTGAGAGTAATGAAAGTGAAGCCGCCGAGAGAAAAACATTCTCCTCCTTATTTACTACCGACTTGCGTTCTAACAACTGGTAGGTAAGCAAAATCATCCCTCCAACCGCTGCAACCCCAGCCAGTGCAAAAGGTAATCTCACTGCCCAGAGGTTCATTCCAAATACAACAGTGAAAAAACCATTTAGATAGATTGGTAACGGCGCTTTGTAGTCGCCAAAAGAACGAAATGAAGTAGGCAATCGATTCAACCACTCATCACGGCGCGTGGTCCAGACAGCATACCCATTGTAACCAATTGCAGCTTCATCCCAGCTCATACCATGTGGAACTTCTCCAATTTTGTAGAGACGTAAAACTGTGGCCAAAATCAAGATTAAGCCCACAAGAATCAGCCATCGTTTAGAAAGCAGATTCATACTTGATCCCTTTTCCACCACCAGTATGGCTGCCATAAAATAAAAAGCATTTTTTGAGTCAAACTTCCATTTCTCCAAGTAAAGACACGGGCATTGCGCCAGCTCATTTGAGTAATTCTCTGCTCACCAAAAACCTCCGCGTTAGTCGTTTCATGATAATGTTTCACTCTAGCCTGATTCTCAAAGAGAACTTGCCAACCTTTTTTCCTGGCTCTAAAAGATAAATCTACGTCTTCCCAATAGGCTGGGTAGTAAACTGGGTCAAACCCTTTTAGCTCTAACCACTTCTGTTTATCAAAGATGCCACTCCCCCCGCTCACCCAGGCCGTAGGGCCGGATGCAAACTCTGTGGCTCGTGCATGGATGAAAAGTCCTCTCTCAAACCACAACGAATTTTTGCCTCCCACCACCTCTTCTTCTCCTTCAAGCGTTTGCTCTTTTTCTAGACAGCCCACCGCAAACACTGCTGAGTTATTAAAATGAGGCAGAAGATACTTGAGAATATCGGCAGCTGGCTGAACGTCAGTATTAATCAAAAAAACTAGTTCATGTTTTGCTTGCTCTACAGCCCGATTACAGGTTGCCGCAAAGCGAAGATTCTGTCGGTTTTTTATCAAAGTAATTGTTACACTTTTATTTGGATGAGTTAACTCAGTTCGCATCATCTCAAACTCTGAGGAAGAAGATTTTTGAGTATTGTCCGCTTGAGCATCGGAGAAGAACTGCTGTTTTAACCACTCGCAGCTATTGTCTGAACTGGCATCGTCCATAATGACAATTTCATCCCCACTTCGGAGCATGGCAATTACCGAGGCTAAGTTATCTGCCAGTAACGCCTGACCATTAAAGTTTGGAATAATAGCAGAGACATTACGACCACCATAAACTGGGTCGTTCGCAAAAGAAGAAATCGAAGTCATAATGCTATTACCTTTTTATCATTTGTTGCAAGGTCTTTTCAAAGCGATCTTGCGAGAACTGCCTTACTTGCGCTCTAGCCATTTCTCTAAGCGATGTACAAAGTTGTGTGTCCGTAATTAATTTTGTGGTTAACTCCAAACATTCATTTTCTGTCTGCCATAAATATGCAGTGAACTCAGCGCCTACTACCTCAGTTTGACCACCCTTACCTACCACGACTGGGATGCAACCGCTAGCCATTGCTTCTCCTGTACTAATTCCAAAGTGCTCTACTTTTTCAGGCGCCTCAGCTTCATTTACCTCAAACCCAGCCGCGTGCCAATAAATACTCGCTTTAGCATACCATTCCAAGAGTTGACTACGCGCCACATCGTGCAGAAAAGTAATTGGCAAGTCTTTTGCAAGTTGATAAAGCTGACTCACATACTCTTGATCTTCTATCCCACCAATCAAAACTAGCCTCCAATCTGCCATCAGCTCCGGGTTAGACTGCAACATCTTCTGAAAGATTTTTATCAAAAGATCTTGCCTTTTTGCATGTGTATGTTGAAAAAAACGCCCCACACTTAAAATCACTTTTTGTTTTTTTGGAGCATGCTGGAAACAATCCTCCTCTATCACAGGATAGTGAACAAACGGAACAGAAGTCTGCCAAGCTTTTTCAACTACGTTTTGAGTAAACTGTGAGTTCGCATTTTTAACAGACCAATTTTTGAGCTTTAATCTTTCCAAAACTGAGGTTTTACGGTTGGTGAATGGAATCTGGATGTGTAAAACGTTATTCTTTGCTGCACTAAAAAATAAACTGCCGTCAGTGACGTAGTAGAGCAAGTCATACTTGCGAGTCCAATCTAGCTTCCTAAAAAAAGAAGTCTGAGTGCCTAACGGGCTAGCAATAAACCCAACTACATCAAGTGAAGAGCCTAAGAAGCGACTGTAGTTCTGGCGATATTGAGCCACTTGGTCAGAGGTCAGTGGGTCAGTGGCAGAGATGGCTACTTCAACTTGGTGTGAGTTGCCCAAAGCCTGTGCGACTTTAAATAAATATCTTTCGCCGCCACCAAAGTGTTTGGGAATATATGGCGAGTATAAACAAACCCTCATGTCACCTCTTCGTCTTTTTTGAGTTCTTTCTTCTCAACAGCAAGCACAGGTGATAAGTCTTCAGGTTTGACACTTTTCCATTGGTTATTAATTTCTAACTCTACCCGTTGATACTTCTCGGCTAACGACGGTTTCTGTTGTAATTCCCAAACTTGGATGTAAACCAAAATTCTATTTATTGCCTGCACTAGCGCCTCAATCAGACCCTCTAAACCATCCTGGTAGCCTTTTTTGAGAACGGCGCGTCGAAAGAACTCCATGCTCCCTTTTCGTAGCAGCGTCATAAAAGAAACTGGCGCAACACTTGATTCATACAAAAGTCTAGCTTCGATGGGGGTCCAACTCGCACTCTTGAGTAAGCCATCTACCGTATTTCGGTGGGTCAGATGTACAAGCGAACTATGCAGCTGTACTGATTCACCAGTAAAAACTGGACTCTCATGAATATCACCTTGCCACTTCTCTAGGGCACTCAATCTAAATACTCGGGTAATAAACTCACTTTGCCAGCCACCGGATTGAAAGACTTTTCCATACATCATGTTCTGTCGATGGAAAACCAAGGCATTTGCGGTACTGGTCTCAGTTTGGACCAGAATTTCTTTAGCGAGTCGTGGAGTCACTCGTTCATCAGCATCAATGTAAAAAACCCACTCAGAACTGGCAGCCTCTTTGCCAATATTTCTCTTCTCTGAAAAAGAGTGAGTCTGTGAGGCAATTACTTTCGCTCCAGCTCGCTCTGCTATCCCAACAGTTTGATCTTCAGAGTCTGAGTCCACCACGATAATCTCGCTGCACCATTGCAGTGCTTCCAAGCAATTCGCGAGCATGAGCTCTTCGTTTTTGGTGATGATGATGGCTGAGATGCTAGGTCGCATGGTATAGCTAGATGATTGTCTGCTTACCCATTCTACCTAAAAGAAAATCAATTGTCGCCCGTCGTTCCGTTGCGTCTCCTAGAACTAGGAAGCGCAGAGCTAAGCGAAAAATATTTGCCTGGAAGAAGAAGATCTCCGGAACTGCTTTCCAGGCAGGTTTGGGAATTTTTTTGGTTTTTGTTGCAAGAGGGTTGTGCATTTTCTGCAATTCTTGCATAGAGTAGGAGTATCTTAAGAAAAAGTAAAATCTATTTCGAGTTTGATAGTATCTATTGAGCTCAGAGCCTGCTCCACCTGAGGAACTGGCGTTGGCATGCCAAACTTTGGCATCTGGCGCATAAAGAACCTTAAATCCAGCTTGTCGAACTCGGATACTCCAATCCACATCCTCTAAGTAGAGGAAGTACTTTCCCTCAAGTACTCCTACTTTTTCGATGACTGAGTAGGGCATGAGCACACAGCAGCCGGTAGCAAAATCTGTTTCTTGAGCTTGATCAAAGTGGCCGCGATCTAGTTCATCCACTCCCCGATGAAACGCATCCAAGTTTGCCCAGTCAATACTTCCCCCTGCATACCACAAGACTTTTCCTTTTTGCGATGGGGTATAGCTAGCATGGTGGTACTCGTTACCTGGGGCAAAGTAGATTTTGGGAGTAATCATCCCAACTTTTTCGCTTGACTCAGCGCAGGCGATCAGCTTAGTAAGAAACTCTTCATCTTGGGTTGTGTCATTGTTTAAAATCAAGATATAATCCGGCTTCTTTTCTCGAGCTACATACTCAATTCCTAAGTTGTTACCATCAGTAAACCCTAAGTTGGTATCACTTCTGACAATCACGGTATTTTTAGGCAGCTGTTTCTGAGGAATGATCAGCGCGTCTTTAGAGCCATTATCAACTACCACTGTTGAGACGGTGTAACTCTTTCTCTTTATTTTACGCAGTGAATCCAAGCACGCCCGAGTGTCTTGATCGTTATTGTAGTGAACAATGATAATAGCAACGTGAACCATGATTGATTATTGTACCGCACTTCTGAGGTGCTTTACCTTTTTAATCGGCGTCGGAGTTGCCACCAGAGCTTCATCAAGCCATTTGTGTGCTGGACTTGCCAATCAGCAATCCAGTAGTTAAGGTCTCTTTGAGAACTTCGCAACCCGGCAATAATATCTCTAGGGACATTCTGTGGATCAGTTGTCTTGAAACCATGTTGCTGCCAGCTCTTGAGTACCACGCTTAACTGATAAAAAGATTGTAGGTAGCTCAGACTCAAACCATGCATACCCTCTTCAATTCCTTTTTCCGCAAAGCATCTGCGAAAAAACTCATCCCAGAATGTCTTAATTGTTTTGGCAGGCGAGGTAGAAAATGAAGCTACACTCCCACTAGTAAGCTCGATGGTGCTATAGCGATTTAACCGTTCGATATACTGCTCGATTGTTTGATAGTGGTGGTGCCGAATTGCCCACTCTTCTTTGGCAGCGAGCTCCTCACAACGTCCGGAGACTTGAGGGGCTGCGTGAATTGTGTCTTCCCACTGTACGGCACCTCGTCGAAACAAGCGCAGTTGATAGTCTGGCCACCAGCCAGTTTTTTCAATCCAACGATCAAAAATAATGTTTTTCCGAGGTAAAAAGTATGCGAATGTTTCAGAGTTTTTGTCCTCAACTATAGCGAGAATTTTCTGAGCAAGTTGAGGTGGCACTTCTTCATCAGCATCAATCACCAACACCCATTCACCTTTTGCCTTACTAACTGCAAAGTTCCGGGCTGGCTCTACATACTGAACATCTTTATGGGGAAATATATCAGCTGAAAAATCTTTAGCTATCTCCAAGGTGTTGTCAGTACTCTCCATATCAACGACAACAATCTGATCTACAAACATCAAAGAACTTAAACACCTTCTCAGCGTTTCCGCAGAGTTTTTTGTGTTTATAACAGCCGAAATTTTGACGGAATTTTTGTGTTCAATCACATGCCTCACTTATTAATTTTTATGACTGTCTCATTTAACCACATTTTATCTTTTAAGAACTCCACTTCATGTTTGCGGTAATCAAAGAGCCCATTTGCCCGACGAAGGTCATCAGAACTACGTAAAAAAAATAGCTGGATATTTCCAGCACCATCTTGGAAAACTGCAGTACCCTCATTTTGGAAGCGAGTTGTTTGGTTTGGAAGCTTTCTTTCCACCAGTAACTCTGAGAGGGAGGGTCGGCCACGCACAATGATCTCCTGACTACTTAATAACGGCGAGTGAAATTCTAGCAAGACTGTCTCTTGAGCTTCAGGATTGGGAATCGGGTTCTTCATCTCTAGTGTGCCAGTTAAAGTAACCAGCTCGCGGTTAAAGGTAAAGTTGCCAGGAGAATAATGTTCTCGGAACTTCCAGTACTTTTGCGGATCTAGAGTTTGGGTTTCTTCCAGTTGCTTTAGAAAAGTCTCTAGAGTCATTGCCCTGCGCGCTGCAAAAAGTTGGTGCGAGAAGCTGGGTACTAGGAGCAAGGCCAGCAACAACATACTTAGACCCACGAAAGCAGTAAAAAATACTGAGACGGATTTTTTAGCTCTAGGATACAATGAGGACATGCGATTTTTAGCTCAGCAACTTTGGCGTAGCAAAGATATTTTATACTGTCTACTCCTTTTCATTGTAGCACTGGTTTTCTCCCTAGACCTCTTCTTACATCAGGGGCGGCCAGCTACTTTTGATGGACCAACTCACCTAACAACGATGGCTCAATTCTTCTTAGGGATGAAAGATGGGCAGTTCCCAGTCAGCTGGGCAGATGGCTTTGCAAACTATGGCATGCCTATTCCTTTGATTGCTCAGCAACTGACTTCTTACTTAGGTGGTGCATTCATTTTTTTTACTCGGGATGTGGTTTTGGCCTATAACCTGGTAGTATTGCTCGGAGCAGTCCTTTCTACTTGCTTTTTTTACGCTTTTCTACGCTTATTTTTTAAACAAGAAAGCTCCTTAGCGGGGAGTATTCTGTTCAGTTTAGCGCCCTATCGAATCATCAACATTTATACTCGTGGAGCCATCCCTGAATTTTTTGTGGCGGTTTTTATTCCCTTAATTGCGATTGGTATGGTCACTTTTTTTCGTGATAAAAAGAACTGGGGTTTACCCGTTTTTCTAATAGGACTGTGTGGACTAATTTTGAGTCACCCCATGATGCTCGTACCTGCCAGTTTTATCTTAGCTCCGGTCGCTCTGGTAGCCAGCTGGTCTTGCTGGAAAAACTGGCGTCAAGTACTTGTGATTGGCTTTTTGACTGGAGCCGCTTTTGCGCTTACTGCCTACTACTTGGTTCCGCTATTTGGAGAAATTAAGTATTTATATTATGGACAAGGAACCAATCACTTTATTTCCAACAACTTCCTGACCTGGAAGAACTACTTCCAACCTGCATGGCCGTACTACACTGCTACAGATATTGGACCACGCGGCCAGTACTTTCATCTTGGAACAGTGGAAATGGTGGCACTACTTGCCGGTGCTGTGGTCACCGTTATCCGCTTTATAAGAAAACCGCACCGAAACCTGACGGTGTTAGATGGCGCATTAATCGTCACCGGAGTTATTATTTTCTTCACTCTCTCTGTCTCTGAACCGTTATACAGAGCTCTTTTACCATTAAATAATATTCAACATCCCTGGCGCATGTTAACTGCGCTGATTTTTTTGCCACCATTTATTTTGGCCTATCTTCTGGATCAAATGAAAGCTCTGCAAAAATACCAATACTGGTTGGCCGGCGCAGCCGTCCTCCTAATTTGTGGTCTTCGCTTCCCTCAGCTCTACGGCAAGAATTATATCTGGTATCCAGATTCTTTTTACTACTTCACCCCGATTAACTTGCATGGCGAGGTCTTAAATACGATCTGGACCGGGAGCAGCAGAGACTACTCGATCCAGTCCCAAAAGGCTCAGATTATTGGCGGCAACGGGCAGATCGCACAGATGAACGTACTGACCGGCCAACGTCAGTATCAAGTTTCCGCCACGACTCCGATCCGAATGGTGGACTACACCTTCTACTTCCCTGGTTGGAAGGCATATGTAGATGGACAAGAAGTACCCATAGAGTTCCAAGATATGAATTACCGGGGCGTAATTACGTATCAAGTTCCAGAAGGAAACCATCAGGTAATGTTGCGTTTTGAAGATACGAAGATGAGACTCTTGGGTAAAGTGGTGACCGTATCTACGGTGATCAGCCTAGTTATGATCTACTTTTGTCTTAGACTGCGTAACTCAGCAAAGAGTTTTTCCCGACCGAGCAAGAAGAAAACAGCTAAGTAAACCAGCACCGTTAAGATCATTCCAGAGACCATATTTGGAAAACTTCTGGACCACACCCCACTTAAACTCACCCCAACTAAGGCCATTGCCCCTGCAGCTACTAACTGTCGCCAGGTATTTTCCCAGACCTGAACTGGCAGTATCTTACGCACATACCAAATTGGTAACACGGAACTAAACGAGATAATAAATGCCGCAATTGCCACTCCTTGAAAGCCAAACCACCAAATCATTAAAGGCGTTAAAATCCAGGTTAAAGAGGTCCACATAATCATTAACTTTAATGTCACATCAATCTTACCAATTGCACTCAGCGTATTGGTCAGGGGAGTAGAAATTGCTCCCCAGCCAATGCTTAAGGTAAACAGAATAAAGGTCAATAATGCTGGCTGCCACTTTTGATACTTCGCCACCAGTGATATGAAGGGTCCAATAAAAACACACATCCCAATGAGTAGTGGGAAAATGGAGAGTGAGATAAAAAATAAGGTTTTTTCGATTGCCTTGCGCAGCAGATTACGATCGTGTTGCAATCTTGAGTATGTGGGGAAGGTAATTGCAATCACGTTCTGGACCGTCAACTGGTAGGGAACTTGAGACCATTGCTTGGCAAAGTTAATGTAGCCAAATTCCTGTAAAGGCAAAAATAAGCCCAGGAAAAGATAAAAAAGCTGATCCTTAATCCTTGCTAGAAAATCATTGAGCTGGAACTTGGTACCCGTCCCCAGCATAGTCCGCAAAGCCACCCGATTGAGTGCAAAGCCAATTGGCCACCGTTGAATTAGATACATGACCAGTACTCCGAGTATAGAGCGCAGCAAAATCGCATACATATAGGACTGGACCCCGAAGCCATTTACGGCTAAATAAACCAAGATGCCATAGTACGTTAGCTGCTCAACTACCTGGGGAAAAACCATTTTAGAGAAATCTAACCTGCGTTCGAGAATTACTGAAGGAATAGTTTTTAAACTGGCTAAAGGGAAAGAGATACCCAAGGCGAGTAAAACGAATACGCCATTGGCGCCAATCTTTGGGGTTAAAACCCCACTCATCGCTAAACCTACCGTAATCAAGAAGATGAACCAAGATAAGATCTGCTGAACCGTAAAAACGGTACGGTACTCGGTGACCGTCGGCGAGTCTTTTTTCTGAATCAGCGCAGACGCTAAACCAATATCAGAAAAAAACGTCAGTAAACCAATAATGCTGGTCACCACTCCGTAAATGCCAAACTCTTGAACTGTTAGGTATGCTCCCAAGACAAAAGATGCACCTAAACCAATAAGGTGTAGCAGCAGTGTACGAGCCATGTACGAGGCAGCCCCAGAAACGGATTTGCGCTTAATCTCTTGGACTTCTTCTGCGCCAATTCCTTCTAGCGAAGTTGTGACAGCAGCTGTTTCAGACATTATTTTGTTTACTTTCTGTGTGGTGGAAGATAACATACCCGAGTAAGATAACTCCGCTAATCGCAGAAATCGTATCGGCTAAACTTCTAATTGGGGTACTGCCAAACTCAAAACCCAGTAAATGTTCACCCGCTGGCACGTCTGCGGCGATCGTACCGTGTTGACCCAGTCTTTTCACTAATGGCGTTTTGCCATCCAGTTCTACCTGCCAACCTGGAAAGTCAGCCACCATCAGATCAAATGTCGCCGGACTCGTAAATGTAGTTCTAAATAACTTCTGATGTCCCCGATCGACCAGCACCTCCACCTTTGACTCTGTACCGCCTGGAACTAAGTACTTTTCAGTTGGAGGTGTTAATTCTGAAGCCATCTGGATAGGAATATAATCTGGCAGAATACTGCTCATCTCGCTTCTAATCCGTTCTGGAGAACTGTAGTAAAAGCTATCCGTATTTTCTAAGTAGCTTTCGGGGCGAAAAAAGAACGTATTTCCAATCAGCAACACTCCGCCAAGTAGCAGCACATATAAGTACCGGACCATTTTGTGTGTAATTAAAGTTACGCTTGCTCCAGCCAGTAGGGCGATAAAAACGGCGGCCACTGACAAATACCGCCAAGGGAACTGAACAAAGTGGAGCAAAGGAATGTGATCCCAGATTGGTTGGGACTTCAGCAACGTCATAAATAAACTCAGTCCCAGAAGAGCTAAAAGTACTGCATAGAATCCATTTCGGGAACGTAAGAATTGCTTGGGGGATAGAGTTTTTGCTCTGCGCAGCAACAACACTGCTAGAACTATCAGAGCAATTATTTGGCCTGCACCCAAGAAAAAAGAAATATCATCTTGAGGCCCCCAGCTCGAACCGCCGTACTTCCAGTTGGCAGAAAAGAACTGACGAATATAGAGGAAGTGTTGCGAGTAATGGAAGTAGCCAGTCAGGATTTTATCAATTTGGGTAAATGACTTTTCGGCAAAAGAAGGAAGCAAGTAAAAGGCAGCACTACCAAGTGCTAGAAGGTAGGCACCTCCTACTTGAGCGATTGCTCTACCAATGCTTAGCTGTTTATTTCTCTCCCAGAACCAAATCGCAACGGCAAAAGCCAAACTAAAAGGTAAAAAGATCAAAGTAGACACATTGTGGCTTAAAAACAGCGTAATCAAGCTGAGCGTTAAAGTAATGAACCCAGTCTTTTCTTTGCGATAAATCTGCAAAATTCCGAGCAAAATCCACGGCATGGCCATAATGGCCCATGACTCGCTCAAAGCTCCTCGGACAAACAGATTCACTGCCCGGTACGGAGCCAACGTAAGGCAGAAAGCGGTGAAAATGCCACCTGACCGACCAAACATTCTCGCACCTAATTTATAAGCTCCCAAGGCAGTACCCACAGCTGTCATCAAGTAAAGTAGCTTAATTGAAGCAACTAAATCAAAACCTAGCCAGTGCCAAAAGGCACCCACATAGTAAGGAAGTGGCGCATAAAACTCATATAAAGGCATTCCATATCCATACCCGAAGTTGGCTGACCAGCGCACTGGGAACTGACCTTCTTGAAGAGCCAAAAGCATCTCCCCAATTCTGGCTCCATGAACATAGTCATGAACTCGAAAAAAACTAGGATGCAGCAACGACCAGGAACTAGCCAAGACAGCGAGCAGGAGAGAAAAACCAACCAATACTTTTTTCATTGCTTCAGTTATTCTAATACAGTATGCCGCAAAGGTCAGAACTTCTCAAAGTGATTCTTCAAACTGTTGCAGTGACTTTGCTTTTGGTCATTCTACTCTTTGGCGCCACTGCTGGGGTACTAGGATTCTATGCGTACAGACAAGCAAAGCTTTTTAGCGACAGCGCAGGCGTGTCTATTCCAGAGCTGATTGAAGTTGCTCGAGCTGGCTGGAGAGTCCAACCGCGTCAAAATAATCAACGAGTCAATTTTTTAATCTTAGGCACTGATGAACTTGCTTCCCGCGGAACTGTACCAGTCCTAACAGACACCATGATGGTGGCATCTTTGAACCTGAATAATGGCCAACTAAATATGCTCTCTGTACCTCGAGATCTTTGGTCTGCTGAGTACCAAACTCGAATTAACGCCTTATATACTTATGGAAAAGACCGCTACCCTGACGAACCCGCGCGATTTCCTCGTGAAGTCATTGAAGAGCTCTTCGAGCTCCAAACTAATTACACAGTCATTTTAAAGTTAGAGACTGTTGGAGAATTGATTGATGCTATCGGCGGAGTAGAAGTTGAAGTACAAGAAACATTTGTCGACCCGCTCTTTCCTCGCCCAGATGTTGACGTGACAGTTGAACGAGATCCTCAAAAGCTCTATCAAACCGTCATTTTTACGGAAGGAACAGAAAAGATGACCGGCGAACGAGCCCTACAGTACATCAGGAGCCGTCACTCCACAGGGAATCAGGGGGATGACGTAGCTCGCTCTGTCCGCCAACAAGCGGTCATCACCAGTTTGATCGCAACCCTGCGGCAACCTTCATTTTATAAAGATTTTTCTCGAGCCGGAAAGCTGTACTCTTTTTATCAAAAAGAATTTGCACAGTTTATTCCTATTACCGAGGTAATTGGCATGGTAAAACAGTTATATCCAGTGAAAAATCAAGTCAGCCTACAAAGCCACTCATTAAGTATATTTCCTGACGAACCAACTGGGTCAATTACTCACCCTCCAGTTAATAGGTATCAAGGCCAATGGGTGTATGAAGTTCGAGATAAAGCAGCGCTGGAGCAAGAGGTCCATCAAAAATTACAACTATGACACTTCGCCAATCTCACCAGCCACTCAGTCACAAGCTAGTCATGCGGATATCTGTTACAATCATCATCATTCTGACTCTTCTAGTTGGCTACTACGAATCAACTTTATATATTTGGCAGACCAATCACCGAAGCGCGCTAGAAAAATTTAACGTCAATACAACCAAAGAATTACTTAAGTTAGAGGTGGAGACCAAATGAAATTACTTGTGACAGGAGGCGCCGGCTTCATCGGTTCAAACTTTATTCACTATTGGCTCAGGAATCATCCCGATGATCAGGTAACGAACTTCGATAAGCTCACTTACGCGGGTAATCTTGAAAACTTAAGAGCAATTGAGAAAAACCCTGCCTACCACTTTATCCAGGGTGATATTACCTCTCCAGAACAAGTCGCTCAAGCTCTCAATAATATTGATGTCGTGGTCCACTTTGCGGCCGAGACTCACGTAGACCGGTCAATTTTGGGACCTGGCATTTTTTTACAGACCAACGTGATTGGGACTCAAGTCCTGCTCGACGCTGTCCTAAAAGCAGGAATCCAGCGCTTTCATCACATCTCTACTGACGAAGTATTTGGTTCGCTAGAACTTGGTTCTCAAGAGAAATTCACTGAACAGACCGCATATGATCCTCGCAGTCCTTATTCTGCCAGCAAAGCAGCCTCAGATCACTTAGTTCGTGCCTATGGAGAAACCTATGGCTTGCCCTACACTATTACCAACTGCTCAAACAACTACGGCGAGTATCAATTCCCGGAGAAACTTTTTGGCTTAACTATCACCAACCTGATCGAGGGCAAGAAGGTTCTGGTGTATGGAGATGGTCTAAATGTGCGCGACTGGTTATATGTACAGGATCATTGCCGAGCCATTGAAGCCGTGCTGCTCAAAGGTCAGTTGCAAGAAACCTACACGGTCGGCGGCTTAAAAGATGATGTCAGTAACCTCGAAGTAGTCAAAATGATAATGAGAATTATGGGTCAGAACGAGCAAATGATTGAGTTCGTCAAGGACCGACCAGGTCATGATCGTCGCTATGCAGTAAATTGGGACAAGATCCATGATCAGCTCGGCTGGTCGCCTTCTGTAACTTTAGAAGAAGGTTTAGTCAAAACCATTGCTTGGTATCAAGAAAATGAAGCTTGGTGGAAACCCTTGAAAGAGAATACTCAAGCTTTTTTTGCGCAAAACTATAAAAAAGCCTAAAAACTTCTAAGGAAAAATATGAAGATTGCAGATACCTACGAGCATCAATTAACCACTCAAGCCTATGGCCAGAAACCATTCATTGAAGGTGTTGAGATCATTGAGCTGTCTTTTCATAATGACGATGGAGGCAATTTTGTCGAGCTTTTCCGCCTAGAAGAGGGTCGCATCGCGGGTGTCAAAGAGCCTTTTACAGCTAAACAAATTAGTGCATCTGTTTTAACTCCTGGTACGATTAAGGCCTTTCATATCCACAAAAAACAAAATGATTTATGGTATGTCTCACCCTACGACCGCTTGCTCGTGAACTTGCGTGACTTGCGAGAAGACTCTCCTACCTTCAATGCGCATGTACGATTGGTTCTGGGAGGCGGTAAGAACTCAATGCTTCGGATCCCTCATGGCGTAGCTCACGGCGCCGCCAATGCGTACGAACGCAACATGACACTTTTGTATGCCACCAGCGAACAATTTAATCCTTCTGAGCCTGACGAACATCGCCTACCCTGGGATGCATTTGGCGCAGAAATCTGGGCGCTGGTAAAAGGTTGAGATGAAAACTTCAATTATCGGAACCGGTCTTTCTGGTTTAGTCGGCTCTAAATTAGTTACAGATTTTGAAGCCTCCTACGACTTCCAAAACCTAGATGTCACTCACCCCACTAAACCAGTAGATATTACCAATTTGGAACAACTTCGACAGGTATTTACTGCTTCTGAGGCACCAGTGGTGGTTCATTTCGCTGCCTTTACTGACGTTAATAAAGCTTGGGAAGATCGAGACAATAAAGAAGGCATCGTCTATAAAGTGAACGTGACCGGCACTGAAAATATTGCCCGGGCAGCCAAAGAAACGAATAAGCATTTAATCCATATTTCCACTGCCTACGTCTTTGATGGCAAGAAATCTGAGTCATATACAGAAGAAGATCAGATGAGCCCGATTGAGTGGTATGGCCAAACGAAATCCTGGGCCGAAGAGAAAGTGATGAAAGTAGGTGGCAACTGGACAATTCTGCGAATTGATCAGCCTTTCCGCAGTGACTCCTTTCCGAAAAAAGATATTGCCCACCGAATTATTGCTGGGCTGCAAGACAAGACACTGTATCCGTTATTTACTGATCATTTTTTTGGCCCTACCTACATTAATGACTTTGCGAAAGTGATTGATTGGGTGATTCGGACCAAGACTGCTGGACTCTTTCATGCTTCTTCTGGCGAGCGCTGGACTGATTATGATTTTGCCAGCCTCATTTCCCAAACACTGAACTTACCTGGAGAGCTTCAAGTAGGCGACTTAGATGAGTATCTGAGAACTTTGACCAGACCATACCAGCGAAATACCGCTTTAAATACGACTAAACTTTTTGCAAAACTGGACTTCCAGCCAAAAAGTATTAAACGAGCAATCGCAGAAATAACCGATTTTTAATTTTTCTCCTGCCGACTTTGAGATTTGCGCCACGCCTCAATGAGCTTGTGATGCCCTTGGAGCAAGATTTCCGGAACTTGCCAACCCTGGTACTCTACTGGTCGAGTGTATTGAGGATGTCCAAGAAAGCCCACTGCCGAGTGTGACTCATTCGTCGTGCTACTTTCATTTCCTAGCACTCCTTCGATGAGTCTGCTAATCGCGTCCACCATCACTAAAGCGGCAGGCTCACCGCCAGTCAACACGAAATCTCCTATCCGCAACTCTTCATCTGCCAAGTGCCAAGCTACACGCTCATCGACGCCTTCATAGTGTCCACAAATAATCACCAGCTCATCCAGCTGTGACAACTCAACTGCTTTTTCTTGAGTAAAGGCCTGACCTTTGGCTGAAGTTAAGATTACTCGGGACTTACGTGCTGCTCGATTTGGGTCATGCTCTTTATCTTTGTACCCTAAATCATACAACGCTGCATGGATGGGTTCTACCTTCATTACCATCCCTGGACCGCCACCAAATGGTCGGTCATCAGTGGTTTGATGCTTATCGGTCGCAAAGTCACGGATATTAATAAGCTGGTACTCATTGATCCCTTTTGCATCTGCGCGCTTCAACATTGACGTCGAAAAAGGAGAGCTAAAAAACTCTGGAAAAAGGGTCAGTACTTTAAATCTCATGACAGAATTATACTCGCCCTGCTATACTCTACCAATTAGCGTCTTAGACTTATGAATATTTGCATCATTGGTACTGGTTTTGTAGGAGTTGTAGCGGCTGCTGTGTATGCCTCACTTGGGCATACTGTGATTGGATTGGATGTCGATTTGGCCAAAATTGAGAAGTTGCGTCAGGGAATCGTGCCTTTTTTTGAACCTCAGTTAAAAGAGTTACTGATTGAGCAACAAAGCTTGGGTAAACTAAGCTTCACCACTGAGTATAAAGTGGCTATTTCCAACTCTGAAATTGTGATTATTGCCGTAGGAACTCCTTCTGCTCCTGACGGTCAAGCCGATTTAAAGTATGTGGTTGCTTCGGCAGAATCATTAGCACCTTTTCTGAAAGAAAAAGCCATCGTCATCATCAAGTCTACGGTTCCACCCGGCACATTGCCTAAAATAGAAGATGTAATTCGCCGGAAGACACAGGTAAAGTTTTTTACTGCTTCACTGCCTGAATTCTTGAAAGAAGGCAGCGCTGTGCATGACACCCTTAATCCAGATCGAATCGTGATTGGTGCAACCGACCCTTTTGTTTTTGCAACACTGGAAGCTCTGCACGCTCCATTTGAAGCCCATATCGTTAAAGTTCGACCTGAGTCTGCTCAAATGGCCAAGTATGCTGCCAATGCTTACCTAGCTACTAGAATTACCTTTATTAATCAAATTGCTGATTTGTGCGAAAAGAATGGAGCTGACATTCAGGATGTGATCGAGGCCATTGGCTATGACAAAAGAATTGGCAAACATTATTGGTATCCTGGATTTGGCTATGGTGGCTCCTGTTTTCCCAAAGATGTCAAAGAGCTAGCTGCCTACTCACGTGCCATAAATGAAGAGCATAATCTCTTGAATAAAATTAATGAACTGAATGAGCAACGAGTAGCTAAACTGCTGGATTCATACAAAGATAGAATTGGTGGTTGGCAAGGCAAAAAAGTGGCTGTTCTCGGCCTGTCTTTCAAACCAAATACTGATGACATGCGTGAGGCCCCCAGCACTAGAGTTATTCCTTATTTGCTAGAACACGGAGCTATGGTTACTGGATATGACCCAAAAACCGTTGAGGTTGCGCCCCACTTCATTCCCGCCAATGAGCACTTGAGTTTCACCGAAGATCTCAATGCTGCAGTCGAAGGTACAGACGTGATTTTCAGCTTAATTGAGTGGCCAGAAATTACCACCTACGACTTTAGCTCGGCTAGAAATAAGGATAAAACACAGTGGTTTATTGATGCCCGCAATCAATTCTCGCCTGCCAGAGTCAGTGAGTGGGGTTTTGAGTACATTGGAATAGGAAGATAGAAATTGCGAATATGGCAAACCAGACTAAAATTTTAATTACTGGTGGAACGGGCTTTGCTGGCTCTCACTTGATAGCGGCGCTAAAAAAGAAGGAGTATCAAAATATTCATGTGACTCACTTTGCCTCAACCCAGAACGCGGAGCTAGGCAAAGAAGTCGTAGTCCATCAGCTTAACTTGACAGACAAATCGAGTGTGGCTGCTTTAATCAAAGAAGTTCAGCCGGAGCAGATATATCACCTGGCTTCGTTCGCAGCTGTAGGAAAAAGTTTCCAACAGGCTTCGATGATCCTCGAAAATAACATTACTTTGCAGTTGAATGTCCTTGAAGCCATGCGCGAGCACGCTCCTAAAGCTCGACTTTTATCAATTGGCAGCGCTGAAGAGTATGGTCTGGTCTCTACGGAGATCGCAAAAGCTCACCGTAAAATTAATGAAGAAACAGCCTTAAATCCAGTCAATCCATATGCTGTTTCCAAAGTTGCTCAGGATTTGCTGGCAAACGCCTATTTTTTGTCATTTCAACTAGATATTGTCAGAGTCAGACCCTTCAATCACATTGGCGAAAATCAATCGCCTGATTTTGTCATCCCAGCTTTTGCTAGCCAGATTGTAAAGATTGAAAAAGACCCAGAAAGCAAGCTGAAAGTTGGCAATTTGGAGAGCATTCGTGACTTTACTGATGTCAAAGATATGGTTCAGGCCTATATTGTTTTGATGGAGAAAGGCAGAGCTGGAACTGTGTACAATATTGGTAGTGGAAGGGGGGTAAGAATTAAAGAAGTGCTCGAGACACTGCTTCAATTGGCCAATCAACCCATTCAAGTGGAAGAAGATCCCTCTAGACTACGCCCTTCAGATGTACCCTACTTTGTAGCTGACATCACCAAGATTCGGGAGCTTGGCTGGGAGCCCAAGATTGAGTTATCACATACTTTAGAACGAGTACTAAATGAATGGAGATCCAAAGCATGAAAAAAGCGTTTATAACTGGGATAACCGGCCAAGATGGTTCGTACCTAGCTGAATCACTCTTAGAAAAGGGCTATCAAGTGTATGGCTTAAATCGCCGGACAAGCACCCAAAATTTTGAACGGATTCAATCAATTATTCACAACCCAAACCTGCAGTTGGTTTCTGGTGACTTACTCGATCAGCATTCCCTGACTGTCGCCTTGAAGGATATTCAACCTGATGAAGTGTACAACTTGGCTGCTCAGTCATTTGTTAAAACGAGTTGGGACCAACCAGTTCTGACTGGTGAGTTCACTGCTCTGGGGGTGACGCGAATGCTTGAAGCCGTGCGTTTTGCTTGCCCACAAGCTCGTTTCTACCAAGCTAGTTCTTCCGAGATGTTTGGTAAAGTTCAGGAGGTACCTCAAACCGAAGACACGCCTTTCTACCCTCGCTCGCCTTACGGCGTTGCGAAGGCATACGGACACTGGATTACAGTCAACTACCGCGAATCTTTTGATCTCTTTGCGTGCTCGGGCCTACTCTTTAATCATGAGTCTCCTCGCCGTGGCTTAGAGTTCGTAACTCGCAAAATTGCCAATGCCGTAGCTCGAGTGAAGTTAGGAAAACAACAGCATGTAGAACTGGGCAATATGGAAGCCAAGCGTGACTGGGGCTATGCCAAAGACTATGTTGAAGCCATGTGGTTAATGCTTCAACAAGATAAGCCTGAAGACTATGTCATTGCTACCGGAGAAACTCATTCTGTACAAGAATTTTTAGAGCTGTCATGTCAAGTGGCTGGGATTCAAGATTGGCAATCTATTTATAAACATAACCCTAGCTATGACCGACCAGCAGAAGTAGATCTCCTGATCGGAAACCCTTCAAAAGCCAAGCAAAAATTAGGTTGGAAACCCACCATTACCTTCTCACAACTAGTTGAGTTAATGGTTTTAGCTGAGCTTAAAATAGAAAGTGCTGCTCAATGAAGAAGGCCTTTGTCATCATTCCCACCTACAATGAGCGTGAGAACATCGCCAAAGTAATCCCTTTGCTACTAGAAGTGTTTAGTAAAGTAGCTGATTGGGACATGAATATTTTGGTGGTAGATGATAATTCTCCAGATAGAACTTCTGAAGTGGTTCAAGAACTACAAAAAAAATCCAAAAATATCTTCTTACTCTTAAACCCTCACAAGTCGGGTCTGGGCGGAGCCTACTTAAAAGCTATGGCCAAGGCTTTTGATGAACTCAATGCCGACGTGGTTTTTGAGTTTGATGCAGATCTATCTCATGATCCAACCAAAATTCCCAATTTCCTTAAAAAAATTGATCAGGGGTATGACATGGTACTGGGTTCTCGCTATATTTCTGGTGGTGGCATACCAGAAAACTGGGGACTCCATCGAAAGCTTTTAAGCGTCATTGGAAACTTGAGTATTATGTTAGTCCTGACAGACTTCCGAATCAGAGACTGGACCGGTGGCTACCGCGCTATCACCCGCAAAGTCTATGAAGCAGTTCATCCCGAGCTGCACAGTGAGCGATTCACCGGCTACACTTTTCAGATTGGCTTTTTACACAAGGCAGTTAAAAAAGGATTTAGCATTACCGAAGTACCTTTTAAGTTTGTAGATCGAGAGGTGGGTGAATCCAAGCTTGGGATGGAGTATATTAAAAATACGCTGTTATACATTTTTCGCGTTCGCACTAAAGAAATCCTAACTAATCGAATTTTTAAGTTTATCGTGACTGGTAGCGTGGGAGCTCTTGTTCAGCTCTTATCCCTGCAGTTCTGGCGCAAATCATTCCCATATGAAGCTGCGTATTTTATCTCCTTAGAGACTGCTATTCTCTCTAACTTTATCTTAAGTAACTTCTGGACCTTTGCTGACCGGAAGCCCAAACTTAGTCAGTACCCTAGTAAATTCGCCCAGTTTAACTTTGCATCAGCTGGATCGATCGTTGTCCAATTAATTATTGCGACAGCTGGTAAAAATCTGATTGGTTTGCATAGTCTCCTTACTGTACCGTTCATTAACTTAGAGATTGATACTGGTCTGATTTATGCAGTGATTGGGATTCTGGTCGGCATGTCCTGGAACTTCTTCGCCTATAGTCGTTTTATTTGGAAAAAGCCACCAACTAAGGGGTCTTAGTCTAGAGTTAACCTTATATGCTCGGTTTTCCCACTCTTTCTTCCATAAAACAGCGGATCAAAAAAATGAGTGTGATTGAGTGGATTTTAGTGGTGTTGTTGCTCGGGGGAGGCTTTTTACGTTTGTGGAACTTTCGCAATACTTTGGAGTTTCTCGGTGATCAAGGTCGTGACGTAATCGTCGCCAGTCGTATCTTTAGAGACCATGACCTTGTTTTGATTGGACCGGTCACCAGTACAGGAGACATGTATCTGGGTCCCCTGTACTACTACTTCATGGTTCCATTTCTGTTTCTTAGTTTCCCCAATCCCATTGGACCAGCCTACGCAGTTGCAGCCCTTTCTATTCTGACTATCTTCCTGATGTACCAGCTAGGGAAGGAAATCGTCGGCCAAAAAGCGGCCATACTTGGGGCATTCTTTTTTGCGTTTTCGAGTGTCGCGGTCAGGTTTGCCCGCTTTAGTTGGAACCCTAATCCTGCGCCTTTACTCTCAATCATTTTTATCTGGGCATTGTGTAGAGCGCGCCTGAAAAGCCATTGGTACTTTGTACTGGCTGCTGCCTGCATTGCCATCTTAATCCAACTTCACTACGTAGCTTTATTGACCGTGCCAATGGCAGGTCTGGTGTGGCTAGCAGAGGCATTTAAACTGCGTCAGAAAGCAAGTATGGCGAAAAGATTCCTTGCTGCCACTCTAGTCTCACTGCTCCTGTTTGTGGCTTCATTGGCACCTTTAATTGCCTTTGACATTCGACACGATTACTTGAACTTTAACTCTTTAAAGTCCTTTATTGCTGACAGCCAGGACCCGCTGGAAGCCCAATCTATCAGCGAAAAAATTGCTACCACCCTCAAAGAGACACATGGCAGAAGTTTGCACATCTTCTTTGAAGTCTCCATTGGTAAACAAAGAACCCTAAATACTGTACTACTCATCGGTGTCTTAGCAGCTCTAGTCATCATGTTAACTAAAAAGAAGAATGAGTGGAGAGATGGCCTCAGGTTACTTTTTCTTATCTACGTCGTGAGTGTTTTGGGTTTGTCTTTCTATCGCGGTTCTGTCTTTGACCACTATATTTCCTTCTTATTTCCCGCCACTTTCCTCATCTTTGGCAGTGTCCTAACCTGGATTAGTCAACATAAACTTGGAAAGCTGCTTGCAATCATTTTGATTGGAATTTTCCTTGGGTGGAATATTCCGCGCTACCCTTTGCGCACTCTGGGCTGGACAGTAGATGAAATGCAGCAAACCAGCCAGACAGTGCTAGATCGAGTGAAACCAGGAGAAAAATATAACGTAATTTTACTTTCAGAATCAAAGGATATTTACGGTCAGAATTATCAGTACTTTCTACATGCTTCTGACAAACCGCCAGTACGACTTGAACAACTAGGAGAGGCCAGTAAATTATTTATAATTGATGAGCAACGACTGCCGATTGATGTAACCCAAATGCCAATTTATGAAATTGTCGTATTTCCCAATAAGAAGCCGACTGAAGTGTATACTATACAAGACGGTCCCCGTATTACAGTTCTGAAGAAAGAAGATGACTAATTCTTTTGTATGGCTAACTATCGCCTTCACCTCTCAATTGTAATTCCTTCTTATAATGAAGCCAAAAATATTCATCGAGGAGTTCTTACATCTCTGGCGGAACATTTGTCAAAACTAGAAGGCTCATGGGAAGTTATTTTTAGTGACGATGGCTCAAACGATGAAACAGTTCCCTTAATTCGCGAGTTTATTCAAAAGTATTCCAAGCAATTTCCTGACCAGCTTTCCATCTTAGAGAACATTCACGCTGGCAAGGGACCAACCGTCCAAGCTGGAATGTTAAAGGCTCAAGGAAAGTATCGTCTTTTTACCGACTTTGACCAATCTACACCCCTAAATGAAGTCAAGAAGTTACTCAAGCATGCTCAGGAAAATTACCCAGTAGTGATTGGTTCTCGAGAGATTGAAGGCGCCCATCGAGACCGCGAACCCCTACATCGTCACTTAATGGGACGGGGCTTCAACTTGCTCGTCCAGATATTAGCCATACCCGGCATCTATGACACCCAGTGTGGCTTTAAACTTTTCAGCGCAGAAGCTACTGAGCAACTTTTTAGTAAGTTGTATGTGTACGGCAAACGATCTGCTCGTCAAGATGCTTTCACTGGTGCTTTTGACGTCGAGGCCCTTTACCTAGCAAAAAAATATGGCTTCAAAATTAAAGAAGTCCCTATTCAGTGGGAGCACAATGAAACCGATCGAGTTAGTCCTGTGAGAGACTCAGTCAGGATGCTCCGAGATATCTTCAGAATCAGGATTGCAGATCTAAATGGAAAGTATACATAAAGATGCGCAGCTCTGCCTTTCTACTTGCCTGTAGTTTTTACTTTATACTCCTTACTTTTTACGCCGTTGCTTCTTTTGCGCTAACCGATCCAAATTTGGTGCTGACGAGCTGGCCACCCTTCTGGAACTTCCAACAGTGGATGTGGCAAACTTTCTTTCTCAATCGCCAACTTTTAACTAGCACCTTTGGCGCTTTATTCATCGGCATGTTTGCTTCCTACTTATGCGTTGTACGAGCAGTTCAGCAACAAAGTCCCAAGCAAATTTTCTTGATCAGCTTGGTATTCGCTTTTCCATTACTCCTTTCCTATAACGCTTTATCGCACGACGTTTTCAATTATATTTTTAATGCCAAGATGGCTGTAATCTATCACGCCAACCCACATCAGCACGTCGCCCTTGATTTTGCTCAAGATACCTGGACACGTTTCATGCATAACACACACACCCCCGCACCGTATGGGTATGGCTGGACTCTATTTTCGCTCATACCATTTCTGCTAGGAGTGGGTAAATTTACTTTCACTTGGCTTCTTTTCCGACTTACTAGCGTACTTAGCTTAGCTGTGCTTTTCTTCTCGCTCCAGCAATTTCTAAAGCAGGACACAAAGTCAGGAAAAAAATTTGCACTTCTTTTTTTTAATCCTTTGCTTTTAATCGAGGTCGTTAGCAACTCCCACAATGACCTCTGGATGATCGCGCCAGCTATCCTCGGGTTTAGTCTCGTTTTGAGATTAAAAAACAAACTATTTAATACACTTTTCGACCAGATCCTTATTTCCGCCGGACTGCTTCTCTTTTCTATCTCAGTCAAGTTAGCCACAGTGACTTTACTCCCATTTTGGGCTATCCTTGTCGCAGTTCGGGCGGTTCCTATGAACAACTGGGTTGGGCGCCCTCAGGACTTCTTAAAAAGGAACCTTCCACTGCTCTGTTCGCTCTGTCTATTCTTACTGCTCTTAACCCCTAGATCTCAACAATTCCATCCTTGGTACTTGGTTTGGATTTTGGCTTGGCTACCCCTGATTAAACAAAGATTTTGGACGTATGGGGTAGTGATTTTATCCGCCAGCTCTTTACTTCGTTATTTACCCTGGATCTGGGCAGGAGGCTTTTCCCCTCTGATTATTCAGCAACAAAAAATGATCACTTGGATCCCACTACTGGTCTTTTCCGTAAGCTGGCTAACTCTGAGATTCATCAAACCCCGGCTTCAGCTATAATCAAATAGTGAAAACTCGTTACCTCTACCTCGGAATCATTTTAACTTACCTGCTTTCTCACTTATGGAATCTGAGTGTATTTCCAGTTTTTTCTGATGAAGCTATCTATATTCGCTGGTCGCAATTGATACTAGACGACTGGAAACAGTACTTATTTTTTGCCATGAATGACGGCAAAACACCATTATTTATTTGGCTACTTACTCCCTTACAGTTGTTTTTTAGCAATCAATTGGTAGCCGGCAGAATTTTGTCTGTAGCAGTTGGGCTTGCTCAAGTTCTCGTCATGGGCCAGCTAGTGAAGCAACTTGGTGGGCGACGGCAGACTCAATTTCTGGCCATGCTCTTTTCTACTCTGCTACCATTTTGGTTTTTTTCTCACCGCGTTGCTTTGATGGACGGTTTATTGACTCTCTTTCTTTCCTTAGCATTTTGGTCGGGGCTGAGGTTGGTTCAAGGGTCACAGAAAAATCTGCGGCACGCTGCCCCACTAATTACCTTGACTGGCATCTTTACTGGCTTAGCAGTTTGGAGCAAGCTCCCAGCCATTTTCTTTGTCGGTGCATTACCACTATTGAGCTCACTGCCTGCCCAGCTAAGTCGGGAGGAAAGGGTCCGTAGATTCTTGTACTTAGGAGTGGCAGCAGGAATCGGTATTTTTATGTTGTTGCTACTGCGAGTTAGTCCCGCTTTTGGTCAACTGTTCAGTCGTAGTCAAGACTTTACCTACTCTCTAAGTGAAATCATGGTTGAAGGTAAATGGACCCAGACCTTGCCCAGCTTCCCTACTTACTTTGCATACTTTGGTCAGTATCTCACCTGGCCGGTAGTAGTCTTAAGTTTGGCTGGACTTTTTATGGATACAACCAGGAGGAAAGTAGCCATATTACTGCTATTTGCTGTAGCCTTCTGTCTGCCCATTACCTTGCTTGGAAAAGTCGTGTACCCTCGCTACTTATTGCCTGGAGCTATTTTCTTTACCTTGGCCAGCGTACTGACACTCCAAGCAATGCACGATCAAATATTTGTCCTAAAAAAAGCAAAGTCTATGCTTTATCAAGTGATGATTGCATTGCTGTTTGCAGCTATTCTGGGAAATATTTTTACTGCTTCTGCCAGCTTTACTGCAGCCTTTACTTTTGCTCCCAATGCAACCCCGTTTGTCTCCGCTGACCGTCAACAGTACTTGGAGGAATGGTCATCAGGACACGGTATTTCCGAAGTAGCAGCAATGATTAAAGAGGCAGCCAAGACAAGAAAAATTGCAGTGGCCACAGAAGGCAGATTCGGCACTTTGCCTGACGGCCTACTGCTTTTCTTTCATCGTACGAATACCGAAAACATTTATATTGAAGGCACTGGTCAGTACCCAGTCAAGACCTTGCCTGAATTCTTTGTCCAACGAGCTAAATTAGCCAACCAATCATGGTTAATAGTCAACTCCCATCGGATGGAGCTTCCCCTAGACGAGTCCAAGTTAATTCGAGAATTTTGCCGACCCAACAACGCGCCCTGTCTTCAGGTCTGGGATGTAACGGATGAGGTGAAAAAGGCCCCTTAGGTAAGCTCATGGAGTGTTAATTCTTTAACGATGTACCCAAATCCCCGAATGGTTTGAATGATTGTGTTGTGGGAACCTAGCAGGATCCTGATCCGTCGCATGTAGACGTCAATCGTGGTAAACGAAGGAGTATCTGCTTCCCCCCAAATATTATCGATGATCATTTCTCGGTTGATGACACAATTTTTATGACGAACTAAAAAAGCTAAAAGCTCAAACTCCCGCTTCCGAAGCTGGACAGTTCTCTGACCTACATGCACTAATCCAGCCCTGGGAAACAAACTCAGCTGGCCAGCTCTTAAAGGACCGCTATCTAGATTCTTGGTTCTAGCTAACAGCTTCTGCACACGCAGTAGTAACTCAACACTAGAGAAGGGCTTCGCCAAGTAATCGTCTGCTCCTTTTTGTAGGCCAAAAATGCGATCAGGGATAGAGCACTTCTCGGAGAGAATCAAAATTGGAGAGGTTGATAGCGAATGGTGTAGATACTCAGCAATTTCTACCCCGTCACCGTCTGGCAATCGGCGATCGAGCATCACCAAGCTGGGACGATGAGTCGCCAAAAAAGTATATCCTTCCTCCAAGTTGGCTGCCGTAAAAACCCTATACTCGGACTTGGGTAATAGCTGCTGAATGGAGTGGGTCAACTGGGTATCATCTTCCACTACCAAAATATTGTGCATACCCTGACTATATCAAAGAAGATTAAATTATTCTTAAATTTTGGGAGAAATTGGCGAGCAGATTTTGAAACTTTGATCCCAGGCTAGGATTCGAACCTAGAAGAACAGGGTCAGAACCTGTTGTGATGCCATTTCACTACCTGGGAGCTCAGCACTTAACCGAGGAATTATAACAAAACTCCTCCATTCCTACAGCTAGGGCTTCATTTAATAATCTTTTAATATTGCTGTCATTGTTTTGTCATCTATTTTAAATAGAATTTGTCTATTATTACTCTACGAATAAAAGAACTCTTATGAGCAGAGAAAAAAAGAATCCCGTTGTGCAGGGTGACCTAGCAGAAACAGCTCGTACCCAACCACTTCCCTTTATTTTAATGAACGGGGAGTGGCAGGATGGCACTCCTTGGCAGTTTGTGGCCACTCCATCTTCAGAAAACTTTCCCAACCCTAGTCTGTGTACAGCTGCCTTCTGTGTGGTGACTTATCAAGAAAAACTCGTCGTGGTTGAGCACACCAAACGAGGGATCGAGCTCCCCGGCGGGCATGTTGATCCAGATGAAGAAATTCCCCGGACCGTTGAGCGGGAGGTACTAGAAGAATCTGGCGCCAGAGTCCTCCAGCCCACCTTTTTTGGCTACAAGAAAGTCTCACCAGCGAATCCAATTCCTCATCGAGATGATCAAAGCAAATTTTATCCTTTTCCTCATTCCTTTGTTCCCTACTACTTCTGCGAAGCTGCAGAGATGCTCAATGTGCCGTTGGCAGCGGACGTGAAGGCTGTCCACTTAGTTACCCTCCAGGAAGCTCGCCAGCTCTTCACGCCAGGACAGAATCATCACGTAATCATTCAACACTTACTCCAACAAGGAGTCATCAGACTGCAATGATGAAGCCAACTCCACCAATCACCCGACCTATTTCTATTGGCTTGATTGGCTATGGAAAGCAAGGTAGTCAGCACTTTGAGAGCCTACTTCCACTGATCAAACAGCATCGAATCCAGATCTGCGGTATTTGTGACCTACTCCAGCCTGGAACATTTCAAAATATCCCCTTTTTTCAGGATTACCGTGATCTGTTGGCAGAGCAAAAACCAGATGCGGTCATTATCACCACTCCTAACTACTTACACCAAGAGATCGGCATGGCAGCGCTCAGCGCAGGTTGTGACATCATTAAGGAAAAGCCATTGGCAACTTCGTATGCCGAGGGCAAAGAGCTGATTCAACGAGCAGAAACGCTGGACCGATTGGTCATTACTGCCCAGCAGCGTTTCTACTCTCCATTTTTTCAAAAGGTAAAGCAGCTCATTCCTGAGCTGGGAGAAATCTTGGACTTCTCTTATCACTTCACCGTCAATGATGAAACCAATAGCTGGTACTGGGAACTGGCAAAAGCCGGCGGAGGTAGCTGGTTAAATATGGGCTGGCACGGCATTACGATTTTGCAGTGGCTGCTTGGTCCAGTCACCGATGTCCAACTGACCTGGAACACAGGCGGCAAACGCAACTGGGTGTATGACACTGACCACAGCTCATTCGCCCGCCTTACTATTAACCAGAACACTACCGGTCATGTGTTCTTCAGCTGTATCTACCCAAAAGAAGAGTCGCTCAAGATTGTTGGCAATAATGGCACAATTCTCCTGACGCGGGAAAAGTTGAAGTTTATTACTTCTACCAAGGTTCGCGTTTACCGCTCCTTTCAACCCACTACCACTGCCTATGTCCGCCAGTATCAGCGCATCTTTCAACAGTTGGGGACGCGAGAGCACCGCATGCAGGCAGATCTTCAAACGTTGGCCGTTATCTCACAGGGAATCGAGTCCCTCAATAAAGGAGGCTTCCATGCCAAAAAAAACTGAAGCGATCTTGGCCATTAATGGTGGTATCCCCGCCGTTACACTTACCCCACCCCATCATATCTGGCCACCTGCTCCGACCGAAGATGAAAGACGGGATTTAATGCAGCAACGAGAGCTTGATATCGGCATTAAAGGCCGCGTCGGACCTATCCGAGTTTTTGAGGAACTGTTTAAAGACTTTCTGGAACACCAGGTTCAGTATGCGATTACCTTCAACTCCGGCACCTCAGCGCTCCTGGCAGCGTACTTTGCACTAGGTATTGAAGAAGGTGATGAAGTGATTGCCCCAGCAATTACCTACCATGCGGCTGTTAGTTGCCTATATTTTTTACGCGCCAATCCTGTCCTCGTAGATGTAGAACTAGATACCTGGACGATTGATCCGGCCAAGATTGAAGCCGCAATTTCTCCGCGGACCAAAGCAATTATTGTCGTTCATCAATGGGGGCATCCCGCTGACATGGATCGCATCCTTGCAATCGCCAAGAAGCATCGCCTCAAAGTCATTGAGGATTGTTCTCATGCTCACGGCAGTCGGTACAAGGGGAGACTAGTGGGCACATTCGGTGAGGTGGCAGTCTTCTCACTCCAAACCAATAAGCTGATCTTCGCTGGAGAAGGGGGGATTTTAGTCACGAATAGCATGGAGGTGCACGATCGGGCGACCTTGCTCGGACATTATCGAGATCGTTCTAAAAATGAAGTTATCTCTAAGTTCTATCAGCAATTTTGGGTGACGGGCTATGGTCTAAAACTTCGCATGTCTCCCTACAATGCCATTACCGCCATCCATTCTTTAGCGGCTGCTCATACGCGAATTGCCATGCGCAAAGCTTGTTTGGAGTACTTTTCTGAGAAACTACGAGTCTTTCCAGAACTAACTATTCTGCAACCGAGAACTGAAGTGGAACTAGGTGCCTGGTATGGCTTCAAGCCTCGGTATGATTCCAGCAAGTTTCATAGTATTTCTCGTCAAAAATATATTGATGCGTTAGTTGCAGAAGGGGTAGATGTGAGTGAGCCAGGTTCGCCAGCCTTTTCGAGCTTGCCTCTTTTTACTCTCAAAGATGACCAGATGTTTCGCAATCGTGATACTAAAAAAGTCTATCAGCCTGGTGACTTTCCTCAGGCAGAAAGATTAGCTCGTGAAAGCCTTTCCCTCCCGACATTCTCACGTTGGCCAGATGACAAAAAAGCTATGAATCAGTATGTCGCTGCGTTTCAAAAGTTACATGATAACTGGCAGGAATTAGCATGACCAAGATCTTATTCACTGGTACTACTAGCTCGGGAAAAACCACCCTCCTGCGTCACTTTAAAGCAAACTCGAGAGTTGGCGTCACCGTTATTGATGAAGTAGCCCGACCAATTCTGGAAAATCATCCTGAGCTCCTCAAAAGCCCCCAACTACAAAGCATTATTTTTGCCGAACAAACCAGGCTAGAAAAAGAGGCGGCGGCGGCGGGAGCAGGGGTCATTCTCTGCGACCGAGGCAGCGTAGACGTTCTGGCACATGCAAAACTTTTTGGTCAGGAACTTCTCCCAGAGTGGCGCACCTGGAGCCAGCAGGAATATGACCAAATTTACTTGCTTGACCAGAAGGACATTCGGTTCCAGCGAACACCCCTTCAGCAACACCTGGAAGAACAGGACTGGGGAAAGTTCCGGATGGACTTAGAAGCGCAACTCCACCTTACCTTAGCTGAGTGCGGTTTGGCCTACACTATTCTCTCTGGGAGCGTAGAGCATCGAATTGCTCAGGTTGAAGAGAAAATCTGGCAAAGCTTGTGGGAAGCAGAAAGACGGCATCAGAAAGAGTAAGATGCCCATTTTTAATCAAAGCATTTTCTTTTGGTGCTGCAAGCCACTAGGTGCTCTTTGTCTGGAATTCCTTCTCCAGACACTTGAAAAACAGTACTCAATCACCAAGCTTCTTGGTGTCTGTACTGCTACAACTGATTCCTCTCATCAGCAGATTAGTGAGATCGCCCAAAAGTATAACGTTCCTGTTTTTACGGAAGACCAGCCGATCGATCTACATGCTGATCTAGGTCTAGTGATAGGCTTTCCACAGCGCATCCCACTCAGTACCATCCAACGTTTTTCGCATGGAGTAATCAACCTGCACTTTGCCCCCCTGCCCGAATATCGGGGCTCGGGTACTCTCACTCATGCCATCATTAACCAAGCAGAGACGTATGGCCTGACCTTCCACTATATTGACGAGAAACTAGATACTGGACCAATCATTGCTACGCGACTGATTCCACTTTCTCCCACCAAAATAGCCTCACAGGTAATCGAAGAGCTGGAGGAACTTGGCTTTAGTTTTTTCCAGGAGTATCTAGAGCGCTTTATCACTACTAAACTGCCGACTACCCCACAAGCAGAGTTGATCAGGCACTTTCAGATCATTCCGAAGTTCTGCACGCGGAAATCCATTGAAGAATTATATGAGCTCTCTCCAGCTTGGTCACTCGAAAAAATCCACCGCTATGTACGAGCGCTGAGTCTGGGAAAAAATCGCCAACCATACTTCAAGTTTGGAGAACAGAAAATCTTTTTGAGCCTTAGGCAAACGTAAACATGCCCTTTTCGTAAATCACTCGGCGTGTACCGTTGGTCATGACAGCTGTCACAGTTCGATCAGTTGTGGAGATAATGTCAGTGTGCTCAGGAGAGTCGTTGAAGCCATGAGCTTCCCAGTCTTCCTTACTCAGATCTGCCGGGTTACCGCGATAACAATCCTTGTATGCCATCCCAATTGCTAAGTGAGTATTCCCAAAAGGGCCACCGATATTTTCATCATAGAGCGTCTCTGCCATCACGTGTGTGATCCGAGACATTCGCTTGTCGGTGAGGGAGTATTCACCAATTTTATTGGCGTTCTTACTCTTGAGCATCTGTTGCAGTAATTTGTTGCCGACTCGAGCATGAGCCTGCGTCACTATGCCATCTTTAAATGTCAGCGAAATATCTCGCAGGACATTGCCATAACGGTAAAGTGGTTGATTAAACTTAATCCACCCTTCAGTGCCTCGCCAATCCGGTGACGTAAAAAACTCAAAGCTGGGAATATTGCGACCACCTCCCCCATTCCAGATTCGATTGGCACCGAGCTTGACCCGCAAATCCACGTCTTTCCCTTTTACTTCCAAGTAATCAATCTCCATCTCGTTGAGTTTTGCTTTGATCTGACGTTGGAAGATGAGTAACTCTTGCCACTCAGCCACGGGATTTGCCTTGTCCAGGAAGCAAGCCTTAATGATTTGTTGCCAGTAGTCTTTTAAGGAAAGACCAACTTCTCTGGCTGCTGCCTCTACTCCCCAGAGTCCAATCGTCCAGGTAAACTTTCCTTGAGTTTCTTTCTCAACTAACCACTCGCGATACTTGGTTTTTGAGTCGCGGGACAAAGTGATTTTCTGTGGATCAATATTCTTCAATTCTTGAGGATCCACGTCAGCAATGATCGAGATATGATGATTCAATAAGGCAACTTTGGCTTTGGTGAACTCTGCTGGAAAGAACTCTAGTTGGTCATTTGATGCCAGCTGGAAAAAGTCTTTGCTAAAACCGGTCGGGGTTAAGCGGATAATCGGATGTCCGCCTGCTTCCAGGATGACATTCTGCAACTCCCGCGCTAGGGGTTTGGCCACATCTGGGACTGTACACTCCACGACTTCCCCAGCCTTCATTCCTTTCCCTGAGTTCAGGGCGAACTTAACTAATACTTCCGCATATCGACGTAAAATTTTGGTAGGAGGTAGATAAAAAGAAGTATCTAAAGTTTTCATTTCTTTTCCTGTAGATAAATAAATAGCTTGGCCATTGCCATAGCTCGGTGACTAATTAGCCCTTTGACCTGATCTCCAAGCTGGCCAAATGAGTCCTGATAGCCGGTCGGCACAAAAATGGGATCATAGCCAAAACCGGCTTCACCTTCAGTTGCTAGAGCTATAGTACCGGTCACTTCACCTTCAAAAAACTGACATCTATCAATCTGGGGATCATACCATGCGATCACGCTCACAAACTTGGCGCTACGATCTGAGTGAGTTTCCAGCTGGCGCAAAACTTCATTTACCCGATCTTTATCTGAACCTGGAAAAAAGCGCTTTGAGTGCACGCCGGGACGATTATTGAGGGCAGTAACTAACAGTCCGCTATCATCTGCTATGGCCAGCAGACCTGATTGTTGACTAAAGCCACGGGCTTTGAGCTCAGCATTTTCCTCAAAAGTCTGCCCCGTTTCTTCGACGTCAAATTCCTCAGGAACTCCAACCTCTGCCGGAGAAACTACCGTAATGGGCAGAACCTGAAAAGCGGTTCTGATCTCTTGAATTTTTTCGGGATTGCGACTGGCTACCAGCAACTGCATTAATCCGCCTGTTGTCCACCACCACCACCCAACATACCACCAAGTCCACCCGTCATGCTCTGCAACTTCTTGGCTGCCAGCTCTTGGGACTTCTTAATTGCTCTGTTCAGGATGTCGATCACATCTGGACTACTAATGCCTTGGACTGATAATTGTTTGATTTTTTGATCACCCGAGATCACCACTAAAATATCACCTTCTTCGATTCGAATTTCCTCTTCCGAGAGCTCTTGCTGCATCTGCTTGGCTTGTTTGCGAAGTTGGTTTAAGTCACCCAGGGCTTTGAATGGATTTGCCATATATCTCCTTTAATTTTTTGGTCTCTCTTGGAGAGATTCTACTACAAGAAAACTTCTTTAGCGAGCTTAATTAAGTGATCATCCTCATTGACATCTCCAGATATCGTAGAAAGTTTTGCCCCAGCCTCAGATTGCGGAGCCAGGCTAAACTCAAAAAGGACTCTTCCCCCCAGGACTTCGACACAACACTCTTCTAAGATGGTAAGAAATTTTGGTTGGCGGAGCTGATCACGATGAAACTGATAGTAAACTTCAATCTTCGCCTCCCCATTCTGATTGACTGAAGGTTTCGCTGACTGCAAAAATGCTCCAATCGAAGAGTTCCGCTGTCGAACTCGCTGAATGAACTCTTCCCAGCGCAGCAAAAGCACTGCACCGTTCAGCAACTCACCAGTCTCTACCATTCTGCTAGTGGTGACTGGAACAGGATGATGAATTTCATCAGGAATCTGCAGATTTACCGACACGACATTTTGTATGACTACTGTTTCAGTCAAGCTAGAAAATATTTCTGCAGTTGACTCTTTCGATGCACTTTTGCGGGACTCTGGTGGGCTAGCAGGTTTGGCCTTACTAGAAGGAGAAACTGCCGTCACTGAACTCCCACCCTCCCTATCTTTGGCTTTAAAAACCAGCTCCAGTGCTTTCAGTTCTAAAGCCAGAAATGGTAGAGCAACTGCACTCACGAGCAAGCTCATAAACTGGGTCAACAAGAAATGGGAAATTTTTTTACTAAAATGTGGAGTTTCTTGGGTGGTCACCGCCTGAATTAAGTCATCATGCAGCAGCTCGAGCAGCTGTTGGTGAAAGTAGCTTTGGTCACTGCCGGTAATACGCAGCTCTTGAAAAAGTGCTACTACTTGCTGCTCATCCTTCTTCACCACTGCATCCAGTAACTCCCAAATTTTTTGCTCTGGCGCTGAGTGAAGCAGGTTTTGGACCCGGTCCAGCGTAAGCTTGGACTGACCAGCCGCCACTGATTCTAGCAGCTTAACTCCATCTCGGAAGCTGCCATCTGCTACTCGCGAAATTTGCTTGAGCGCCGCTTGGTCGTACTCAATACGTTCTTTCTCTAAAATCTGGCCAAGCGCTTGAGTCAGCTCTACCTCAGTCGCTTTGCTAAACTGCACTGTCATGCAGCGAGACAGAATCGTGGCTGGCACCTTATGCAGTTCCGTAGTGGCCAAAATAAAAACCAAGTGCGCTGGCGGCTCCTCCAAGATCTTGAGTAAGGCATTGAACGCCTCGGTGGTGAGCATGTGCACTTCATCCAAGATAAAGACAGAAACTTTGCCTTCCTGAGGTGGCAAGTACGCTCGTTCCTTGAGTTGCCGAATATCGTCAATCCCTCGATGACTCGCCGCATCCAGCTCAGTGACCACAAATGAGCTGCCTCGATAGATTCGTTGCACGATCTCGCTGGCAGGTACAGGCTCTTGGAGTTGTGGATTAAGTGTTTTTTTAGCTTTGATGGCGGCTGCAGGAGCCTGAAAAAAAAGCGTCTCCACGGCGGCTTCATTGAGCGGCTCGTTGAGGATGGCCGCAACAATTCTGGCAGCTGAGGTCTTGCCAGTACCCTTAGGGCCAGTAAAAAGCAGCGCATGAGGAAACGAACCACTTTCCATTAAAGATTGTAGATTTTGGCGAACAGAGCCGAGATGTAGGCCGGCTACAGTAGTAGGTCGATACTGGCGATACCAGGACATAGGAATAACCACATTGTGGCGAGATGAGGTGTGAGTGTCAACTGGAAACTCCAGCTGAGCTTACTCTTCCTCGTGGTGATACCCCAGCAAATGCATGATCCCGTGCTCCACAAAAAAGCAAATCTGCTCATCGACACGCTTGCCATACCGCCGAGCATGACTCACAGCTTCAGGGAAGCTCACCACAATATCTCCTAGATGCGGTGGCATGCCCTCTGGCAGAGGGAAGTCATTATATTGGTGTCGTTCGTGCTGAGGGAAGGACAGCACATCCGTCGTTCCTTCATGAAGCAGCTTTGACTCATTGAGCGTCTTGATCTTCCGCGCTCCAACAATCGAGATATCAACTTGGGCGTCAAAGACTGTATTTTCCTGCAAAATACTCTCAATCCGCTGCCGAATAAGCTTGCGGTTAACTGGATAGCGTGACTGGACGAAGAGGTTAACGACGATCATAACGAAGGCTAAGTAGGCCAAGTGGAATCGTATCATGTGGGTCATTGATAAACATGACCAGCACATGGCCACGACTGTTGGGGCTCCAAATTTTTGCTGAACGAATCACTTCGGGAGCACCACCAAACTGAGCTCGCATCCAGTCTGCTGGGCCAATATCTCCAACTGCAGACACGACGGCGCACTGCTCAGCCGGGTTAATCACCAACATCTTGCGGAACTTCATCCAGTTTTTTAGAACATCATTCTGTGTTTGCCAGGTTGGCAAAAAGCTTATGGGTACAGAAATATAGTACTTTTCTCGGGCTATGGCAGCAGGAGTCAGCTGTCCCATCTCAGTAAACCAGCCAAAACCGCCGCGACTCTCGCGAATTCCAGCTTCCAGATAAGTAACGTGGTTCATTAACAAATCAGTGGGATGTCTTCGTAAATGAGGTTGGGCAGCCATCATCCCGATCGAGTAGGGTAACCGAACTCCTTCCAGTTCAGCCACTACCTCAAAACCCAGCATGTCTGTCAGCTGCTGCTCTAAGTACAGCTCCTCTTGGCGAGGTAAGTGACCGGCCGGAGTTTGTACAATCCCCACCATTTTTTGCAGCACTGCTTCGTGCTCTTCTTGGGTCAGCGTTTGATACATGCTTTGATCCGCTGCAGCTGCATCGTGTTGCAGCTGTTGGGCAACATAGCTATCTACAGCCAGAACCGAAGCCTGCGGGAAAGGAACAGTAACGGAATTCGCCGGAAAACTCGGATTCCCGGGCTGAATTGTAGGCGTGGGCTGTAAGTACGCGTCCATAATGTAAAAGTAATCCTACAAAGTTTCCTGGCGCTTGAGTAGCTCCAATGCAGTCTGAAGTCGCTTGAGTACTTCTTCACGACCCAGCACAGCAAAAGTATCAAAAAGAGGTGGAGTAGCTTCCTGACCGGTGACGCTGACACGCAGCAACATAAAGTACTGACTCTTTTTATAGTCTTTCTCTGCTTGGAGGGTCCGAAGTTTTTCTTCTAACGCTGATATTTGCCATTCTTTTAAATCTTGCAAAACCATCAGAGTTTCCCCTAACTGTTGCAACACCTCAGCCGCTGAAGACTTGCGTAACAAGACTTGTGGCTCCACGGTAATGGCGCGATAAAAGAAACTAGTCAAGCTCTCAACGTCTTTTAAAGTGACTAAACGCTCTGTCACTAACGGCAAGATACTGTCAATTCGATCGTGTGGAAAGTCAGCGGGTAAGTACGGCTGAATTCTGACTTTCAGTTCCGCAAATGAGAGATTGCGAATATACACACCGTTCATCCAGTCCAATTTTTTCTGATCAAAGACGGGACCAGTTTTTTGAACACGATCCAAAGTCATCACTTTCAGAAACTCAGCAAACGAGAAGATCTCTGACTTTTCTGGATGTGACCAACCTAGCAATGCAATGAAGTTCAGCAGCGCCTCCGGCAAGTACCCCTTCTCCCGGTAGCTTAAAATAGAGACATCATTCTTGCGCTTGGATAACTTACTCTTGTCAGCATTACGAATCAGTGGCAAATGAGCAAAAATCGGCATCTCCCAATTAAAGTACTGGTAAATTAGCAGATGCTTGGGTGTACTGCTAATCCACTCTTCACCTCTGAGTACGTGGGAGATCTCCATTAAGTGGTCATCAACGACCACCGCAAAATGATAGGTGGGAAAGCCATCTGACTTGATCAGGACTTGATCATCGACGCTCTGAAACTCAAAGCTGACCTTCCCGCGAATCGAATCATTCCAGTTAATACTTCCAGTTTCTGGAACTTTAAGTCGTACGACTGAAGGCAACCCAGCCGCTCTTTTCTCTGCTACTTCTGCCACTGAGAGATGGCGACAGGTTTTGTCATAGCGCGGTAACTGGCCAGCTTTTTGTTGGGCATCTCTCATTTGAGTCAGACGCTCGCTACTACAAAAGCAGTAGTAGGCATTGCCAGACTCCAGCAACTGCTCAATATATTTGTGGTAAATATCTAAACGCTCTGATTGTTTATATGGGGCGTATGGACCACCTTTTTTGACACCCTCGTCATACTCAATCCCCAACCACTCGAAGGCTTCATAGATTTTTTCTTCAGCTCCCTCAACAAAGCGACCTCGATCAGTGTCTTCAATTCTAATCACAAATTGACCACCATTCTGACGCGCTAGAGCTAGGTCAAACATCGACATCCAAGCAGTCCCAACGTGAGCAATTCCAGTCGGGCTGGGAGCAATTCGGGTGCGGACCACTTTCTTTTCCATGGACATACAGTTTTTCCTTTTCCGAATTATACCGTACCTCTGGTAAATTACTCTGTAAGAGCCGGTGCTAACTGCACATACCGGGGGTCGATGGCCGGAACAAAACCTAAAAAGTTATTATCACCCTCAAAAACATAGATTGGCTGTAAGTATTCTTGTTCCTCAAAGTCATCGTAGTAGCCTAAGTAGACATCTCGAATGATGATATTCTCATCACTCCCCCGCACTGCAATGAATCCCTCACCACCTTGGAGAAGCTGCCAAGCATTCTGAACCGTGCGCAGCGGGTACGTGTGACGCTGTAAGTAATCTGCTGCTTGGTAATGATACTCAGCGTGGACGATGCTGTCACTGCCACCTAAACTGCTACTGAGCACTGCATGAATAATCCCTTTTCGCCCCTCGGGTGAGTAAAATTGATACTTTCCATCAACTGGCTGTCGCATAATATCAACTTGGGCAAAATCTGCATCTGAGAGTGAAACAGCAGGGATAAACTCATTCCCTAGCGATCTCAGGTACGTCACACTCCCCGAAGACGTCGCAATATCTGAGCTGAGACTCACGCCAGAGTTAATAAAAGATTTTACATTTTCCAGTGCTGAGACCTCATCTGGGAGGTTCTGCCCCCCCAAGAGTTCAGGCTTATTCAAGTAATTGGTGGTGAGAGTAAAGTTATGATCTAAGAGATCCATCTCGAGAGTACTGTCTAAAGGAGCAGATTTATTCCAACGATATGTTCGATCATTCAGAATAGTGGGGGCGAAGACAAAGCCATATCCAGCGGCAATTTCTTTAATACGTTGGTCCGCCAATAGACTGGTGCTGGCGTGCAGCATCAAGAAAACTTTGGCCCGATCTTCAAACTTCGGTAGCTGCCCATTAAACGTTTCCAAGGTGTAGGAGCTGGGTTTATTGGCAGCGTCTTGTTCTGGAAGACGAATCTGCGGCAGTACTCCGAAACCAACGGTTGGAGGGGGAGGGGCTGGCGGGTGGGTCGCGCGCCAATAGTCACTGGCAGCTATTAGGAATGTCCGGCCGACCATTAAGGCAACAATCGCAATTGCACCAAACTTAATAGTTCGACGACCAATATACGCTGCACGAGTAAGGGTAAGACCAGCTTCTGTTGCCATATCTCAAGTGTAGCAAACTTTCGTCCTTTTTACTGGAGTTTTATTGTGATGACTGAGAGGGGAACGAGAGATTCTTCCAGACGTAGTGTTGATCTAGCCAAGTGAGCAACTGCCGAGTGTCGGCGTATCTATCCTTGCTTTCTAACACCACCAAGATCAACTCATGGCCATCTTTCTGATAGGCAGTCACTAAATTTTCGCCTGCTGAAGGGGTCGTGCCAGTTTTCAGCCCGATCACACCTTCCAGCTTGCCCAGTAGTTCATTTCGATTAAGAAGTGGGTGTTGAATCACGCCAGTCTCGTCAGTAATTATGGTGGACTTGGTAGAAACCACCTCAGCCAGGAATGAGTCCTTGAGTAACTCATGTGACAAAATTGCTAAGTCGCGCGCCGAGGCGCGCTGCTCTCCCTGGTCGAGTCCCGAGGGGTTCTGAAAGCGCGTTTGGGAGAGATGAAGTGCTTTGGCTTTTTCATTCATGGCTTGGACAAACCCTTGATACCCCAAGGCGTGGTTGTTGGCTAAGACAAAAGCCGCATCATTCCCCGAGTTAATCAACAAACCCTTGAGTAGGTTTTCTACTATCAAGCGCTCACCCACCTGAAAGCCAACGACTGTCCCAGTAGTAAAGGCTTCTTCAGCAACTGGCAAAACCCGCTCTAGCGGATAAATATCGCGACTCACCAACGCGGTCATGATCTTGGCCGTGGAAGCGGGGTACTTACTTACTTCTGCATTTTTTTGATACAGAATCGAACCCGATGCCCGATCCATGACATAGACTGCCTGCGCCGAGATAGTGCTTATTTGGGCTGCGGCAGAGACATCCCCGGTGAAAAGTGGTACTACAACTTCTGGTACTTTCTGAAGACCACCAAAGGCTGTCATTTCCTCGGATGCCTGCGGAGGAATAACCTGGTCCAAGCTTGTCCGCGGCCAAAAAGCTAACCCAATAGCAACGGAGCTTAGACAAAAGCAAAAAAAAGCCAGATAGTGATCCAGACGCAAGCGGGACATAACAGGTATTGTACGAACAAAACCAGCCAAATTGCTAGACACAGCCAGCGCTGCTTTAGGCAATCTTCAGCCGCAGCTCTTTGAGCTGTTCTGGGCTCACTTCACTTGGTGCATCCATAACCGCGGTTTTGCCAGAGGCGGACATCGGGAAAGCAATCACTTCTCTGAGCGAAGTTTCGTTGGCCAAGATCATAATATGTCGATCCAGTCCCAAAGCGATCCCACCATGAGGAGGAGTCCCTACCTCAAAAGCTTCCAGCATGTGACCGACACTGGCCTCAATCTCCTGATCTGAGTAGCCCATGACTTTGAAAGTGGCCTTGAGTAGCTCGGGACGGTGAGCACGGATACTGCCGCCACCCGCCTCGTAGCCATTGCAGACTAAGTCATACTGAGTGGTGGTGATCTCACCAATCTTCTCACCCTTAAGTAGCCATTCTTCGTGCTCTGGGATGGGTGAACTGAATGGGTTGTGAGTAAAGGTCCAGCCACTCTTGCCATCTTGGACTTCCGCCGCGTCCGCTTTGTCCACCTTCTTGAAGAACGGAAAGTTAATCACCCAAGCAAAAGCGAGCACGCCTTGTTCTTTTTCTTCTGCTGTCCGAAGGTCAAACTTATCCGCCCCAAACTGGGAAATGGCATCTGAGTAAGAGAAGATCGGAAACTCTTCAGCCTTCAGCTTGCCACCTACGGCTTTGACGGCCTGTTTGACCATCGACTCCACAGACTCCATCACGTCTTCGCGATTCACAAAGCTCATTTCCAAATCCAGCTGAGTAAACTCAAAACCTCGGTCTGCGCGCAGATCTTCATCGCGAATACAGCGCGCAAACTGAAAGTACTTTTCCACGCCAGCGGTCATCAATAACTGTTTGTATTGTTGAGGACTCTGAGGCAAAGCAAAAAACTTGCCTGGCTGGAGGCGAGACGGCACGATAAAGTCACGCGCGCCCTCCTTGGTGGACTTGGTCAGCATTGGGGTTTCCACCTCCACGTAGTCCTGGCTGTAGAGCGCATTGCGTAGCTCTTGAAAGTACTTTGAGCGAAGCTTGATGATCTTGTTCATCCGTTCTCGACGCAAATCGAGGTAACGGTAGCGCAAACGAGACTCTTCGTTAATTTCTTTGCCATCTCCCTCAACTTGAATTGGGAGTTCTTTGGCTTTGTTCAACACCGTGTACGACTGGACGTCAACCTCAACTGTGCCAGTTGGAGACGCAGCATTCACCATTCTCTCTGGACGCTGCTTGACCAACGCCACCACCTCGATGACTGACTCGGTCGTCAACTCACCCATTTTCTGGTAGCCCACACACTGGACCACACCCGTCCGATCGCGCAGATCGATAAAAGTGAGTTTGCCGTGATCTCGTTTGGTCTGCACCCAGCCCTGGAGCGTCACTTCTTGGCCCACTTTTTCAAGTACCTCTTGTATCAACGTGCGTTTTTGCATTGCTGCTCCTTATTTCGATTATAGGAGGGCAGCAACAAAAAAAGCCCTCTCAAATAATCAATAGTGATTACTTGAAAAGGCTTTCTCTCGAACGTGTCCGAAAGAAAAGGTGCCAACCTTTTCGATACTTACTTCCGGCGATTACAGTCGCTTGACCGAGCATCACGGCAGGTTGTTAGGCTGTTTTCTTTTTGGCTGACGCATCGAATAGTGTCGAAGCGTAAAACCAAGTAGAGATGCTAAGAAGTATTATAGCACTAGAAATTGTTGGACTGAGCACGGGGAGAACTTGTTAACGTTTCAGATCTTTCAAAAAGTCATCCACAGTCGTAAAAGGCTGACTGAGATTATCTCCGTAAATTTCTGCTTCCACCTGAGTAATTACTTCTTCAAGATGAGAGGTGATTAACTCAAGGTCTGAAGACGTAATTCTTTGTTCAGCTAACTTAAGGTTGGAGTCAATTTTTGGCTTAGTTGATGGGTCCAGATCAGTAGCATATAGGAGGGTTTTGGCAGTTAAAGTTTTCAATTATTAAAGGGCTTAAAAATCAGCAGCCATGTCTTAAAGACAAGTAAACTCAATCATACTTCCTTCTGTCTTATGCGTCACATGTAAGATAAAAGAAAGAAGGAAAATTATCAAGACAACAATAGCGAGTACTAAAGGTTTAGCTTTTTTAAGTTCAGCCAACAAGTCTGTAAAAGCTTTTATTATTTCTTTCGTTTCTACATCCTCTCAATTTAAGCTGAGAAACTTTACATCTTGATGCAGTTAATTACTTTTAATCCCATATTATTAACCATAGCAAGCTAAGTAGTCGTTTGTGTCGGTCCATCAATAAACTGGCCTAAAACAAAAAAGGATACCTCCTGTGATCTACAGGTAAGTGCCCTCGGTTTTCCGTCATGGCTAGATAATCATGTGATGATACATCATTAATAGCACCACGTCAGTACTTCCAATTGAATTCTCGCCTCTCTCTTGCTACAATAAATCCCTAGAGAATAGTGATCATTTTGGCAAAATGGGAGTTCTCCGTAGCTTCAAAGCGGATGCGCCTAGTAGGCACATCAATAAGGGTGGAACCGCGATCTCCCAGGCAATGCCTCAGACCGTCCCTTAAAAGTAGTAGTACTTTTAGGGGATTTTTTATACCCCAGAAAGGTCGATATGTCAGACCGACAGACCGAGGAAACCCCTCGCCGACCCAGCCTAGATGACGTAGCTTCCTTGAGTAAAAGACGTGGTTTTGTCTACCCCACTTCTGAGATTTATGGTGGATTAGCCAATTCGTATGACTACGGTCCACTTGGAGCCGAGCTCCTCCGCAACATCCGAAATCTCTGGTGGCAATTCTTTATTCATCGACGCCGAGACATGGTAGGACTGGACTCCCAGATTTTACTCCACCCCCAAACCTGGGTGGCTTCTGGACACGTCGGTTCTTTTTCCGACCCGCTCGTCGAGGACAGTGTCACTTCCAAGCGATACCGTGCTGATCATATTATCGAGGCATGGCTGGAGCTGCATCCAGAACTTTCTGAGATCTCTGCGGAGAACATGAAGATCGACGAGATGGCCAGGTTCATGAAAGAGCACAAGATTCTCAGTCCAGATAAAAATCCTCTGACTGAGCCTCGCCAATTCAACTTACTGTTCGAAACTGCGATTGGAGCAGTCGCCGGAGAAAAATCGAAGATCTACCTACGCGGAGAAACTGCGCAAGGTATCTTCACTGACTTCAAGCAAGTTCTTGATTCTACTCGAGTGCAACTTCCTTTTGGTATTGGAAATATTGGGAAAAGCTTCCGTAATGAGATCACCACCGGGCAGTTTGTCTTCCGCACCGTGGAGTTTGAACAAGCCGAGATCGAGTACTTCTTTGACCCGAGTAAAACCGAGTGGGAACCACTCTTTAACAGCTGGAAAGACCAGATGTGGGAGTTTGTGACCAAAGTGCTGGGCATCTCTGAAGAAAACCTTCGCTGGCGCCAACACTCCGACAAAGAACGCAGTCACTACAGCAAAGACACCTATGACCTGGATTACCAGTTTTCGTTCGGCTGGAAGGAACTCTGGGGCATCGCCTACCGGGCTGACTACGACTTACAGCAGCACATCCAGCACTCTGGCCAATCCCTCGACTACACCGACCCGATGACCGGCGAAAAAGTCGTTCCACACGTGATCGAGCCAGCTGTGGGTATCAACCGACTCTTCTTGATGATTCTGACCGACGCCTACTACCGAGATGAGGTGAAGAACCGGACCGTCCTCAAGCTCTCTCCTGCGCTCGCCCCCTACAAAGTGGCAGTTTTCCCACTGGTGAAGAATAAGCCAGAACTCACCGCCAAAGCCGAGGAAGTCTTTGCACTGTGCGCCAACCAAGTCCGAACCGCCTGGGACGAGCGAGGCAATATCGGGAAGCGCTACCTGAGCCAAGACGAGGTGGGTACACCTGCCTGCATTACCGTGGATTATCAAACCCTGGAAGATCAAACCGTCACCTGGCGAGATCGAGACACTACAGAGCAAGTTCGAGTAAACATCAACGAGTTGAGTGAAAAATTACGCAGTTTGGGTTAAGAGGCTGAGGTATACCGAGCTTGGGCGAGATCCCAACGTGCTATTTTCAAGACCACCTTCTCACCTTTGAACGAGACACCTTCAGAGAGCAGCCAGTTTTTCTGCGCGTCTGGACCACCAAAAGCGTAGTTGCCACTCAGGGAACCATCCGCAAATACCACTCGATGGCAAGGAGCATTTTCCATGCTGGGATTTTGGTGCAGAATCCAGCCTACCTGACGGGGAGTTTTCAAACCTAAATGCGAGGCAATATCGCCATACGTCGAGACACTGCCAACTGGAATCTGGGACACTAACTGGTATACCTGCTGAGAAACGGCTGATGACATGTGATGAGCTATTTGAGTGAGTTTAACAAAATAGACCCTAAAATGCCAGGATTATTTTGTCATAAACTCCAGTTGACCATGCGTATCTTCTATGTATATAATACAGGCCTGATGTTAAATCATTGTTTCTCGTTAATCTCATTATTACTTCCCTTCTTGTCGAAGGCGGGGTTTTGATGGCGTAGCAATATTTACTTAGTTACACAAATTCAAAACCCCTCCTCACAGAGGGGTTTTTTGTTTACTTATGTTATGAATGATCCTGAAAAAAGAAAGAGAACTGTTCTACCACCAGTTATAATAGCTCAGATGGATAATGACCATATCACAGCTATTGATCAGATTTTAGGAACATCTCAGGTGCTGAGCACCTCATCTGTTACTACTTATCATGAGGCTATCAAACTTCGTAACAGATTGCGAATTGATACGGCAGCAAAGATCCTTCTTGATAATATGGCCTCAACTCCAGAGGTGTCTGTCATAGTTGCTGGTTCAGATGGAAAATTAGAAAAAGGGCCTTTCTTAGATAGAGATTACTCACCTCTTGAGTTAATAATTATTTGCTGTGAAGCACAATTAGGCACTCATCTAAGAGATCAGTTATTGCTTCTAGCAGATCAAGGGATCTTACCAGCTACTGACAATAGAATTGAAGTAAAGGTGCTCGCAGGTTCAGAAAAGATCTCTGGATATGAAGGGAACACCCACCGTGCTTGGCCTGACAGACTCATCAATGTACGAAAAGTTTTTGGTAGAAATGAAGTTTATGATCAAGCAATTAGCCAGGTACAAAGTGAGTGGAAAGAGGAAGGTGATGTACGCAAATCAGTTCGCAACTATTTAAGTCAGTTTATGAAAACCTGTGAGACTGGAGGAAGTCGAGGACGAAAACACTTTGACACCACTACAGGCGAAATTTTCTTTGATCCCCAGAGCTATGTCTTAGGGCTAAAGTACGGGCCAATTAGAGCCTTACAAGTTTTCTCGACTATGCATGAATTAAATAAAGGGATCCAAGGAAAAATAGAAAGTAATACTAGTGACAAGATAGCTATCCTTTTTCCTTGTAACTCTGAAGTAATTGAATCCTACCAAATGGCTTTAAGAATATATCACTGGCAGCAGTACCGAGCCAAATTAGGTGAAAATGCGGAGATAAAGCTACAGCCTTATGAATTAAGAAAAATAGTTGACCCTATTTACAACTTCATTTCAAAGCATCACTCCCCACCACATCCTTGATCACCACTTGGAGCGTCTTCCGACCTTTCCATTCATTGACGCTGATTTTCCCGGCAAGGTCACAAATCATGCCGGGTTGCAGGTCAGCAGCCAGCGCCGCCATTCCCCACCCAACACAGTCCAAAGTTTCAGACCACAGCTCCAAGAATGGGTTATTTGAATCTGGCTCTACAGGTAGCGCAACCCCAAGCTTGAGATGTTTATCACCATTACCCATTGTCTTCACGCCAATGATCTTGACTCCTTTAATTCCCAGGACTGGCTCAGGATTTTGCTGGCCAAACGGGGCAAATGACTTCAGCTGAGTGACTAAATCTAGTGACAATAGATCGGGAGACACAATACACTCTACTTCCAATCCCGGTGCCAAAGCCTCACTAGTAATTTGAGCTTTTGCAAATTCACATAACTTCTCTCTGACCTCTTCAAACTTTTCTGGGAGGAGCGTGAACCCCGCTGCCATCGGGTGACCACCTGCTTCCAGCAGGTCGGCTTTGACGAGGCGAATCAACTCAATAATATTCACTCCGCGGATGGAGCGAGCGGAAGCCTTGGCGACTTTCTCACCAATTGCGATTACGATTGCCGGCTTCGAGTACTCCTCAGTCAGTCGGCCAGCAATCAAACCAATTACTCCTTCATGATACTGTTCTGAGGCAATGATAATGATGTGTTGATCCTCCCAAAGATGCGCTTTAGTGCGTGCGTCATCGAGCATTTCGGTGGTTAACTCCTGGCGAGAAGTGTTGGTGTCGATTAATTCCTTGACCAGTTGGTCAGCGCGTTCCATATTCTTAGTACAGATCAAGCGCAACGCATCCAGTCCATGCTTAAGCCTGCCCATAGCATTAATTCGGGGTGCAATCACGTAGTTGACACTCTGCACGTCTAATTTTCGCGGATCTATTGCTGCTTTCGCAATTAGCAGTTGAAGTCCTACTCTGCTAGATTTGGCAATTGCCGGTATGCCAAAACGAACAAATGACCTATTTACTCCCAAGAGCGGCATTTGATCGGCAATCGTAGCAATTGCCGTCAGATCCAATGAGCGAGCAGCTGCTTTCGGGCTGAGTTGCCGGGCTAAGAACCAAGCCACGGTGGAACCACAGAGCTGAGTGGTATGAATGCAGGCAGTTGCTGGTGGATAAACGGCTTGCTGATCTGCGCCAACTTCTGGCTGGTGGTGATCCGTCAAAATCGCGTCAATCCCCTCGGCTTTCAAACGCTCAAAAGCTGCATGAGCCACAATTCCGTTATCAACTGTGATCAACAGATCGGGTTTTTTCTCAGCTAAAACTGCATCTATCGATCGATCCGACAACCCATAGCCATGCTTTTCTCGGTGCGGAATAAACGGCCGAGCCACTATTCCAAACTCCCGTAAGCCTTCCCACAGTATGGCAGTGGCGCAGATGCCATCAGCATCGTAGTCACCAAAAATCAAGACATCCTCACCCCGTTCCTTGGCCAAAGTAATCCGGGCAACGGCTTTTTCCATCTCTAATTTTTGGATACCAACATCTTCGAGCGTTAATTTTTCAGGAGCAAGTGGCGTAAAAAAAAGTCGCCTATTCGTAATTTGACGATTGGCCAACAAGATCTCTGACAGCTCTGTAAAGTTGGTTGCAATAGTATTTGTACGGAGTTCCCAGTTCATACGGCATTCTCAAGTCAGGTAAGTTTTGATACACTCTCACATCAGATGACTATTTTACTTCCCCTTGAACCTTTATTTATACTCTACACCTTACGCCAGAGTGGCTACGAAGCCTACGTGGTCGGGGGAGCTGTTCGTGATCTACTGATTCAAGCAAAGGATAACGCTAGTCTGGAAGAAGTACCAGTCACTGATTTTGACTTTACTACCAATGCAACTCCAGAACAAGTCCAAGCTGTCTTCCCTGACAGCTTTTATGAGAATCAGTTTGGGACAGTCAGCGTCACGAAGGAACACTTGTGGGAAATGGCGGGTTTTGATCATGAGGTGCTTAAGAAGATTTCCCCTGAAAAGAGCAAAGACCTGCGCCCCAAACTGATCAACTTACGAGAGGCCACCAAAATCCACGTTTCACTACAAACAGCCTCTAGTGATGAACATGTTGTCCATCACTTTCGGAATTACGAAATCACTACCTATCGGGCTGACGGCAAGTACCAAGACCATCGTCGTCCCGAGGCGGTAACTTGGGGAAGGAGTCTGCAAGATGACCTGAGCCGCCGCGACTTTACGATCAATGCGATGGCGATTGAAGTGAGTAAAAATTTTCTACACCAACTCTTCAGTCCAGATGCCCTAAAAAAACTAACTGTAAACCCACTCCAGCTGATGAGCGTCTCACCAGATAACTATTCGATCATTGATCCTTTTGATGGTCTGGCAGATCTAGCGAATAAAATCATCAAACCGGTGGGCGAGCCAACTCAGCGCTTTCAAGAGGATGCACTCAGAATGCTGCGCGCGATTCGCTTTTCGGTCCAACTCAACATGGAGATGACTGAGGAGACATTCGCCGCAATTTCGGACCTCCGCCAAGATATCCAACACGTCAGCTGGGAGCGAATTCGAGATGAGTTCTTGAAGATGCTGACCAGCAATTATCCAGCTGAATCCGTCGAGCTGCTCGATGCCACCGGACTACTGGAGTTTCTCCTACCAGAACTCCTAGAAGGTAAAGGCGTGGAACAAGGCGGACATCACACGACTGACGTTTGGACACATAGTCTTGATGCAGTGAGCAACTGTCCATCACCAGATCCAGTAGTTCGATTTGCCACACTTTTACACGACGTCGCCAAACCCCGAACTTTTAAGATCCTGAATGGCCAACCCACTTTTTATAACCACGAAATCATTGGGGCTCGCGTCGCCAAACAAATTGCTCAGCGATTTCGGCTTTCTCACCATGACATAGATCGGATGTTTATCTTGGTTCGCTATCATATGTTTTATTATCAGCCTGAAAATACTGACGCTTCAATTCGGCGCTTTATGCGTAAGGTAGACCTGGAGAACATTGATGATATTTTAGATTTACGAGAAGCTGATCGCTTAGGGAGTGGGGCGCGGAAAACCAGCTGGCGGTTGGAAGAAATGAAGCAGCGAATGATTGAGCAACTACACCAACCTTTTGATGTGACTGACATGGAGATAGACGGTACCCAGTTGATGGAAGAGCTGAAGCTTCCTCCTGGCCGTGTGATTGGCCAACTGCTCCATCATCTTTTTGAACTTGTCATGGAGAATCCGGAATTGAATACGAAGGAACAGCTTTTAGATAAAGCGCAGAAGGCGTTGCCTCAGTTGGAAGAAGGAAACTCTTAGGGAACATAGCATCTGTATCACCGCTTCCGATTGCGCCACCACTGAGCGAGGTCATCCCACACCGTAAGCAGAGGGACGGCGGTAAACGTAGAGGAATAGGTCCCCGTCACCGCTCCAATTAGCAAAGCCAACGCAAACCAGCGAATCGTTTCTCCACCCAACAGAACCAGCGAGAGCAACATAATAATGATGGTCATCGAGTTATTCATGGAACGACCCAACGTTTCTAAGACTGCCGCATTGGCTACTTCCTTGAAAGAAAATCGTGCATTTCGACGTAAGGTCTCACGGATTCTGTCAAACACCACAATCGTGTCGTGAACTGAGAAAGAGAGCGTGGTTAAGAGGGCCGTCACAAATAAGACGTCTACCTCTATATTAAAAAACTTGCCCAATAGACTAAATGCCCCAAGTAAAATAAACGTGTCATGAAACATAGCCAAAATAGCACAGACTCCATACTTAAAGCTACGGAACTGGCGAGCAACATAAAAGGTAATTCCAACTGAGGCCAAGATAATTGCAAACACGGTTTTTTGCAGTAACTCACGACCCAGAGTTGGTCCGACTGTTTCAAAGCGAACTTCATTGAGTGGACCCAGTGTCGTACTGAGTTTATTTTCTAGTTCTAGCTTTTGATCATTGGAAATACTCACTCCTCTGATAATGAACTGCCCTGCCCCAGAATTCTGAACAGAGGAAACTTGATAGATTTCTCCAGCTGCTTCTTGGACCTGCTCTCTAGATGGGGTTTCTGCCTGCTCAGTCCGCAGCTCCAGTAAGGATCCACCGGTGAAATCAATCGCGGGTCGCAGCCCAAATAAGACCAACGATATAATCCCAGGAATCAAAAAGCAGAGTGAAAATAAAAAATAAAAATTTCGAAAGCGCATGAAGTTAAAGGATGTTGACATAGCTATGCTTTGCTTGGTTTTTCGGGTGAAATTTCTTTGAGGAATAAACGCATCAGGGTCCGAGTCACCACCAGGCCGGTAAAGAGACTAATCACGACTCCAATTAAGAGTGTGACGCCAAACCCCTTCACCAAACCACTCCGATTCAAGAAGCTCAGATCCAGTGGATTAATTAAGATCAGGGCAGTGAAAATAGTCACTACGTTGGCATCCTTAATACTGTCCCACGCCCGCCCAAAACCCAGCTCCATTGCCTGATTAAATGGTTTTCCTAGCCGCAGCTCTTCCTTTAATCGTTCAAAGATCAAGATATTTGAGTCTACCGCCATACCAATACTCAGGAGTAATCCAGCAATTCCTGGCAAAGTCACAGTAATGCCCAGGAGTTTATAAACGGCAATCGTAAACACTGCATAAACTACAAGCGAAATGCTCGACAGCACCCCTTTCCAGCCATAGTAGAGCATCATAAAAAGAATCACCAAACTCAGTCCAATCACTCCTGCCCGAATACTATCTTGGACGGCTTTTTGACCCAAACTTGCACCAATCGTCCGTTGCTCAATAATCTCAATTGGCACAGGCAAAGCGCCAGCATTGAGCTGAATATTGAGTTGCTTGGCTTGCTCAATCGTGAAGTCGCCCGAGATGATTGCTTGACCAGTCAGGATAGGAGTACTAATCCGAGGTAAGGAAACTGGGAACTCATCTAGAAAAATAGCTAAAATGCGACCGGTATTGGCCTGGGTGACAGCGGCAAATTTCTCAACTCCCTCACTATTAAATTCCAGAGAAACAACTGGCTCACCAGTCTGAGAGTCAAACTGGACGGCAGAGCGCTTCAGCTCTTTGCCCGTCAAGCCAGTCCGCTGAAAACTATTAAAGTAGGCAAATGCAGATGCAGTAGCGTCAGCTGAGGGTGTGGCATTTTCCAAGCGAAAGTCTAACTGGGCTGTTGTACCAATTAACTGCAGTGCCTCATCAGGATTAGTGACACCAGCCAGCTCCACGATAATTCGATACTCATCGCCCACCTGAGATGTCTGCACTACCGGTTCGGAGACGCCGTACAGGTCAACTCGCCGTTGAATCACCTCTTTAGCTGCGTCTAGGGCCGTAGTCCGGTCTTCTACAGGCACGTTCCCCATTTGCGCGCGCAGCACTAGCTGCATGCCGCCCAGAATATCCAAGCCCTGCTTGAGCTCAAAGTCACGTTGAAAAGGTCGACCAAATAAATTCAGATTCAGAACAGGACGCTTGAGCATAAAATCTACCTGTCGACCAGCCAACGCAAACTGAACAGGCAACTCCCGCGGCATCGCAATAATCAGCGAAAGACTAAAAAAGAAAACAATTAAAAAAAACACCCGGAGTGTCTTAAACATAGTACTTTAGACTTTTAGGCTAAACCCACAGGCTTGCGCGCCACTAATTCTTCTTCATTTCCGACAATCATAATTCTGGTTCCGTATAGCACTTCCATCAAAAAAGGATCACGACGTTGCTTGCGAAAGTCAAACTCATCTTCAGCCAAAACTGTATAACTGATTTCGCGGCCAATTCTTTGCTCCTCTTCCTTCATGATCGCTTCAAGCTCAGCTAGGACGACATCTCCCACAATCAGCACATCTACTTCGCTGCCGCGGCTCAAGTCAGTCCGGACAAACTTACCAGAAAACATAATGAACTTGACGTTCCCGAGTTTTTTACGTAACTTGGCTAACTTTAAGCCCAGGCCATTACTTTTAGTGACCATGCGGAGTAACTCTGAGTAAAAGGTGTAATGTTTATTGAGGTAGTAGTAAAGACGATTGCCACGCTCTTCACTTTTTAGCATCCCAGCTTCCAACATCCGGTCAAGCTCTCGCCGTACAGCATTGATTTCTTCTTTAATTTGACGAGTAATCTCTCGAACAAAGAACATCTCATCTGGCTGCCCAAAGAAAAGCTCTATAATCTGAACTCTCACCCTGGAGATCATGAAGTCTTGAAGTTGATCCATATTGTAATTCCCACGACTGACAGACCATTCTACTCGGGGATGAGCAAAGAATCAACGACAATTCAAGCTTAATCGGTTTAATAGGCAACTACAGTTTTTTTAGAGACTACTGAGATCCAGGTTAAACCTCTGACAAACTCCACTGCTTGTCCTTTAGCATTTGTGAAAGTAAGTTGAGCTTCACGGGTTTTTTTGTTCCACTTTGCCTTGATTACTTCACCATTCTGGAAGATTAAGGCATCTCCCGTTCCAGTGGTTTGATACAACATATGCTTGTGGTCGTTAATCGGTCCCTTTTCATCGGTCAATAAGACGACGGCATTCTTAGCCATGATCTGTTGACCGTTATTCAAGTCTAGATGGGCTTCGCCTGCCATCACACGTTTATACGAGTTGCTTGCAGCGTCATACTCCCACTTTACTCCGTACTGGGCAAAGCCGTCCCAAAAATCAAATGATATTTGACTGGTAGTTCCAGATTGTTTGCCATCTTGGAAGCTCCAAGGTATAAAACCTTCTTTCCAATCTTGAGCCGGAACTACTTTCCTACTCACTCTTCGCTCAGGAGTCAAGTTGGTCCACTTTCGTTTGACCCCCACTGCCCACAGCTTCTCAGTCGTCGTGACCATAGTGTGTTCAGTTGCCACGTCTTTGCCTTCGATACGATTGTAGTCACGAACAAAAGTAGGATAACCAATAGAAAATTGATTTAAGTCATTCTGGCCGACCCAACCATAGTCAGATATTTGTCCCAGGGCATCCGAAGGGCCTGCCACATTCGCACCGCCCACGTGTACATAGAGTGGTAAGTTGAAGCCTGAAGCCCAGTCAATAAAGTAGGTCCGCGCTGAACGTACTGGCGCTAAGGTCACCTCTCGGAGTTGCGCATCACAGTAAAACATGGCCATCATTCGGGTCACACCACCCTCAGCCATGGCTTCAAACACCACATCTGCCTGTGAAAAACCAGATTGAGGGCGAGCTTCAGGATGGTTCTCAATCATGACTGCCAATGGTCGGCGTTTTTCCCAGGCTTCCCTCTCAGTTTGAGTGTACAGCTTGCCATTCAAAGGACAGACCTGATCTCTAGAGTCTTTAGGATTCAGAGTTAATAAATTGTTTTCATTTGCTGCTTCGTCTGCTGCAGTGTCAGCATTGGAATCTTTGCCTACCAGCTGCTGTTCAGCACTTTCTCCATGCATCAAAGAGAAACCTGCAAATGAGACTGATGTCGAGACGACGTAAAGAAGAAGTAAAAGAAGTAAGCGTTTCTTTGCCATATATGCTTTCTAACTGTGTAGTTGTATCACGACGGCTGAGCCTCTGCCAGCCGATGCTTTTACGAAACTGTACCCTAGGTAAGATATTGCCACACGCCTATTAGAATACCAAAAATAAAGAGGGTTGTAATAACTGTTCTTAGTAAATCTTTATAGATAAGGCGATGATCATATCGGAAGATGCTTCTAGTTGGAGCAACAGGCAACGAGGTGAGAGTCGTAGGGGATGTAGCTGCTGTTTTTTTCCCTTGAAAGGTATATGAAACACCCACCTGCTGACTAGGCGCTAGACCAGCTCTCTTTTGGGTGGCTTCAATCTTTTGTTGGCGAGTGCGTTTTTGCTTTTGGGTAGACATAGCTGCAGTTATTTAAAAGCTAGCTCAATAACATCTTTTGCTAGCACCATAATCATTAAGCCCAATAGGAAAACAATTCCCCCGTAGTTTAAGTAACCCTCAACTTTATTTATCCGCTTCTTGCCTACTAAAGACTCTAAGAGAATTAAGACCGCTCTGCCTCCATCTAAAGCTGGGATAGGCAAGACATTAAAAATAGCCAAGTTGATGGAAATAATGCCAGCGAAGTTTAGCAGCACCCAAGGTCCTTGAGAAAAAATTCCTGCTTTTCTGCCCTCTACGAAGATCTTGACCGGACTGCCTACCTCTTGGGGGACTTGACCTTTAATGAGTGTCTGACCAATCCCTCCTAAGCTTTCTAGGATAAGTTTACTCAGGAAGAAGGCTTGTTTCAATCCGAACCAAGCCCCTCTGAATGGCATCTCATACCAAGGGAAAAATCTTTGCACAACCACTGGCTCAAAACGGATGCCAATTTCCCCTCTTGGTATGTCCCCTTCAGCTTGCGTAGTTTTAGGACGAACAGTCAGAGGAAATTCTTGTGCCGTTTCTTGACAAGCGTCAGCTACACAAGCTCCGGTGGTAATTACAGTGATTTGCTCTCCTGGGCGACTAGAAATGGCTTCAACTACTTCATCAATTGTCTTCGTGGCAAGTACTTGATCCTTCACCTTGACTGCAATCACGTCAACATTAGCTGGAATCCCAGCAACTGCAGCTGGTAAGCCTTCTGTCACTGCTCCAATTCGTGGATTTGAGGCCAGCTCAGGAATACCAGTAAAAGAAAAAAAGAGCGAAAATGCTAGCACCCCAAAAGCAAAGTTAATCAAAGCGCCGGCTAAGATAATGATCAACCTTGCTCGCTTTGATTTAGAGTAAAAGGGACCTTCTTTTGACTTGGATGCTGATTCATCAAGTTCCTCTTCCTCAGTCGAAGCAGGACCCTCTTCGCCCTCCATCTTCACAAAGCCACCAAAAGGAATCCAGTTCAGTGTAAACAAGGTCTTCCCGCGCGTAAATAACTTGAGCGCCCGAGGTGGGTACCCTACACCAAACTCTTGAACCCGAACTTTAAAAAAGCGAGCAGTTAAGTAATGCCCTAGCTCATGAATCACCACTAAAAACGACAGCACTAGCATAAAAATAATAATTTGAGCAAAAATCATACAGATCCATTCCTGAACAATCACACAGTCATTAAATCCTTTGCTTTATCAGCTGCTAAGCGATCAATTTTATCCATGGATTCTTTGACTTTTTTCTCGAGAGTCTGCAAATCAGCCTCGATCATATCCTCGCTTACCCCGTCACTTTCACGCAAGCCATCGATTTCTTTTTTGATCTCGCCCCGCACGCTTCTCATCATAACTCGTCCTGCCTCAATCTTTTGGTGAAGTAACTTGACCATCTCTTTACGTCGTTCTTCGGTTAAAGGAGGTACGGCAATTCGCAAAATTTGACCTTCCACAACTGCTTGGAGGTTTAAACCAGAAGACGCAATCGCCTTTTCAATGCTGCCCAGGACGGACTTGTCCCAAGGAGCAATAACTATGAGGGTGGGGTCAGGCACCGAAATATTGGCTAGTTCATTCACCTTCATCCGAGTTCCATATGCTTCCACAGACACGATGTCTAGCATTTGAACAGCTGCCCTTCCAGTTCGCAGCAGGGAGATGTCCCCTAAAATGTGATCGATTGTTTTATTTGCCTTTAATGTGAAGCTTGCAAAGTCGTACGCCATACTTTCTCCTTTATCAGATCTTTATTCTACACCATGCTAGAATCCCTTTATGCTGCCACGAACTTTTCTGAGTACCTTTTATCAAATGGTTTCTTATCCCAAGTACTATCGTCAGATCTTGGAGAAGCCATTCTCGTTCAGTATTACATTCCTTCTTACTAGTTATTTCCTGTTTACGATTTTCGCAACAGTACTATTTGTACTCTTTGATTTACCCAGGATAAGATCTATTGTCACTCAAGCTGAGTCAGAACTACAGACTCACTTTCCTACAGACTTGGAAATACATTGGGATGGTCAAAATTTGAGGAGCAATAACCCTCAAACCCTTGCGATTGAGTTCCCTTCACAGCTACCAAAAGATTCTTTCCCCAGCTCTAAGCTTGCTTTATTGAACACCCAAGTAAATGAAACCAAGCAGGTAGCTGACAAAGCAGAAGCCAGCAGTTTATTATTTATTTCTAGTAATACTCTCTATGTCAGTAACTCGAACTCTGGCTGGTCTGAGTTACCACTTGATCAGGTCATACCCAACCAACCATTTACACTGAATCGTCAAACCTTGCCCTCAACTATTGCCTACTGGAAAGAAGTAAGTAATAACCTATTACAAATAGCACCCTTCGCTTATCCTGTGGGTTTTTTTCTCCTCACCGTCCCATTGAGACTGGTTGGACTTTTTGTAGAAGCAATGGTGATCTTTCTGTTACTTAGACTGATAAACAGCCAACTTTCACTAGGAAAAATCTTTCAACTCCTCCTTCATATTGGAGTAATCGCTGAGCTGGTGCAGTTAGTTACTGCTTCACTGACTCAAACCTCACTTCCCATGTACTCACTCACTTTATGGGGGTATTTTTTAGTGATTCTTCCGTCACTCAGGGAGCTAAAAGTACTGAAAAGAAGCCCACAGTAGAACAATGCAGGAAACTGATAAACACATCTGAATTACCTGCATTAGAATGGCGGCATCGTTTGCTTTGAGCCACTTGATCGAACGAAATAGTGGAGCCACGTATTCTGAGTGAGTAGCTTGCTGATTCAACCAATAAATAACTTCAAATCCTGAGCGCACTGCAAAAAAGAGTAGGAAAAATCGAAGGATATTAGGCGGAGGAGAAAAGAAGAAAAAGAGCGAAGCTACTGCCCAAAATGGAGCTAGTACAAGTCCATCCCCCCAAATAAATATTCCTAACGGAAAAAGCTGTGGCGTATCGCTATAAAACTGCCCCTTTTTCGAGCGGGTTCGACTCGTCCAAAAAACCCAGATACAGAACAAGAAAAGAGCAACTGCAAAAAGGTGTGTCGCCATATTTTTTTTACCTGGGAGGCGCATCCAGATAAATAGAGAAACTAACAGGTGGGAAAGGCAAATCTACCTTGACAGGATCAGCGGCTTTTAGGTCAGCTTCAACCTCTGAGAGCCTTCGAGTAAGTTCAGTGCTCTCATTCTCCACAGCCTGCTGAGTAATCGGCTCCACTGAAACAGGAGTGTTTTGCCGTTTAGGAGAAAATACCACAACTGCAACCAGCAGGATCACCACCAAGCCTATTACACCACCACCGACCAGCAGCAGAGGAGAGAACTTTTTTTTCTGGACTGGCTCTACAGGTGCTGTTGACGAAGAGGTGATGAATGGTGGATTCTCAAAAAGTGGTTCTTCAGAACTAAAACGGGTTTGGTTTGTTAACTCTTCTATTGTATCGCGAGAGTCAATGTCAGCTTTGGAGGTACTTGATCTAAACATAGTAAATTACTTTAGAACTTCTTTTAAGTAGACTAGGGTTTGGGATATATTCCCATAAATCTGATTTAGACCGGCTGAGCCCGGATTCTGCCCCCCCCGATATCCTTCACGAATCACCTGCAGCTGTGAGTTAGTTAGTTGGACCAAAGCGTTTATTTCCTCCATTGCTCTTCTTTTTTCACCCAGCTTGAGTGCATTTGGTTCCTGCTCAATTGCTTCCTCTACTTCCTTGTGAATTGTTGCAGTTTTATCGTAAACACTTTGAATATGTCCATATTGAATCAATGCAGCTAAGTTACTGGAAAAGCTTTGAATACTTGAGGCAAAGGTACTAAACTCCAAAGTTACCTCCGACAACTCTCGTCGATCATCAGCAGTTTCTAAAGTACGTTGGTTTTTTTTCAGCGCCTCCAAGTACGCATCTAGCAGCTTGATATAGTTGTCCTTGGTTTGCAGATCAATACCAGGGGTTTTCTGTACGTTTAGCTTGAGAAACAAAAGATGTGTTTCAAGTACTTCGTTCCGAGAAAGTAACACTATCTTGGTTTTTCTGACTGCTTCTTCCAGTGCAGCAAGCGTATTCAGCTGGGCATATTGTTGCTTCGCGAGGTTAAAGTTTCTTTCGTCTTCCCGATACGCGGTGAGCTGAACTCGGTATTTTTCTCGTAGCTGCTGAATCTGGGTATCAGTTTCACTAAGGAGCGGCTTGGGCGAACCAATAGATGGGGTAGCAATCTGAGCAAAAACCACCCACGGAATAGCCAACGTAAGAGCAAACACAGAAAAGAGCACTAGCAATGCAGGCAGTAATCGCATAAAAATAAGTATACCAGCTCTCTCAAGTTGATTGTTTGGCCAACTCTCTTTCCCGAGCAAACAGAATTGCCTCATGCAGAGATTCAAACGTTCCGGTATCCATCCAACGGCCATTCACTTGAGCAACATCAAGTTTTTCCTCTTTAAGATACAGATTATTTAGGTCAGTTATCTCAATTTCACCACGTGGAGAGGGGGCAAGTGAAGCCGCCTTTTGCACAACCGTATTGTCATAAATATAGAGGCCAGTAACGGCGAAGTTAGACTTTGGACTAGTAGGTTTTTCTTCAATGCTGATGGCTTTATTCTGACTGTCAAACTCCACTACACCAAATCGCTCAGGATCTGAGACCTGCTTTGCGAAGACTCGCGCCCCAGACTGAAAAGATGAGATTGCTTCAGTGAAGTTATCTTCAAAAAGATTATCACCCAGAATTAATGTCACATTATCACCACCAATAAAATTCTTACCAATCAGAAATGCTTGCGCCAGCCCCTCAGGTTTATCCTGGATTTCATACGTAAACTTACAACCCAGTTCATTACCACTGCCCATAAGTTTGAGAAAATCGCCAGCATGATCTGGTGCCACAATGACAAGGATATCCTTCACCCCTGCTGTTAACAGCGTCTCTAATGGGTAAAAAATCATCGGTTTGTTATAAATAGGTAGAAGTTGCTTGCTAGTGACCTTCGTCAACGGACGCAATCGTGTCCCTGAACCGCCAGCGAGAATAATTCCTTTCATAACTGCTCCTTATGCTAAAGTTTAGAAACTATAAAGTAATAAAAAAAAGTAAAGTTCCGGCTAAGATTGAGGCTGCGGCATATTCAAAGGCCACCCGCCTCGTCAAAGTATCTGTTTTAATGTGAGTGATTGTACCCCAAAAAAAATAAAAACAGACAACTACTCCAATACTTATTCTTTGAAGAAGTCTGTTCGGCCAGAAACCCATGAAAGCAAAAACAAATACCAATAATGCCCCCGCAAGTACAATGTAGGCCAGCTTATGTTTAAAGAGTTCCATTTTCATATTTATCCGATGATACCTGCTTTAAAGAACAAAAGTAAAAAAGTGACAATACCAAAGAATAAAAGATGGGCAAAGTTCTTTCCTACTAACCTGACTGTGTTTCGATGTGACATGATCACTGTGTCATAAATAAGGGTACCCATCACTAGGAAAATAATAGCTAAGAAAAATGCCTTCATTAGTTGAAGGGGTGAGAATAATGCCGGAGTTTGTAGATTAGAAATGAGGAACGATTCTCCACCTAGAACGTCTGCATTACCGACCAGGTCAGATGGCACTACAGGCTCTAACTGAACAAAATCCAGTGTTTCAGGCTCAGGATTACTTGTAGCTAGTTTTTCAGCAACTACTTTTAGTTCCTGAGGGGGGGCAGCTTTTGTTATCTGTGCTGGAGCTTGCGGAGCAGAACCAAACAGTTGAACCACCAAGGTAGTTTCGGTCCCTAATAAAGTGCCATCTACTACTGCAATGCCGATCTCTTTATACTTGGGACTCACAATATTTGCTTTGTGGGTGGGCGAGTTCATCCAAGCCTGCATCATGTCACCTGAAGTACCAAAGTCTCGAGCTAAGTTCTCACCTGCCACACTATATTTGTATCCCACTTGTTTAAAGAACTTCCAAGGTTGTGTACCATCTGGACTCGTATGTGCCCAGTACTGTTGCTCCAACATATGCTGAGCTTTGGCTATGGCAGCCTCATTAAGCCGAGTATTTATAGTCAAAGTTTGCAGACCCTGCTTTTCTCTCTCTTGGTTCGTTTGGGCAAGCACGTCACCAGCCGTAATCGAAGATGCAAAACCAAGCACATTTCCTGTACGGCCCACAAAGCTGGGCAAATGGACTAACGATAAAGAAAAAACCACAATTAAAATCGAAAAAGCTATATACGCCTCAGGGTGCAAAACCTTCGGACGATGATTATTCGAACGCTGAGGGTGAAAGAGATGGCAGAGAGTAGACAACATCTTCATGAGCAGTAAAAGAACTTCAAGTAATAATTGACCTTAACATTATGCGCAGTCAAAAAAAGGTTTACAAGTGGTTTATATGAAATGATATTGATATATCTGTTAAAATACAGTTCATGAAAAGGATTCAGCCCAAAAAGAAAGTTATTCTGACCAAGAAGGTTAGAAGCATCAAAAAACAATCTTCAAGCCTGAAAGGAAAGCTACAGGGGGTTTTTCAGGCCTGGCGCGCGAGAATCGCTTTAGGTTTCATCTGTATTTGTATCTTGAGTATTAATACACTGACATTTCTAATTCTCTATCAAAAACATCAATCAAGTTCTCTCTCTTTTGAGACCACATATATTCAAGAGGAGTTGAGCGTTGAGAAAACAGTGGTCAGTGAACCAATCCGGATTCAAGTTGAAGCTCAACAAATAGACCTGCCTATTCAAGAAACACAAATTAAAAATGGCATTTGGGAGACTCCAAAAAGAAGCCTGGGACACCTAGGTGTATCCGCCAAACCAGGTGAAAATGGCAATGTCGTTATTTATGGACATAATACAGGTGGACTCTTTGGACGACTACCGCAGGTTAAAGTGAATGACAAGATAGCTTTGGAGAATAAAGACGGTCAAAAATATGTGTACATTGTCACCAAAACAGAGATTGCGAGACCTCACCAAGTTGAAGCAGTCCTTCCAACTGAAAAAGAAGTCTTAACCCTTTATACTTGCACAGGCTTCTTAGATTCTCAACGATTTATCGTTCGCGCTATTCCCAGTAAGGAGATTGAGGCGAGCCTCTAAAAGCAGTATAATACTCAGGTTGATGCCTGAAGTTAGAAGTTTGGCTAATTTAGATCGGCCCCATCGTCCAGAGGCCTAGGACGCCAGGTTCTCATCCTGGTAACTCCGGTTCGAATCCGGATGGGGTCACTATTTCATCATGGTTCAGCGCGACCCGCTCACCTGCTCAAAAAAGCCTGATGTGGCTTGCTAATCTGCGCTCGAATTGTTCGAAATGTCGTTTTAGAGCCTGTAATGCACTGGAAAATAGTACGTATGGGACTGAACGGTTCCAGACCAGTATGGCCTCCGGCATAATCAACAAAGTAGTTATAATGAAGTGTGATCAAAATAGTACTCATCACCATCGCTGCAACCAGGATATTTTTATATGTAACTTGGAATAGTATATTTTTAACTTCTCAGAAAGTAGATAGTTGGCACCATATGTATACTGGTGCAATTTTAATTGTGTTATCACTAACTCTTTCAAAGAGATACAGAGTGATTGGCATGGGTGTAGGCCTTGGCTTATTTCTTGATGAGCTTATCCATTTATTCCACATTCTCGGCATCACAAAAACAACCGATTATTGGTCATCAAAATCAATTATTGCGACAACAATTGGAGTGATAATCTCAGCAATAGTGATGCGGTTTGTAAAACTTAAAAAATGTACGCTGTAACAGGTTTTCCATCTACTTGTGGCAAATGAGCAGATTATTTTCTTTAAGACTTGCAATCTCTTCAGCCAACTGTTGATTAGATGGTTCGATTAAGACTTTTCCGTCAGGAAATACGATTGTAGGGATAGACCGGTAGCCTTTATTAATCTCCACTACTTTGGCAGCTGCTGTCTTGTCAGTTTCAAGATTAATGAAATCATAATCACATCCCAGAGAGTCAAGGTATGCTTTAGCACGGAGACAGTCACCCCACCATGTTGCACCATAAAATGTAATTTTACCCGTTCGTTTTATATTCATACAACCTTCTTTAAATTATTAATTAACCAACCTCTGCCGCAAACTGTTGAAGAGTTTTATGTTGGTCGTCAGTTAAGTGGATCTCCGGGCGTTTCTTTTTTACTAATTCTTCAGCATCTGCAGCAGTCATATTTTTATATTTAACATAATAGGCTATTAGTGCAGTGGGACTACGTCCATGACCATTTTTACAGTGAATATAGATCGTTTTGCCTGTTTTTGTGATCGAATTGATCATGTCGGCAGCAAGATGAAGCTGAGTGAGTGAAGGCGCAGAATGATCAGGCGTTGGTATCAGTAAATAGGCATCTAATTCCGGGACAATAGTTTCCATATGTTCTGAAATTAAATTTATTTCTGCATCAATTCCAAGTTTGAGAAATTCTTCCGAGTGAATTGGACAGGTCCAGCCACTGCAAAGATTTGAACCGAGATAAATGAGATTCGAAATTTGTGAGTAATCAGTTTTAGTGTGTTTCTTCTGTTCCATATACTACCCTTCGCCTCGGTTTATAAAATTACGAATCACAACTAAGGGTAAATGATCAGAAATGTCTTTACCATAATATGCTGTATCGATTATTTGATTTTCATTGATCAGAAAATCAGCCGGAATCAGGAACTTATCTCCGTCACTCTTCCCTTTAATAAGCCCCTTTGAAAAAGCAGTAATAAGTTTATTAAAATGAAGTAATCCTACAAAATATTTCCATCTTGATGAGTGTTGGACTCCATATAGTTTATAAAGTGCTCTTTTTGGATCAGGAATATTCGGAAAGGGTGGCTTAAGAGCGCCTGCATGTTCTAAGACCTTATATTTGGATGATTGAAAGACTGCCAGAAACTCCATATTCTGCTTTGAAAATTCAGGATACGCCCGAATAAGTTCAGCGATACGTAAATTACAGAACGTACAGGAGGCGTATCGATAAAACGAAAGCATTACTTTCTTGCCACGGTAATCCGATAATTTATGAGGGGTGTCGTACATATCTATCACATCGAAATCTGGCGCAAGTGTCATTGGTTTTAACATAGTTAGGTAAACAAATACGAAATAAATTGATACATTGATCCTAGAGGGTATTTTTTCCAATTTTTTGAGAGATATATCATATAGTCTCGGCTCAGATTGTGCATTATATTGCTGTAGGTCGGGTATGGGGTGATAAAGTCAGTCATCCGCAACAAGGGAATCTGCTCGTCCATCATGAGCGTAAATAGATTGATGAGTTCTTCGCTAAAGTCGCCAAGTAGTGACGCTCCGAGAATATGCCCTGTTTTTGTATCTACAGACACTACTCCCCGTGAATCAGACTCAAAATTAGTCCGCGCACGATCGAGTTGAGAAAAATTCAGCTCAAATTGATGAGACCCGCCACTTTTATCAGTACTTCCGACGGAAGCAATCGGCGGATTGGTAAATGTCACCCGGGGGAGCGCACGTAGCCTTCGCTTGGCAAACGGTACCATGATTTTTTTCACTACAAATTTGCCGTGATTCGCTGCTAAATGCGTAAATTGTGGATTTTGAGTGCAGTCCCCGATAGCAAATACATTCCTATTGGAGGTTGTGAGATTTGCATCAACTTGAATACCTGCTTTATCAAAAATAATTCCAGCACGATCTAAACCCAGTTTTGTATTGGGAATTCTACCGACAGCAGACAAGTACACATCTGTTTCTGGGATTGGTTCGCCCTCATCTACATACAGTTTATTATTTTCCAATTTGACCGGTCTGGCTGGAATATAACGCACTCCCAGACTCTGGAGTCGTTTCAAACTTTTCTTGGCAATAATTTCTGGCTCTTTGGGTAAATAGGTCCTGGATAGTAAGTAGGTAGTTACACCAAAGCTGGCAAAGGCCGTAGCCATTTCGGCCCCAATAGGACCACCACCAAATATCGTAATAGAAGTGGGCATTTTCTCGAGATAAAAAATTTCTTCGTTCGAGAGAATTTTAGCAGGTGGAATTCCTGGAACTGATAAGCGTAGTGGGCTACTACCCGTCGCAATGATACATTTTTTGTTACATTTGAGTTCCTGCTCCCCTGTGTCAGTTTTAATCGATACGCTATCCTTTGAAATAAATGTAGCACTACCTTTAAAATATCTGTCCTTGGGAAGGATTTCATTTTCCTCATCCACAAAAGAACTCACTACCTCCCGAACTTTTTTAAGTGCGTCTAGCTTCAATGCGCTCTTCACTTTCGAGTCATTCTCGCTGATACATTTTTTAGCCAAATGAAGTAGTGTTTTAGATGGAACGCAGCCGTAATGAGTACAGTCACCGCCAATATTTTCAGACACGACTGCCACATCCTTACCCAGTTGAAGCAAGCCAGCGGCCACCAGCAGTCCACCAGAACCTGCACCAATTACTATGTAGTCAAATGATTTGGATATTTGCTTCATAGATTAGTTTTAATATATCTTTTTTTAATACGTTTGGATATGAATATGCCCAGGATAAAAAATGCTCCTGCAATGCCAAGGTAATACGGATGAGCAGCAGATCCCCCCAAAAAAGCAGCTGTTACGAGGCCTGGAATTATTCCAATGAAAGTGGCCAGTGCAAACGACTTGTAACTTATATTGCTGGCCCCGGCGAAATAACCCAGTAGATCAAATGGAACAAAGAGTAGTCGTAAAATCAGAATGGTAATAAATTCATTGTGATGAAAATATTTTTCAAACGAGTGAAGCAGTGTATTGCTTTTATCAAGTTTGGCAAACAATTCTTTTCCGGCATATTTTCCCGCTGTGTAAGATACTAAGGAGCTGAGGTTCTCAGCAACGATCAAGATAGCAATTGCTTTCCATGGACCAAACAAAAATCCTGCAGACAGAGAGAGTACTGTGGCGGGAAAGAATAGTAAAGGGCGGATAGCAAATAGCAGTATAAATAAAAATGGTGCGATTACTCCATACTCCTGAATGGTGCTGGCAATAACACTTGGGTATTCATTAAGGGGGATACCAGAACGAAAGATCATTGCGAGTGAAGTGATGGCAAGAATTCCCCAGAAAGAAAGGACAATTGGTTTGTATTTTTGTAGTGATGGATTACTCATGATTTTGGCTTGGAATACTGTCTCGTCCATGCTTCATGACCTTTGCCATCCAAATCAATTCATCAAAACTACGTTTTACTCTTTTAATAAATGATTCGTCTAAGAGTTTTCCATCCTCATCAAAAATGTCTTGCACCTTAGGGAACTGTACATCAGTAAAGGTGGCAACCATGCCCATCTCTCTGACTGCCGTCACTAGTGATTCAATAGCTCTCACGCCACCCCATGGGCCAGCTGAGACTCCGGCAAAAGCCACTGGTTTATGAATGTAGTTTTCTAGCTCACTATCGAGCATGCGCTTTAAACTTCCAGGAATAGAGTGATTGTATTCTGGAGCAACAATGAAAAACCCATCTGCCCGAGCCGTGATATCTGTGTAGCGAGGATCTTTGCCCTCCGGATCATTGCCATCACCAGGGAACGTAAAGTCTTTGGGGTCAACCAAAAATGATTCAATCTCTTCATACTGTTTACTCACTTCATAGACTAGTTGTGCTACAAAAATTGATTTGCGTTGTTCCCTAGTAGTACCAGCTAAGACTGGAATAAAAAGTGTGCTCATGACTGCTCCTTTGTTTTAAGATTACGAATTTCGTCAGGCTCTAAATAATCATCGTCAGCATAGCACCAAACAAACGACTGCTCATCAGCCGGATATGAAGCCATTACTTGGTGGCCAGTTTCTACTGCATGTTTTCGCAAATGTTGTTCACAAGAATCGCAGCAACCAACGTATCCACAGGTGAGACAAACTCTTTGCCCAAAGTTGCAAGGATGGTTTTCCTCACATTCTGTAGCCTGTGGCTTCGCAAATGTTGCTGGTAAGTGTTTGCACTGAGAGATTTTCATTGACATAAAAATTTCCTTAGTTTGATTGGTACAACTCGGTATCCGGATGAAATGCTGCCCAGGCAAACCAGAACAATCTTATGGGAATAACC
>Ga0163147_10000088_pt1 | contig 123017 bp, 102 predicted proteins | sample OliLakLV19MP6G1_FD_148597 | JGI IMG/M metagenome (GOLD analysis project Ga0163147, IMG submission 148597) | Freshwater microbial mat bacterial communities from Lake Vanda, McMurdo Dry Valleys, Antarctica- Oligotrophic Lake LV.19.MP6.G1 | ecosystem: Environmental > Aquatic > Freshwater > Lake... | reverse complement strand
GAGAAGGCCAGAACACCGAAGATCTCCTCGAGGCCGACAAGCGGCGTGGCCGCGAGCCACCCTTCTCCCTGGATCTCCGCCACGGCCTGGCCGGTTTCGAGGCACAACCGCGCCAGGGTGAAGTGAGCGAGCCGCGTGTTCTCGTCGAGTGTCCCGTATTCCGCCACCGCGGTGAGGCCGGCGGCGCCCTGAAGGAGACCGACACCCTGGGCAGCCTGGGAAGACTCGACGAGAGTCTTGAGGCAGCGCGTGAGATTGTCGGCCTCATCCCGATCGGCCGAGAGGTTCTGGGCAATCGAACCCAGCACTTCGAAGAAAGTGGGAGTCGGGGTGAAAGGATCGACTGAAGACATGATTTTTGGGGGGGGGAACGGAGGCCGATCTTATCGCCCCCGACGGCCGGTTTCTTCGCCTTCCTCGCCAAAAGCGCCCTCAATGAGACGGCCGCGCAGGGCATCGCTCCGGCTGAGAGCCATTTCCGTCTCCTGCGCCAGCACGACCCGGTCCGCCAGACGGCCCGACAGGGGCGAGGCCTTCGGCAGGGCGGTGGTCGCCGACACCGACGGCGTTGGGGCATGGGAGAACGCCGGGCCGAGTCGATCGATCGCCGCCTCGGCGGTGGCACGCGCGGTGGTGTACTTGGCCGTGAGGATCGAGAGAACCCGGGCGTTGTGATTGCCGATGAGCCGGGAACGATAGATGGGTTCGCCATTTGGCGCACCGGGAACATGCCCCGAATGAACGACCTTGATGTCGTTCTCCTGAATCTCCGCCCAGGGGAACGCGCGGCGGCCGGCTTCGAGGAGGTCGCGAACCAGATCGGCCACATCGCTTCGCCCGTCGTCGTACACCGTGCCCAGCATCGTCCGGCCGAGCCAGGGAACGAGAAACAGAAAGCGGCCGCGGTCTCGGGCCCCGAGGGCCAGGGTGGGTGTCACGTCCCTCGCCAGAACGACGTTGACACCACGGATCAGAGGAGGCGATCCACACGTCTCGCCCAGCAGATTCGCCACCGTCTCGAGGCCGGCTCCGGCGGCGTTCACCACCGCACGGGCCCGAAACGAAAACCCCACGCCCTCAAAGAGGTCTTTGGCCTGGAACTCGAAGCCCGATGCGGCGCTCCTGCACGACTCGATCCGGCACCGATTGATGACCACGGCGCCCGCGGTGGTGGCCGCGTGAAGCAGGCCGATCAAGAGCCGCTCGGTGTGGGTGATCTGGGCATCGTGCCAGACGAAGGCGCCGGAAGAGAGAGCGGGGCCGCCCAGCGACGCGGCCTGACCCGGACTCACAAGGCGGGAGGGGCCAATGCAGTGATCGGCGGGCTGACCGTGATTGCGGTCGAACGAGAGGAGGTCGTTCGCCAGACCGCCCAGCAAGTACCTCGCCCGATCCCAGGGGCCCGTTGTGGGAATCGCGAAGGGGAGCGGCCGGACGATCTCCGGAGCCACGCGAAGCAGGATCCGCCTCTCACGCACCGACTCCCGGAAACCGGAGATGTCCATTCGCTGAAGGTGCCTCAGACCGCCGTGGGCGGTCTTGAGGGACGCAAAGCTCGTGGCCTGGCCGAAGTCCTCGAGTTCGACCAGGGCGGCGCGGAGGCCGCGGGAGGCGGCTTCCCATACGGTCCAGGCCCCCGCGATCCCGCCGCCGATCACCAGCAGATCGTGCTCGCGGGACTGAAGCGCCCGAGGATCGCGTTTCATTCGAAAGGAGCTTAGTCGGTTGACCCGTGGGGTGAGGCCGACTTAGGGTGCCGGCCATGAACCGAATCATCGATTTGCGGTCGGATACGGTGACGCAACCGACCGCGGCCATGCGGAAGGCGATGGCCGAGGCCGAGGTCGGCGACGACGTTTTCGAGGAGGATCCGACCGTGATCCGTCTCGAGCAGCGGGTGGCGTCGATGCTGGGGTTCGAGGCCGCTCTTTTCATGCCCACGGGAGTGATGGCCAACGAAGTGGCGATCCGCCTCTGGACCCGCCCCGGCGACGAGGTCCTCTGCGACGCTCATTCTCACGTGGTCGACTACGAACTTTCCGGCATGGCCGCCCTCTCGGGCGTCATTCCGCGCACCGTCTCGACGGAGCGGGGCCACGTGAGCGCGCGGGAGGTGAAAGCCTCCGCCCGGCCCCGTTCGTACTACCGGTCCGAGATCACTCTTCTCGTGCTCGAGAACACCCACAACCTCGCGGGAGGGACGGTCACCACGGCGTCCGACATGCAGGAAAGCATCACGGCCGCCCATGAAATCGGCCTCAAGGTTCATGTGGACGGCGCCCGGCTGTGGAACGCCGCGATCGCCCTGGGATCCCCTCCCGCGGATCTCGTCCGCGGCGCCGACTCCGCCATGGTCACGCTGTCGAAGGGCCTTTGCGCGCCCGTGGGATCGATTCTGTGTTCGAGCCGCGAGGCGGTCGGACGGGCCCGGCGGGTTCGCAAGCAGTTCGGCGGGGGCATGCGCCAGATCGGTCATCTTGCCGCGGCCGGTCTCGTCGCGGTGGATACGATGGTGGCGCGCCTCGCCGAAGATCATGAGAAGGCGCGAGGTCTTGCCGCGATCGTCTCGGAAGCGAAGGGAGCCCGGGTGGTCGCGCCTCAAACGAACATCCTCTTCGTCCATTTCGAAAATCCCATCGCGCAGGAGTTGGGCGATCGGCTCGAGAGGGAAGGGATCAAGGCATCGGTGATGGGCCGAAGTTCGCTGCGCTTCGTGACCCACAAGGACGTCACGCCCGAAGACTGCGAGACCGCGGGACGGGGTCTGGTCACAGCCTCCAAGGCCATCTAAACAAGGCCCTTGTGCCCATCCGGAACTATGACGAAACTGTGACACACGGGCGGGTCAAAAGCTCTCTAGACTCCGCTTCCATGTTCGATAGCACTTCAGGCGCCTACGCGGATTCGCAGCCTCTTGAGACCCCGGCCGAGACCGGAGCGAGAACCCGGAATGCCTTGCAAGAGGCCGAGGTTTCCCTGCGTCTCCTCATAGCGCCCTTCGCAAAAGCCCAGGATGCCCGGGCCTGGACGCAGTTCGCCACCACCCTGGCGTTCTTCGTCGCCGGCTGGGCCCTGACCGCGGTCTGCGTGACTCAGGGCTTCGGTCTTTTCGCCACGGCTCTTCTCGCGATCCCCACGGCGGGCTTCGTCGTGCGACTGTTCATCATCCAGCACGACTGCGGCCACGGTTCGTTCCTGAGCTCAGCGAAAGCGGCCGATCGGGTCGGCGCTTTCATCGGGGTGCTGACGATGATCCCCTACAGCTACTGGCGCAAGACCCACGCGATTCACCACGCGACCTCGAGCAACCTCGACCGGCGGGGTTTCGGCGACATCGACACGATGACGCTTCAGGAATACCAGACGCTGTCCTTCTGGCGCCGTCTCGCCTATCGGGTGTATCGACACCCCGCGGTGCTCCTCGGCCTTGGACCCTTCTATCAGTTCGTTCTGAAGCACCGTTTCCCCTTCGACCTGCCTTTCACGTACGGCAAGGAATGGAGCAGCATCGCGCTCAACAACATCGCCCTGCTCGGCCTCCTCGGCGGCCTCTCGGCCATCCTCGGAATCAAGACCCTGCTTCTCGTCCATCTGCCGATCGTTCTCATCTCCGGCACCGCGGGGGTGTGGCTCTTCTACGTGCAGCACCAGTTCGAGGACACCTACTGGGATCGGGACGTCTCGTGGACCGTCGAAAAGGCGGCGTTTGCAGGGAGTTCGTACTTCCACCTTCCGAAGATCCTCCAGTGGTTCAGCGGCAACATCGGCTTCCACCACATCCATCATCTGGCCCTGAAAGTGCCGAACTACCGGCTCGAAGAGTGCTACCAATCGAGCCCGAGGCTTCAACAGGCCCCGACCCTCACGCTCCGCACCAGTTTGCGCTGCGCATCGCTCGCGCTTTGGGACGAGACCACCAGGCGTCTCGTCCCGTTCGCCGCCGCCCGCGACTAGCAGGGTGCCGAAAGAGGTCAGCACCCTGCTAGAGGAGGCTGCGCAGGGAGGCCGCCAGCACCGCGGCGTTGCCTTCATCTTCGTGCTTGAAGAAGATCCAGGCTTCCGACCACGGCTGCTCCCGGATCCGCGCGAGCCAGGTTCGCAGATCAGCCTCGGTGTAGTCGGTTCGACGCAGACGGAAATAACCCCAGTCGGTGGTGGGCAGAACCGGGGGACCAAGTTCACCCGTCTTCTCGTCAGTCTCCGAGGCGGCCAGCGTGGCGCGCCGCTGCTTCAGTAGCGCGTAGGTCTCATCATCGAACCACGTCGGGTGGCGGAACTCGAACGCGGCACGGGTCCCCTCGGGAAGCAGAGCGAGGAATCGATCAAGCTTGTCGAGGTCCTTCTTCATCCACGGAGGAAGCTGGAAGAGGATGGGGCCGCGCTTGCCGCCGAGACTCTGGGCTGATTTCAGGAAGTACTCGACCTCGGACGCGCAGTCCTCGAGCTTCTTGATGTGGGTGATCTTCTGGGGGGCCTTGAGAACGAAGGCAAAGCTGGCGGGAGTGTCGGCCGCCCATTTCTCGAGCAACTCCGGTTTCGGCATCCGGTAGAACGTGTTGTTGATCTCGACCGTCTCGAATCGCTCCGCGTAATAGGCGAGCATGCCCTCGTCCTTGAACTTCTCGGGATAGAACGAACCCTTCCATTCCTTGTACGCGAAACCACTGGTGCCGACCCGTATCCGCATGGGTGGCCTACCTACTTCACCCTCGCTCGGGCCGCCCGCAGTGAGACTCTCACCGCGGCCGGAGCCGTCCCGCCGCGCGCCGCCTTGGCCGCGACCGCCTTGCCGGGATCGAAGAAGTCCTTGATGCGGCCGGCGATCCTCGGATGACGATCGGCGAGGGTTTCACGGGCGATGTCCTGGAGAGGGATCTTCGCGCTGACGGCATCCGCCACCATCGCGCCCACCATACCGTGGGCCTTTCGGAACGGCACGCCTTCGCGGGCCAGGGCCACCGCGAGGGAGGCCGCCATCATTCCCGCGACCGAGGCGGCTTTCCTCATGACGGCCGGGTGAACGATGAGGCCTCGGATGACTCCCGTGGTCACGGTGATCGAGGGCCGGACGGCGTCTATAGCGTCGAAGACCGCTTCCTTGTCCTCCTGGAAGTCCTTCTGGTAGCTCACGGGCACACCGGTGGTGAGAGCGAGGAGCCTGACCACGGCGCCCGTGGTGCGAGCGGCTTTGCCCCGGACCAGCTCCATCGAGTCGGGATTCTTTTTCTGCGGCATCAGGCTCGATCCCGTGGTGAAAGCGTCGGGGAGGGCGAGGAATCCGTACGGAAGAGATGAATAGTGGATGAGATCCTCGGCGAGGCGGGAGAGATGCGCCTGGATCTGGGCGAGCACAAAAACGAACTCGGCGGCGAAGTCGCGATCGGAGATCGCATCGAGTGCGTTCTCCGACACCGCGGCGAAACCCAGTGCGCGAGCGAGCGCCTCTCTCTTCAGGGGGAGCGCGGTTCCCGCGAGTGCTCCGGAGCCCAGAGGCAGGACATTGACACGTCGGCGCGCGTCGCCGAGCCGGTCGAAGTCACGAACCAGGGACCACGCATGCGCTCCGGCCCAATGACCGAAGGTAATGGGCTCGGCCTCGCGGGTGTGGGTGTAGCCGGGCATGGGGGCGGCCGCGCCCTGAAGGCCCCGGGTGACCAGAGCCTCGACCAGGCCCTTGACCCGCGGACGAAGGTCGTCAATGGCGCCGCGGATGAAAAGGCGAAGGGCGGTCACGGACTGCTCGTTGCGGCTGCGACCGAGATGGCCCTGTCCGGCAAGGGGGCCGATCTCCTCCTCGAGACGCGTCTCGACGAAGGAATGAACATCTTCGACATCGACCGCGGCGTAGGCTGGATCCGCCTCGTACTTCGCCAGAACTCGGGCGAGACCCCGGTCGAGCTTCGACGCGTCCCTCGCCGAAATCGCGCGACAGCGGCCGAGGGCAAGGGCGTAGGCACGCGAGGCCGCGATCTCCTCGCGAATCAGCCGGCGATCAAATGGGAATGAGCGATTGAACTCCCAGAAGAGCCGATCGGGCTCGGCGTCGTAGTTTCCCCCCCAGAGTTTGGTCATCGTTTGATGCTACGTCCGGTAGTGGGCGTTGATGTCGACGTAGGACTTCGTGAGATCGCACATCCACATGGCTTCCGAGGCGTCGCCCGCATGGAGGTCGATCGTGAGTCGGCCCGGGTCTTTGAGCATCTCCGCGTGCGCGGCCTTTTCGTCGTAGGCGCGGGCGGCGCCGCCCTCACAGACGAAGACGTCGCCGATGTGAACGTCCACTTTGTCGCAATCAAACGCCACACCCGCGCGGCCGGCCGCGGCGAGAATCCTCCCCCAGTTCGGATCTCCGCCATGAAGGGCGGTCTTGACCAGCGGTGAATCCGCGATGGTCCGCGCGATCCTGAGCGCGTCCTCGGCGGACCGGGCGCCCCTAACCAACACCTGGGCGATCCTCTGGACGCCTTCTCCGTCGCGGATCATCATGAGGGCGAGATCGAGGCAGACCTCGCGGAAAGCGTCGCGGAGAACGTTGTAGGCGGGTCCCGGCCCGTCGATCGGCTGGGCGCCTGAAGCGCCGTTCGCGAGAACGATGGCGGTGTCGTTGGTCGAGGTGTCGGAATCAACGGAGATGCGATTGAACGTGGGGCCCACGGCATCGAGCAGCACGCGGTCGAGGGTGGCGCGATCGATTGTGGCATCGGTGGTGAAGAAGGCGAGCATCGTCGCGTGAAGAGGCGCCAGAGAGGGCGCGATCATCCCCGCACCCTTGGCCATGCCGCCCACCGTGACCGTAACCCCGCCGAGATCGACCGACCGCGCCGACTCCTTGGGTTTGGTGTCGGTGGTCATGATCGCGCGCGCCGCCGAAGCGCCGCCTTCGCTCGAGAGACCGGACACCGCGGCGGGAATGGCCGCGCGAACCTTGTCCATCGGCAGATTCACGCCGATGACGCCGGTCGAGCAGACCAGCACCTCGGTAATCGCACAGCCAAGCGCGCCCGCGACCAGAGCCGCCGACTCACGCGCATCCGCAAGACCCCGTAGACCCGTCGCGGCATTGGCGCAACCAGCGTTCACGAGGATCGCGCGAGCGCTGCCGTGCTTCAGATGTTCCGCGGAGACGCGGACCGGCGCCGCTTTCGCCAGATTCGTTGTGAATGCTCCTGAGGCGACGCAGGAACGGTCGGAAACCAGCAGGGCGAGATCTGTCCGCCCCGCCTTGATCCCCGCCTCGACCGCGGCCGCGCGAAACCCGCGCGCGGCCGTAACTCCCGTACTCATTTGTTGAGCTCGGGGGCCGCAAAGTGCTCAGCCCCCCATCCCCCAAGGGGAGGCTGGCCTGCGGCCCCCGCGCTCCGGCCGAAGTGAATTCGGCCTCCGCTAGTGTTGAGCACAGAACTCATCGGTTGTTTCTCCTCAAGACTGCGAATCCAGTGTGGGTGGGCTCAGGCCGGCAGTTCGCCAACCACTGAGTCGAGGGCGGCGAGGAACTCGCGGATCTCCGCGGGCTTGATAACGAGGGGAGGCAGCAGGCGCAGGACTTTCTCACCGGCCTTGATCGTGAGAATGCCCTTCTCTTTGAGACCCCTGACCACGAGCGAGGCATCGCTCTTGAACTCGACGCCCTGCATGAGGCCAAGTCCGCGGACGTCGACCACCTGCTTCTTGTGCTTGCGCGCGATCTTCTTGAGCCCTTTGCGCAGCAGCTCGCCCTTCTTCGCCACCGACTCCACAAAGCCCGGAGCGGTGAGGCGGTCGAGGATGGCATTCGATGCGGCGGCGCAGACCGGGTTGCCGCCGAAGGTCGACCCGTGATCGCCCACCTGAAGTTTCGAAACATGCTCTTCGAGGAGCAGGGTGGCACCCATCGGCAGACCGCCGCCGAGCGGCTTCGCCACGGTCAGGATGTCGGGAACGATCTCCGCGTGTTCGTAGGCGAACATCTTCCCGGTGCGGCCGAAACCGCACTGGATCTCGTCCACGATCAGGAGCGCGCCGCGTTCGGTGCAGATGCGCCGCAGTCCCTGAAGAAACTCGATCGAGGCGGGACGGAGGCCGCCTTCCCCTTGAATCGGCTCGACCAGCACGGCCGCGGTCTTCGGGCCAACCCGTTCCGCGATCGCGGCAAGGTCGCCCCAGGGCAGAAAGCCGGTGTCTGGAAGCAGGGGTGCGAACGGCTCGCGGTACCTGGGGGTCCAGGTGAGCGAAAGGACTCCCATGGTCCGACCGTGGAACGACCGATCGAACGCGAAGAGCTCGGTGCGTCCCTGGTCGTTGCCCACACGTCGGGCGAACTTGATCGCGGCTTCATTCGCCTCGCTGCCCGAATTCGAGAAGAAGACCCGGGAGGGAAATGACATCTCCACGAGGCGCTGGGCCAGCCGCGAGGTGGGCTCGGAGTGGTAGAGATTGCTGATGTGCATCAGCTTTCCCGCCTGCTCGCGAATCGCCTTCACCACCGCGCGATCCCCGTAGCCGAGACCGTTCACCGCGATACCCGCGCAGAAATCGAGGAAACGACGGTCGTCGCTCGTCCAGAGGGTGGAGCCTTTGCCGCGAACGAGAGTGATGTCCCGGTCGTAGAGGGGAAGGAGAGCCTGACTCATGGGTGGGTCGCCAACTTTCATTTGATGGATATTTCAGTGCCGGGGAAACCGCCGCAAAGACGGGCCGAGCCGGCGATCACGACCGCGGGTATGCCCGAGCGCGCGGCATCAAGCGCCATCCTCACCTTCATGGCCATGCCGCCGTGGATGGCGCCGTCTGCGGTGCGAGCCTCGATCCGGGTTTCATTGAGGTGGGTCACGGGAGCGCCGTCGAGGATCACGCCATCGACGTCGGAGAGGAACACCAGCGTTTCGGCTTCGATCTCGCGCGCGATCCACTGCGCGGCTTCGTCGGCGTTGACGTTGACCGCCTCGCCCAACCGGCCGCTCGAAACCGGGGAGATGACGGGGATGAACTTCGCCGCCCATAGCGCCTCGAGTAAATCCGGGTTCACGCGATCGGGCGTGCCCACCTGGCCGAGGCCCGGGACGAGTGCGGCCCGGATCAGTCCGCCGTCGCGGCCGGAAACCCCGGCGGCGGCGACCCCCGCGTGCACCAGGCCCGCCGTGAGTGCTTTGTTCATCGTGCCGCTCAGAACCATCTCCACAACTTCCATGGCTGCGGCCGAGGTTTCGCGGCGGCCGCCGATGAACTTCGATTCGATCCCAAGCTGCTTGAGCAGGCGTTCGACCTGCCGGCCGCCGCCATGGACAAGAGCAACGTCGCCCTCGAATTCGTGGATCTCTTTCGCCAGAGGTGCAATCAGCGCGGGATCCTCGAGCGCCGGTCCGCCGACCTTGTAGACGCGCCTGATGCGCGCCATCAGAGCAGCCCTTCCGTCTCGTCGAACCCGAGGGCCACGTTCATGTTCTGGATGGCCTGGCCGGAAGCGCCCTTCACCAGGTTGTCGAGGGCCGAGACGACAATCACGCGGCCCGGAGCTGCCTCGTGCACGGACATGAGGCACAAGTTGGTGTGATTCACGTCTTTGAGCTTCGGCGCCGCGTCCACCACCCGTACAAATGCGGCCCCGTCGTAGTACGCCTCGAGAGCGGAGCGCAGATCCGCGACGGAGCGGGAGGTGCGGACGTAGATGGCCGAGAGAATCCCCCGCTCCACCGGCAGGAGGTGGGGTGAGAAGGTCAGCGTTGGGGACGTGCCGGTGGCGCGTTCAATCGTCTCCTCGATCTCCCCTAGGTGCCGGTGTTTCCGGCCCTGGGAGTAGATGGAGAAGTTGCCCTCCACCTCGCAGAAGAGCAGGTCCTCCCGCAAAGACCGTCCCGCCCCCGACGCGCCGCTCTTCGAGTCCACGATGATGTCCGAAGACTCCACCAGAGCGTCCTTGATGAGAGGCAGGAGGGGCAACATCACCGAGGTGGCATAGCAGCCGGGATTCGAGATGAGGCGGGCGCCGGCGATCTGGGGTCGGAACACCTCGGTGAGGCCGAATACCGCGTGGCCGAGAAGCTCCGGGGCGGCGTGATCGTGCTCGTACCAGCGTTTGTAGCTCTCCGCGCTCTTCATCCGGAAGTCTCCGGAAAGATCAACGATGAGAGCCTGCGGCCGGGCGGCGCGGAGCTTCTGCACGTAACCCGCGGAGGTCACGTGAGGGAGGCAGAGAAAATAGACATCCGCGGATCGGGCGAGACCCTCCTCGTGGGGAATATGGGGCTTCGCCGATCCGGTCGTGAACTCGATCGAGGCGCGCGGGTGGCGACGGAGCCAGGTCGAAAGTTCGCGGCCCGAATAGCCGGACCCGCCAAAGATGCCAACCTTCACCGTCGTCTGGGTATTTGATCCCAATGCCTGTGTCTTATGACCTCGTCCGCTCGAAGCGATGCGGACTCGCGCCCGCAATTCAAGGGCGCCTTAGAACATCGGCCGGGAAACCGAGGGCTCGAAGACCACGGTCTTCCGCGAGCCGAACAGCTTGTACTCCCGGGAGTAGGTGCAAGACACCGTGCGGAGGCCGCCGATGCCGCCCACGGACGTGACCGAGCAGGCGGTGGTGTCGAGATACGCCGAGAGCCCCGAATCCTCGATGGCCTCCTTGATGGCGGCGAGCGCGCGGGCGTCACTTTCCTTGTTGGGCGGGAAGCGGCCCGCGATGTTGGTGAGACGATCCTCGAACTGGTAGTTATCCCAGTAGATCGGACCCATCTGAGCGCCGGCGATGGCCAGGGCGATGAAGACGCCCAGCATGATGATGCTGCCGATCTGCCCTTCGCCTCGCTCGGACGACCTGAATCTGTTTGATGTTTTCATCGAAGTGCTCCTTGCTCCAAAGTCCCCATGAGACTACCTGATCACATGGAAGAAACGTGACCAGCGCGTCCGGCCGAAGGCCGAAAGTGTGTCCTTGACCCACTGGAAAGAGGCGCCGCGGGTGTACTCCTCCCGCGAAGCTTCGTAGGACCAGTAAACCACGACCGCCCGGCCCTTGACCTGCGAGGTCTTGAGGGTTCCCCAGAACCGACTGTCCCGGCTGTTGTCCCGATTGTCGCCCATCATCATGAGCTCATCAGCCGGGATCTTCTGTGGGCCGAAGTTGTCGCGCAGGTCCTCGCCATAGAGCCCGTAGTCGGGGTCGGTACGCTTGAGCGGCGGCTCGTTGAAGTGGGCATAGGGCTCGGTGATCGCCTGGCCGTCGATGAGGACCTGTTTGTCCTGGATCTCGAAAGTTTCACCAGGAAGGGCGATCACGCGCTTGATGAAGTCGCGGGTGGGATCCTCAGGGAACTTGAACACCAGCACATCGCCCCGCCTGATCCCGCGTTTGGCGAACACGAAGTCCTCGACACTCCCGAGCGAGGGTGAAAAGACCAGCTTGTCCACGAGCAGATGGTCGCCGATCAGGAGATTCGGCTCCATCGACCCGGTTGGGATCTTGAAGGCCTGAAAGATGAAGGCGCGCACGAACAGAGCCAGGATCACCGCGCCCACGAGCATCTCCAGGTACTCGCGAGCGACCGACTTGCTCGCAACCCTCTTCTCCGTGTCGCTCATCGTGCGACCTCAAGGTCAATGGCCCGGACTTCCAGCAACTGGGCCAGGAAAAGCGTGCAGTCCGCCTCCGCCTGCTCGGCGCTCACCTGGAACTCGGCGGCCAGCAGGCCGGCAATCGCGGCGCCGCTTCTTTGACCGTCGATCTTCTCCCAGATGAATGTCCCGGTTTCATTGAGATTGAAGATTGAGTCGATTTCCGCCCCGCGGGAGGCCAGGGGAACCAGGATGTGCTCGCCCGCGACCATGCGGGAGACCACGCGGGTGGAGTGTTTCGGCATCGAGAGAAGGTCGATGGCGGCGGCGGGAACTTGAGCCAAGACGGGAAGGATAATTCGGGAGGGCGGCGCGATGCTAAGCGACCGCGGCGGCCCGCCTCGCCGCGTCAATGGCGCTGCCGTCCTTTCGAAAGCGCAGGAGGAACGCGGGAACGCGCTCGGCCACATCCCCGCAGGCGTTCACGACGCGCTCCGTCGCCTCAAGGTCCCAGATCGGCGGGAAGGACCGCGTGAAGAGACGGGCCGCCGCCTCGGCGGGGTGCAGCCGGATCGCTTCCGTGGCTTCGGCCTGCTCCAGAAAGAAGAGGGCGCTGAGTCTGCCCTCGGACCGCGATCCAAAGCGGCCGGTGCCGTGCCAGGGGGTGCCGAAAGCCCGAACTCCGGAAAGCGCGCGGGGGTCCAGCAGAACCCGGTCGTCCGAGAGGATCGGAGACGAGGGGGCTTGAGCGTGCCAGATCTTCGCCAGAGTGGACTTCCCGGCACCCGAATGCCCCGTGAAGAGAAGCACGCCGCCACGGTCTTTGACGCCACAGCTGTGAATCTCCAGGAGGCCGTCCTTCGCCCAGCGGTGCTGAAACAGCATCTCGTCGAGGGGAAACTGCAGCGCCGAGCGCGGGGCCGCGGATCCCCGCGATGCTCTGGGGAAGTAGATCTCGCCGCGCCTTCGGTCCGGATCGAGAAGGGCGGCCTTGTAGATCCGCCGGCCGACGCGGAAGGTCAGGAGCAACCGGTCTTCCGGCTGGGCATAGGCGCGCCAGACGCCCTCGGATTCGAAGAGCAGGTTGCCGAGAGGCGGAATCGCCTCCCGCCGGACTCGAACCTCGAGGTCCCCGCCGCGGGCACACAGAAAAGGTCCGAAGCGCCGCGGCCAGGCGACGGCCGCCCGACTTTCCGCGGAGGCCGCGAGCACGGTCGGGCCCACCCTCAGCCGGTTGACGAAACCGGTGGGCGAGCGCTTCAAAGCGCGCGCAGGGGCAGTGCCTGGGAGGGCGAGGGTTTCGCGCGTCGCACCTGAAGCTGGATCAGCGGCTCGGCGATGGGCGACTCGACTTTGACACTCGAACTACACGAGCCGCAGCCGGCGGGGTGGGAGAGATCGATTGACCCCTCGGGCTCCGAAGCGAGTTTCCCGTGACCAAGACAGCACGTCGCGTCTTTGCGGTGGCCGCTTCCCTCTCCCATCACCGCGTGGGCGCGGAGATGGGTGATCTCGCAGAAGTGGGGAATCATGCCCTCGATGTCGCCGGTCTCCATTTCCGCCGCACCCGGGCAGTTGCCGCAAAGCGACATCAGGTTGCACTTCCGGCACGCGTCGTTGTGCTGCCATCGGCGCGAGCGGAGTTTTGGAAAGAACTCGTTCCAGCCCTCCTTGAACGGAGCCCCGTCCTTGAGCGAGAAGGAGTGGCGGCGGGAGAGCTGGCACATCTGGAGGTTGCCGTAAGGATCCACCGTGAACGAGGACTCGCCGGCCCCGCAGCTGTACACGAACTCCGCGGAGGCGCCTTCCTGGGGCTGGCAAAGGCGTTCGCAGAACTCCTTGAAGTCCTGCATCCGCTGGGGATTCTCGAGATCGAGCGCCACCACCTGCTGGGGCGTCAGCTGAAGTTCTCCGTTGCGGTTCGCCCCGCAATCGACGCGGGGATTGAGGAAACCGTCGAAGCGGAAGGTGACGCCGAGCTCGCCCGCGAACGCCTCCATCAGGGCGACTTCGTGCTGATTGACGGTGAGCGCCATCGTCTTGAGCTTCACCCGCACCCCGCGAGACATGAGCCGAGCGATGCCGGCTCGGCACTTTTCGAACGAGCCCGGAATCTGCGTGACCGCTTCGTACGTCTCCCTGGTATGGCCGTAGATGCTGATCTCAACCAGAAAGGGCGGGTGCTCGGCCAGAACGTCCGCGATCCGATCGGTGATGAGGGTGCCGTTCGAGAAGATCGTGACCAGCAGGCCTCTTCGGACGGCGTGAAGGTAGACCTCGGTGAAGTCGGGACGCACGAACACTTCACCGCCGGTCATGAGGAGGAAGAAACAGCCCTCGTCAGCGATCTCATCGACCAGCTTGAGCATCCTCGCGGTGTCGAGCTCCCGCGCTATCTCGGCGGCATCCCCCGGCGATTCGTTCACGTAGCAGTGGACGCAGCGCAGATTGCAGCGGAACGTGGTTTCGAGGACGCCGTTTATGGGGGCCCGCGCGCCCGCGGCGCCAAACGAGAGGGTGGCGAAACCTTTCTCGGCGATCTTCGGTGTAGGGAGGGGGGCAGTCATCGAGATGGTCGAAGGGACGGTCGAAACGATCCGGTTGCTGAGGGCCTGCGCGGCGCCATCAGCTGCCCGCGTTCTTGCAGAAGGACTTCAGGCAACCCGGGGGGTTCGGGCCCCCGCCCGCGGTGTTCGTCTTGCACCCGGCCACGGCCAGCTCCTCGCCCGCTATTCGCACACGAAAAATCTTCGGCGGCTCGTAGGGCCTGCCGGGTTGGGCCGCAACTTGTTGTGCCATGGAGACTCCGCGGAAAAAAGGCTGTGAGGACGCCGAATGGGAAGAGCCATCAGCGTACTTCAGTTGTCGGATTCATGGCAACAAACGAAGGTGCGCCGCGTCACCCCCGTCGGCTCCAGTCGCGGCGGTGGTCCATGGACGGCCGGTCAGGCGAAGAAGGCTCCTCGCGGCTCTCAATCTGTCCTTCCAGCGCGGGCCGTTCTCCGAAACGACGCCGATGACATCCTCTTGAGACGCCCGGGGATCGAGATAGAAGCCGGTATCACCCTTCGTGCGGATGGTGGACCCGATACGAAGCACGACCCGGTGGAGCCTGAGGCCGTTCGGAGTTCGGAGCAGCGCCACCTCCCCCACCCTTGCCGGACGAACGCGAGCCTTCAGTCGGATCCGAGCACCTTCCCTGATGGCGGGCTCCATGCAGGTTCCGGTGACCGTGAGTTCGGCGCCCTGCGGGTCGAGACTCAGGCACTCGCGGATCCATTGCTCGGCGACGACCGAGGAGGGCGTCTTCTCGGGAAGAGAACCCGAAACGAGCGGAGGACCCGCCGGTGCGCGCGCGATCCCCGAATAGGCGAGGTCGATCAGGCGGGAGATCGCGCTCCGCGCCGGGGTCATCCGGCCCGGAATGGGCGCCGGAAACAAGGTGGCTCTCAAGAACCGCACCCGGGATGGCGCAAGCTCCAGGCGAAGGAACGCCATGTCCTGGATCCGGAAAGGCGGGGGCATCGGGTTCTGGGCTTCGATCCAGTTCGCAACGGCCTTCGGACAATGTGAAACCGCGCGGGCGCGGAATTCGAGCAGCCCGGGAGAAACTGAATCCCGGCGGCCGCACGCCATAGCCATGGCCCCAAGCACCTTGAGCGCACCGAACGACCTCGCGATGTCCAGGACACGGTCGAGATCCGGCCGCCGCCCGTCGAGGACGCGCGCGAAGTCCTCGTAGTGAAGGTCGCTCGCGGCGAAGGTGTGCTGAAACGCCGTGTGCAGAGCCAGGTGGATCACGAGATCCGCATCGGAGAGCCGGAACATCGGCGCGCCCGCCACCGGGGTCCGGCGCTCCCAGAGCCTGGCCGGATCAATATTGAAGAGACCCGGGCACGCGGTGAGCGAGATGTGCAGTTCGAGAATCGCGCCGCTCGCCTCTTCCCGGAAGACGAGAGCATGGTCCGAGGCCCCCACCTCCAGCAGGCCGAGAGAGCGGGCAAGAGCCGCGACTTCGACAAAGCGATGGGTGTCGGCCACGAGGAAGTCGACATCGGCCATCGGCCGATTCCAGGCCCCGCCATAGAGTTCATCCGCGATCGAAATGCCCTTGAGGGCAAGGACGGGGATGTCCTTCTCCCGGGCCGCGGCCGCGAAGCGAGTGGCCAGTTCCATCTGTTGCGCCCCGCGCGTGGCCAGCCAGAAGAGGTGTTGGCGCGGTTCGCCCGGATCGAAGCGGCCGGGCAACGTCAGTCCCTCAGTTTTCCGAGGCTCACGAAGCTGCCGAGAAGGCCGACGCCCGCTCCGATGCCAATCAGGGCGAGGACATCCATTGAGCCGAGCGTCGGCGCGAGGGTGGCGCCGAGGTTCGCTCCGCGCATCGCCTCGACGACGCGATCGAGGACCAGAGCGAGCAGGGCGCTCGCGAGCAGGCCGCCGAGCGCCCCGGAGAGCGACCCTTCGACCAGGAAGGGTCCGCGGATGAAGCCTTTCGAGGCGCCCACGAGGCGCATGATCTCGATCTCGTCCTCGCGCGAATAAACGGAGAGGCGGATCACGTTCGCGATCGTGAAGCCCGAGGCGACGGCCAGCACGAGGCCCAGGATGAGGGCCAGGCCGCGGGCCAGGCCAACGAAGGCGGAGAGCCGGTTCACCAGAATGGCGTCGTAGTGAACATCGTCGACGCCCTCGATTTTCCGCCAGCTCTCGATCAGATTGCTTACGACCTGCGCCCGTGCCAGTTCAGGCTTCAGTGAAACCTCGATCGAGGGCGGGAAAGGCGTTTCCCCTATCTCCTCGGGGATCGCCGCGAGGTCGGGGAAGAGGCCCTTGAACCGGGCGAGCGCTTCTCCTGATGTCCGCTCCTCAACGCTCTTCACCACCGTCTGAGCCTTGATCTTCGCCACAAGGGCCGAGCGGGCCGGCGCGTTCAATTCCGGGGACAGATAGACCACGACTTGAACCTTGCTCGCGAGGGACTCCACGAGCGATCCTCCGGCGCGCGCGATCGTGAAAAAGAGGCCGAAGACTCCGAGCGACGCGCCAATCGTCGCCACCGAAACCACGGTCAGGACCCGGCGTCTCATCAGGCCGGACAGGGCCTCCTCGAACGCGTACCGGACCGCCTTTGACATTGGGCGTCATAATACGGGGAGACCCATGGCAATACTCATCGGCGTGGCAGGCGGCACCGGCTCCGGAAAGACCTCGTTCGCGCGCAAACTGGTCGAGTCGATCGGCGAGGAAAGCTGCCTGCTCCTGCCCCAGGATTCCTACTACCGCGACACCAGTTCCCTGAGCCCGGAGGAACGGTCCCGGTGGAACTTCGACCATCCCCACGCCTTCGACACCAGCCTGCTGGAACAGGATCTGCGCGAGCTGAAGATGTCCCGCCCGGTGCCCCACCTCACCTACGACTACGCGACGCACGCCCGCATCGTGTTGCCGGACGCCCTCCGTCCACGCCCGGTGATCGTCCTCGAGGGAATCCTCGTCCTTGCCGAGGAGTCCTTGCGGCGGATCATGGACATAAAGCTCTTCATCGACACCGACGCCGACGTGCGGATTCTCCGCCGGCTGAGGCGCGATCTCAAGGAACGCGGCCGGAGCTACGACTCGGTCGAAAAGCAGTACTTAGAGAGCGTGCGCCTCATGCACCTCGAGTTCGTCGAACCATCCAAGCGGTACGCCGACCTCATCATTCCCGAAGGCGCCCAGAACAACGTGGCTCTCGACGCCGTGATCGCCCGCGTCCAGGCCATGGTGGCTGCGCAGAGCGTGGCCTCCGGCCTGCTCGTCGAACGAGCCTAGGAGTGGGCTCCCTGCAACGAAACTTCGGCGACCTGACCCTTCACGAGGGTGATCACTCTCTTCCTCATCCTCTCGATCATCTCGCGGTCGTGGGTGGCCACCAGAACCGTGGTGCCCTTGGTGGCGCATATCTCCTCGAACAGGGCCATGACTTCGGCGGCGCGTTCGGGATCGAGGTTGCCGGTGGGCTCATCGGCGAGAACCAGTTCCGGCTCGTTGATGAGGGCGCGCGCGATGGCCACACGCTGCTGTTCTCCGCCCGAGAGCTGCAGGGGGAACGAATCGATTTTGTCCTCGAGACCCACCGACTTCAAGGCCAAAAAAGCGCGGCGCTTCCGCTCCTCCTCCGGCACGCCCAGAACGCGCAGGACGAACCCCACGTTTTCGAGGATGGTCTTGAGCTTCAAAAGCTTGAAGTCCTGAAAGACCACGCCAAGGGTGCGGCGGAATTCCGGAATCTTGTGTTTCGGCAAAACCGAGACATTGCGGCCGCCCACGAGGATCTGACCTTCGGTCGGCAGCTCTTCGCGAAGAATGAGGCGAAGGAGCGTGGTCTTCCCGGCGCCGGAGGGACCGGTGAGGAAACAGAACTCGCCCCTGGGCACGTGCAAAGAGACGTCGCGCAAGGCGACGCCGTGCGCGTCGTACCGTTTCGTCACTCGGAAGGCCTGTATCATCGAAAGCTGTTTTGAAAGGTGCCGCGAAGGCGCGAAGGCCAAGGTTATAGGACGTTCCCCGAGGATTGAATGCGAGCGGTACTGATCCGAAACCAGGGCGGCCCGGAAGTCCTGGAACCAACTGACGTCGAAGCCCCGACGCCCGCGCCCGGGGAGGCTCTGGTTCGCGTGCGGGCCTGCGCGCTCAACCATCTCGACTTGTGGACGCGAAGCGGACGCGCCGGTTACAAGCCTCCCCTGCCCCACATCCTGGGCGACGATATCGCGGGCGAGATCGCGTCGCTGCCTTCAGGGGTCGACACCACCGGCCTGGCGGTGGGCCAGCGCGTGATGCTTCAGCCGGGGACGTCGTGTGGAAGATGTGCGATGTGCCTGAGCGGCGACGATTTCCTTTGCCGGCAGTATCGGATCCTCGGCCACGGCCGGTGGGGCGGCTATGCGGAGTTCGTGGCCGTGCCTTTGGCGAGTCTCATCCCCATCCCCGATTCGATCTCCTTCGAGAACGCGGCGGCCTTTCCTCTCGTGTTCCTCACCGCGTGGCGGATGCTGGTGGTGCGCGCGCAGGTGAAGATCGGTGAAGACGTTCTGGTGTGGGCGGCGGGGAGCGGAGTCGGCATGGCGGCGATCCAGATCGCCAAGCTCATGGGCGCGCGGGTGATTGCCACCGCGGGAGGCGGGAAAAAGCTGGAACTCGCGCGGAGTCTTGGCGCCGATGCCGTGGTTGACCACTACACGGGCGATGTCGTGGCGGAGGTGAAGCGGTTCACTTCCAGGAAGGGCGTCGAAGTCGTGATCGAGCACACGGGAGGAAAGACGTGGGAGCGCTCGCTCCAATCTCTCACCCATCGCGGCAGACTTGTGACGTGCGGGGCCACGTCCGGACCCGAAGGCGCCACGGATCTTCGTTTCGTCTTCTCGAAGCACCTCTCGCTCATGGGTTCGTACATGGGCAGCCGCGCCGATCTTCTGGCCGCCGCCCCGCACTTCTTCGCCGGTCGTCTTCGGACGCACGTGCACGCGGCCCTGCCCATGGAAGCCGCGGCCGAGGCTCACCGCGTGATGGAAGCGTCGGAGCATTTCGGGAAGATCGTGCTCACCGTGTGAGCGGCGGGCCCTCCGCGTCGAGCGTCGGCTTCCATCCCCCCTGGCTCGCGAGCGGCGGCCATGTGCAGACGCTCCTCGGGTTCTTTCATCGGCGCAACCTCCGCTGGACCCTCCCCGTTGAGGACCTGATCGTCGAGTCCGAACCGGGCATCCGCATCCTGTCGCGCGCAACCTGGCAACCGGGCGATCGCGAGCGCTCCCCCGCGTTGATCCTTCTCCACGGCATGGGCGGCCGGGATTCATCGACTTACCTGCTCTCCACCGGTCTACAGGCCTGGGCCGCGGGCTTTCACGTCGTCCGCATGAACATGCGCGGCGCGGGCGACTCATTCAAGATCTGCCCGCGTCTTTACAACGGAGGCCTCGAAGTCGATCTCGTCGCGGTGGCCCGGCGCCTCGCCACGATCACCCCGCGGGTGACGCTTTTCGGAGCGTCTTTGGGCGGGAACCACGTTCTCCTCGCCGTCGGTCGGTCGGGAGCCTCGCTTCCCGACGAGGTGAAGGCGGCGGTCGCGATCTCCCCGCCGGTGGATCTGCTGGCCTGCAGCGATGCGCTCCACGAACCCGGCAACCGGCTTTACGTCTCTCGCTTTGTCGCGGACCTGAAGGCGTCCTACACGCGCATCCAATCGCTGAACTCCGGCATGTACGAAGCCGGACGCGAGGCGGGGGTACGCACCGTCCGTGAGTTCGACGAGAGGATCACCGCGCCGTACTCGGGGTTTCGCTCGGCGGAGGACTACTACACGAGGTCGAGTTCAGGGCCCTGGCTCAACACCATCACCCGCCCTACTCTGATCGTCTCCGCCGAGGATGACCCGATGATTCCGGCTGAGAGTGTGCGGAAGTTTGCTCTGCCGGAGTCGGGGTGGGTGACGCGAGAGATTCACCACACCGGCGGTCATGTGGGGTTCGCGGCGAGGACCAGCGCCCCGGGCCGCTTCTGGCCGGCTGAGCGCGCGGTCGCTTTTCTAACCGCTCACCGCCAGCGCTAGCCCTGGGCTAGCGGGAACAGCTCGACGTTTTCTTCCTCGCGAACCGGCACCGCGTACTTCCCCGTGAAACACGCGGTGCAGTGACGCGTGCCGTGGGGGTCGCCCACCGACGAGATCAGACCGTCCTGCGACAGGTAGGCGAGGGTGTCGGCTCCGACGTTCTCGCGAATCTGTTCCACCGACCGGGACGACGCGATGAGCTCGCTGCGCCGCGGGGTGTCGATGCCGTAGTGGCAGGGATGGGTGGTGGGCGGGGAGGAGATCCGGAGGTGAACCTCCGCGGCGCCCGCGGCGCGGATCAGGTCGACGATCTTCCGGGACGTGGTCCCGCGCACGATCGAGTCGTCGATCAGGACGACGCGCTTTCCTTCGAGGACTTCGCGGACCGGGTTCAACTTGATCCGCACCCCGAAGTTGCGGACCTTCTGCTTGGGCTCGATGAAGGTGCGGCCGATGTAGTGGTTGCGCACGAGCCCCATGGCGTAGGGCACGCCGCTCTCCTCCGCGTAGCCAAGGGCCGCGCCGATTCCGCTGTCGGGAACCGGCACAACCACGTCGGCGGGAACCGGGGATTCGCGGGCCAGGCGGCGTCCCATCTCCAGGCGAGAGCCAAGAACGCTCCGGCCGAAGACCTTCGAGTCCGGCCGCGCGAAGTAGACGTGCTCGAAGATGCAATGCCGGGGCATGTCCTTCGGGAATGGGAAAAAGGACCGCAGACCGTTCTTGTCGATCACCACAACTTCGCCCGGCGCCACGTCGCGAACGTAGGTCGCCTCGATGAGATCGAAGGCGCAGGTCTCCGACGAAAGCACGTAGGCCTCCCCCAGCTTGCCGAGGGCCAGGGGCCGGATCCCCATGGGATCGCGCGCGGCGATGAGCGCGTCCTTTGTGAGGAAGAGAAGCGAGTAGGCTCCGCGGACTTTAAGAAGGCTCGAGGCAACCGCGTCCTCGACGGGCCCGATCCGCGCGCGGGCGTACAGATGAAGGAGCACTTCCGTGTCGGAGCTCGACTGGAAGATCGACCCCGCCGACTCGAGTTGCCCGCGCAGCAGGTCGGCATTCACAAGATTGCCGTTGTGGGCCACCGCGATTTCGCCGCGCTGGCAGCCGATCAGGATGGGCTGGACGTTGCGCTCGGAACTTCCGCCGGCGGTGGAGTAGCGCACATGACCGATCGCAGATTCCCCGACGAGGGAAGCGATCGATTCCTCGCGCGCGAAGACTTCGCTCACGAGGCCAGTGCCACGCATCGCCTTGAGCTCCTGGCCGTCCGAGGCGACGATGCCCGCCGCCTCCTGGCCGCGGTGCTGAAGGGCGTAGAGACCCAGATAGGTCAGATTCGACGCCTCGGGATGCCCGAAGACCCCAAAAATCCCGCACTGATCCTTGAAGTGGTCGTCCTCTACGAGGCGGGGGGCCGCAGTCATCGGCATGCCTCCATGCTCAGCTCCCATGCCTCAAGGGCAGGCTTCGCGACACCCTCGTGGGACTGCGCCGAAGTGACGAACGAGCGCAGCGACTTTGCGGTGGCGTGCGGAGCGAAGCTGAGGACGGCCACAAAGTCGGCTCCGTCCCTGCTTCTTCGCGGCAAGGGGTCATAAAGCGGACTCTAAGCCGAAAGCCTGCGCTCGAGAGAACTCCAGGTGTTCAGGAGTTCGGAGACGGAGTGGCGAGTGAGCTGGACGCCGCCGGAACGCAATGTGAGGTGCGCTCCGCCCACATATCCGAGTCTTCGACAGGGCACGCCCGACCGGGTCGCACGCGCCTCGACCGCTTCGGGATCGCGGGTCGAGACGATCATTCGGGAGGGACCCTCGGAGAAGAGAAGCGCGTCGGTTCGCTTGGGATCCCCGTCCTCGAAATCGTCGCCGCCTCCAAGGTCGCCAAGATCGAAGTCGCCGCCGAGCGAGGCGCTCTCGAAGTTGAAACAACATTCGGCAAGCGCTACCGCCAGACCGCCATCGGCCACGTCGTGCGCGGATGCGAGCTTCCGCTGCTGATTGAGATCGAGCACCACGTCGTAGAGGGCCTTCTCCGCCCCAAGATCAAGCCTGGGGAGAGCGCCCGCCACGGTGGAGTGGACGGTCCTCAGGTATTCGCTGCCGCCAAGCGACGGATCGCTTGTTCCGAGAAGAAGTACGGTGTCGCCCGCCTGTGCGAAGGTCCGCGTCATGGCCTGGCTCGCATCTTCGAGCAGACCCACGGCGCCGATGACCGGCGTCGGATAGATGGGAACGCCGTCGGTCTCGTTGTAAAGCGATACGTTCCCGCCCGTAACCGGAGCGTCGAGAGCGCGGCTCGCCTCGCCGATGCCCTCGAGCGCCTTTACGATCTGTCCCATCACTTCGGGCTTCTCGGGATTGCCGAAGTTGAGGCAGTTGGTGAGGCCGATGGGGAGCCCGCCGGTGGCCACGACGTTGCGGCAGGCTTCGGCCACCGCGAGCATCGCGCCCTGCTTGGCATTGAGAAAGCCGTAGCGGCCGTTGCCGTCGAGGGCGATAGCGAGAGCCTTCTTCGAGCCATGGATCCGCACCACCGCGGCATCGGAAACGCCCGGGCCCTGCACCGTCCCGGTTTGAACCGTGCTGTCGTACTGCCGGTAGATCCACTTCTTGCTCGCGATGTTCGGCGAACCGAGGAGGGCGAGGAAGGCCCTCGAAAGATCGGTGGGAACCGGGAGGTCCGAAAGATCGCGATCCTCCGCGGGATTCTTGGGGTCGACCCACGGTCGGTCGTAGAGCGGCGCTTCGTCGGTCAAGGCGCTGGCCGGAATGTCGGCCTCGAGCTTGCCGTCCTTGTAGACCTTCACGTGACCGTCGCCGGTGACCACGCCCACCGCCTCGGCGTGCAGATCCCACTTCTCGAACACCGCGGTGATCTCGGCCTCGCGGCCTTTCTTCGCCACCAGAAGCATCCGCTCCTGCGATTCGGACAACATGACTTCGTATGCGGTCATGCCGGTTTCCCGCTGCGGAACCTTCGAGACATCGAACTCGATGCCCGTTCCGGCACGTCCCGCGGTTTCGGAGGTGGCGCACGTCAACCCGGCCGCACCCATGTCCTGGATCCCGACGACGGCGCCCGTCGCCATCGCCTCGAGGCACGACTCGAGAAGGATCTTCTCCATGAAGGGATCCCCGACCTGAACCGTGGGCCGCTTCTCTTCGCTGCCCTCTCCGAATTCCGACGACGCCATGGTGGCGCCGTGAATCCCGTCGCGGCCGGTCTTGGCCCCGACGTAGAAGACGGTGTTGCCGATGCCTTCGGCGCGGCCCAGGAACAGCTTGTCCTTCGTCGTCATGCCGAGACAGAACGCGTTCACGAGCGGGTTGCCGGAGTAGCAGGGCTCGAACACCACTTCCCCGCCGACGGTCGGACACCCGAAGGCGTTCCCGTAGCCGCCTATGCCCGCAACCACGCCGGAAATGATCCGACGCGTCTTCTGATCGAAGGAATCGGAGAAGCGAAGTGAGTTCAGCACCGCGATGGGTCTGGCACCCATGGTGAAGATGTCGCGCAGGATTCCGCCAACACCCGTCGCCGCACCCTGGTAGGGCTCGATGAACGAAGGATGGTTGTGCGACTCGATCTTGAAGACCGCGAGCAGGCCGTCGCCGATGTCGAGCGCGCCGGCGTTCTCACCGGGCCCCTGGGCCACGCGCGGCCCTTGGGTCGGCAGCTTCTTCAGATGGAGCCGGGTGGATTTGTACGAACAGTGCTCCGACCACATGACCGAGAACATCCCGAGTTCGACCAGGTTCGGCTCGCGGCCCAGGAGCGCCTTGATGCGCTCGTACTCGTCTTGTTTGAGACCATGGGCTTCAAGCGTCTTCTTGTCGTGCATCGGGAGAGCGATCTTATTCGCTCCCCCGCGGGCAGGCCCTACTTTCCCTTTCGCCGTTGCGAGTCGGTTCACGGACTGAGGCCCCCGAGGCGAGTCTCCGCGCTCCTTACGCCGTCATTGCGAGTCGGTCCACGGACTACGTCCGTGACGTTTGGCAGAAACTCTCCGTCACCCCGGCGAAAGCCGGGGTCTAGCGCGAAGAGTGCGTTTGGAATCCGCGGCGACCGGAGGCCCAAGAACCCGCCCAAAATGGGGCGTTCTCGAACGAGTTTCTCAGCAGGGACCCGATGTTCCGGGCCGGACCGAAGCAATCCTCGGGGCGCAGGGTGGTCGTCTCGCCGAAGATCGCTTCCCTACCCGCCGAAACGTCGGGGTCGCTCGCGATGACGACAGGGAGGTGCGACGAGCCCGCGATGACCTCGGGGCACGCCGGAGGATCCGGGCCATTCGACCTCCGGTGGCTCCGTCACGCCGTCATCTTCGAATACGCCCAAAATCGCGCTTGACAGACAGTTAGATATTTGGCTAAATATCTAACGTGAACATCGTCTTCAAAGCCCTCGCCGACCCCACCCGGCGGAAAGTCCTCGAGCTTCTCCAGCAAAAACAAATGACCGCGGGCGAACTGGCGGGGCATTTCGATGTCTCGAAGCCCACCATGTCCGCGCATTTCGCGGTGCTGACGGGGGCCGGTCTCGTGCAGGCCGACAAACAGGGCCGCTCGATCACTTACCGTCTCCGGATGTCCGTCCTCGAGGAAGCCCTCCTCGGGTTCGCGCGAACATTCGGGATCGTCATCAACCGGACGAGCGGGCGCGAAAGGCCCGCTGCACTCACCCTCAAAAGGAGCCGTGCATGAAGGAAACCGCCACCCGTTCTAGACTCGCAAGGGACATCGCGATCGCGATCGGCCTCATGGTCGTGTCCGCGGCCCTGGTATTTCTGACTCCGGCAGCCATGAGTCGCGATACGTCGATGCGAATCTTCGGCATCCTCCTCGGAGCGTTCGTCATCTTCTGCGCCAACGAAGGGCCAAAAGCGCTTCCGCCTCTCGATCGCGTCCGCGACCCCGTGGCGGAGCAGGCGAGGCGGCGGTTCGGCGGCTGGGCGATCACCCTTGGCGGCGTCGCCTACCTCGTAACCTGGCTGATCGCGCCGGTGAACGACGCGCCGCCGATCGCGGCGGCGCTCCTGGCCCTCTCCGTCGCGGCGGCCATCGGTCGATGCCTTCTCGGGCGGCGACGGGATCCGTCCACGTCGATCCCGGATAGACCGTGATGTGGGCCTTCCTGATGGGACTCAAGACCGTGGATCCGCTTGAACTCCGCTCGATAATTAGCGCAGGCGATGTCTCGGTCTTCGACGTCAACTCCCGCGAAAGCTGGTCGAAGGGACACGTGCCCGGCGCGCGGAATCTCGATCCTCAGGCCTACCGCGTCACGGATCTGCCGGCGGACAAGGACGCAACGCTCGTCTTCTACTGTTCGAACACGATGTGCCGGAAGGCGCCGAACGCGGCTAGGCGCGCGAAGGAAATGGGTTACAGGAACGTCAAGGTAATGTCGGCGGGAATCCAGGGCTGGCGCGGCAAGGGCCTGCCGACCGTCACCTGAAACCGGGGACCTGAACCCGCACGACCACGGGGTGTACCTTATTCGGCCGGCCCCGAAGGCGATGAGCCCACCGAGGTAGACGTCGCTCCCTGAACAAATGAGAACGTGGCGCCCGTCCCGACGAGGCGCACGAAGACATACGCGGGCTCTTTGTACATGGGCAGGCCGAGCAGAGAGACGCCGTCGAGGTAGAAGCCGATGGAACCGTCGGGGCCGCGTAACACGCGCAGCGTCTTTGGGGTGCCGACCCCGACCTGCACCTGAAGGCCGGTGGACCTGTAGTTGTCCTCGGGCGTTCGAACCCACACGTTCCACGTGGTGTCGTGCGCCTGAAAGAGAGACAACACCAGCCCGTCGGACGAGTAGTCGGCGGCGGTCACGTCAGCGGTTTTCGTGAACCAGAACTCGATCGCGTAGCGGAACTGAGCCGTCGGATTCGCGTTGATCCGATCGAGCTTGAAGTCCACGCTGAACGACTGCGTCAGCGCCAACTGCGTGAGGCTCGACGAATAGACCTGCTGATCGGCGCCTGCGTTGAGGGAAAGCGTGGTGCGCGCCGCGGCCGCGGGCGTTGGCGTCGCAACAACAACGGTGGTCGGCGACGTGGCGGTGGAAGAGGATGAGCCGCAACCGCCCAGCATTGCGAAGGCGGGAAGAGACAACACCAGTGCCGATCGCAGTGTCGTGTCCGCCAGTGTCCGTTCCATGACGCCAGCGTAAGCAAAGGCGGCTGGTGGTTCCGTGCGGTTTCGCACACAAGTCACCTGAGTCGCCGAAGCCCTATTTCACATCGGCCGGCACGCCTACGCGAGGGGCAGGTCGGACTCTGAGCGGGTCACACGGTCGTGTTCTTTCACAAGGCCCTGCGTTTCCGTTGACGGACGGGCGGTGCCGATCGACTCGATGAACTTGCAGGTCGCAAAGCCCGAAGACGCGCGCTCGTACTCCTTCAGCCACTCTTCGAACTCGGCCAGAGCGGCAGGGTCCTCGCGCGGGTATTGACTCGGCGGCAGGGGAAGATCGATGCGCCAGGGCTTCGGTGTGAGGCGCGCCCGGAAGCTTCCCTGGATCCTGCAGAGTTTCATGAAGGCGGGGTCGGAGCCGAAGCTCGCGAGGAAGTCCTGCGTCCCTTCTGATTTCGGGTCCATCGAAAGGTCGGTAGCCAGCACGCGATACCCGGCACGGGTCCGGTAGACGCGAAACGTCGAACGACTTTTTTGCGCGCACGCCTCGCGAATACGCTTGAGGGTCGGGTCTGTCTTGTCCTTCTTGAAGAAACCGAAGAAACCGGAGGAGGCTCCAGCGGGCGGCAAATCGACATCGACGAAAGGCAGCCGGGCGGTGTTCAGGACCTCGGCGCCGTATCGATTCCGCGTCACCAGGGCTTCTATCGCCCCATCCGGCTCACCCACGCTTCGGAGGATCTCTTCACGCAGCGGTTGACGGCCGTAGAAGTACTCATCGCCCGATTCTCCACGGGCGAGACGCCCCGTCACTTCGCGCAGCCGGCGCTGCGCCACGCCGAGCGCATCCGTGACGCCCTCCTGCGACCAGCCCCACATATTCAGGGCGTACTTCTTCCCCGAAGGGCCGGTGACGTCGCCCTTCGTCCTCGACCAGAAGCGCGGAATCAGCATGGGCCGGTCGCCTTCAGGCCACGGCGCTCTCGAGGAGCCGGAACGTGCCGGCAACCGCGTCCATTTCCGCGGCGATGCCCTCGGGCACCGTGAACTGTTTATCGATGTGGCCGATCATCGCTCCGCGGTACGTCGGCACACCGAGGGGCTTTATGTGGTCGTCAAGCACCTCTTCGAGGGTCAGCGAACCGTAGCCACCGCTGTCGGGGTCACAGTCTGTGCACTGGCCCCAGATAAAGCCCTTGATCTTCGACAAGAGACCCGCGAGCTTGAGATGAGTGAGCATCCGATCGACGCGATAGACCGCCTCGTGAACGTCCTCGAGGAAGAGGATCCTGCCCGTGAAGTCGGGCAGATAGGGCGTGCCCACAAGATGCGCGAGGACGGTGAGATTGCCGCCCATCAGCCGGCCTTCGGCCTTTCCCGGACGAATCGTCTGAGTCCGATTGCCGACCGGTGCAATGCGTCCTTTGAAGTCCAGCTCGTTCACGAACTGCGCCGCCTCTCCATCCACGACGACCCGCTTGAACCAGCTCGCCGACAACTCGTTCCAGGCGGAGAAGCCGGTGGGAGCATGGAACGTGACCAGACCGGTCTTCGCCTGAATCGCCATGTGCAGCGCGGTGATGTCGGAGTAGCCGAAGAGAACCTTGGGATTCTTCGCGATCGCTTCGAAGTTCAGATAGGGCAGGAGACGCGCCGCGCCCCAGCCGCCCCGCACCGCGCAGATGCCCTGGACCGACGGGTCGGCGAAGAACGTGTTGATGTCGGCGGCGCGATCGACATCCCTGCCCGCGAGGTACCCGTATCGGTCGAGGGCGTGAGCGCCCACCTTGACGTTGAAACCGAGCGCCTTGAGATTGTCAATCGCGATCTCGAGATCCATCTTCTGAAAGGTGGCCGACGAGGGATGGATCAAGCCCAGCGTGTCGCCAGGCTTGAGGCGCGGCGGCTTGACCACGCCGGGCCCCGACCGGGGCTGGGCGGCAGCTTGGGAGGCCCCAGAAACAAGAGCCGCCAATGTGGCGGCTCCGGTGCTGGCTATAAATTTTCTGCGGTCGGTCATTCGGTTTGGTTTCTCCAGGGACCGAATCATCGCACTGCGGTGTCCGCTATCGGACAAGGCGGACACCTTGCAGCCCGCACCGCTGTCACATTTCTGCGGCTTTCTCCTACGCGGCTTCGTTCGAAGACGAGTGTTCGCCCGCCTCTTCCTTCACCCGCCGGAGACCAAAACGCTTCATCTTCTCGGAGAGGGTGGAAGGCAGGAGGCCCAACGAGGACGCGGCCCGACGCTGATTCCAGTGAGCAAGCTCGAGCGCCATCAGCACGATCTTGCGCTCATAGTCTTCGACCATTTCCTTAAGAGGGCGACGGTCGGGGAAGAGAAAACCAGGATTCGTCTCAAGCATGGGACAGTCCTCAATGAAAACAACGAAGAAACGCCATTGCCAGATAAGACGCATCCAATGGTTCATTGGTTCCCGAAAGAATTGAAATCAATCGGGTTCAAGATCACGAACCGCGGCTTTACACCGGGATTACAAACGTCACCAAAAAATCCCCACGCTTGGCACTGATCCGAACCCCACCGCCTGGAGGATCCTTCCCGGCATGGTGATCCAAGTCCGCTCGCTCGCGAAGAGCTACCTGAACGTCCAGGCCCTTCGAGGTCTCTCGATAGACATCGCGCCGGGCGGCATCGTTGGTCTTCTGGGACCAAACGGCGCCGGCAAGACCACGTTCGTGGAAATTCTGGAAGGCCTGCGGCCTCCCACGTCGGGTTCGGTGCGGGTCCTCGGGCTCGATCCCGAGAAAAACCCGGTCGAGCTTCGGCAGCGGATCGGGGTTCAGCTTCAGCACACTGAGTTCCCCGATTCCCTCACCGTCGACGAGACCCTGCGGCTCTTCGCGGCGTTTTATCCGAAGTCGCGTGGCGTCGCGGAAGTCCTCTCCTCGGTGAACCTGTCCGAAAAGCGAAAGGCCGACGTTTCGACCTTGTCTGGCGGGCAGAAGCAGCGCCTCGCGCTCGGCCTCGCGACCCTTCACGACCCGGAGCTTCTGATTCTCGACGAACCTACGTCAGGCCTCGACCCCATCGCGCGGCGGGGCATTCACGAGATCCTCAAGAACCTCAAAGCGATGGGCAAGACGATCCTGCTCTCGTCGCACTACCTCGATGAGATCGAGGCCCTCGCCGACCGCGTGGTGATCCTGCGATCGGGCGAAATTGTCGCCGACGGCACGCCGCTTCAACTCCTCGCGCAGGCAGAGGGAGCCTCGACCCTGTGGATCGAAATCGATAAGCCCGTAGATCCCGAGAATCTGGTGCAAGGCGCCACGTTCGAAGGACGCGATGGCCGGCTGCTCCGATACCGCACGAAGGACTCGACGGCGGCGATCGTCGGACTCGGCGCGTCCTTGAAATCGTCCAACGCGGCCCTCCTCGACCTGCGCCTCAAGAGGCCCACCCTCGAGGACCTCTACGTCCAATTGATTGGAGTTTCGGCGGTTGCTCAAGACGTCACGGAGGCTGCGTAATCATGGCCATTCAAAGCTATCTGGCGCTGGTTCGGGCGAACATGCTCGCCTTTCTCCGATCCAAGCAGGCCCTTTTCTGGTCCCTCGCGTTTCCCCTTGGTTTCCTCTTTCTCTTCGGAGGCATCATGGCCCGCGGAAATGCGCGGGCGGCCACCTTCATGCTCCCCGGACTGCTCACCACGATGATCATTTCGGGCAGTCTTTTCGGGATCGCGATGCCCATGGTGCTGGCGCGGGAAAAGGGCATCCTGCGTCGCTTCCGGGTCACTCCGATCAGCGCCTCGACCATGATCCTGGCCCAGGGCACCACCGCGGTGTTCCAAAACGCGATCACGTTCGTCCTGCTTCTCACCGTGTCTCGCTTCGTCTTCAAGACGGAGATCGCGGGTTCGCTCCCCGCCCTGGCCGTGGTCTTTCTCTTCGGCGCGTTCTCGACCATCCCCCTGGGCCTGCTCGTTGGCAGCGCAGCGAAGGACATGCAGTCCGCGCCGCCCATCATCAACCTGATCTTCTTTCCCATGATGTTTCTCTCCGGGTCAGCGTTCCCCTTCGCGCTGCTGCCCGAGGCGATGAAGTCCTTCGCGCGATTCCTGCCCGCGACCTACATCGTCGAATCGCTGCAGGGAGTCATCGTGCGCGGGGAAGGGCTGTCGTTGCTCATCGGCCCGCTCGCGATCCTGACTGTTCTGGGATTCACGGGCCTCGCCCTCTCGGCAGCCCTCTTCCGCTGGGAGGGAACCGAGCCCATCTCGAGGCGGTCGATCGCCACGATCCTCGGGGCCTTCGTCGTAGTGATGCTCGGCGCGGCTTTCGTGGCACCTGCGTTCCGTATGAACGAGATGCCGGGTTCCCGTGCGATCGAAGCGGGCGAGGCCAAAGGCAAGGTGCGGGTGCTGCGCGGCGCTACGCTGCTCGACGGTCTGGGCGGACGAATCGAGAACGCTCGCGTGGTGATCCGGGATCACAAGGTCGAAGAGGTATCGATCGACCGGCCCGAGACCGTCCTTCCCGCGGGCGCTGAAACCGAGGACCTCACGGGCAAGTTCCTCATTCCCGGCCTCTTCGACTCGCACGTCCATCTCGGCGGCTCGGGCGGCGTCGGTGGCGGCATCGTCGAGCAATCCGACGAACGGCAGGTTCACGACCTGCAGGCGTACCTCGCCTCTGGCGTCACGTCGATCCTCTCGCTGACGGACGATCCCGCGGCTCTCGGCCGGCTGCGCAGCCTCGTTGCGCAAGGCAAAATGCGCGCACCCCGCACGTTCTTCGCGGGCGCTTCGGTCACCGCCCCCGAAGGTCATCCGGCCGCGATGTTCAACTTCGTTCCGGGTCTGGCCGATCAACTCACCCGACAGGTGAAAACACCCGACGAAGCCCGCGCGGCGATCCGCGGCCTCGCCCGCCTCAATGTCGACCTGGTGAAACTGGTTCTCGAGCCCGGCTACCCCGGCCGGGCGATGCCGCGCCTCGATCTCGAGTCCTTCAAGGCGGCTCTCGTCGAGGCCAAAGCGCGAGGTCTCAAGGTCACGGTTCATGTGGGCACCGACGCCGATGCGCGCGCGGCCATCGAAGCCGGTGCGGACGGGCTCGAACACATGGCCCGTGGCCTCACGGGTGAAACCATCGCCTTGATGGCGGCAAGGAAAGTCACCTTCACGCCCACCCTCACCGTGTACGACTTCGACTGGAAGCGCGCCATGCTTCAAAACGCGGACGACCGTCTCAAGCGCCTCGTGATTCCCGAGGTGTTCGCGGGTCTCCTCGATCCCAAGGGACCGTTCCAGAGCTTCATGAACGACACCACGGCCGTCCAGGGTTTGAGCCGAAACTTCGCCACGGGTCTCGCCGCCGTTCAGGCCGCGAACCGCGCGGGCGTTCCGATCATCGCCGGGAGCGACGCGGGAAATCCCGCCACGTTCCACGGCCCCGCTCTGATCCACGAACTCGAGCTTCTCGCTCAGGCCGGGGTGCCTCTGTCGGAGGTGTTGATCGCCGCCACCAGCCGCCCCGCCACCCGGCTGAACCAGAGGACGCTCGGCCGCATCGAACGCGGTTCGGTCGCGGACATGGTCGTCCTCGGTCAAGACCCCCTCGCTGCGGTGACCGCGTACCGGAATGTTCAAAGCGTCTATCTCGGAGGCCTCAAGCTCGACCTCGCGAAGCTCTTCGAAACCCCGGCCGGTCCCTGGCGGGCCAGTCATTAGGTGGGGGCCGCAGAAAGACCCTGGACGCCATGCTCAGCCCCCACACCAAGCGCCCGGCGGGAGTAAACCCGGCCTCGCCTGCGACTATGCTGCGACCGTCGATGGACGTCGATAGACCATGAGGCTTCTCCCACAAAACGCGGAGCTCGGCTGGACGCCCTACGCCTGGCTGCTCTATACGATTCCGTTCCTGGTCGCCCTGTTCAAGAATCCCCAGGGGCCCCTTGAACTCGCCGGGTATCTCACCGCCTACCTTGTCTTCCTGTTTCTGTACTTCACGGGCTACTGGGTCCAGGGACTCCGCCTCGTCCTCGTGATCGCGGGAATGAGCCTCATCGGGGCCATCCTCTCCTTCACACCCTTCCGGTTCTACGGCGCGAGTTTCTTCATCTACGCCGCGGCCATGATCCCTTTCATCGATCGGGATCGTCCTCGCCTGACGTACCTCGCCCTCTACCTGTGTCTGGTCACTCTGTTCGGCGTCTTAAGCCGGCATGAGTTCTGGTTCTTCGTGCCCGCGGTCTTCATCGCCGGCGTGATCGGCGGTCTCAACACCCACTGGGCGGAGGTCTTTTTGTCGAATTCGCGGCTCCGCCTCGCCCAGGGAGAGGTGGAGCGCCTCGCGAAAATGGCGGAGCGCGAGCGGATCGCGCGCGATCTCCATGACGTCCTCGGTCACACCCTCTCGGTCATCGCCTTGAAGTCAGAGCTCGCAGGCAAACTGATGGAGCGCGATCCGGCCCGCGCGGCTCAGGAGATCCGCGAGGTGAACGATGTCGCACGCGACGCGCTCGCGCAGGTGCGAAGTGCGGTGACCGGCTACCGCACCTCCGGCCTTTCCGCGGAGTTTGGGGCCATGAGGAAGGCATTCGACACCGCCGGCGTCGCTCTCTCGGTTGAGGCCGAAACCCTCGTCCTTCCGCCAACCCACGAGAACGCCCTGGCTCTCGTCCTGCGGGAGGCGTCCACCAACGTCCTCAGGCACGCGAACGCGAAGACCTGCCGGGTGCGCCTGGCTCATCGGAACAACGTCGCGCTGCTCGAAATCGTGGACGATGGGACCGGCGGCGACTCTCGCGAGGGCAATGGTTTAACCGGCATGCGCGAGCGCATCGCGGCCTTGGGCGGAAGCCTCGTGCGCGACCGTCGTTCAGGGACGCGTATCGAGATCACGCTTCCCCTCACTCCGGAGCCAGTCTGATGCCGATCCGCGTCGTGGTGGTCGAGGATCAAACCATGGTGCTCGGGGCCCTCGTGGCTCTGCTGGAGATCGAGAAGGACATCGTGGTCGTGGGCCGGGCGAAGAATGGCCGCGAAGGTCTCGACCTGTGTTTCAAAGCGATGCCGGATGTTGTGGTGACGGACATCGAGATGCCGGAGATGACCGGCCTCGAGCTCGCGGCCGCGGTCAAGAAGACCCTCCCGAAGACGCACATCATCATCCTCACCACATTCGCGCGCGCCGGATACCTTCGCCGCGCCCTCGACGCAGGGGCCTCGGGCTATCTCCTCAAGGACTCTCCCTCCGAGAAGCTCGGCGACGCGGTACGACGCGTTCACTCCGGGCTCCGGGTCATCGACCCGGAGCTCGCCCAGGAGGCCTGGGGCGACCCCGATCCGCTCTCTGATCGCGAGCGTCAGGTGCTGCGGAGCGCCGAGGAGGGCCAGACGAGCGCCGACATCGCGGCCAGTCTGGGTCTTTCCGAGGGCACGGTCCGCAACTACCTTTCCGAGGCGATCAGCAAACTGGGCGTCACCAACCGGATCGAAGCCGCGCGCCTGGCCAGGCAAAAGGGCTGGCTCTAGGGTGCTGGATAATGGAGGGCATGGGCGGAATCGCATCAGGCGAGTTGTCGCGGGGGGCGGGCCTCAGCGCGGACACGCTGCGCCACTATGAGCGCGTGGGCGTTCTGCCCAGGCCGGCGCGCGCGGCCAACAACTATCGCGTCTATCCGGAGGAGGCCCTTCGCCGGGTGCTGATGGTCCGGCGCGCGCTGGCCTTCGGTTTTTCGCTCGCTGAGCTTGCGATCGTCCTGCGCGAACGGGAGCGGGGCGCGCCGCCATGCCGAAAGGTCCGGGCTCTTGCCGCCGAGAAGCTCTTCGCAACCGAAACGCGACTCGTGGAACTCACGAGATTGCGTGACGACCTCCGCCTCCTTCTCGAAAACTGGGATAGGAGGCTCGAAGTCGCTCCTTCGGGCGCGCCCGCTCTTCTCCTCGAGTCGCTTTCCGTCTTCAACGAAATCACCAACCCAAAGGAGTCCCATGAACACGCCCGCACTGATCCTCATCGCCGCCCTCATCCCCTCGCAGGGCACTGGAGTCACGAAAGCCCCGTCAAAAGAACACCAGCACCAGGTCGAGCAAAGCGGTGACCAGGCGATGGGCTTCTCGCACGAGAAGACCACCCATCACTTCCTGCTTCGCGAAAACGGTGGGGTGATCCAGGTCGACGCGAACTCCGCGGACGACAGGGAGAGCCGCGAGCAGATCCAGGGCCACCTCGGACATATCGCGAAGATGTTCGCGGCAGGCGACTTCAACACCCCGATGCTGGTGCACAGCATGATGCCTCCGGGCACCGCGACCATGACGAAGCTCAAGGCCGTCCTCAAGTACACGTACGAAGCCTCCCCGAAGGGCGGGTGGGTGGTGATCGCCACGTCCAACAAGGAGGCGCTCAAGGCCGTCCACGAGTTCCTGCGATTCCAGATCAAGGATCACGCGACCGGCGACCCGCTCGTGGTCGGTGCGAGGTAGCGGACAAGCCGGTCCATGCGGGGCCCTTGGGGAGGCAAGGCGTCCCGCCTCCCGGGAAGTAAAATCGCGGCATGAAGAAGGATTCTTTCGGTTCGCGCGCCAAACTCCAGTCCAGGGCCGGCAGCTTTTCGATCCACCGCCTCGACGCCCTCAAGAAGGCGGGGGTCGCTCCCAACCTCGAGACGCTGCCGTTCTCCATCCGCATCGTCCTCGAAGCGATACTTCGTTCGGTCGACGGCGAGCTGGTGCATGACGAGGACGTGAAGAACCTCGCGGCCTGGAACGCGAAGGCGCCCAAGGACATCGAAGTCCCCTTCATGCCCGCGCGCGTGATCCTTCAGGACTTCACCGGGGTGCCCGCGGTGGTCGATCTCGCTTCGATGCGCGCCGCGGTGAAGCGCCTCGGCCACGATCCCCGCAAGGTCAATCCGCTGGTGCCTGTCGACCTGGTGGTCGATCATTCGGTTCAGGTCGACGTCTACGGAACGAAGGACGCGCTTGCCCAGAACTCGAAGCTCGAGTTTGAGCGTAACAACGAACGGTACGAGTTCCTCCGCTGGGGCCAGAAAGCCTTCGACAACTTCCGCGTGGTGCCGCCCGCGACCGGCATCGTCCATCAGGTGAACCTCGAGTACCTGGCGAAGGGCGTGCTCACGAAGACCGAAGGCGGCGAGACGTTCGCCTTCCCCGACACCCTCGTGGGCACCGACTCGCACACCACCATGATCAACGGCCTCGGAGTTTTGGGCTGGGGAGTGGGCGGCATCGAAGCCGAGGCGGCGATGCTCGGTCAGCCGCTTTACATGGTGACGCCGCAGGTCATCGGCATGCGTCTGGTCGGCCGGCTGAGCGAAGGCGTCACCGCGACCGATATGGTTCTCACCGTCACCCAGGCGCTGCGCAAGAAGGGTGTGGTCGAAAAGTTCGTCGAGTTCTACGGGCCCGGTCTCGACGGCATGCCCCTTGCCGACCGCGCCACCATCGCCAACATGGCGCCCGAATACGGGGCCACCTGCGGCTTCTTCCCCGTCGACGACGAGACGCTTCGCTACCTCCGCAACACCGGTCGCACCGCCGACGAGGTGGATCTGGTCGAGCGCTACATGAAGGAGCAGGGCCTCTTCCGCACGAAGGATTCCGCCGAGCCTGGCTTCACCGACACCATCGAGATGGATCTGTCGACCGTGGAACCCTCGCTCGCCGGCCCGAAGCGTCCGCAGGACCGCGTGGCGCTCAAGTCGATGAAGGAATCGTTCCGGAAGTCTCTCGTGGCCCCCGTGAAGGATCGCGGTTTCGGCCTCGGTCCCGATGACCTCACCCGCACTGCCGCGGTCGAGATGAAGGGAATCACGAGCACGCTCGCTCACGGCGTCGTCACCATCGCCGCGATCACGAGCTGCACCAACACCTCGAACCCGTCGGTCATGCTCGGTGCCGGCCTGGTGGCGAAGAAGGCGGTGGCGAAGGGCCTCAACGTGAAGCCCTACGTCAAGACGTCGCTGGCGCCCGGATCGAAGGTGGTCACCGAGTACCTGCAGAAGTCCGGCCTCCTGGGCGACCTCGAGGCCATCGGCTTTAACGTCGTCGGCTATGGCTGCACCACGTGCATCGGCAATTCCGGTCCGCTTCCTCCCGCGGTGTCGAAGGCGGTCAATGACGGCAGGCTCGTGGCCTCCGCCGTGCTCTCCGGCAACCGGAACTTCGAGGGTCGCGTGAATCCCGACGTGAAGGCGAACTATCTCGCTTCCCCGCCGCTCGTCGTGGCCTACGCCCTCGCCGGCACCACCGACATCGATTTCGCCACCGAGCCCATCGGCAACGACAAGTCGGGAGCGCCGGTGATGCTGAAGGACATCTGGCCCACCATGAAGGAAGTGGCGGACGCGGAGGCCTCGGTCACCGGAGAACTGTTCACGAAGAGTTACGCCGACGTCTTCGGCGGCAACTCGGACTGGAACGCGATCTCCGTGGCCGAAGGCGCGCTCTTCGATTTCAAGGAGCCGTCGACCTATATCCAGGAGCCGCCGTTCTTCCAGGGCCTGTCGATGCAGCCAGCGCCCCTCAAAGGCATCGAGGGCGCGCGGGTTCTCGCGATCTTCGGGGACTCGATCACCACCGACCACATCTCGCCCGCGGGCGACATCGCGGCGGTGTCTCCGGCCGGCGACTTCCTCAAGGAGCGCGGGGTCTTGAAGAAGGACTTCAACTCCTACGGCGCGCGGCGCGGCAACGACCGGGTGATGGTGCGGGGTACCTTCGCGAACATCCGGCTCAAGAACCTGATGGTGCCCGGGGTCGAGGGCGGCGTCACCGTATTCCAGCAAGGCCCCAACTCAGAGTCGACTCGCATGCCGATCTACGACGCGGCCATGAAGTACATGGAAGCGGGCACGCCGCTCGTCATCCTGGCGGGTAAGGAGTACGGGTCGGGTTCGTCACGCGACTGGGCGGCCAAGGGCACGCTGCTTCTGGGTGTCCGCGCGGTCATCGCGGAGAGCTTCGAGCGCATCCATCGCTCAAACCTCGTGGGCATGGGCGTCCTGCCCATCGTCTTCAAGGACGCTCAGAACGCGGAGAGTCTCGGCCTGAGAGGCGACGAAACGATCAGCATCGGCGGCCTCGACGAGAAGAGCCTCACCCCGCGGCAGTCGTTGACGATCACGGCGAAGCGCGCGGACGGAACGAGCTTCACTTTCGAAGCCACCTGCCGACTCGACACCGCGGTGGAGATCAACTACTACAAGAATGGCGGCATTCTCCAGACCGTTTTGAGGAAGATGCTGAGCTGACCTGAGGCGCCTTACGCCAGCGACGCGTATCGCCCCGACGCGAGCCAGACCTGAACCGCGTCAAGCACCCGGCCAAGGCTCGGCGCGACGAAGAGGACGTCCTGCATGCGGTCGTGGGCGTAGTCCTGCTCGATGATCTCCGCGAGACGGAATGGACGCCTCTGCACCGCATCCGAAAAGGCGTGAGGCAACTCTCCGAACGAGGAAAGGAGCCCTGCGCCATACGCGCGAAGTCCGCCACGCTCCTCGACCACGCCGAACTCCAGAGTGAACCAGTACAGGCGCAGCAGGGCCTGGAGCTGGCGGGCGGAAGCCGAAGACGCGGCCTGGCCGATGATCTCGTTCAGTCGCGCGGCATCCTGGTCGGTGAGCATCGGCGCGTGGCCGATCGCCTCGTGGACAAGGTCGGGTTCGGGCGTGTAGTCGGGACGCGATCCGTGGCGAAGGTACACGGTGCAGGGCTGGCGACGGCTCCCGAGGTGGCTCAGGAAGATCCGCGGATCGAGCAGGCCGTCGGTGAGGACCAGGCCAAACCCTGTCTCTTCCCGCAATCGCGCCGCCAGCGAACCCGGGACCGGAGGCACGGCCGCGGAAATATGGAGTCGTCGAACACCCTCGAGATACGAAGCGCAGGCATGCACCTCATGGAGCCTCGACAAGGGCTCCATCACCGCACACCAGACCGCGGTTTCCTCCTCCGTATAACGAACCTCGGGGAGCCCCGTGCCCGTGGCCTCGATCGAGGCCACCAGGGCGGAGAGCGCGTTCCGGCGATCGAGGTAAACACGATCGCCCTCGCCCGGGTGGCCGGCGGGCCGAACAACGGAAGGGGTGTCCAGCATGGTTGTGTTCATGTTCCTGATCTCTTGAAATGGCCCAAAAAACAAAAAGACCCGCTCTTTCTGAAGAGCGGGCCCATAGACGCGGACCGGAGCGAGAACGAAGCTCTAGGCCACCCGGGTCCCTCCCGGGTAGTAATACCGGCGCGCGATGATGAGGCTGGTTTTCACGACGGGGGCAGACTAGCAGATGGGGGCGTTTTCCAAGCGAGAGCGGCTATCCTGATCCCATGCCAACCTCGATCACATTCTTAGGCGCCGCCCGGACCGTCACCGGGTCCGCCTACCTCGTCGACTCGGGCCGATCCCAGGTCATGGTGGACTTTGGAATGTTCCAGGGACGGAAAGAGGTCCGGCAGCGGAACTGGGTGGACCCGGAGTTTCCCGCACCGCACGTTGATGCGGTGGTTCTAACCCATACCCACATCGACCACATCGGCCGCATCCCCCGTCTCGTCGCCAATGGTTTCAAGGGCCCGATCTTCTGCACCCCCCCCACGATCGAGCTTGCGGAGGTGCTCCTCAAAGACGCCGCGCACCTGCAGATGGAGGACGCGGAGTACCTCAATCGGAAGGGACTCACGAGCCACCAGCCGGCGGTGCCGCTCTTTGACGACAAGGACGTGGAGCGGGCGCTCAAACTCTTCGTCTCGGTGCCGCTCGGCAAACTCCACCCCGCGGCCCCGGGAGTTTCCTTCACGTTCCGTGAAGCCGGACACCTTCTTGGGGCGAGCTCCATCGAGATGACCGTGGAGGACGGATCGTCGGGACAATCCCGCCGCATACTCTTCTCGGGCGATCTCGGCCGCTACAACGCGGTGCTCGCCAAGGATCCGGCCCCGTGCCCGGAGGCCGACTACGTCGTGGTCGAGAGCACCTACGGCAACCGGACGCATCCCGTGATCTCCGTCCAGGAGCAGTTGCAGTCCGTCCTCGCGCGCACTTTCGCGCGGGGGGGGGTTCTCCTCATCCCCGCGTTCGCGGTGGGCCGCGCCCAGCAGATGATCTGGCTGATGGACCGGATGGTTCACGAGCAGAAGATGCGCCCGTTCCCGATCTACATCGACTCGCCCATGGCGGTCGACGCCACGCGCATCTACGCGCGGCACGGCGAGGCGCTCAAGGACGCCCTGAGCCTGGTGGGCGGAGAGAGTGTTCTGAACAGCAAGTGGGTCCGGCTGGCCAGATCCCGTCAGGAGTCAGAAGCGCTCAACAAACTCAAGGGGCCCGCAGTCATCATCTCGTCCTCCGGCATGCTTTCGGGCGGCCGCATCCTCCATCACTGCCGGGTGCGCCTGCCCCACGCCGAGAACACTCTTCTCATCACCGGCTATCAAGGCGAAGGGACGCTGGGCCGGCGGCTCATCGACAAGGCGACTACCGTGCGCATTCACAAGACCGAAGTCCCGGTCCTCGCCGAGGTGACCGACCTCAAGGGACTCTCCGGCCATGCCGACGTGAACGAGCTGATGCGCTGGATGTCCGGGGTCAAAACGCCGCCCCGGAAGGTCTTCGTGACCCACGGGGAAGAAGACGCGGCCCTTGCCCTCGCCGCGCGGATCACCGAGGAACGCGGCTTTGCCACGCACGCGCCCAGGCACGTCGAGCGTGTGACCCTCGACTGACCAGCCGCGAAGGAAGCCTGGTCACGGGGTCGATGAGCGGGAAGACCACGAACGCGACGCGGCGTTTTGTCATCGCCTCGGGCGCGGCGCGCGGCGAGCATGTCCGGCTGACCGGGGAATGGCGGTCCCTGCTCGCGCGGAGGGCCTACCCGGCACCCGTCGTCTCGTTGCTCGGAGAATGCCTGGCCGCCACGACTCTTCTGACCTCAACCGTGAAGATGCTGCAGGGCGACGGCCGTCTCAGCGTTCAGATGCAGGGCGGCTCACCCGTGTCGCTCCTGGTCGCGGAATGTCGCGCGGACTTCTCCGTGCGCGCCATGGCGCGCGTGCAACCAGGAGCCCTTCCTGGCGAGGGGCGCTCGCTTGGCGATCTCGCCAGAGGCGCCACCTTCGCGGTGACCATCGACCCGGGTGGCGACTACGACTCCTATCAGAGCCTCGTTCCCATCGAAGGAACCTCGGTGGCGAGCGCCCTCAACGCCTACATGGCGCGTTCCGAGCAGATCGAGTCGTTCTTCGCGCTGGCCGCGAACGCGTCGGTGAGCGCGGGCCTCCTGGTGCAGAAGGTGACGACCCATGGTGGACACGAGGGCGCCGCCGACCCGGATGCCTGGAACCGGATCCAGACACTCGCCGCCACGATCAAGGAGGAGGAGCTTCTGGAGCTCGAAGACGAGGCCGTGCTCCATCGCCTCTTCAACCAGGAGGACGTCAAGATCCTGCCGCCGCGAGAAACCACCTTCGTCTGTCGGTGTTCGAAAGAGCGCGTTGGCTCGGTGCTTAAGATACTCGGCCGGGATGAGGTCTCCGGCCTTCTCGCCGATCGCCGAACCATCGAAGTCGACTGCGACTTCTGTGGTCTGCGCTATACGTTCGCGGCCGAAGAGGCGTGGGCCGCGCTCTCCACGTGAACGACGCTTAAGGCCGCGTCCACGATCCGGGGGGGATGGATCCTTCGGTCATCTCCTGAATGGCGTCGTCCCCGATCGAAGCGGCGGCGCGTTTCCCTTCCTCGAAATCGCCGGGCTCGATGGTCTGGCTTCCGTCCGACCTTCGAGCCGCTGGGCACTTAGACTTGAAGCTGCGTATGAGCGACTTGTGTTCCGTTTGTCTGGCCGCGCGCGCCACCGTGGCGCCTTCGCCCGAGCTGGAGTCGCTCATCAGGATCAACCTCCCCTGGCTCGAGGAGCACACCGCCTGTTGTTCGGCCTGCGCGCGGCACTTCCGTCGAGCGCTCGCCTACTTCCGGAACGCCCGCATGGCGGACGGCTCGTCATCGCCGATCCTCCCCACGCCGCTGCGCCTCGGCGCCTCGGACCGGTATCGGGGTCGAGGCGTGACCATGGCCTTCCTCGACGCGGGCTTTTTCGCCCACCCGGACCTGGTGACGCCACGAGATCGCATCCGTGAGTACGTGGACGTCACGCGTACGGATTCGCGGCGGTCCGACATCGATGATCCGAAGAACGCGGGGTGGCACGGCCTCATGACGTCGGTGGTGGCGTGCGGGAACGGCGCGCTCTCGCGCGGCTTGTACCGCGGGATCGCATCCGAGGCGGAACTGGTGCTCGTGCAATGCGGCACCGCGCGGCGGGTCTTTCACCACGACATCCGGCGCGGCTTCGACTGGATCCTGAAGCACCGCAAGAGACACAACATCCGCGTGGTGAACGTCAGCGTGGGCGGCGATTTCGAGGCGAGCTACCTGGACGATCCGATCTGCGAGGGGGTCGAGGCGGCAACCCGGGCGGGGATCTTCGTCTGCGCCGCGGTGGGAAACGCGGGCTACACGCCGAGGCATGCGGTCATTCCTCCGGCCTCCTCGCCGTCGGCGCTTTCGGTCGGGGGCTTCAACGACCGGAATCGTCTCAGCCGGTTTGGCCTCACTCCCTATCAGTCGAGCTACGGGCCTACCGTGGACGGTCTGCAAAAACCCGAACTCGTGGCCCCGAGCATCTGGGTCGCGGCGCCGTTGCTTCCCGGAAGCGAGACCTCTCAACAGGCCGGTCTCTATTCCCTGCTTCTTCAGACCGAGGACTCGAAGCTTCGTGAGGTCCTCGCGACACACGCGGGCATCGACGAATCGCTCGACAGTGCGGCGGCACTCGCCCCCCAACTCATCCGCCAGCTGGTTGCGCTCAAGTTCCATGACCAGAACGTGATCTCCGAATCGTACAAACACGTCGACGGAACGAGTTTCGCCTCGCCCATCGTGGCCTCGATCGCCGCCCAGATGATCGAGGCCAACCCCTCGCTGAAGCCCCTCGAGATCAAGGGCCGCCTGGCCGGGACCGCGCGGCGGGTGAGCGAGCTCAGACCGGAGCAGCAGGGTTTTGGTGTGGTCGATCCGAGGGCCGCTCTCACCAGCGCCCTGATCGCCCTGCGCAAGGAGAGACGCGCGCGGAAGCGGGGGAAGGTGAAGACCGCTAAAGCGGTTGCCCTCTGACCACCGCCGCCACGTAGCCGCGGCCGTCCGGAGGGCGGCTAAGGGAGGCCCATCACTTCACGCGGACGCCGCCCTTGACCACGATGGGCACGTTCTGAAGAAGAGTGACGTTCGACAACACATCGCCCCGAACCGCGATGACATCGGCCAGACGTCCGGCCGCGAGGGTGCCGAGGTTCTTCTCCTGCTTCAAAAAGCGCGCGGGCCAGCGGGTGGCCGCGCCGATCGCCTGCATCGGAGTCATGCCGAACTTCACCCAGGTGTCGAGTTCGCGCCAGGTGGAGTCGGAATGGAAGTTCGCCGGAATGCCGCTGTCGGTGCCGACGATCAGGGTGACCCCGGTTTCACGGAGCTGTTGAAACTTTCTTTGCAGCGTCGGTATGCGTCTGAAGGTGAGCGTGAAGTAGTCGAGGTGGGTGATGTTCGTGAGCGAGTCGCGGATGTCCTTGACGATGTCCTTCGACAGGCCCTCCTGCCACCGCGGGTCGTCGAGTCGTTCCGGGAAGACCTGGGCGGTGTAGTTCGTCAGGTAGAGGGGCGAAACCGTCGGACACCAGAAGAGGGTCTGGTTGCGCTTCTTGAGACCCTCGATGATGTCCGCGGGATACTCGGGTGCGGTGGCCAGACCGGTGTGCTCGAAACCGTCGACCTTGTGCTTGAGTCCGATCCGGATTTCGTCTTCACGATGGGCGTGCGCCACCACGGGCTTGCCCCCCTTGTGCGCGGTTTCGACCACCGCCGCGACCTCGGCCTCGGTCATCTGATCCTGATCGATGAGTTTGATGAAGTCGACGCCCGCGTCGACGAGTTTTTGAACCTTGGCCCTGGCGTCGTCGGGGCCATCGACGCCCCAGCGGACGAACTTTTCGTACTCGAAGTAGGGCGCCTTCTGGATGAAGGGGCCGGAGACGAAGAGTCTCGGGCCGGGGATCACGCCCTTCTCGATCCGTCGCTTCACTTCGAGAATGTCCTCCAGGGGAGCTCCGAGGTCGCGCACGGTGGTCACGCCGGCCATCAGGAGCTGCTTCGCCGCAACCGGCATGATCTCCTCGCGGAAGCGGCTCATGTACGTCGTGTCCCAGTGCTCGTAGTTCGCATGGCCGAGGATCATCAGGTGGACATGCATGTCCATGAGGCCGGGAAGAACACTCATGCCTTCGGTGTTGATGACCGGCGTGCCGGGAGGAACACTCACCTCGGATCTTGGACCCACGGCCACGATGCGCTCGCCCGCGATCAGAACCACGCCGTCCCTGATCGGTGGACCCTCGTAGCCGTCGATGACCTGGCCTCCGACCAGGGCGAGGGTCGGCCTCGCCGCGGAAGCGGCAGCCCTGGGCTGCGCGGCCGAAGCGGTGGAGGCGATGGCCACGAGAAGGGCGAGAGCGGATCCGGTGAGGGGGGTCATGATCGGTTCTCCGTTTGAGGGAATCCGGGCCGCGGTCAGGTCAGTGCTTGTCGCCCCGAAGGACGGCGGCGTTTTCGCGAAGGCTGGTGGCGACACGCCGAAGCGTCAGCACCGACCCGGCAAGAGGCGGGGAGAGAGGCTTCACTTCCTTCATCCACTCCATGAGCGAGGGTGAAACGGTGGCGAGCTCGCGAAGCTGCTCGGCGACACGGGCGTACTCGGGATCCTTCGGAATCTTCTCGAGCGCGCCGTCGATCTCGTTGGCGAGCGTATCGAGCGACTCCGCGATGCGGGCCTCGGGCGGCGCATCGGCTCTCTCGACCCTTGCCCTCGGTTTGGCCGGCGCCGGCTCCGCGGTTTCCATCTGCTTGAGCGAACGGGAAATTCCCTCGAGCCGCTTCGTGACCTGCGACACCGCGGAGAAGGAGACCACCGCCTCGCGCAAAGTCGCGGTCAAGGCGGGAGAAATCCTGGTGAACTCGACGAGGGGTGCGGCAAGCGGCTCATAGTCCTCGGCGGCAGGCAGGCGCATCAAGGACTCGGCGAGACGCTGATTGGTGTCCTGGAGCGTGGTCGCGGTCTCACCCAGAGCCTGGGTGGCCGACTCAATCTGGGGAACCGCGGCCTTGACCGACTCGAGCGACTCCATGAGGCGCGGACCGCTCTGCGCGAAGGAGTATATGTGCTCCGCCAGCGGCTCGAACTGTTCGGCTTTCGGCACGTCCGCGATCAGGGCTTCGAGGCGTTCGACGAGATCAGGCAGTTTCGCGAGGGAGGCGGCCACGCGATCGTCAACTGAAGAAGCCGCCGCGCGCTTTTTGGGCGCCTTGGTCGGCGGGGACGCTGGTTCGACGCCGGGTTCATCCGGACCAAAAAGACCGGGGGCGGCGACTTTCTTCCGGGAGGCCATCGGTTGAGGAGCTTAGCGTCAGCCTCCCCGGGAGCGACGCGCGCCTTGGAAGTTTTTTGGGGACTCCACATAAGGTGGCGTCCGTGGCAGAGCCGCTCCTTCCCGAGACCTCGCTTCGAGGGTCGGCCCGGTTAGGACCCTCGGTGGCCCTCAAAGCGAGCCGCGTTATAATCCCCGACCCGTCGCCGGAGACGTTCCCTGGCGCTTCGGGCAAGACGCAGCGTTCCTCAGTAGCTCAATGGTAGAGCGTTCGGCTGTTAACCGAAATGTTGTAGGTTCGAATCCTACCTGGGGAGCCACCGCCCGCCCCTTGGGCGCCCTCCTCGCGCTCGATGATCGAATCAGGGGATCAGCTTGTCCCCAAGGTCGCCGCGCAACGTCCGGGCCATCGATGGCCTCGCCAGGAAATCATGAGGGAAGCCGAGATCCACTTTCGAGACGGCATCGAGGCGGGCCTGCATCTCGCCGGTAAGCGCGACATCGACCGCCCCCAGAGAATCCTCGAGCTGAGACGCGGTCCTCGCTCCCACTATCGGAATCGTTCCGTGGGTGCCCCGGCCCATCGCCCAACTGATCGCGACCTGGGCCGACGAACGGCCGAGTTCCTCGGCCACTGCCTTCACCTCGCCCGCAATCTTCATGTTGCGGTCGGAAAAACGATGGCGGTTGGCGGCCACGCGTTTCGAATCCGGTGTTTCCCACCCCACGGAGTACTTCCCGGACAAGACCCCGCCCCCAATCGGCCCCCAGGGCGTAACCGCGAGCCCGAGGGCATCGGCCATCGGAAGCAAGTCGCGCTCCGGCGTCCGTTCGATCAGGCTGTATTCAACCTGCAGGCCGACAAACCGGGTCCACCCGCGAAGTTCGGCGAGCGTGTTCGCCTGCGCCACCTGCCAGGCCGGGGTGTCGGAGACGCCGATGTAGACCACCTTGCCGGCCCGCACCACGTCGTCGAGCGCCCGCATCATCTCGTCGGCGGGCGTCAGGTAGTCGGCGACATGGACCCAGTAAAGATCGATGCGGTCAAGGCCAAGACGCTCCAGGGACGCATCGACGGACTGCACCAGGTTCTTTCGGGAGTTACCCCAGGCGTTGATGTCATCGAAGCGCGTCGCGATCGAATACTTCGTCGCCACCACGAACCGATCCCGGTCGCTTTTCACGAACTCGCCGACGAAGCGCTCGGAGGTCCCCTTGGTGTAGACGTTGGCGGTGTCGATGAAGTTGCCGCCCGCTTTCGCGAAGAGCTCGAACTGCTTGCGGCTTTCCTCCTTCGAGGCGCCAAACCCCCAGTCTTCGCCGAAGGTCATGGTGCCGAGACAGATTTGGGAGACCTTGAGGCCCGAACGACCGAGAACCCGATACTTCATTTCAATCCTCCTCCGCGAGGCCTACATCATCACCCTGGCCGCCTCGGCCTTCACCGCCTCGAGTTCCTTCACGAGATCGCCAAACCGCTCGTAGGCGTCGCGGCCCGGCTTCTGGTCGGCCTGGCCCAGCATGCGGGAGATGGACGCGAACTGATCGATGAGCATGGGCTGAGGATAGAAGCCGCCCGCGGTCTGGAGTTTTGCGATCACCGCCTCGACCGACCTGACCTTCGCCGCGCCTTGCGGGGTTGCGTCTTTCCGGGCGGCGGCTCGGGCCTCGTTCAGCTTCTGAAGAACACCGCGAGCCTCGAGGGCACGGTCGCGGATCTCGAGGAGGAGCTTCGTCTGTTCCACGATCATCGCGTCGGTGACGTTGTCCTTGACGAGACGCGGGTCGGAGAGGACCTTGAGCGAACGCTCTTCTGAGAAATCCGCGACGGTGAGCCGGAGTTTGTATTCACCTGGAGCCACCAGTGGCCCACCGCCGCGAGAACCCGGCCCGCCGCTGTGCCTCAGGTCCCAGATGAAACGGTGCGCTCCGGCTTTCGTCCGGAGCGCCGGCGGACCCGTGGGCCGGGACTGGGGCGCCCGCATGGCCTGAGTGGTTTCGACGTTTTGGGGGCGGGCCGCTCGTGAAGGTCCGAAGAACCTGGCCCGTCGAATCCATGACCTCGAGGCGGACCAGACCGGCCGCGTCCGTGGAGAGGGCGTAGTCGATGATGGCGCCGGGGGGGATGAACTGCGGGTCGGCGGGGCCCGTCATCACGTCATAGCGGATGCGATGCGCGGGGCGCGGCTGAAGCAGCATCGCAGGGGCGCTGCTTACCCGGGCCAGTTGGTGAAGAGCGGAGACGTTGTCGAGTATCCAGACGCCCCGGCCCATCGTGGACATGACGAGATCGTCTCGAAAGATCTTGAGATCGGTGATCGGCGTCGAAGGGAGGTTCAGCTTGAAGCTCTGCCAGTTCTTCCCGCCGTCCGGGGAGACGAACATGCCGAACTCCGTGCCCGCGTAGATGAGGCCTTCGCGGCCCGGGTCTTCGCGGGCCACGCGGGTCGGATGATCCCCGGGGATGCCGTTCCGGCCATCGGTAAGAAGGGTCCAGGTGGCGCCATAGTCGTCCGTGCGATAGATGTATGGCTTGAGCTCGCCGAGGAGCATGCGGTAGTAGGAAACGAGGGCCGAGCCCTTCCGGTGAGGTGAATCGTCAATCGACTGGACACGACCCATGGGAGGCATGCCCTGGGGCGTCACGTTGGCCCACGTCCGGCCGCCATCCCGCGTGATCTGCACGAATCCATCGTTCGTCCCCACCCAGATCACGCCCTTCTCGAGGCGCGACTCCTCGATCGCGTAGATCGTTGAATAGATCTCCTCGCCCGTGATGTCCCGTGTGATGGGCGCGCCCGAGATTCCCTGGGTTCCTTCGGGCTTCGCGGTGAGGTCCGGCGAGATCGTGTCCCAGGTCTTTCCTTCGTCGATGGTGCGGTGCAGGTACTGCGACCCGTGGTAGATCACATTCGGGTCGTGGGGAGAGATCTCGAACGGCGTGATCCTCTGCATCCGATAGCGAATGCCGCTTGCGGCCTGGCCGTAGCGATTCTGCGGGTAAATCCAGTAGCTCTGTTCCTGGCCGGTTTCCATGTTCATCCGGAAGAACTCGCCCTTGCAGACACCGTAGACGATGTGGGGGGCGCCCGGCTTGGGCTTCACCGGCCCGGTCTCGCAGCCCGGGCCCGGCACCTGCATCATCATCGCGTCATCGTAGGCGTGTGCCAAGGGCGGAAGACTGGGAAGAATCAGGGGCCAGCCGGTGTCCTGCTGCGCGCCGTAAAGGCGGTAGGGGAATCGGTCGTCGGTTTCGATTCCGTAGATTTCCGCGGTGGGCTGGTTCATCTGCGTGGTCCAGGTGACCCCGCCGTTCATGGTGACGTTGGCTCCGCCGTCGTTGGTCTGGATCATGAGGTCGGGATTGTCCGGGTTGATCCACAAAGCGTGGTTGTCGCCATGGGGCGTGTTAAGCGTTGTGAACGTGCGGCCCCCATCGGTGGATTTGAAGAAGCCCTCGTTGCTGACGAACACGGTGTCGGGATTGGTGGGATGCGCGTGCACGTTCGTGTAATAGAAAGGCCGGCGCAGGAGCCCCGCTTCGTTCGACTGACGGGTCCAGGCGCCACCGGCGTCGTCAGAGCGGTAGAGCGCGCGCTCCTCGCCCGGCGCCTCGACGAGCGCGTAGACGCGTTTGGGATTCGAGGGCGAGATGTCGAGGTCGATTTTTCCGATGAGTCCCCCGGGTAAACCGGACGTGAGCTTCGTCCACGTATCGCCGCCATCGGTCGTCTTGTAAATGCCCGCTCCCTCCTTCGCTTCGCTGCCGCTGATGATCGTCCAGGGTTTCCCTTGGCCAAACCAGAGCGCCGCGTAGAGCTCCTTCGGGTTTTCGGGATTCATGGTCAGCGCAGAGGCGCCGAGGGCCTCGTTGACGTAGAGGATCTTCTTCCACGTCCGTCCGCCGTCGTTCGAGCGATAGACGCCGCGGTCGGGACCGTTGGCCCAGGGGAGGCCTTGCGCGGCCGCGTAGACGATTTCAGGATCCAGCGGGTGCACGCGCACTTTGGGAATCTGGCCGACATCACGAAGGCCGGCGTGGACCCAGGTCTTGCCGGCGTCGTTCGAGCGATAGACGCCGCGGCCGGCGATGACGTTGCTTCGGACGCCGTCGCTCCCGGTGCCGACATAGAGGATGTCGGGATTCGACTCCGCGACCTCGATCGCGCCGATCGATCCGGTTTCAAACCATGCGTCGGTGATCGGCAACCAGGTCAGGCCGTAGTCGATCGTCTTGAACACGCCGCCGCCGGAGGTGCCCTGGTAGAACGTACCCGGCTGTTTCCGATGACCCGCGACCGCGGTCACCCGGCCGCCGCGCGAGGGACCCACCATCCGGTAGCGGAGGCCCTCGAGCAGCGTCGGATCGATTCGAGAGTTCGCGCTGGTCTGGGCGAGCGCCGATATTTCGCGGCCCGAAGCCGCGAAGAGGAGAAGGAGGAGGATGGAAATAGGCCGGAGGTTCATTGGGGTCTCCCAGACTGCGAGGTTGAAACGAGGCCGGGGCGAGCGGAGGCCCCGGTAAAGCGGCTCAGCGCTCCTTGATGCTTAAGGGAACGGAGGCGCCCGCGGAGAGCAGCAGGCTCACGCCATCCTCCACCGAGAGGTCGGTCTCGACCACGTCTTCGACCGGGAGGATCACCACATCCCCGACGTAGAGATGATTGGTGGGAATGTAGACGGTGAGCACATCGTGGGTGACGCCGTCGCGAAGGGTCAGCTTGAACGAGCCGGTGACGAAGCCCGGGGTGGTCCGGCCCGGGAGCCGCGCGAAGACGAAACGCTGAAAGGCGTCTTTTGACTGGGGTCCGCCGAAACCCGAGAGCACCTTCTTGGTGGTTCCATAAACCGATCCCACCAGCGGCACGACGTCGAGCACCGCGTCCGCGCCGTCGAGGACCTTCTTAAGCGGCCCGGCGGAGAAGAGCAGGCCGGCGAGAAAGATCGTAAGCAGGGTGATCACGAAGCCGAGGCCCGCGATGTCCCGGCCAAGGAGCAGGTTGGCGAGCGGATGGGCGAGGCCATCAAGATACGAAAAGAGCCACCACAGCGCCTTGATCGTGATGACGATCGGAACCAGAACGACGAGGCCGCCGATGAACGTGTTGCGCAGCCGCGTCGTGACGCTCATGGCAGTCTCTTGAACGCCGCTACTTCATGGTGAGGCTGGAGCGGAAGCGTTCGCCTTTTTTCGACATGGCGTCGATCTCCATGGCCCATGCGCTGGTTCCGGCGACCCAGGTGCCCGCTACCTCTGCGACCATGGAGCGCTGCCCGATCTTGACGTCGTCTTCGAGGATGCGGACCGGCACGGCCGCGTTCTCTCCGTTCCGCGCGATCTTCACGGCAAGGGTGTCGAGCTTCGCGTCGTTCTTCGAGTCGTTCCTCAGGAAGATCCGCACCCTGTAGGGGGCTCCCGGCACGAGCGGACTCGGCAGAACTTCGAACTCGAATCTCCCGGTGAACTCGATGATGGGACCAAAAGGCGATTGTTTCGCGTCCGGAGCCGCGGTAATGCGGAGTCGGCCCGGAGTGAACTCACGGAGCTCGGGAGGGGCAGCCGGGGGTGGGGTGGGCGCGGCCACCGGCGTCTGCACGGGCGCGGCGGTGGGTAGAGGCGTGACCACGGGTGGAACGGTCTCGGTCGGAAGCGGCCGCAGGACGACGGTCGGGAGAGCGGCCGCCGTGGGCATCACCGGCGGAGTAGAGGCGGACGCGACCGAAGCCGCCGCCGCAGGCGTCGGCCGGGTCGCGGTGCGCGCGGCTTCTCGCTCCTGGCCTTCAATGACGCGGCGCGCGCGGTCGTAAGCATCGCGCGCCTGCAAATAGGTTTGGGTGGCCACCGTGAATTGCCGGTCTTTCAGATTTTGGGCCGCGGTGGTCACGAACCTGTCGGCCTCTGCATAAGCCGGATCCCGCGTCGCGCCTTCCTTGGCGTCGGCGAGCGACTTCGCTTTCTCCATTTCAGATTTCGCGTCGGTTGCGCGCTTCGCGAAGTTGGCGTTTAGCTGACTCGAAAGTTCGGTGACCACGGGGTTCTTGGGGTCGAGGACCAGGACGCGTTCGAGCGCGCTTGAAGCCTGGGCGGAATCGCCACGAGCCACCGCATCGCGAGCGGCCGCCACCGAGGTCTCGACTTCGCGAATGGCGCCCTGGGCCTGCTCACGGATTCCGCGGGTCTCCGCTTCCACCCCATCACGAAACTTCGCATCGAGGGATTCATTCTTGAGGAGAGGAAGGATCTGGGTCGATCCGTCAATAGCCCGCTTGTAGTTCTTGTCTTCGAGGTCGCGGCGCGCCACGTCGAGTTTCGTCTCAACAAGCAGCTGCAGGATGGTGGCGTCAGCACCCCCCCCTGGCGTGGGCGGGAAGGCGGCCCGATAGGCGAGGATTCCCACAATCAGGAACACGCCGATGACCCCGGCGATCAAAAGAGGATTGGTTCCGCTGGGCGGGGGAGGAATCGATGCCGATGCCGATCGCGCATCGCCGACCGGACGGCCGGGGGGCTTCGAGCCCGACCTGGGTATTCGCCCCGTGGTGTAGGGGATCGCGGGAACCCCGGCCGAAGGCGGTACAGAGCCGGAGCCGGAGCCGGTGCCGGTGCGGCCGTAGCTGCGGAACTGCCCGACTTTCTGAGCCCCGGTAGCGCTCGCCACCGGCGGCGACTGCGCCACCGAGGTCGCGTCGGAGGAGAGACCGGCGGCGTCCCCGGAGCTCTCCTCGTACTCGACGACTTCCGGTTCCTCGCCGTAGCGGAAGGCCCGGATCGCGTCGCGGAGAGCCGCGGCGTTCTTGTAGCGGCCGTCCACCTGCTTGTTCATGGCGATCTCGATGATCGTGACGATGCCGTCAGGGAGCCTCGGATCCCACTGGCGGGGCGGCGGGGCATCGCGGTGAACCACCTGATAGAGGGTCGCGTGAACCGACTCCGCGTCGAAGGGCTTGCGGTTGGTCGCCAGTTCGTAGAAGACGGCGCCTGCGGAGAAGACGTCGGAGCGGGCATCCACCCTTTCGCCCATGACCTGTTCGGGCGACATGTAGTTGGGTGTGCCCATCACGACGCCGGTCTTGGTCAGGTCGGAACTGCCGAGGCGCGCGAGACCGAAGTCGAGGATCTTCACCTGCCCGTTCGGCTGGACATGGATGTTCCCGGGCTTGAGATCGCGATGGATGACGTCGCGGCCATGGGCGTAGGCGAGGCCGTCCGCCACTTGCTCCATGATGTCGAGTTTCTGATCGAAGCTGAGTTGCGCGAGGGTGATGAGTTCCTTGAGGTCCTTGCCCTCGAGAAGCTCCATGGCCATGTAGAGCTCGTTGTCGGCCTGGCCGAAATCGAACACCGTGATGATGTTCGGATGGTTCAGCTGGGCGGCGGCGCGCGCTTCGCGCAGGAAGCGTTCCTTGTTCTCGCTGTCCGAACCAAGAGCTGCGGAAATGGTCTTGATCGCGACCGTGCGCCCGAGGACCGGATCCTGGGCCCGCCAAACGACTCCCATCGCCCCGGAGCCGAGATGGCTGATCGCTTCATATTTGCCGAACGTTTTTTTAGCGGTGTCGCTCAAGGCTCCCTCGACGATCCGTCGAGCATAGCATCGGGAAGCGACTGGAAATGGCCGACTTCCGCCTTGGTTGAAGGGAAAGCCGAATCGACGTCGAGGCCGGAAGACCGGTGAATCGGGGCCGGCCTCTCGCGGGAAAACTGATGCACCGGTCCGTCTACCCGAGGAGCGCCTTCGTGAGCCTCGCGATCAGTGCGTCGCTGTCCGCCTCTTTCTCGACCCCGCGCGTGAGAATCACCAGAACGCACGGACGCGCTCCATAAACGATTCCGGCATCGTGATGGACCCGGGTGATCGTCCCGGTCTTGTGGGCGACTTTCGTGCCCGGCGGCAGGCCGGCGGGAATCCCCGCCTTGAATTTCTGCGCGGCCAGAACCTCGATCATGCGCTCGCTCGCCCTCTTCGACACCGCCTCCCCACGGGCGATGGCGCTCAGGATCACGAAGAGGCCGCGGGCGGTGGTCTCGTTGACGATCCCGCGATCGAAGGCCTTCTGATCCTCGACCCCGCGCCTCACCTCAAGGCCGTGGGCGCCCAGGCCTTCGACCGTGGCCCGGACGTTTCTCACCCCCAGCCGGTCGATAAGAAGATTCGTGGCGAAGTTCGAAGAAACCGTGATCATCTGGAAGTTCAGGGCCTCGAGCGTCATCGACTTCGTGACGTTCTGATAGACGGTGTCGTCCGAGTCCTTCTCAAACTCCATGGAGTAGAGCGAGCCGTCCACGACGCTCTTGAACTCGTTGCGGATCTCTATCTGGTCGGAGAGCCGAAGCAGCTTCGCGTTCTCCTGGCGGAACAGCTCCACCATCACCGCAACTTTCATGGTACTCGCGGCGTGGAACACTCGATCGGACTCGTACCACCACTCCTCGGTTCCATCGAGCGAGCGGTACGCGACGGCCGCCTCGGCCCTGCTGTCCACGATGATTTTCTCCGCGGCCGCGCGACGCGACGGGAACGGGGTCCGCTCGGCCGCGGCCGGAGCCGGCGGGTTTTGTGGTGTCCCTGCAAGCATCAGCGTCATGGCCAGGAGTGGAACAGTCGGGTTCATCAAGAAGATCCTCAGCGCCCCGGGTGGGATCCTACTCCGACCCTGAACAACGTGGCCGCCCACTCGCCACCCGGGCGCTCATAGACCTCGACGCGTTCGACCGACGCTCCCTCCATGAGGGATCTGAAGTCGAAGTCCTCAAAACGCGGACTCAGGACGGCGAAGACCCGCCCCCGGCGCGCCTCGGCCGCCATGGCGTCACGGACGGCGGGCGTCTTGAAGTCGCCTTCCACCAGGGAGAAGGCCGGGTGAGAGGCAAGGAGAATAGCGAGGCTCGTGGACAGGGTCCGCGTGCCTCCGATATCCACGAAGACGCGGGCCGGCACGGCGCCGGCCTCTGCCTTCAACCGGAGGGCGACCTCGCGCACGCCGTAGCCCGAGGGCCAGCCGGTGACGAGCTGGTGACGGTCATCGGCCGGAAAAGGCGCGCGCGCGGGGTCTCGCAGGAGGCGCCAATCGAAAGCCAGAAACTGGAGAGAAACAACCGCGACCAGGGCCAGGGTCGCCGGGGCGGAGAAGGACGGCTTGATTCGCCTCACCACCGCTGCGATTCCCCCCGCGATGAGAATGAGAAACGGGGGGAGGATGGGAAGGATGTATCTGGCGGACCAGGGTTGAGACAAGCCCGCGAAGAGGAGGAGCGGAAACAGAAATGACGCGCCAAGCCACAAAGCCCGGCCGTCCCGAATCAGAGCGAGCGACCCGGCCGCGGCCAAAACGGCGGGGGCGGTGAAATAGGACGAGAGCCAGCCCTCCATGTCGTGAAGGGTTGTCTTCAGCATCGAACCCGGAAGCGCGGTATCGGCCAGGTGTTGCGCGGCGATTTCGCCGCGGTTGCCCGCGAAGAACCACAACATCGGCGAGGCGCAGATCAGGCCTGCCGCGAGGGCGAGGGCGCACGAGCGCAGGGCCGCGCCCCGGTCCTTCGCGAGGGCCAGAGCACCCATCGGGATCGTGAACAGGAACAAGAGCGCCGAGACCTTCGCGGCGATGGCGAGGGCCAGAGCGATCGCAAGACCGCTCCAGGTCAGACCGCGCCGCGGATCGTCGACGAGGATCCGCGTCAGGAGCATCACCCCGGTGATGGCGGCGGCGAGAAAGCCATCCGAGAGGGCAAGGCGATCGTAGACCAGGGCGAAGGGACTGAGCACGTAAAGAATTCCGGCAACGAGCCCCGCATGGGGCCCGAACAGCAGTCGCGACAGCAGGACGGTAAAGACCAGGGTCAGCGCCCCGGCCGCCATCGCGACGAGTCGCGCCGCTCCCAGCCGGTCCTCAAAGGGAAGGGCGAGACCGTAGGCCGCGACGGCGAGAAGGCGCCCCGCGCCGACCGGCCGCAGGATTCGCCCCTCATCGTAGAGACGCTCGGCCCACTGAATGTGAACCGCCTCGTCGAGAAAGATCGGCAGCGCGTCCAGACTTACGATCCGAGTCGCGAAGTACAGAAGGAGCGGCACGCCGATCACGGCGATCGACAACCGGCGGGCGCGCCGCGGATCCGGCTCAGGCGCGTCTGACATGGCTTCTACGATAGACCCGCCCTGAGGCGGGAGAGCGGCTACTTCCTCTTCGGGGCAGGGGAAGGCGTCGCGGCCGCTGCGGGAATCGTGTCCTTGGGCAGGGGTTTGCGCGGGAAGAGTTCGTCGCGATTCGCGGTGTGGAACACCAGGGAGGCGATCACCGCCGAGGCCTGCATCATGTCCTCACGCTGGATGCGGTCGTAGGTGTCGAGGTTCGTGTGGTGAGTGCGGGTGTCGTAGTCCGCCTCGTCCTGGATCATCTGAAAACCCGGCAGCCCCACCGCGTCGAAGGAAAGGTGGTCGGTGCCGCCGGTGTTGCGAATGCTGACCGTGGTGGCGCCAAGGTCCGCGAAGGGCTTGATCCAGGACTCGAAGATCGGCACCGCCGCGGTGTTCTGCTGCGACCACACGCCCCGGACTTTCCCGGTCCCGTTGTCGAGGTTGAAATAGGCGGAGAACTTCGAGTGGTCGGGCTTGAGGGTGATCGGGCCCGTCGACCCGCGCATGAATGAGGGAAGGCCCCGCGCATCGGGTGCGGGAGCGGGGCGCGCGCCCAGGTGCTGCCTCACGTAGGCCGCCGAGCCGAGCAGGCCCTGTTCCTCACCGGTCCACAAACCGATGCGGATCGTCCGCTTCGGCTTCATGTCCTTCAGGATGCGCATCACTTCCATGGCGACGGCCGAGCCCGCGGCGTTGTCGGTCGCTCCCGTGGCGCCGTGCCACGAATCGAGGTGCGCCCCCACCATCACGATTTCGTTCTTCCTGATCGGGTCTGTGCCCGGGATCTCGGCGACGGTGTTGTAAGCGTTTAGGTCGTCGTCGTGAAAACGAGCGCGGACATCGAGTTCGAGTTCGACGTCGATCTTGCTGTCCATCAGCCGGACGATCCGGTTGAAATGTTCGGCCGCCATGACGAGGGCCAGCGGCCCGGGCTCCTCGTCCTTCTGCCGCGAACCGCCGCCGCCAATCCGGATCATGGTCGCGTCGAGGCCCGACGCTTCGATGGTGGCGAGGGCTTTTTCCTTGGCAAGGAACTCACGAAGCGTCCTCTGAAACGCGATGCGGCGGCCGAAGGCCTGCGGGTCGGGTGAGGCGCCGGGGACCGCACCTGGAACCACCCGCGGGCGGGGAAACTCGAAACGCGTCGCGTCGCGAAGTTCGTTCTCGTCATACCGGTCGAAGAGGATCGCCTGGGGAGCTTTCAGATCGCGAGCTTCGCCGATCAGGAGGATCGCTCCATCAAGTTTGCCTTTCCACTTTTCGAGATCGGCTTCGGATTCGAGGCGTCCGGGCCGAACGACCTTTCCCCGCACGGCGCCGTTTGTCCCCGGTGTCCAGGCCTTGGGCAGGGCAATGAGGGCGGTGGCCTGGCCCTCGGGCGAAACCATCGTGACCGCCGACTTGTCGAACGACCAGCCCCGGCCGAAGGGACCCCAGGATTGGAGATGCGCGTTGGCCATGCCCCACTCCTCGAGTTGCTTCCGCGTCCATTCATTCGCGCTCTTGAGCTGCGGCGACCCGGTGAGGCGCGGCCCGATCACGTCCGTCAGGTGCCTCAGGGTGTCCATGACTTTCGAGTTCGTGCCGAGAGCCTCGTCGCGAATTTTTTGGACGGCCGCGTAGTCCACCTTCTCCTGGGCGAAGGCGGGGGTCGCGACGAATGCGAGCAAGGTCGCGGTGGCAAGGAATCTCATTGAGCGAGGTCTCCAAACTGGGCTTTGATGTCTCGGGCGAACTCCGCGATTCCCTCCTGCCAGGGAGGGAGGAGGATGCGGGGCTGCTGGATTGTACGCAAGACCGAGTACCTCGGGCGCGGAGCGGGTCTTGGAAACGCGGAGGAAGGGACAGGCACAACGCAGGTGTCCATCTTGAGCTCGCGGAAAAAACAGGCGGCAAGATCGAACCATGAAGCGCCTTCCCCTGCTCCCGCGAGGTGATACGTCCCGAAGGCCCGGGTGTCGATGAGAGTGAGAATCGCCCGCGCCAGATGCGCCGCCGACGTGGGTGAGCCCTTGACGTCGTTCACCACTTTCACTTCCTTGTGTTTGAGGGCCAGGAAGTACAGGGTCTTTGGAAAGTTGTTCCCCTTGGGCTCGTACACCCAGGCGGTGCGTACCACGTAGTGGCGGGGATTGAGTTCTTGGACCGCAATCTCTCCGGCGAGTTTGCTGTGGCCGTAGTTTGAAAGCGGGGAGGGCGCGTCGAACTCATGGTACGGCGTCGTCTGCAGGCCGTCGAAAACGTAGTCGGTTGATACGTGGAGAATCGCCGCCCCGGTCTCGGCGGCGGCGAGCGCCAGGTTCCTCGGGCCAAGAGCGTTCCCGGTGAATGCGGCGTCTCGATCGGCCTCGGCGCGATCCACATCATTGAACGCCGCCGCGTTGATGACGAGATCCGGCCGGTGCGCGAGCACGGCCTCTCGAACCCGCGAAAGATCCGCGATGTCGAGATCCTTGCGGGTGAGCGGGACGACCTCGTGGGTGTGATTCCGGGCCTGAATCTGTCGACCAAGCTGCCCGGCGGCGCCCAAAAGCAGGATCTTCATCGGGCGATGTACCGCGGCAGGCGGTCCATCAGGCCGAGGAGAGGAAGAGCGCTCCGGTCACGGGCGGAGAGGGTGGGCTCCTGCACCGGCCAGTCGATGCCAATCGCCGGATCGCTCCACGAAACCGTGATCTCATCTTTCGGATCGTAGTAGTCCGTGCACTTGTACTCGACGTCGACCACATCCGAAAGCACGGCGAAGCCGTGCGCGAAGCCTTGAGGCACGTAGAGCTGTTTGAAGTTGTCTCCGGAGAGGAGGGCCGATGTCCATTTCCCGAAGGTCGGAGAACCCACCCGGACGTCAACCGCGACATCGAGCATCGAGCCCGAGACCGCGCGCATCAGCTTGCCCTGGGGCTTGCTCACCTGCAGATGCAGGCCCCGCACGGTTCCCTTGAGCGAACGCGAGTGGTTGTCCTGCACGAAGGCGAAGGCGATGCCCGCACTCTCGTAGCGGCTTGCGCTGAACGTCTCGAGAAAGAAACCGCGCGCGTCCTGAAACACCTTTGGTTCGATGATCAAGACGCCGGGGAGGTTCGTCTCAGTGACCTTCAAGCCCCTTTTTCCTCCGCCACCATGCGGAGGAGGTACTGGCCGTATTCGTTCTTCGCCATCACCCTTCCGGCTCTTTCAACTTCATCGAGGCTCATGAAGCCCATCTTGAAGCCCACCTCCTCCGGGCATGCGACCTTGAGGCCCTGTCGCTCTTCGATGGCCTGAATGAAAGTCGAGGCCTGAAGGAGGGATTCATGGGTTCCGGTGTCGAGCCAGGCCATGCCTCGTCCCAGGATCACCACATTGAGATCGTCGAGTTCGAGAAACCTCCGGTTGACGTCGGTGATCTCAAGCTCCCCACGCGCGGAAGGCTTCAGGCTGGCGGCAATATCGAGAACACGGTTGTCGTAGAAGTAGAGGCCCGTCACCGCATAGTTCGACTTCGGCTCTTTCGGCTTCTCCTCGAGACTCGTGGCCCGCCCCGAGGCGTCGAAAGCCACAACGCCATAGCGTTCGGGGTCCTTGACCCGATAGGCGAAGACGGTGGCGCCTTTTTCCCGCTTCGCGGCGGCCTGAAGGTCGCGCGGAAGGCCGTCGCCATAGAAGATGTTGTCGCCGAGGGCCAGGGCCACCGCGTCTCCGCCCACGAAGTCCCGGCCGATGACGAAGGCCTGGGCGAGGCCGTCCGGGCTCGGCTGAACCGCGTACTCGAGCCGGATCCCGAACTGCGAGCCGTCCTTGAGAAGTCGCCTGAACCCCTCCTGGTCTTCGGGGGTCGTGATGATCAGGATGTCGCGGATCCCGGCGAGCATCAGGGTGGTGAGCGGGTAATAGATCATCGGCTTGTCGTAAATCGGGACAAGCTGTTTCGACACCGCGAGGGTGAGCGGGTACAGGCGGGTGCCCGAACCGCCGGCGAGGATGATTCCCTTGATGATGGCCTCCGGGCTAGACCTTCGCATGACCCAGGCGTTCGCGGTGGTACTTCCCCCGCGTCACCGCGGAGGCCCACGAGGCGTTGTCGAGATACCAGCGAACGGTGAGGCGCAGGGCGGCTTCGAAGGGATGCTGGGGTGCGAAACCCAGTTCCTTCCGGATCTTCGACGCGTCGATGGCATAGCGCCGATCGTGGCCGGGGCGGTCCTTCACGAACGTCTTGAGGTCAGGGTAGGCCGCAAACCCACGAGCGCGCAGGGCGGGGTTTGATTCCGCCGGTCGTTCGGCTTCGATGGCGGCGCATAGCGCATCCACCACCTGAAGGTTCGTCCGCTCCGAGTTGCCGCCCACGTTGTACTTTTCTCCGGCCTTTCCCCGCTCGAGCACGGCGAGGATGGCGTCACAGTGGTCGGTGACGAAGAGCCAGTCGCGGATGTTGCCCCCGTCCCCGTAGATGGGAAGGTTCTTGCCCTCGAGCGCGTTCATGATCATCAGCGGTATGAGCTTCTCGGGGAACTGGTACGGTCCGTAGTTGTTCGAGCAGTTGGTCATAAGCGTCTTCAGGCCGTAGGTCTCGTGCCAGGCGCGCACGAGATGGTCGGCCGCCGCCTTGGACGCCGAGTATGGCGAGTTCGGCGCGTACGGCGTGTCCTCGCGGAAGGCGCCGGTTTCGCCGAGCGACCCGTAGACCTCGTCGGTGGAGACATGGAGGAAGCGGAACGCCTCGCGCTCTTCCTCGGAGAGGGTCGCCCCGAGGGTTCGCGAGGCCTCCAGGAGTTCGAAGGTCCCGTTCACGTTGGTGCGCACGAACTCGCCGGGGCCGTCGATGGAACGATCCACGTGGCTTTCCGCCGCGAAGTTCACGATCGCCTGAGGGCGATGTTCGGAGAAGAGAGCCCGGACGGCCTCACGATCGGCGATGTCGCCTCGCACGAAAAGGACGCGGGGGTCGGCGAAGAGATCCTCGATGCTATCGAGATGGCCGGCGTAGGTCAGGGCATCGAACACGATGAGGCGGTTCGAGGTTTTTGAAAAGGCCCGCCGGACGAAGTTCGACCCGATGAATCCAGCTCCGCCGGTGACGATCCAGGTGCTCAAAGGCGTCCTTCGGGGGCCATGGGAAGAAGACGGGGGCAAGGCATTTTCGGCTTGAAGCTTAGCCGCCCCGACCCGCAAGAAACCCAATAGACTCCCGTTTGGTCCCAAAAGGTCCCGGCCACTCGAACGGAGATGCCAATGAATCACCTGCTCCTCGCCCTTCTTGCCGCCCTGCCCGCGGACGCCTCGCAGTACAAGGAACCGCCGGCTCCCATCCCCGCGATTCTCGACGGGGCGCCGTCGCCAGGCGTAAGACTCTCCCCGGATCAGAAGTGGCTTCTGGTGATGGAGCGCCCGGCCCTGCCCCCGATTGCGGAGGTCGGGGCGCCCGAGCTGCGCCTCGCCGGCATAAGAATCAATCCCCGGACCTACAGCGGTTCGCGGGACACCTTCATGACCGGCCTGAAGCTGATCGCGGTTCCCGCCCCCGCACCCGCCGCCGCCCGAGGCAAGGCGACAAAGAAACCCGCGATGCCGGCCCTGCCCCCGACCGTGAATGTTCAGATTCCTGAAGGCCGCAGGATCACCCAGGCGCAGTTTTCCGCCGACTCGAAATCCCTCGCCATCATCCTCAGCACGGAGGAGGGCCTCGAACTCGCGGTGGCCGACGTGGCGACGGGCGCCACTCGGAAACTCACCGACGCGAAGCTCTCGGGGGTCTTGACCTCGCCCTGCGCCTGGTCCGCGAACGACGCCCTGGTCTGCCTGATGCGGGCGGCGGGGAGCCCTCCGACGAAGTCGCTCGTCCCAACCGGCCCGGCCATTCAGGAGACCCGGGGCGCCGCCACCGCGAATCCCACGTTCCAGGACATGCTCCAAGACGCAGGTGACGAAGCGATCTTCGAGCACTACGCGACCTCCCAGCCGGTGCGCATCACGCTCGATGGCGCGGCGGTTCCGATCGGGCCGTGGGGCCTGTACCGGCGGGTCGCTCCCTCACCTGACGGTCGCTTCGTCCTCGTCCAGAAGATCTCGCGCCCTTTCAGCTACGTCGTCCCCTTCACGCGCTTCCCGACCGCAACCGAGATCTGGGGTTTGGATGGAACGCTCGCGAAGCGCCTCGCGGAAGTGCCTCTTCAGGAGGGGATCTCGATCGCGTCAGACTCAAGACCCCTTGGACCGCGCGAGATCAACTGGCGCGGAGGCGCCCCCTCGAGCCTGCTCTGGGCCGAAGCTCTCGACAAAGGAAACCCCGCGAATCCGGCTGCGAAACGCGACGCGGTGGTGGTGCTCGGCGCGCCTTTCACGGGGGCGCCCCAGACCTTCATGGAGCTCGACTACCGTCACGACAAGACGGAGTTCGCTCCGGACGGCGCGGTCTACGTTTCGGAGCGCTGGAACAAGACACGGCGGACGCGAACCTGGCGCGCGCGCGGAGGAGCGGCGCCCGAGTTGATCTGGGATCGTTCCTCGGAAGACCGGTACGGCGATCCGGGAGCGTTTCTCACGCTGCAGACCGCCCAGGGTTCCGTGCTTCAGGCCTCCGCTTTCGGCAAGACGCTCTATCTCTCGGGCGCGGGCGCGTCCGCGGAAGGCGATCAGCCTTTTCTGGATTCCTTCGACCCGGTCACGAAGAAAGCCACGCGGCTGTTCCGCTCGGCCGCGCCGAGGTACGAGCTGCCGGTGGCGCTTATCGACGCACGGACCCTGCTCCTCCGTCGCGAATCGGTGAGCGAGCCGCCGAACTATCTCCTGCGGGATCTCGCCACGAAGGCGGAGACACGAATCACCGACTTCAAGGATCCCTCGCCGGAACTTGGCGAACTCAAGCCCGAGCTGCTCAAGTACAAGCGCAAGGACGGCGTCGAACTCACGGCAAGGCTGTACCTGCCGAAGGGCTACACGAAGGACCAGGGACCGCTTCCCTTCCTGCTCTGGGCCTACCCGCGCGAGTTTCAGTCCGCCCAGGCCGCGGCCCAGGTCACCGGCTCCCCTTACCGGTTCGAACGGCCGCAGGGCGCTTCCCACCTCTTCCTGCTCACCCTCGGCTACGGCATCCTGGACGACCCGACGATGCCCATCGTCGGCGAAAACGGAAAAGAGCCGAACGACACGTACATCGAGCAGCTCGTCGCCTCGGCGGAAGCGGCGGTGAAGGCGATCGTGGATTCAGGTGTCGCCGACCCGAAGAAGATTGCGGTGGGCGGGCACTCCTACGGGGGCTTCATGACCGCGAACCTCCTCGCCCACTCGGACCTGTTCGCGGCGGGTCTCGCACGGAGCGGGGCCTACAACCGGACCCTGACGCCGTTCGGATTCCAAGCCGAGGATCGCACGTACTGGCAGGCGCGTGACACCTACATGGGAATGTCGCCTTTCACCTACGCCGACAGGATCAAGGCGCCGATCCTCCTGATCCACGGCGCGGCCGACACCAACACCGGCACCTACCCGATCCAGTCCGAGAGGTTCTTCGCGGCTTTGAAGGGTCACGGCGCCACTGCGAAACTCGTGTTCCTCCCCGCCGAGGCGCACGGCTACCGGGCGCGCGAATCGGTCGGGCATACGTTGTACGAAATGGCGAACTGGCTCGACGTTTACGTCAAGAATCGAAAATAGCGCTCTATTGATCAACCTCGCGGTCGGGATACTCATCGCCGCAGCGCCGTACCTTGTGAGCGGCTTCCTCTCCGCGACGGACGTTCCGCCTCTTCTCGCGTATCTCCTCTTCCCGGGCCGGGATCTGTTCCTCCTGCTCGGGAGCCTTGTGGTTTTCTGGAGCCTGCTTCGGGGCCGCACCCTCGGAGTGGAGATCCTGAGCGCCCTAGAGGCCGTCGCCACGCGTCGCGCGTTCGCCCTGGCGATGCTGGCCTTCCTCGCGGCCATAGCCTTCGCCCGGGTGCCGCAGCAGGAGAAGGAAGCCGCGGCGTTCGGCGGCGACGAACCCAAGTACCTGCGCATCGCCTACTCTCTTCTGCGCGACACCGACGCCGACATCAGCGGCGGCCGGACCCGGACACCCGACCTTTCAACACGGCTTCAACAGGGACGAAATCTGGTCCTCACCGGGCGCGATTCGGTGGTGAACCTCTTCCGGCCGGTGGTCGTTCCAGAGGGCCACGTCTGGAACGCGGGCAACTGGACGGTCCGAGGCCTCGATGGGGGTCTCTATCACCTGCAGCCTCCGGGGCTCCCCGCTCTCGTCGCGGTGGCCCTGGGGATCGGCGAGGTCGTCCTTCCGGAGCGCGATCCCGGAATCTACGTCTTCGTTCTGCTGGCCCTGATCTGGATTATGGCCGCGGTAGAACTGTGGCTCCTCTCGCTCGAGATCACCGGAGACCGGCTCGGCTCGGCGCTTCTCGTGACCATCGTCTTCCTGTCGGCGCCGGTGTTTGTCGGCGGCTATCAGCTGTTTCCGGAGAGCCTCGCGTTGTTCCTCTTCCCGTGGCTCTTCCGTCGGGTCCGCACCAGCGGGCGGAGCTTCGGCGTCTGGACCGCACTCGGCTGCGGCCTCGTCGGCGGCTACCTGCTCTGGGTCCACCCGAAGCTCACGATCGTCGCCGCCCTGTTCGCGGTGATGGCGATCGCCCGACCCCATACCTCGGCGCGATCGAAGATCGTCTTCGCTCTCGCCTTCGCAACGGTGGCGTTGACATCTCTTCTGTATTGTCACCACGTTTCCGGCCTCTTCCGACCGGAAGGTCTGTACATTCGCCAGGCCGAGGAATACCTGGGCTCCCCCAATCCTTTCTCGCTGCGCTTCGCGGCCGGCGTGGTGAAAGCACTGGTCGGCGGCCGTGACGGCCTTCTGGTTTTCGCGCCGATCCTTGTTCTGGGCATCATCGCGCTTCGTGCTTTGCGCCGGCCCTCGCGATCGACGATCGAGGCCTGGTGCCTTTTTGGTGTGGTCTGGATGACCTCCGCGGTGCACGACGGCGCGTCGCTGGGCTCGCCCGCGCGACTGATGGCGCCTGTCGCTTTCATCCCGGCGCTCTTTCTCTTCCGCGCCCTGCGCGATCGTCCTCCCGCGCACCTCAAGGCCGCGGCCCTGCTGCTCTTCGCGTTCGGCGGTCAGATCACGTGGACCATGTCGAGCGACTGGAGGAGAAACGTAAATCCATATCGAACCATGTTTCAGAATCCGGCGACGAACTTCGAACCAGGCCTCCCCGGAAACTCATTCTCGGATCCCGCCTACATCGTGGATCTCGAAAAGGCGGGCCTGATTCTTCTGACCCTCGCGGTCGTCACCGCCCTCATCCGCCGCTCCGCCGCGACGGGGGCTTCAAGGTTCGCACCCGCAACCTTCGGCGCCGGTGTGGTGGCCGTCGTGGTGTTCCTGGCCTTCGGCCTGGGCTGGCTGACCCCGGGTTAGCTCCGTTTCGATGGTCCGCGCAACGACGGGGTCTGGCCGCCGGCGTCTCCCTACTTCGGCGGCGCCGTTCCTTCGGCGGCGCGGCAGGCGGCGGCGGCGCAGTTCTTGACCGCGGCAACACGGCTGGCGAGCCTGGCAAGGGTCGCCGGCGGAAGTTTCGCGGCGGCGTTCTCCATCTGGTAGGGATCTTTCACGAGGTCGTAGTACTCCTTCTCCCCCGACGCGTATTCGACGTACACGTCCTTCTCGGAGCGGAGCCCGGTGTACGAGCGCACGCGGTACGGGGCGCCGCCGCCAAAATGTTCGATCAGGATCGACTCGCGCCAGGGGACGACCGACGGATCGGAGGCGTGAAGCAAAGGAACGAGAGATCGACCATCACTCGCGCCAATCGATTCCGCGGACGCGCCCCCAAGCTCCATCAAGGTGGGCGCCAGATCGACGAGACCCGCCACGCGGTTGATGTTGCGGCCAGCGGCGACCCCTGGCCCGGTCACGATCAACGGAACGCGGATCGACTCTTCGTAGGGCGTGTATTTCTCCGCCGGGATTCGGTGCTCGCCGCGGTGCCAGCCATTGTCCGACGTAAGAAAAATGTAAGTCCTCGAAAGCTCGCCGGTTTCGGTCAGGGTCTTTTGCAGCGCTTCCATCGCGTCTTCCACCGCGAGCATCGACTGCCGCATGCCGCGGTAAGTCGCGTCGATCTCGCGGGCCATCGCGGGAGTGATCGGCACGGCCTGCTCGCGCAGCCTCTCGGGCTTGTCCTTGAGATCGGCCTCATCGAACGAGGGCTTCCGCGGCGCCCGGTCGTCGCGAAAGGCGTCTCGGTGACGCTCCGCCGGCTCGATCGGGACATGCGGAGAACTAAGAGACAGGAACGCGAAGAAGGGCTGATCGTCCTGCGCCTCCGCGGCGCGAAGGAACGCCTGAAGCCGCAGACTGAGGAGATCGGTCTGGTAGCCGCCAGTTGAGGCGTCGTACAGTTTGAGAGCGCCGTTCTCATTCAGGGTGAAGCGATTGTTGCGGGCCTCGCGGTCGGACATCACGCCGCGAAAGTCGTCCCAGCCCCGGGGCACGTAAGTCTCGGCCTGGCCAAGCGGGAAGTCGTTCATGTACTTGCCGAAGAGGCCGGTCCGATATCCGAGGCCCTGGAGCCACGGCCCCAGGCTCTTCTCGTCGTAGCCCGAGGCGAGCCACGGCGTGTAGCCGCCCTCCGGACCATTGTTGTAATACACCCTCGTGTTGTGGGCGTATTGCCCGGAGAGGAGCAGGGCACGGGAAGGGCCGCACAGGGGCGTGTTGGCGACATGCGATGTGAAGCGGACGCCCTTCTCGATCAGCATGGACCGGAGCCGGGGCATCGATTCGGTGATCTCGACATCGGCATCGTCGAGGAGAACTACGATCAGGTTCGGCCGATCCCGACCTGCGGGCTCCGCCTTATGCGGCGGGGGGGGCGACGCCCCGGAGTCGCAGGCCAGACCGAACGAACCAAGGCCGGCCAGGGCGAGGCGGGGCAGGGAAAGCCGGAACACCCTTCTGGCTACTTCAGGTGCTTCGCGAGGAACGCGAGAATCTCGCGGCGCGATTCACGCGCGAGGGCGGTGTCGATCCGATTGAAGTAATGGCCGCCGGGCGCGTTGTCGTGGATCTTGTACTCGAACTTCTTCCCCGCGGCCTTGAGCGAATCGATCAGATGCTCGACCTCGAGAACGTTCACATCCTCATCGTTGGTGGTCGTGTGGATGAGCAGCGGCGTCTCGAGTTTCGCGGCGTGGGCGTAGGGCGAACGGCGCTTGTACTCGGCCACGTTCTGATCCGCGGTCTTGCCGATGAACTCCTGAAAGATCGCGCGGTACCGGTCGTCCTTGTACCCCATGCGGGCCACGAGGTCGGCCACGGGAACGCCGGCGTACGCGGCCTGATAAGCCTTGGGCCAGGTCAGGATGTTCATGAGGGTGTGATACCCGCCGTGGCTCCAGCCGATGATGCCCACCTTGAGCGGATCCACGGGCAGGTTCTCGACCGCCCAGTTCCGGGAGGCGTAGGTATCGTCGATTTCGGCGCCGCCGTAATCGATCTGGTCGTAGAAGAAACCGCCATAGCCCGTCGAGCCCCGATACTCGGGAGCCACGATCACGTAACCCTCGGCGAGGAGTTCGCGCGCGGAGCGGAGGTTCTGGAGGGTGTCGAAGTTGCCGTGAATGCCCTCGTGCACCATGACGATGAGCGGGGCCTTCTGGCCCGCCTTGAGCGACAGCGGAATCAGAGTGTAGGCCGACATGATCATCGGATTGCCGAAGCCCTGGCCGGTTGGATTCGATGACCGCGCGGGTTTGGACGAGGTGAAGCGCACCTTGTCGACCCTGGCGATGTCGGCGAGCCGCGAGAACCACATCCAGTCGTCGATGTCCTTCCGCACCGTCTGACCCTGATGCATCTGCTGGGTCTCAAGCCTGCGGATTTCCGCCTGGAGGGTCGCGATCGTGGCGCCCCTGTCCTCGGCCGGCGGCGGCTGCGCGAACGCAGGAACCGCGGCGGCGAGAAAGGCGGAGCAGACGAGGGGAACAAAACGCCGGTTCATGGGGCTTCCTTTTTGGATCGTGAAGGGCCAGGGCGACAAGGACGTGGTTGGAACTAGATGTTAACGAAGCCCGGCGCGCCGCCGTTCTTCGGCCTGAAGGCGCTCTCTCTCGATCCGCTCGGCCTCCGCCTTCTGCCCCTCGGGCGTGTCCAGCCATCGCTTGAACTCGCGATTGCGCTTCCATCGCGCCATTGGATCCGCGGTCTCAAAGTTCGCGAGCAGGCCCACCTTCGCCCTGGGCACGCCAGCCAGCAGCGTGCCGAGCCGCGTGACATCGGCGGGAAGATGGTTGAGCGACGCGATGTGGCGCACGTTCGGGGCCGAACGCAGCGAGCGCTCCTGAAGCAGGGTCACGATCATGAGGAACTTCCGGGAGGACGAAGCCGCCTGCCACAACTCGCAGCGCTCCACCACGGGAATGCGGAGCGTGAAAAGAATGTCTCGCTGAAGACGCAAGGTGTCGTCGCACACCACGATCTCGAGATTGGGGGTGTAGATCCGTTCGCGCGCGATGTGGTCCAGAAGCTCGAAGGTCGGTTGAGCGTTCCGATACGCGGGAACGATCGCGCCGAAAAGGAACAGGGCCGTGCCCAGCACCGCGGCTGAGCACACGGAGACGATCCGCCGTGCGTCCGGCCGGAAGGCCGTGAGGAGGCAGATGATCGCGGCGAGCCCCAGGAAAGCGCGCATGACGCGGACCGTCTCTACGGGCGGCGAAAAAGGCGCTGGGAGCATGGGAAACGCGGCCGCACCGATGAGGAGGGCCGCCACCAAACCCGCAAGCGCGCGCAGAATCCACTTCGGGGGAGAGCCGAGCGCGAGATACCCACCGATGACGATGGAAAGCGGAGGGAGCAGAGGAAGCAGGTAGTAGTCGATCTTGCCCCGGGAAAGCGAAAGGGGCACGAGCATCAACATCGCCCACAGGAAGAGGATGCGGAGAACTTTGGGCGCGGTTGAGCGGAATGAGAAAACGATCGCAGGCACGGCGAGAATCGACCAGGGCAGACCTTCGACCGCGTAGATCGCGAAGTAGTACCAGAAAGGCTCGGCCGCGTCATAGGTGGGTGCAGCGAAACGCTGGAGGTTTTCGCGGAGGAAGAACCATTTGAGAGGCTCGATGCCTTCGCGCCGGTAGACAAACGCGAACCAGACCAGGCCGATGACGAGGGCCAGAACCGTGCCCCCGAGCCCATGGGGCGTGAAGACTCTCGGCAAACGACGCTCGACAAGAGCGAAGGACAGGAGCAGGCCAAAGAAGAAGATCCAGGCTATGGGGCCTTTGGCGAGGAAGCCGAGGCCGAGGATCGACCCACAGACGAGCAGCCAACGCTGACTGGATGCGGCCTCGCTCCGCAAATAGGCAGCACCCGCGGCGAGGGTGAGGAGGGTCAGGAGCAGGTCCGACATCGTGAGCCTCGCGAAACTCACGAAGGCGTAGCTCGTGGCGAGAATCGCGGTCGCGAAGAAGGCGGTAAGCCCCGATTGCGAGGACCCCTCGACAGACTCGGGTGCGATCAGCCGGCGCGCGGCAAGGAAGGTCACACCGAGAGTGGCGAGGGCGAGAAGAGCGGCGATCAGTCGGCCCGCGAAAAGGCCCGGGCCGAAGTGTTCGAAACTAAGGGCGATCAACCAGTAGGTCAGCGGTGGTTTGTCGTAGAAGGGTTCGCCTCGATAATAGGGAACGAGCCAGTCGGACCGCTCCACCATCGCGCGCGCCGCGTCCAGAAAATAGATCTCGGCCCTCTCGATGGGCGCATCGCCGAGGCCGATGAAGAAAGTGGCGGCGGCGAGGGCGAGGAGCGCGCCCAGAAGCCACGGGGCGCGAGACCGGTCCACGGCGCTGGTGCTATTCAAGCGAACGGACGTTGCTCATGGAGCAAGCGGCGCCTTCTTGAGATGAAGCTGGCCACACGCGGCAAGGACATCCTGGCCGCGAGGCTTCCGTACCGAAACCGGAATGCCGGCGTCCTTGAGGATCCCTTCAAACCTCGCGACCTGCGCCTTGCGCGGAGCCTCGAAGGGAATCGGACCCGCGGGATTGAGAGGGATCAGATTCACCTTGCCGTTGCGGCCGCGCAGAAGGCGGGCGAGGGCATGAGCATGCTCATCCTTGTCGTTCACGTCGCGGAGGAGGACGTATTCGTACGTCACGCGCCCGCCGCGCGGCGAGGGATACGAGTCGGCGGCGGCGATCACGTCCTTGAGCGCGTACTTGTTCTCTATGGGCATGAGCTCGCCGCGCAGTTTCGAAGTGGGAGCATGGAGCGAGATCGCGAGATTCGGGCGGACCGGCTCGAGCCTGAGCTTTTCGAGGGCGGGCAGAATGCCCACGGTCGAGAGCGTCAGTTTCTTGGGGGTGATCCTGAAGCCTGCAGGGTCCATGAGGATCCGAAGAGCCGCCATGGTGTTCTCGTAGTTGAGGAGCGGCTCGCCCATCCCCATCACCACCACGTTCCAGGGTCGCTCGTCGCGCGGCGAGGCCTTCTCCGCCTCGTCCATCACCTCGGCCACCTGGGAAAGAATTTCCCAGGGTCTGAGATTGCGTTTGTATCCGCTGATCCCGGTGAGGCAGAACGCGCATTTCACGGGGCATCCGGCCTGGGTCGAGATGCAGATCGTCTGTCGGCGAGACTCGGGAATGTAAACGCTTTCGATGGTGGCTCCGTCGTCGCAGCGGAAAAGGGTCTTGATCGTTCCGTCGGTCGAGAACGCTCGGTCGGCCACTGCGATTCGTCGAACCTCGTGGTGCTGCCCAAGGGCGGCCCTTAGCGACGCCTTGAGGTTCGTCATCGCGGAGAGGCTCAAAACCCTCTTTGCGTAGAGCCAGGAATAGATCTGGGCGGCCCGAAACGCGGGCTCGCCTAAAGACGCGACCAGGCCCTCGAGTTCGGCCGGGGAAAGGCCGAAGAGGTTCGTTGCGGGCGTGGCGTTCATGAGTTCTTATACTCGACCGGAGCCAGGACTGCCTTCTTCGGACCCGCGCGCAAGCAGGCGATCACGGCCCCAGGCCGCATGTTCACGAACCACCGGGTCTTCATCCCCGAGCAGGGTTTCGAGCAGGGGGAGATGGTCCATGGAACCTGCGTTCCCGATCGCGACCGCGACATTGCGGAGAAGTCCCCGGCGCTTGGCCCTCTTGACGGGGTTCTTCCGGAATCTTTCCCGAAACGCCTCCGGGGTGAGCCGCACCAGTTCGTCGAACGAAGGCGCCAGGTTCCCCGGCCGCGGCTCGAACTCCGGCCCTCCTGAAACCCGACGTTTCCGATTCCACGGACACACGTCCTGGCAGATGTCGCAGCCGAAGACGTGGGGGCCCATGGCCCCGCGGAGTTCGGGGTCGATGGCGTCCTTGACCTCGATGGTCAGGTAGCTGATGCAGCGGCGGGCGTCGAGGACATAGGGCGCGGGGAAGGCCTGGGTTGGACAAGCGTCGAGGCAGGCGCGGCACGTGCCGCAGATATCCGTGGTGGGCGCGTCCGGGGCCAGGTCGAGATCGGTTATGAGTACGCCGATGAAGAACCACGACCCGAGCCTCTGGTTGAGGACGCAGGTGTTCTTGCCGTAGCTGCCGAGGCCCGCGGCCACCGCGTAGGCCTTCTCGGCGACGGGTCCGGTGTCGACATACGCGCGCGATTCAAAGGCCCCAAGCTCACGCCCCAGCGAGAGACGGAGCGCCTCCAGTCGTTTGCGGACGACATCGTGATAGTCGTCGCCCCAGGCGTACCGGGCGATCCAGGCGGCGCCCGCTGGAGCCTCGGTTGAATAAGGATGAGGGGTGTCGTACTGCAGGGCGCACACAATTACGGCCTTCGCCCAGGGAAAGGCCACGGTCACGTCCGACCGCTTTTCGACCTGAGCGGTCAAATAGTCCATGACGCCTTCATGGCCCTGCTCGATCCATCTTCTGAAATGGGCCAACACGGCCGGAGCGGCGGCCCCGGACATGCGCGTCTGGTCGAAGCCCGCCTCGCTCGCGTGCGCGCGCACCAGAGCGGCTCGAGTGGAGGGCGAGTTCAATGATTCAGCCAAGGGAGACGGGGGTTCAAAGTTAGAATCGCGCACTTCCCCCCACCCGCGAGCTTACTGAAGCGACGAACGCTCAAGGGGTCAGACTAAGGACTCATCGATGAAATCCGCATTCCTCAAACCCGCCGGCCGTTTGCTCCTCCTCGGAGCCATGCTCTCGTGCGCCGTCGCGGGCGCGCAGGCGCAGGACCCCCAGCAAGCACCCACCCCGATGGACGAAAAGGCGCGGCAGCGCGCCGAGCGGGAAGCGAAAAAATCGGCCGAGCAGGAGGAAAAGGCCCTTCGTGCCGCCGCGGAGAAGGAACGGAAAGAGGCCGAGGCGGCGGCGCGCGAGCGGGAGAAGGTTACGGCGCGGCTTGCCGAGATCGAGCGCAGGAACGCCGGTGCGGCCGCGGATCAACCGCCCGCGGGCGAGGCTCTTTCCCCCGAACAACAGCGTCTGCTGAAGGCCGAAGAGAGGGCGCGAGCGGAGGCGGAGAAGGCGCGCAAGAAAGAAGAGGATCGCGCCCGGGCCCAGGAAGCGAAGGACGCGGAGCGCCGGCGTAAAGACGAAGAGGGCGCCCAGCGCGAGGCCACGAAGGCGAGAGAAGCCGAAGAGAAGGCGCGCGCGGCCGCGCTCAAGAAAGAGCAGGAAGAGGCTGACCGGGCCGCCCGAAGCGCTCGCTCCTCCGACCAGGCGGCGGAGCCGCTGGTCGGCCGAACCGAGCCGGATATCGCCTCGAGCCCCGCCCCGCTGAGCAAGGACGAGGAGAAGCGTCGGCGCGAACTCGTGAAGCAGATCGAGAAGGCTCGCAACGAACGAGACCGCTTGAACCTCGAGGCAGAGGGTGCCGAGCGGATGGCCCGAGCGGCGCGCACCGCCGCCAACGACGGGCAACGCGCCTACGAGGCTCTGGCCACCGGCCTTGACGTCGAGGACGTCGCCCCCCCTGCGGCCAGCGCCGAGGCGGAACCGCCGAAGCGAAATCGCTTCACGACAAAGGCGGATGTGAAGCAGGCCGAGGTAGCAAAGACCGCTCCCCAGGCCGCTCCTGACCCACTGCGGATTGCCCTCGACCTCAAGAGCCCCGAGGCCGAGACGCGGGAGCGCGCCGCTTTCGCTTTGGCGTCGCTCGGGCCAGAGGCTCAGCCCGCGACCCGGGCCCTGATGGCAGCTCTTACCGATGCGAACCCCGCGGTGAGGGTGGCGGCGGCACAGGCGCTTGGAAGAATCGGCGCGGGCGCTTCCGCGGCGATCCCACCTTTGTCCGCGGCCCTCACCGATCCCGATCCCGCCGTGAAGAACGCCGCCCAGGCGGCTCTCTACGCGATCCAGGGCCGCTAGAACTCGCGACGACCCTCGAGGGCGCGGGGCGTCGCTTATGCGGGGATCCCGGCTTGCGCCGGGATGACGATGACCCGCGAATTCAGAACTCGCGACGACCCTCGAGGGCGCGGGTCATCGTCACCTCATCGGCCCATTCGAGGTCTGAGCCTGCGGGGATGCCGGTGGCGATCCTCGTAACCTTGACTCCCAGGTTGCGCATCAGCCGGGCGAGGTAGATGGCGGTCGCCTCGCCCTCCACGGTCGGCGAGGTCGCGAGGATCACCTCGGTGGCAAGACCCTCCCGAACCCGGTCGAGCAGGCCCTGAATCCGAAGCTCATCCGGCCCGATGCCCTGAATGGGCGACAGCGCCCCATGGAGAACGTGGTAGCGGCCGCGGTAACCGCCGCTGCGGTCCACCGCCATGATGTTGCCCGGTTCCTCCACGACGCAGACCACGGAGTCGAGCCTCGAAGGGTCGGTGCAGATGGAGCAGACGGCTCGGTCGGTGAAGGCGTTGCATCTCTCGCACAGACCGATGCTCGCCGCGAGGGTCTCGATCGCCGCGGCCAGCCGCTTGTTGTCCTCGGAACGACCCTTCAGCAGGAAGAAGGCCACCCGCTGGGCGGATTTGGGCCCGAGACCCGGGAGCCGGCGCAATTCCTCGATCAGGCGGGCGATGGGTTCGGGGTAGTCCATTTGGGGTTCTTGAAGCAACAAGTCTAAGGGGCAGGTGTATCCTTCAGACTGATCTCATGGCCTGACTTCCTGCTCCCCTCGGGGCGGGAGGGTTGTTTTAGTGTCGGAACCGCGCCAGGAGCAAAGTCTTTAAGGAGTATTGGATGGCTGGGCCCGATATTGTCATGTACGAGGTGGAGTTCAACCAGATCAAGGCGATCCTGGCGAAACTCCGCACCGACAGCAACGCGCAGGTGGTCTTTCTGGTGGACAAAAACGGCCAGCAGATCGCGACCGCCGGAGACGTGGAGAACATCGACGCAACCTCGCTCGCCTCCCTGACCGCCGGCAACGTGGCCGCGACCGACGGCCTCGCCAAACTCATCGGCGAGCGCGAGTTCTCGATCCTCTTCCACGAGGGTGAGAAGGACAATATCCACATTTCCATCGTGGCCTCAAGGGTCATCCTCGTGGTCATCTTCGACGAGCGATCCTCTCTGGGTCTGGTCCGGCTCCGGGTCAAGCGAGCCTCCGCCGAGCTGGCCGAAGTCTTCGCCGGCCTTCTCACCAAGATGGAAGTGGAGAAGGCCAAGGGCGCCGCCTCGGAACATGCCACCCCATTCTCCGAAATCACCGATGACGACATCGACGCTTTGTTCGGGTAAGCCCGTTACCGCCACCGAATAAAAGAGCCTCCCAAAACCCGCGATGACCTTCATCAACTACGCATCTCGTGAGATCAACTGCAAGATCGTCTACTACGGTCCCGGACTGTGCGGGAAGACGACGAATCTTCAACACATCTACGACAAGAGCAACATCGGCACGAAGGGCAAGCTGATTTCGCTCGCCACCGAAACCGACCGCACCCTCTTCTTCGACTTCCTGCCTTTGGAGCTCGGCACGGTCCGCGGGTTCAAAACCCGGTTCCACCTCTACACCGTCCCCGGACAGGTGTTCTATGACGCCTCCCGAAAGCTGATCCTCAAGGGAGTGGACGGCGTGATCTTCGTGGCCGACTCGCAGGAAGAACGGATGGACGCGAACCTCGAAGCGCTCGACAACCTGGTCACCAACCTCAAGGGCCAGGGCTACGACTTCAACTCCATCCCCTACGTGCTTCAGTTCAACAAGCGCGACCTCCCCACCGCCATGCCGATCGAGGACATGAAGAAAATCCTCTGCCGGCGCAACGAGACGGTGGTCGAAGCCTGCGCGGCCAAGGGCACGGGCGTCTTCGAGACGCTGCGCGCGGTGGCGAAGGTCGTCCTCCAGGAACTGAACAAGGGTCAATAGGTTCGTTCCTCCCGATCGAGCGCGCGTCCGGTGGCCACACCGTCCGCCACCACCAGAGCGACCAGAGCCGAAGCCGCGAGCCACGCCATGGGGGTGAGCGCCGCGGTGAGGCCGGGCCAGAACATCAGGCCGAGATTGAGGGCGCCCACCAGAAGCCGGGCCTCGGTCCCGCCAATTCCAAAGAATGCGATCTGGAACACGCGGGTGGTGTGCGCCTTGAGCGCGATGTGGATCTGCAGGAGCAGATAGGCGATCAGAAGGGCCAGCGACGCCATGGGGGCCACGAGGCTTGAGACGGCGAGACCCCCGAGAAGGAAGATGGCCCCGAAGGCGTCGACCAGGTGATCGACATAGAAGCCGTAGCGGGGGCGCTGCTTCTCCCGGACCCGGGCGAGAGTGCCGTCGAGGCTGTCGCCGAACCAGTTGAGAAAGAGGAAGAAGTTCACGCCCAGAAACGCCAGGGGCGACACCGCAACCAGCCGGTAACAAACGCCGGCGAGAGCCATCGCGACCGCACCGAGGGCGGTCAGGTGGTCGGGACCGATCCACGACGGGAGGCGTTTCGCCATGGCGACGAGCAGCCTCTTTTCGGACGCGGCGGTGAAACTTCGAAGATCCCGCCGCGACAGGACGGGGGGGGCGGGGTTGACGACGTTGCTTGCGGAACTCATGGTTTCTCCTTTGGGTGATGAATCGACTGCGGAGACAGTAGCGGGCGGGAGGCCGCGTGGTCCTCAACGAAACCGTGAATAAATCCAAAAGAATCCCAAAGCGCTCATAATCACGTTCTTCTTAGATGAGCCGGCACACCCTCGGTCCGTTCGTGCTCGACACCCGCACGCTTCTCCTCCTGCGCGAGGACGAGATCGTCAGGATTCCCATGAAGACGGTGGAGGTCCTGCTCGCCCTGCTCGAACGTCGAGGCGAGGTCGTAACCAAGGACGAACTCATGCGCGCGGTCTGGCCCGACAGCATCGTCGAGGAGGCCAACCTCTCCGTGCACGTGGCCCTGCTGCGGAAAACACTCGGGGCGAGCGCGCCCATCGAAACCGTGCCCAAGCGCGGCTACCGGCTCGTGGTGGAGACACCGACTCCTCTCGAGAACGACGCCGAACGAACGAGCCGCGAGGCCGTCCTTCGCGGACGGTACCTGTGGAACAAGTTCACCCGGACGTCCCTCGAACGCGCCGGCGAGGCATTCGAAAGTGCCCTCGCCACCCGCGCGGACTCGGGGGAAGCCCACTCCGGCCTGTGCGACACCCGATTGATGCAGGGTCTTTTCGGCTTCAATCCGGATCGCGAAGTGTTCAGCGCGGCGCGCGGACACGGCGAAAGGGCCGCTGCCGTGTCCCCGGAATCAGCCGAGGCCCAGGCCTCACTCGCCTTCTCATCGCTCTTCGATCGCTTCGACTTCGCGACTGCGGAGAAGGCCCTGGCAAGAGCCCGCGCCCTGGCACCCGCGCGCGTCGAGCCTCACCTCTGGTCGGCGCTCTTCCATGCGCTGCGGGGCGAAACCCTCAAAGCACTCGCGGCGGCGCGCGACGCCACCGCCATCGACCCCATCTCTCCAAAGGCGGTGGTGGGCTCGGGATTCCACCTCTACCTCTCGCAACAGTTTCAGCCCGATCTCGACCCTCTGCTTCGGACCCTGGAACTCGAGCCCGAGTCCGCCGTCGCCCATTGGGCTTTGGGCCTTGCCTGCGACCGGCTCGGCCAGTTCGAACGGGCGGAGCGGGCCCACCGCGACGCGGTGCTGCACTCGGGGGGATCGGCCACGATGGAGTCGAACCTCGCGAGGTCCCTGGCCCTCGCCGGGAAGCCCTCGCAGGCTCGAACCCTCGGCGAAAAACTCGGGGCTTCGGGCCTGGCGCCTTATAGGCTCGCTACGATTTTCGCGGCATTGGGCGAGAATGCACATGCAGTCGCGTTGATCGAGCGCGCCTGGACGGAGCGAGACCCCTGGCTGGTGGTTTTGAAGGTCGATCCGATGCTGGATGGAATCCGGGACAACCGACGCGTCCGGGCCATCGAGAAAGAGGTGACGAGTGGCTGAGTCGGGCCTTGAAAAAATGAGGGCGATCGAAATCTCCGAACCGGGAGGGCCGGATGTCCTGCACGTGGTGGAGAGGGACATCCCGAGGGTGGGTGTCTCCGATGTCCTGATCCGCGTCCGTGCCGCAGGCGTCAACCGCCCGGACATCTTTCAGCGCGAAGGAAAATATCCGCCGCCATCCGGCGTCACGGACATCCCTGGCCTCGAGGTCGCGGGCGAGGTCGCGGCGGTGGGCTCGGACGTGGTCTCGCTGCACGTGGGGGACATGGTGATGGCGCTCGTCGCGGGCGGAGGCTACGCCGAGTATTGCGTGGCCGCGTCGGGCTCCTGCCTGAAAATTCCCCAGGGCTTCTCTTCCATCGACGCGGCGGCGGTTCCCGAAACTTTCTTCACGGTGTGGGCGAACGTCTTCGAAACCGGAAGGCTTCAGGGGGGCGAGACGTTTCTGGTCCACGGAGGCGGAAGCGGTATCGGCACCACCGCCGTCCAGGTCGTGAAGGCGCTCGGCGCGCGCGCATACGCCACGGCCCGCGGACCGAAGAAGTGCGCGGCCGTCGAGGCGCTCGGCGCCATCCGCTGCGTGGACTCGACAACCCACGATTTCGTGAGCGAGATGAAGGAACTGACCGAAGGCCGCGGCGTGGACGTGATCCTCGACATGCTCGGGGGCGACTACACGAATCGCAACATCCAGGCGTTGGCTTTCGAGGGACGCCTGGTCCAGATCGCCACCCTTCTGGGCGCCAAGGCCGAAGTGAACATGGCGGCCATCATGCAAAAACGGGTCATCGTCACCGGCTCGACGCTGCGCGCCCGGCCGGACTTCGAAAAGGCGCGTATCGCGCGCGCCCTCTTCGAGCGCGTTGTTCCCCACATGGAATCGGGCGCGGTGCGGCCGATGATCCACATGACCTTCCCCATCGAAGCCGCGGCGAAGGCCCACGCCCAGCTTGAAGAGGGCAACGCGATCGGCAAGATCGTGCTGACCATCGACTAGCAGCCCGTGGTGAAAGTCGACCGCGAACGAAAGCGAGAGATTTTTCGTCAGATCAAGGCGTCAGACCGCAGGAATACCGGGAGTATTTCAAGGTTTGGCAACGCAGAGCTCTGCGGAAAAGATCCGCTTTCGGCGCGGAGGGACTTTCACCACGGGCTGCTAGCTCGCCCACCTCGGACTTCGCCTCCCGGAAAGACTGAGACGCCCCGCAACTACACGCCAAATGTAGTGCCAACCTGAGGAGCTAAGTGCTTTATAAGCAATACTCGTACCCCTCCAACTGCGGAACTTGGGCTAGCCTTCTTCCTCCGGCTCGAGGCCGGGAATCGCGAGCTGTCTTGGGACATGTGAGACGGTTTCGATCTCTGGGATGTCCTCGCCCACGGCGGCGCCCAGGTCCTTGAAGCGGCGCGCCTGCACCAGCACGCGACTCTCCATCGACCCAATCGCCTTGTTGTAGGCGAGCGTCGCCTTTCCAAGCGACTCGCCGACGAGACCCAGGTGGGAGGCCATCACGCTGATCCGGTTGTAGAGCTCCTTGCCCAGCTCGCTGATCTGCTCGGCGCTCTGCGCGATGCGCTCCTGCCTCCACCCATAAGCCGCACCCTTGAGCAGAGAGAGCAGGGTCATGGGGCCGGCCGGGATAACGTTTCCTTCGACGGCGTCGTCAAGAAGCGAGGGGTCGGCCTGCACCGCGTCGGCAAAGGCGCTTTCGATCGGCACATACATCACGACGAAGTCCGGGCTGCTCGTGAGCTGATCGGAGTAGGACTTGTCGGAGAGCTCGCCCACGTGTTTGCGGAGATGCCGCGCGTGCAGCTGGATCAATTCGCGACGCGCGTTCTCATCGCGCGCGTCTTTGGCGTCGAGATAGGCGGTGAGGGGAACCTTCGCGTCGACCACCACGGTCTTTCCCCCGGGAAGATGAACGATGAGATCGGGACGGAGACGCCCGTCTTCGCCCTGAATCGTCGACTGCTCGACGAAGTCACAGTGCTGGACCATGCCCGCCATTTCCACCACGCGCCGCAGCTGAAACTCACCCCAGCGGCCGCGGACGCTGGGCGCGCGGAGTGCGGTGACGAGTTTCTCGGTTTCGCCGCGCAGGAGCGTCTGGCCTTCCTTGAAGGAAGCGAACTGTTCGGAAAGGCCCGAGTAAGCTTCGGTCCGCTTTTGCTCGAGGTCGTGAACGTGGGTCTCAAAGCGTGACAAGGATTCCCTGATCGGCGAAACCAGCTGGGCGAAAGTGGTTTCCTTGGCCGCGAATTCCTTGAGCGCGTTTTCCCGGAACTGGCCGAAGGTCGCGTGGGCCTGATCCAGGAAGGCCGCGCGGCTCTTGTCGAGCGCGTCCATGGAGAGGGCCTGGAAGGCGTCTTTCATCGAGGTTTCGGCTCGCGCTATCAGTTCGAGTTTCTCGGCCGCGGCCTTCTCGGTCTCGTCGAGTCGCGCCAGCACCTCGGCGAGGCGGACTTGAATCTCGGCCAGTTTGCGCTCCCGCTCCTCGATGAGCGAGCGAGCGGTGGCGAGTTCGCGTTCAAGAACCGGAACCCTCTGAGCGATAGCCTCGAAACGCGCGCGCTCGGTGGCGAGCCGCGTGGTCTCAACGGTGGTGACCCCGCGCTCCCCCGAGAGCCCCAGCTTGTGCCCGAGGGCGAAGGCCACCGCCGCGACGAGCGCGACCGCGACCAGGGCGAGAAAGAGCAGGAAGGGGGAGAGGATCATGTCAGAACGGGAGTCTAGGCGGCATGGTCCCACGACGAAGGTTCTGTTGGGGTCCCGGGCGTGGCCAGGCTCGGAGGGGTTGCTTGTTTGTGATCCGGCAAAACGGTCAGTTAGATTGCATCCGACATGGCCCGAGCCCGCGTTGCCGCATCCTTGCTGCTGTGCCTCGTGGGAGGGGCGCTGGCCCTCATCCTCCTCGGGAAACATTACGGTGTGCCGCTTCTGGGTGAGGCGGCGCTTTCTGCCTGCGGAGTCGGCGAAGGGTGCGACATCGTCGCGCAGAGCATTTACTCCGTGTTCATGGGGCTGCCTCTCGCCGCCTGGGGTCTGTTCTTCTACGGGTCCCTGCTGGCCCTTCTCGCCCCTTCGTTGTTCGATACCGAGAATGAGGGCGGGACCCCCGGGCGGGCCGCGGCCTTTTACCTCGTGGCGGTGGCCCTCGTGCTCGACCTGGTTCTCTTCGGCCTTCAGCTCGCGGTCATCAAGGCCTTCTGTAAGTTCTGCGTCGCCACCTACTTCGTGAATCTGCTGCTGCTCGCGGCCCTGTGGCCGTACCGGCAGTTCGCCCTCGCCCTCAATTTTCTTTTCACGCCGGCGGCCCGCGCGTCTCTGGTCGCGTGGCTCCTCGCGAGCCTGTCCGTGGGGGCCGCGGCCGCGGCCGGGAATGCCGCCCTTCAAAGCCGCAAGGCGCTCGCGGCGGGTTCTATCCTCGGTATCCCCTTCGCCCCCGTCCCCTTGGCGTCGCCCGGTCTTAGTGAGGCTCCGGTGCGAGGATCGATCGAGGAACAGCTCGCCGAGGCGCGCGCCGAGGCGAAGAAGTGGAAGGACACGCTCGACGACGACCGAAGGCTCACGATTTACCGAAACCAGAAGGCCAAGGACAACTTCAACAACGCGGAGGTCTTCAAGCTCGACCTCTCACGTTCCCCTTTTCAGGGTCCGAAGGATGCGCCGATCACCGTGGCGAGCTATTCGGATTTCATGTGCCCGTTCTGCCGCGACCTCGCGGTCGGCCTCAAGAACTACCTGCCCACCACCGGGAATCAGGTGAAGTTGGTCTACAAGCACTTCCCCCTCGAAAAAACCTGCAACCCCACGCTTGGTTCGACGGTGCATCCAGGGGCCTGTGACCTCGCTCTCGCCGGCATCTGCGCTGAGGAAAGCGGCCGGTTCTGGGAATACCACGACAAGGTCTTCGCTCAGCGATGGGACCGCGCAACCCGCGAGGACGTACTGAAGGTAGGGGCCTCGGTGGGCCTCGAAGGCGCGAAGCTTGGAGCCTGCATGGACGGGGCGGCCGCCAGGGGCCGGCTCTTGAAGGACGTGGAGGAGGCGGCCCGGGTGGGTGTGACCTCAACGCCCACCGTACTTGTCAACGGCCGCAGATTGACGTCAACGGGCGTCTTCCTCATCGCCATGGAAGAGGAGCGCAAGCGGCTCAACTTGCCGCCCGGCACATCTCCCCCGACCGAAAAGGAGAAGAATCCATGACCACCGCACTCACCCCCGACGTGATCACCGCCGGGAAACTGGAGATCAGCGTCACGCGCGTCCCACGCACCCGCGCCATGCCGCCCGCGAAGGAACTCGGCTTCGGCCGGATCTTCACCGACCACATGTTCGCGATGGACTACGAAGAGGGCCGCGGATGGTTCGACGCGCGGATCATCCCCTACGGTCCCATCGCCCTCGACCCGGGCGCCTCCGCCCTGCACTACGGGCAGGCCATGTTCGACGGTCTCAAGGCCTTTCACGCCCAGGATGGCCGCGTTCTGCTGTTTCGCGGACAAAGACACGCCGCGCGCATGAGCGACGGCGCGCCTCGCCTGGGCATGGCGGCTCCCGACGCGCAGACCATTCACGACGCCATGGTGGCGCTCGTCGACTTCGAGCGCGACTGGGTGCCCGCTGAGCCCGGAACCGCTTTGTATCTGCGCCCCACCCTCATCGGAACCGAAGGGTTTCTCGGGGTCCGCGCGGGGAAGAAGTACCTCTTCTTCATCATCCTCTCCCCGGTGGGCGCCTACTACCCGGACGGTATGAAGCCTGTGCGGATCTGGGTTGAAAAGGCATACATCCGCGCGGCCAAGGGCGGCCTGGGCGCGGTCAAGGCGGGGGCCAACTACGCGGCCAGCCTGTTCGCGGCCACCGAGGCGCAGAAACGGGGCTACGCGCAGGTGCTGTGGCTCGACGCGCTCGAACATCGCTACTGCGAGGAAGTGGGCGTCATGAACCTCTTCGTCCAGTTCAAGGACGAAATTGTCACCGCCCCCTTGGGCGGCACGATCCTCGCGGGGGTCACGCGCGACAGCGTGATCACGCTCCTGCGCGAATGGGGCTGCACCGTCAACGAACGCCGCTACGCTTTTGAGGAGATCGTCGAAGCGAAGAAGAACGGCACGCTCGGCGAGGTCTTCGGCACCGGCACCGCCGCCGTGATCTCCCCGGTCGGCGAGTTCGGACACCAGGATGGATCGCTCCAGACCTCCGACGGTTCGATCGGTCCGCTCGCCCAACGCCTCTACACTGCACTCACCTCGATTCAGTACGGGACGACTCCGGACCCGTTCGGCTGGACCGAGGAAGTCAAAGGCCTTGCGTAAACTCTCGCGATCCTTTTCGGCAACCAGAAACCAACCACGCTCAGGAACCATGAACTCACTGCCCCAAGAACTCACAAAACCCGCCCATCGGCGCGCGTTCGTCGCCCTCGCCACCGTCGTGGCGGTGTCAGGTTTTGCCCTCGCCCAGGAGAAGGCGAAACCCGCGGGCAGCAAACCCGCGGCCGCAGCTCCCGCAACCGGCGCCGCCCCAAAATACAAGACGAACGTCAAGGGGCCGGCCGATGCGCCGATCAAGGTGGTCGAGTTCGCCGACTTCATGTGCGGCGGCTGCCAGGCGGCTTCGGGCGCCTTGCGCTCCTATTTCGCCCAGCAGGGCGATGACGTCAGCCTGACCTTCAAGAATTTCCCGCTCGAGAAGACCTGCAACCCGGGCATCGGCCAGACCATCCACAACGGCGCCTGCGAACTGGCGCTCGGCGCCATCTGCGCGTCCGAACTCGAGATGTTCTGGCCCTATCACGACCGGATCTTCTCGCGGGCCTGGCAGGTCGCCACGCGTAAGGACGTGATCGACAACGGCGTCGCGGTCGGAATGAACAAGGCGAAGCTCGAGGCCTGCCTCGCGTCTTCGGCCGCCAACTCCAAGCTCGCCCTCCAGATCAAGGAGGCCTTTGAGGTCAAGGTGGACGTGACCCCGACCCTCGTGATCAACGGCAAGAAGCTCCAGGCGACCAACCAGTTCGTGAACGCCGTGGAAGAAGAGCGCAAGAAGCTCGCGGCCGCGAAGAAGTAGGGCCGGGAGCGCCGCGTCAGGGCGCTTTCGCCACGACCAGGAGGCGCGACGGCAACAAGGCGCTCCGCACCACCCGTGCCGAGGCGAAGCCGGCAAGGGCGAGCCAGGCAAGGTAGTCGCTTCCGTTGAAGCACGCGCTGTTCGAGGTGATCCGGAAGAAGAGAGCGGCGGCATCGCCGGCCGCTTCGGGAGCGGCCAGGGGACCCGGCGCCTCGATGTCGAAGATGCCGATCGAGCCGCCCGGAACGAGCGCGCGACGGGCGCGGCGGAGGATGTCGAGGTTCACGGCGGGGCTGAAATGGTGGAGGATGTTCGCGAGGAGAACCACGTCGGCGGCCTCGCCGTAGTCGTCCACGAGAAGGTCGGCCTCGCGAAACGAAACAACGTCCAGGATCCCGAACTCCGCCGCCAAAAGGCGCGCCTCGGGAATCGCCTCCACCCGCTCGAGAACGATGGAGCGGAGCCCGGGATGGGCCCGGCACAGCGCCGCGCCCACGAGGCCATGTGAGCCCGCCACGTCGAGACAGCGCCGCGCGCCGCTCCGCACCGGCAGCTCCTTCGCCACAAAGCCGGCGAAGTCCCGAGCACCCTCCGCCATGGCGCGTTGATACAAGCCCCAGTCCGAACCCTCCAGGCTTCGGTGGATCTCGACACCCCGCCCCGTCTTCAAAACCTCATCGAGCCGGCTGATCCAGTCCCATTGCGGGGCCCCGAAGGCGACGAAGTTTCCAAAAGGACTCGGGGCGGCAGGACCGAAGTGCTTGAGGCCGAGGCGCGACAAAGACCACAAGCCGCGGCGACGCTTCACGTACCCCATCGAGGCCAGAAGGCGCAGAACGAGGTCCAGGCAGGATTCGTCGAGGCTCAGACGTTTCGCGATTCCGCCCGTGGTCGCGGGCGCTTCACCGAGCGCCTTTAGAACCGAGAACCGTTCCGCCGCGATCAGGGCGCGGGCCTGAAGCGGAGCCACGAGCACATCGAGCATGGGCTGGGGAACCACGCCGAGGACGACGGCCAGCCGTTCCTTCAGTCCTTTCGGGATGGTTCCGTAGCGCATGGCCAGGGCTCAGTCTGCCATCGACGCGCGTCGGCCCCTGGATTTACCCGGAATTTTGGAACGTGCCCGTTCAAGGATGGAACCTGCGGCGCGACGAAAGTCCGTGCCTGCTAATCTCGTCGGCACTCCTTCGTTCCCCATAGAGCCCGCATGATCTACCTGATCCTCGCCTACTGCGTCCTTCAAGTGGTCCTCGGCCTGTGGCTCGGGCGAAAGGTGCGGAACGCCGGGGATTTCTTCGTGGCCGGCCGTTCCCTTTCTCCCGGCCTTCTTTTCGCCACCCTCGTGGCCGCGAACGTGGGCGCGGGTTCGACCGTGGGGGCCGCGGGCCTCGGCTACAGCAACGGCATCTCCGCCTGGTGGTGGGTGGGTTCGGCCGGTGTCGGCTCGCTCATCATGGCCTTCACGGTCGGGCCGAAGATCTGGAAGATCGCGAGCGACCACGGCTTGAAGACCGCGGGCGACTTTCTCGAGTGGCGTTTTTCACGCAACCTCCGCGGCGCGGTGTCATCCCTTCTGTGGGTCGGCACCATCTCGATCCTCTCCGGACAGCTCATCGCCCTCGCCTGGGTCCTGAATGTCGTCGCCGGTCTGGACAAGACCACAGGCGTGATCATTGGCGGCGTGGTCGCGACGGTCTACTTCTCCGCGGGCGGGCTTTTGAGCTCGGTCTGGATCAACTTCCTTCAGCTCGGGGTGATGGTCGTGGGCTTTTTCGCGGCGGTCCCGTTCGCTCTCTCGAAGGCCGGAGGCTTTACCGCACTCCAGGCCGCCACCTCGAACCCTGCGGGGTTCTGGGACTTTTTCTCGAACGGCTCGTCGGGCATTCACTACCTCGCTTTGCTGGCCCCCGCGTTCGTGATTTCTCCGGGCCTCATCCAGAAGGTCTACGGCGCCCGTGACGCGGGCACGGTCCGCAAGGCCGTGGCCCTCAATGCCTGCGCGTTGTTCGTCTTCGCGTTCGTTCCGCCCACCATCGGCCTCCTGGCCCGCGCCCTTCATCCCGGACTCACCTCACCCGAACTCGCGATGCCCACGATCTTCATGGAGGACCTGCCGGTGTGGTTCGGCGCCCTCGGCCTTGCCGCGGTGGTCTCCGCGGAGATCTCGACCGCCGACGCGGTTCTGTTCATGTTGTCGACCTCCCTGTCGCAGGATCTCTACAAGGGCTTCGTGAACCGGACCGCGAGCGATGCCCAGGTGCTGCGGGTCGCGCGCATGGCCGCGGTGGGCGGGGGCATCCTCGGCGTCCTCGTCGCCCTCAAGGCGTCAACGGTGATCGACGCGCTCGGCATCTTCTATTCCCTGCTGTCGGTGAGCCTCTTCGTTCCCGTGATCCTCGGCCTTTACGTCGCCTCCGCGGACAGCCGCAACGCCTACGCGGCGATCGTTTTCGGAGTGGGCACGCTCCTCGCGGTCCAGTTCGCCACCAACGGCCGGGGTTACGGGATCTGGACGCCTTCCCTGCTTGGCCTTCTCGCCTCCGCCCTGGCGGGAGCGCTCTCGCTGCTGCTTTTCCGCCGCTCCCTTCAAGAAGCTTCCACTCCAAAGAGCTAGAACCTCTGAAATCATGAACACCTCTTCTCTCTTCCGACTCGACTCCAAAGTGGCCGCGATCGTGGGCGCCGGCTCCGGCATCGGCGAAGCGACCGCGCGCATGGCCGCCGACCTCGGCGCGCACGTGGTGTGCCTCGACGTGAACGCCCAGAGTGTCGAGGCCACTGCGAACGCCATCAAGGCCGCGGGGGGCAAGGCGGAAAGCGCGGTGATCGACATCCGCGAAGGGGCGGTGGTGAAGAAGTGTTTCGACGACATCAACGCGCGCCTCGGCGGCCTCCATATTGCGGTCTGCACGCCGGCGATCAACGTGCGGAAAAAGATCCTCGACTACACCGAGGAGGAGTTCGACCGGGTGATGGCCGTGAACATGCGCGGCAATTTCAACGTCCTGCAGTCAGCGGGGCGGATCATGACCGCGCAGAAAAGCGGCAGCATCGTCTTGTATTCCTCGATCCGCTCACAGACCGTCGAGCCCGGCCAGTCGGCTTACGCCGCGACCAAGGCGGGCATTCTGCAGATGGTCCGCACCGCGGCCTCCGAGTTTGGATCCGCGGGCGTACGGGTGAACGCGATCGGCCCCGGGGTCATCGACACCCCGCTCACCGCGCAGATCAAGAACAACACCGCGTGGTACGAGGCGTATGCCGCGAAGAGCATCATGAACCGCTGGGGCCAGCCCGAAGAGGTGGCGGCCGCGACCTTGTTCCTGTGCGCCCCCGCGGCGAGCTACATCACGGGCACGATCCTCTTCGTCGACGGCGGCTGGACCGCCCACGATGGACGTTTCACGCCTCCGGGGATGTAGCCGGAGATTCCGAGGAGGGTCACGACCATGCGGGAGAGCGTTCTGATGCTTCGATACTTCACGGGGTTTTTCCTGCTGCTCGCGACTTCCGCGCCGGCCGCCGCCGAGTGGTCGCCCGGCAAGAGCACACCGATCGCGGGCGCGCCCGACATCGAACACTCGGCCTGGACCACCTCGCGGGCTCCGGGCGGGCCTTTCGACCGCATCGAGGTTCACCGCTATCGCGGCAAGGAAGCGCCGATCGCGACCATGCTCTACCTGCCGGGCACGAACATGAACGGCGAGGCCGCGCTCGCGAGCGAAGAGCACAACCTGTGGATCTTCCTGGCCCGGCGCGGGGTCGAGGTTTTCACTCTCGACTATCGGACGCGCTTCTCTTCGTCGGTGACGGATCCGAAGACCTTGACCTCGATGAAAGACTGGACCACGGAAGCCTTCGTCGAAGACATCAAGGCCGCGAGCGCTCTCTCCCGGAAGGAGAGCGGGCGCGCGCAGGTCTATGTCGCGGGCTTCTCCCGCGGCGTTTTCCTTGCCTACGCCTACGCCTGCGCAGAGCCAACGGCGGTCGCGGGGCTCGTGGCCCTGGACGGCCAGTTCAAATCGCACGCCCCGAAAGGCCAGTACGCCATGGAGGCCGATCTCAAGAAGCTCGAAGAAAGCGGGGCCTGGGCGAGCGATGTGTCGGGGCGCCTCGGCTGGGAGGGCCGGCAAAAACTGATGCTGGCTGCCGCGGAAGATCCGAAGGCGGCTGCGACGGATCCCCGCTACAAGACCATCGGTGAACAACTTTCGAACCTGCTCCAGTTCGCCTGGGGCCCCGGGGCGCTCGCCAATCCTCTGGGCGGCCAGTCAAAACCCGAAGTGCTCGGGCGTCTTCTCGCGGGCTACGACCGTTTCTACCCCGCGATTCAGGATTTTGACGCGCGACGGATGGCCGATCGCGACGATGATCCCGCGACGTCGCTGGACGACGCGTGGGGCGAGATGAAGACGCCGATCCTCTACTTCGGTAACGCGCGCATGCCGGGCGACTGGCTTCTGAACGGCATCTACTCCGCGCAGAAGAGCGGTTCGGGCGACGTCACCCTCCACGTGCTCGAGGGCTACGGCCATCTCGACGTTCTGGTGAGCGAGAACGCCCGGCGCGATGTCTTCGAGCCGACCCTCGCCTGGATCAAGAGCCGAGCGGCGAAGCCGTGACGTTTGACAGCGATACCACCGAAGGACTAGACATCCCGCACACCACGTTCGGGCGGATTTGAAACCTTCCAGATTTTTCAAAGAATCACCCACCAGTTCCACATTAGGAGTTCCCCAAATGCGTCTCTTCTCTCTCCGAGCCGGGCTCGCCCTGGCTCTTGGGTGTGTCCTGGGGCTCAACCCCGGCCTCGCCCACGCTCAGGCCACCGGATCCATCTCCGGCACCGCGAAGGATGAATCGGGCGCGGTCCTCCCCGGCGTCACCATAGAGGCCACGAACGTCGGCACCAACAGTGTTCGAACCGCCACCACCGGCCCCGACGGGTTCTACACGATTCAGCTCGTGCAGCCGGGCTCCTACAACGTGCGCGCTTCCCTTTCAGGCTTCTCGGGGTTCGCACGCAGCGGGGTCAAGGTGAACGTCTCCGAAACCGCGCTCGTCAACGTCTCGATGAAGGTCGGGGGGCAGTCCGAAACCGTCGATGTCTCCGGGGAAGCTCCGCTCATCGAAACCGGAAACGCCACCCTCGGTATCGTCATCGATGAGAAGAAAGTGGTCGACCTGCCGCTGAATGGCCGCAACTTCACCCAGCTCGGCACACTGATCCCCGGCGTGGTGGCCCCTCCCGCGGGCCTCGGCGGTCAGAACGGCGACGCCACGCCGGGCGGTTTCGGCAACGTGACCGGCGGCTTCAACGTCAACGGCCAGCGCAACCAGTCGAACAACTTCCTGCTCGACGGCGCCACCAACAACGACACGTTCAACACGGGCTTCGTCCTCCGTCCGCCCCCCGATGCGATCCAGGAATTCAAGATCCTCACCCACTCCTACAGCGCCGAATACGGTCGCAACTCGGGCTCGGTGGTGAACGTGGTCACGAAATCGGGCTCGAACAACTGGCATGGCGGGGTCTGGGAGTTCAATCGCGACGGCAAATTCCAGTCCCGGAACTTCTTCGTGCCCGAAACCCAGCCCAAGCCCAAGCTCAAGCAGAACCAGTTCGGCGCGTCTGTCGGCGGACCCATCATGAAGGACAAGCTCTTCGCGTTTGGCTACTACGAGGGCTATCGCAACACCCGCGGCACCACGCAGAACCTGCTCGTTCCGACCGCGGCGCAGCGCTCGGGCAACCTCGGCGGAACGGTGCGCGACCCGCTCAGCGGCCAGCCCTTCCCGGGCGGCATCATCCCCGCGAACCGGATCAGCCCCATCGCGGCCAAGCTGCTGACCGACTTCATGCCCCTCGCGAACTCGGGCACGAATCGCTACATCGTTTCCCCCGATGTCGTGGACAACCGCGACCAGGCCGGCGGGCGGCTCGACTACCGGCTCTCCGACAAGCACCAGATGATCGGGCGATTCCTCTGGAGCCGGACCAAGGCCGAGACACCGCGAACCGTGCAGCCCGCGGACGGTCTGGCCAAGGCCAAGCTCTGGGACGTGATGCTCTCCGACACCTACATGTTCAGCCCGAACGCCATCAATCAGCTTCGCTTCTCGGTCAACAAGATCGACGCCCAGCCCGCGGTGACGTCCGGCCTGACCAACAACGCGTATGGCATCAATGTGCGGAACACCAATCCCCTCGCGGTCGGCCTTCCTTCGATCGTGGTCTCCGGCTTCCCGGGTCTGGGCGACGCCCAGCAGCCTTTCGTGCAGCGAAACAACGATGTCTACCAGATCACCGATGACTTCTCGTGGCTGCGCGGCAAGCACTCGTTCAAGTTCGGCATCGACATGCGCCAGGAGCACATGTTCATCGCGTTCATCAACCGTCCAAACGGCGACTTCACGTTCTCGGGCGCCATCACCGGCAGCGCGCTTGGCGACTTCCTCCTCGGCTACCCGGCGCAGTTCCGCGCCACCACCCAACAGGGCATCCAGGACGGCAAGGGCCGTTCGTATTCGGGCTACGCCCAGGATGAGTTCCGCTACTCCGACCGGCTGACTCTCAACATCGGGGTGCGCTACGAGCTGGCCACGCCTTTCGTCGAGAAGGAGAACCGGATCGTGGTCATCAATCCGGACCAGAAGTCCACGGTGCAGCCCCTGGCACCGCGGGGTCTTCTCTATCCCGGCGACGCCGGCATTCCCGACGGCGGCTACAAGACGGACAAGAACAACTTTGCTCCGCGGCTCGCCTTCGCCTGGGATCCCTCGGGCAAGGGCAAGACCAGCATACGCGGCGCGTGGGGCATCTTCTATGACTCCCTCGCCGGGCAAGGCGACCTCTTCCAGGCGGGCGTTCTCGCCCCGCCCTTCACGCCTCTCGTCGAGCTCAACGCCACGGCCGCCAACCCGTCCCTGACCTTCGCTAACCCGCTCGGCACGGGCGCGCAAACCCCCAACCTGTTTCCGGCGAACCTGACCATCATCGGATGGGGCCCGACCTTCGATACGCCTTCGGCCATGCACTACAACCTCACGGTGCAGCAGCAGATCGGCGACAACCTCGGCCTCGAAGTGGGTTACGTGGGCTCGCGGGGGAAGAACATGCCCATGTTCATCGAGATCAACCCCATCGTGACGCCGCCCTCGACGCGCAAGTACCCGGCCTTCGCCCTCCTCCGTCCGACCACGACGGTGGCCGAGTCCTGGTACAACTCGCTTCAGGCCTCGCTGCGCATGCGACCGACGAAGGGCATCAACTTCCTGGCGTCGTATACGCTCGGCGATGCCAAGGATCACGTCTCGGGTCTGAACATCGGCGGCGAGAGCCGTCCGGTCCTACCGGTCACCCTTGGTGACGACGCGAGCCTGCAGGCCGCACTCGATCAGGAGAAGGGCCCCGCCCTCTTCGATGTCCGGCACCGCTTTGTTTTCAGCTTCGGCGCCGAACTGCCGACGCTCGCCGACCGGTCGGCCGTCGTCCGAAACATCCTGGGCGGCTGGCAACTGAACGGCATCTTCCAGGCTCAGTCGGGTTTCCCGTTCACGGTCACCGATCCGATCCTGGCCTTGAACGGCTTTACCAACCGGCCGAACATGACCTGCGACCCCAACGACGGAGCCCAAAAGACCGTCACCCAGTGGTTCAACACGAACTGCTTCGCCCGCCGACCGGCCGCCACCACAACCGGGTTGTCCTCCCAGCCGCGCAACGCGGTTCGTGGCCCCGGCTTCAACCGCACCGACCTGTCGATCTTCAAGAACTTCACGTTCTCGGGAGACAAGCGGATCCAGATCCGCATTGAAGGTTTCAACATCTTCAACCAGGAGCGGTTTGGCCAGCCGGTCAACAACAGCAGCGCGGCCAACTTCGGCGCCATAACCAGCGCGGACGACGGTCGGATCATCCAGTTCGGAGCGAAGTTCATGTTCTAGTGAGTCTGGGGGGGCCAGACACGGACCCGGCCCCCCTGAGGCCCCCCTGGCCTCCGCTCGGTGAGTCGTCCTCAACGTTCGCTTGGCCCGAGTGAATCCTTCACCGCAAAGTCGCTCGCTTCGCTCGCTCGTTTGTTGGGGGGCAAAGCACGGCGGCCTTTGACGCCCTGCGGCCCCCCTCACCCGAGCGAAGGCGGGATTCCTGGAGGGCGCCGCATGGCGGCCCCCTCCCAGAGCAAAGTCGCTGCCGCTCGTTTGTCACTCCCGCCGGAGCGCGGGGGTTTGGGGGGCAAAGCACGGCGGCCTTTGATGCCCTGCGGCCCCCCAACTCAAATAAGATCCGCCCCATGAAACGCCGAGACTTTCTGGGTCGGGCCACCGCCGGCGCGACGGTCCTAGGATTTCCGGCGATCGTTAGATCGCAGGCCGCCACTCCCCAGGTGGTCTCAGGGGTTCAAGCGGGCGACGTGACCGGTGGGCGCGCGGTCATCTGGTCACGCTCCAGCCTGCCTGCGGAGATGGAGGTCGAGTGGGCCACGAACGAGGCGTTCTCAAACTCGACCGTCGTCGGGAACTCCTTCGCCCTCAGGAGCACCGGCCTTTGCGCTAAGGCGGACATCCAGAAACTGCCGCCCGGAGAGACGATCTTCTACCGGGTCCGCTTCCGCGACCTCGCCGACGCGCGCGTCTTCGGACCGCCGGTTACCGGCCGATTCAAGACGCCCCCCGCGGATGGGCGCGACGTGAGTTTCATCTGGGGCGCCGACACGGTGGGCCAGGGTTACGGCATCAACCCCGCCATGGGCGGCCTGAAAATGTACGACACCATGGCCCGCGCCGGGGCGGATTTGTTCATCCACGTGGGCGACACCATCTACGCCGACCAGCCGCTCGAGAAGGAGATGCGGGCCGGCGACGGCACCACTTTCAGGAATCTCACCACCGAGGCCAAGTCGAAAGTCGCGGAAACCCTCGACGAGTTCCGCGGTCAGTGGGAGTACAACCTCCTCGATGAGAACTTCCGGAGTTTCAACGCTCAGATCGCGCAGTTCCATCTCTGGGACGATCATGAGGTTCGCAACAACTGGTACCCGGGACAGATTCTGGAAGACCCGCGCTACCAGATCGAACCACGCGTCGATGTGCTCGCCACCAGAGCCCGCCGCGGCTTCTTCGAGTTCACCCCCATCCGCGGCCTCGAGCCGACGGCGTTCAAGATCGATCGGCTCCTGCCCTATGGGCCGCTGCTCGATGTCTTCGCTCTGGATCTGCGCAGCTATCGAGGTCCCAACGGCGCGAACCGCGAATCGAGGCTCGACGCGAACTCGGCGCTCCTCGGCCCCTCCCAGCTTGCGAACTTGAAGCGGTCTTTGCGCGCTTCGCGGGCGGTGTGGAAGGTGATCGCGTCGGACATGCCGCTCGGTCTCGTGGTCGGCGACGGGCCGGGCCGTTACGAGGCCTTCGCCAACGACGATCCCGACGGTCCGAGCGGACGCGAGCTGGAGATCGCCGACCTGCTCTCCTTCATCAAACGCGAGCGGATCTCCAACATCGCGTGGATCACCGGTGACGTCCACTATGCGGCCGCGCACCGGTACTCGCCGGAGGATGCCACCTTCACCGACTTCAATCCCTTCTGGGAGTTCGTCGCCGGCCCGCTCCATGCCGGCACCTTCGGCCCCAACGGTCTCGACAAGACCTTCGGCCCCTCGGTTCGCTTTCTCTCGATCCCCAAGGGCATGAGGCCAAATCAGCCGCCCTCCGCGGGCCTGCAGTTCTTCGGCAAGGGGACGATCGACGGGCGGACGCGCGAATTGACGGTGAGTCTTCATGATCTCTTTGGAAAGAAGCTCTGGAGCATTTCCCTCCCGGCGGTCACCGAATGAGAACGCACAAGATCGCCGCCATCCCCGGGGATGGCATCGGGCCGGAGGTCCTTTTGGCCGGGCTCAAAATCCTGGAAACCGTGGAGAAAGTCGAGGGGTTTGAGCTCAACACCATTCAATTCCCCTGGGGCTCGAAGTTCTATCAACAGCACGGGAGGATGGTGAAGGAGGGCGGGATCGAATCCTTGCAGGCCTTCGACGCGATCTACTTCGGCGCGGTCGGATCGAAAGAGGTGCCGGATCACGTGACGGTCTGGGATCTCATCCTGCCCATCCGGCAGAAGTTCGATCAGTACGTCAACCTGCGCCCCATGCGCCTCCTGCCCGGTCTCAAGTCGCCGCTTGCCGGCCGGCAGCCCGCGGACATCGACATGGTCTGCGTGCGCGAGAACACCGAGGGCGAGTACTCCGGGGTCGGCGGCTTCGTGCACCGCGGCCGTCCGGGCGAACTCGCCAATGAGGTCGCAACGTTCACCCGCGCCGGGATCGAGCGGGTGGTTCGGTTCGCGTTCGAACTCGCAAGAACCCGGCCCCGCAAGCTGCTCGCTTCGGCCACGAAATCCAACGCCCTGCGGCACTCGATGGTGCTCTGGGACGAGGTGGTCGAGGAGGTCTCCTCACATTTCACCGACGTGACGGTGCGCCGATACCACGTGGACGCGCTGGCCGCGCGCATGGTCACCCAGCCGGACACCATCGACGTGATCGTGGCAAGCAACCTCTTCGGCGACATACTCACCGACCTCGGCGCCGCCATCTCGGGGTCCCTTGGCACCGCCCCTTCCGGCAACCTCGACCCCACCCGCAATCATCCGTCGATGTTCGAGCCCATCCACGGTTCGGCGCCCGACATCGCCGGCCGCGGCATAGCGAACCCGATCGGGGCAGTCTGGGCGGGTGCGATGATGCTCGATCACCTGGGCGAGAAGCCGGCGGCGGCTCGGATCGTCCGCGCTATCGAGAAGGTGACCCGGGAAGGCCGGGTGCGGACGCCGGACCTCGGCGGTTCCGCCACCACCACGGACATGACGAAAGCGCTCGTCGACGCTCTTTGATGCTGATCGAAATCGAGGTCGACGCCTACGTCGAGACTTAGGTCGATTCTCACGCGCGCCTGGCCCAAAGCGTTGGCGCTCGGCGCGGTTGTCTTCATCGTGCTGAACGTTTTCGCGTATGGGCATGCCTATTCCATGACTCATTTCAGTGCGGCGGGCGTGCGCACGGGCCGGCCGGAAACGCTCACGCTCGTTCAGAAGCTACGTGTTGCCGCCGCCGGTGTCGAGCTTCCGAAGCCACGCAACGAAGCGACGCCCCTCGACCGCGGCATGCCATTCGAGACCTGGACGATCCCGGTGGAGCGGTCGGTCTCTCTCGAGGCCTGGAGCGTACGCGCCGTGGAACCGCGCGGTGTGGTGGTTCTTTTTCACGGCTACGCGGATCGGAAGTCGTCAATCCTGGCCGAGGCCAAGGCCTTTCTCGCTCATGGCTGGAGCCCGGTCCTGGTGGACCTGCGAGGCAGCGGAGGTTCCTCGGGAGAGGTCACGAGCATCGGCTACCACGAAGCGAAGGACGTCGAGGCTTCGGTTCGATTCGTCCGCGCCCGAGCCGGCGGAGGACCCCTTGTTGTCTGGGGCGTCTCGATGGGAGGCGCTGCCTCTCTTCGAGCGGTCGGTGAGTTGGGGGTTCCGGTGGACGGCCTGATCGTGGAGGCGCCGTTTGCGACTCTGCGCAGCGCGGTTGTGAATCGGTTCAACTCGCTGGGCCTCCGCGCCTGGGGACTCGCCGATCTCCTCGTCTTCTGGGGAGGACTTCAGCACTCCTTCGACGGATTCGCGCACAACCCGGTGGACTACGCACGCGGCGTACGCGCGCCCACCCTTCTTCTGCTTGGAAGCCAGGACGAGCGCGTGCTGATCCCGGAAGGCCGGGCGATTTTCGAGGCGTTGCCCTCATCAAAACAGTTCGAGGTGTTCGATGGGCTCGGCCATCAGTCTCTGCTTCGCGGAAATCGCGACCAGTGGATCCGCGTGGTGAGCGCCTTCCTGGCCAGAGTCGAGGCCGCGGCGTTCACAAAGGAAGCGGCCTGATGAACCCATCGGGCGCGGTGGTCGCGATCACGGGCGCCTCCTCGGGAATTGGACTCGCCGCGGCCCGCGCGTTCTCGAACGCCGGCGCTCAAGTGGCGGTCGCCGCTCGGAGAAAGGACCGGCTCGACGCGCTGGTGAAGGAAATTCAGGCCGCGGGGGGAAAGGCGCTCGCCGTGGAGGCGGACGTCTCGCTCGAAGCGGATGTCCATCGCTTCGTCGATGAAGCCGCGCGCGTTTTCGGGAGACTCGACGTGATGATCAACAACGCGGGCTTCGGAATCCGCGGACGGGTGGACGAAACACCTGCGGCGGACTTCGAGCGGCTCATGAAGACGAACTTCATGGGCACGGTCTTTGGATGTCAGGCGGCGCTCCGACACATGCGCCCAGGAAATCAGGGCGTGATCCTCAATGTGTCATCGATCGTGGGGCACCGCGCTCTTCCGGGCGGGTCGGCCTATGCCGCAACGAAGGCGGCTCAGGTCAGCCTCACGGAGTCCCTGCGCGTTGAACTGCGGGGGACCGGCATTCACGCGGTTTCCATTCATCCCATCGCCACCACCACGGAGTTCGCCGAGGTGGCGCACCGCGAATCGGGCGGCCGCCAAGGCTCGCCGCTTGGACCAAGGCAGACCGCAGCAGAGGTGGCGGCGGCGATGGTGAACGCGGTGCGAAATCCCCGTCCTGAGGTCCACCCCTACCCACCGGCGCGGGCCGCGGTGGTTCTAAACGCGGCCTTCCCGTCGCTCGTCGACTGGTGGCTCGGCCGATCGACCAGGGCGTAGGCCGAGGCTACTGCTTACACAGATCGAGCCATGACGCGTACTGCTTTTCTTCGCCGGTCACGACCCGTCGGAACATCTCGGCGATTCGCGTGGTGAGAGGTCCGCGGACGCCCGGGCCGATCCGCCGGAAGTCGAGTTCACGAATACCCAGAACTTCCGCGGCCGTACCGCAGACGAAGAGTTCGTCGGCCACATAGAGCTGGTCTCGGGTGAGCGGCTCCTCACGGACTTCGTAGCCAAGATCGCGGGCGAGCGTGATCACGCTGTCGCGGGTCAACCCCTCGAGGACCGTGGTCCGGTGCGGGGTGTAGATGACGCCCTTGCGCACCGCGAAGAGGTTCTCACCGGTGCCCTCGGCGACGAGGCCGGTGGGGTCGAGCATCAGCGCTTCGTCGAAACCAAGCCGCGCGGACTCGGTTCTGGCCAGGACGGAATTGCCGTAGTTCCCCGCGAGTTTCGACTTGGTCATCATCACGTTCGGGTGATGACGGGTGAACGAGGACACGTTCGCCCGCAGACCCTTCGTTTCCGCCTCGGGGGAAACGAAGCCTTTCCATTCCCAGGCCGCGATGCCGAGCCCGGGCACGATCCCGAGGAGATTCAGGCTCATGTGACCCGAGGCCGCGAAAATGAGCGGACGCACATAGCAGTCGGTGAAACCGTTCTCGCGCACCACCGCCTTGGAGCCCTCGATCACCTGCTCTTCAGTCCAGGGCAGGTCCAGAAAGCCGAAGATCTTCGCGCTCGAGAAAAGTCGCTCTATGTGCTCCTTCAGCCGGAAGATCGCGGGACCTTTCGGGGTGTTGTACGCACGCATACCTTCAAAAACCGCGGTTCCGTAGTGAAGCGCAGGGGTCAGAAACGGCACCACGGCCTGCTCGTGGGGCACGAGCGCGCCGTTCATCCAGACATACTTCGACTCGAGATTCATTGGTAGAGCCTAAACGCCCCAGCCGTAGCCTCCTTCGACGGTTTCGCGGGAGTCGGATCCGTCATTCTGGGCCGCGGCCTCCGGCTCAAAAGGCTCCGCCCCTTGAGGTGCGGTCCGGACTTCGCGGGTGTCCGCGGGTTTCTCGTGCTCGGTTCTGGTGTTCATGGTCTTTCCTTCGTGCAAAAACAAAAACCCCCGAGGTTTCCCTCGGGGGCCTTTTCGTCTCGCGGGCTCTTGCCTTGCCTCGCTAGACGGGACCCCCGCCCGTAAGGACGATAAGAATGAGACCAATAACCAACGAGAGCGACGACACGCCGCTCCGCAGATGGGTCTGGCTCAGAAGGGTCTGGTTGGACATCAAGCGGGGAGAGTAAGGCGAGCCGGGTGAACGTGTCAAGTGGGGGCGCCCTGAAAACGGTCTAGCCACGGCATGCGAAGGGCACGACGCGCTGATTCTGTAGCGGCCGCGCGCAGGCATCGGCGATCCGGGAGGCGTCCTTCATCAGGGCCTCGAAGGCCTCGAGAGACAGGCTCTGGGCGCCATCCGAAAGGGCGCGTTCGGGGTCGTCGTGGACCTCGATCATGACCGCATCGGCGCCCGCCGCGATCGCCGCCTTGGTCATGGGCGCGACACTGTCGCGGCGGCCGGTTCCGTGCGAAGGGTCGATGGCGATGGGCAGATGAGACAACGAGCGAATCACGGGTATCGCCGAAAGATCGAGGGTGTTCCGGGTGGCGCTCTCGAAGGTGCGGATCCCGCGCTCGCAGAGGATGACGTTGGGATTGCCTTCGGCCAGGATGTACTCGGCGGCGAGCAGCCACTCTTCGATGGTCGCGGACATGCCTCTCTTGAGCAGCACGGGGTTTGGAACACGGCCCAGTTCGCGAAGCAGATCGAAGTTCTGCATGTTCCTGGTACCCACCTGCAGGCAATCGATGACCCGCGACATCGACTCCACCTTGCGCACATCCATCACTTCGCTCACGACCTTGAGGCCGGTCATCGCCCGGGCCTCGGAAAGCCACTTGAGGGCTTCATCGCCATGGCCCTGGAACGAATAGGGAGACGTGCGAGGCTTGAAGGCGCCGCCCCGCAGGAGATGCGCGCCCGAGGTCTTGACCGAGCGGGCGATCCGCATGAGGTGGTCATGGCTCTCGACGGCGCACGGCCCCGCGATCACGACGGTCTGCTGACCGCCGATGACCACGCCGCCGACCGACACTTCGGTCGGCTCGGGTTTGGTGTTCCGCGAAGACTTCATGGCAGGCCGGCAGTTTATTCGCTACCGTCGCTCAATCCCCATCGGTCACGGCGCCAAGGCTTGCGGAAGAGACCATGCGGGCGTACTTTGCGAGTACGCCGCGAGTGAACCGAGGAGCGGGGAGGGTCCAGGCCTTCCGGCGGTCGCGGATTTCGGCGTCGGGCACGTCAAGCGACAGGCGGCGCGCTTCCGCGTCCACGGTAATGCGGTCGCCTTCCCGTACGAAGCCTATCAAGCCTCCGACGGCGGCCTCGGGAGCTACGTGGCCGACCACCAGTCCGTGAGTGGCCCCCGAGAATCGCCCGTCCGTGATGAGGGCCACGCTGTCCCCAAGACCCGCGCCCATCAGGGCCGATGTGGGCGCCAGCATCTCCCGCATTCCCGGGCCGCCGCGCGGCCCTTCGTGACGGATAACCACCACATCGCCCCGCTGTATCTTGCCGGCGAGGATCGCGGCGAGCGTCTCCTCTTCGGATTCGAAGACGCGTGCGGGACCCGTGAGCTTGATCGTCTTGAGACCCGAGATCTTCGCGACCGCACCCTCTTCGGCCAGATTGCCACGCAGGATCGCGAGATGACCTTGAGCGTGAACGGGCCGGCTCCAGGGGCGGATCACGTCCTGGCCGGCGGGCGGTTCGGAGAGGATGTTCTTCAAGGACTCGGCCACGGTCTCCCCGGAGATCGTTAACGCGTCCCCGTGAAGGACTCCATGCTCGAGGAGGATCTTCATGACCTGGGGGATGCCACCCGCGCGATGGAGGTCGGTGGTGGCATAACGCCCCGAGGGCGAGAGATCGCATAGGACGGGCACGCGGGTGCGGATGGTCTCGAAGTCGTCGAGAGTCAGAGGCACGTCCGCGCTGTGCGCGATGGCCAGCAGATGCAGGACCGCGTTCGTCGAGCCACCGACGGCCATGACCACCGCGATCGCATTCTCGAAGGCCTTCCGGGTCATGATCTTCCGCGGAGTGATATCCGCGGCGATGGCGCAGGCGAGGACGCGCGCGGATTCGGCGGCCGAGTCCGCCTTCTCGGCATCCACCGCGGCCATGGTCGAGGAACGGGGCAGGGACAGGCCCATGGCCTCGATTACGGAGGACATGGTGTTGGCGGTGAACATGCCGCCGCACGAGCCGGCGCCGGGACACGCCGCCCGTTCGATCCGGCCGAGCTCTTCGGTGGTGATCTTCTCCTGACTCCACTGCCCCACCGCCTCGAAGGCATTCACGATGGTGAGATCGCGGCCGTCGAGGTGTCCGGGCTTGATCGTGCCCCCGTAGACGAAGATCGCGGGGATATCGAGCCGCGCCATGGCGATCATGGCCCCGGGCATGTTCTTGTCGCAGCCGCCCACGATGAGGACGCCGTCGAGGCGTTCGGCCCCGCACACCGTCTCGATGGAGTCCGCGATCACCTCCCGGGAGACGAGCGAGTACTTCATCCCGATGGTGCCCATGGAAATGGCGTCCGACACGGTGGGTGTCCCGAAGGTCTGAGGAGCGAGCCCAGCCTCACGACACGCGGCTTCCGCGCGATTCACCAGAACCTGGAGGCCTGCGTTGCAGGGTGTAGTGGTGCTGTGAGCGTTGGCGATGCCGACGAAAGGCTTCTTGAAATCGTCGTCGGTGTAGCCGATGGCGCGCAGCATGGACCGGTTCGGCGTGCGCTCCGGCCCTTCCTTGACCAGCTGGCTTCTCATGTATTCCTGGTTTCTCCTTGCGGCGGGTTGCGCGCCTTCGAGCTTGGACCGGCCTCACGCAGTGGTGAGCGCCGCCGCGGGTGCTTTGGCTTTGACCGCGGCTTCGTCCTGATGAACGGCGAGAAGAGCGGGGTGCCCTGACCTTCCTTGAACACTTCGCGAACCCGATGCCCGGGAGACTTGGGGGCGAGCATGGAAACGTCGACGCCCTCAAGGAGCAGGCACTCCCAGACGATCCTCGACCCGGTCAGTTGCGGCCCGCGATCTCGCGCTCGCTCATTTTCGTGTCGCCCTCGCTCGTGGAAGAGCCCTCAAAAAGCAAAACCCCCGAGGTTTCCCCCGGAGGCCCGAGATCGGGCTCACCAGTCGCGAAGAGATCGAGCGGTTCATGACAGGGCGGGGATGTTGATCACACGCTCGATGATGCGTCAAGGACTCTCTTACTTCTTACGCCATGCCTCTTCGGTCATGGGCTTGATGGCTTCGATCTTTCGCTTCGCGAATTCCGCGTTCAACAGACCCATTTCCCTGGCGACCCCGTTGAACCTGGCCCACGCCGCATCGAGGTCCCGGGAAAGCCCCCCCATGCGGTCGATCTGGGACTTCGTGGGCCGACCGTTGTAGCCGTTCACGTTCCCGTAGAGCATGCCCAGTTCCTCGCGCAGCTTCTCCTCGCCCGAGATGCCCTCGCCTTCCTGCTGGGCCACGAGGCTCACGCGATGCGCCTCCAGCGCGGTCGAGAACGCGACAACCCGTTTTGAGAGCGCCGCGTCCTTCGGGCCGAGTCTGGTTTGCCGCTCGTTCGTCTGGTCGCGCAAGTCCGCGAGGGACTCCACGAGCCAGGTGAGGCGCTCGACGAGCCCGAAGAGCTTCGAGACGGTCTCGACCTGCAAAGCCTGATCGGCGGCGCTATAGGCGACCCGTGGATCGGCCACGAGCGTCAGTTTCGCCTGGTGAGTGTCTTTGTTCTTGAGCGCCGTGACTTCGTAGCTCCCGGCGAGGGCGCGCGCACCGAAGAAGGCGCCCAGGCTTGGAATGACGCCGGCGCCGGCCGCAAAGCGCGGAGCCTGCTCGCGGGTGGACCAATAGACCCGGTTCATTCCCCTGCGCTTGGTGGCCGGAACCGTGGCCAGGAGTTTGCCGGCGCTGTCTCGAACCTCGAACTTGAAGTCGCCGACCACGTGACGTCGCTTCGAGTAGTAGACGATCGAAGCGCCGCCGTCGGGACTCGCACCCGCGAATTCGTGGTCGCCCTGCCAGGGCACGCCGCCGAAACCGCCGGCTTCAATCAGAAGCTGGCCGGGACGCGTGGGCAGGAAGGCAAAATCCGCGTTCAGGGTCTCGGGAGTCAACGCGCGCAGGGGCGTGATGTCGTCCACCACGTAGATCCCGCGGCCGTGGGTGGCGAGAACGAGATCGTGGTCGCGCGGGTGCACGACCAGGTCGCGCACGGGGGTCATCGGAAGCCCGCTCGTAAACTGCGCCCACTGCTTTCCCCCATCAATGGAGAGGAAGAGACCGGTCTCCGTGCCGAGGAAGAGGAGATTCGGGTTCACCGCGTCCTGCTTGACGACATGCGCGAAACCCTTGGTATCCGCGGTTCCAAGCAACGTCCAGGTCCGGCCGAAATCGGTGGTCTTTGCCACGTAGGTGTTCATGTCTCCGGTCATGTGTCCGTCAAACGTGGCGAAGGCGGTCGCTTCATCGTGAGGGGAGGCCTCCACGCGCGACACCCAGGTGCCCTTCGGCACGCCCGTGAAGGCGGCCACGTTCGCCCAGGTCTTCCCGCCGTCCCGCGTGACCTGAAGATTCCCGTCATCCGTACCCACCCAGATCACCGAGCCATTCTTCGGCGACTCGCTGATCGCGAAGATGGTGGTGTTGTTCTCGGCGGTGGAGTTGTCGCGCGTGAGGCCGCCCGATTCCTGCTGCCTCTGCCGCTTCGGATCATTGGTGGTGAGATCGGGCGAGATCTTCTGCCAGCTCTCTCCTCGATCGGCGGAACGGAAAAGAAACTGGGCCCCGATATAGATCACGCCCTTCTGGGTGGGCGACAGGTGGATGGGGGTATTCCAGTTGAATCGATACTTGGGATCGCCTTGAACTGGCGAGGGTTTGATGTCTTTCGTTTCCCCGGTTCTCCGGCTGGTGCGGAAGACGTTGCCGCCCTGGTACTCGCTGTACACGAGGTCTTCGTCGAGGGGGTCTGGAAAAGCCCAGAAGCCATCGCCGCCGCTGATCGAGCGCCAGTCGCGGTTGCCGATGGGGCCGCTCGCGCGCGATGGGCCCCACCAGGTGTTGTTGTCCTGAAGCCCGCCATAGACATTGAATGGAAATTCCATGTCCGTGGCCACGTGGTAGAACTGCGAGAGAGGCAGGTTCTCGACGAAGAGCCACCGATTGCCCCGATCCCAAGAGTGATAAGCGCCACCATCCGAGCCCATCAGGAGTTCGTCGGTGTTCTTGGGGTTGATCCAGAGAGCGTGGACGTCAACGTGGAAGTTCCCGGAAAGACCGCTCCAGGTTTTGCCGCCGTCGTCGGAGGTCGCCGCTACCGTGCTCATCTTGTAGATCCGGTTCGGATTCACGGGGTCCGCGACCAGGCGCGAGTAGTAGAACGGCCGGCCCGCCACCACCGACGCCGTGCTCATCAGGGTCCAGGTCTCACCAGAGTCCTCGGACCGGTAAAGACCGGTCTTCTTCGCTTCGACCGACGCGTACACCACGCTCGATTTCGCGGGCGATACCTCGACGGCGATGCGGCCGAGGTCCCCTTCGGGAAGACCCTGGGTCAACTCGCGCCAGGTGGCCCCGCCGTCGGTGGACTTGAAGAGGCCGCTTCTCGGTCCGCCGGAGTTAAAGAAATCGGGCGAGCGTCGGTGCTGCCAGAGCGCGGCGTAGACGGTCTTGGCGTCTTTGGGGTCTATCGAAAGATCCGCGCAGCCGGTATCGGGAGCGCCCGCGAGCGTCTTCTGCCACGTCTTCCCCGCGTCCTTCGTCACGTACACGCCGCGCTCGTCGCTGTCGTTGAAGAGCGGCCCGAGGGCGCAGGCGAAGACCTTCGACGAGTCCGCGGGGTCGACCACGACGCGGGCGATGCGCTCGGTTTTCTCGAGGCCCAGCTTCTGCCAGTTGTCGCCACCGTCCGTGGACCGGTAGATCCCGTCCCCGACCGAGACGCTGTTGCGCACCCAGGTCTCGCCCGTGCCCACCCAGACGGTCTTTGGATTCCTGGGGTCGATCTCGATGTCGCCGACCGAGGGGTTGTACTTGTCAAAAACCGGTTTGAACCGGACGCCGCCATCGTCGGACTTCCAAACCCCGCCCGCGGCGGCGCCCACGTAGATCGTGAGTCGATTTCCCGCGACCGCGTCGATCGCGGACACCCGGCCGCTCATGACCGCGGGGCCGATGCTGCGGGCCTCGAGACCGCCGAAGGTGTCCGAATCGACCTTGATGTCCTGCGCGGCCGCGCCGGCGGCGAGGGCCAGGGAGAGGAAGACTCGGGGAACGACGAGCGAGGTTTTCATGGAACGTCTCCTTGAGAGTTCGGCAAAACAAAAACGGCCCTTCGAAGAGGGCCGTTTGGGGATCAGATGAGTTGGAGCAACAGAGCGGCTACTTGACCGGGGTGGGGGCCGGGGCTTCCTTCTTGGCCGGCATGACAAATCGGGTCTCGTCCAGCCTGGGGTTGATTTCCACCTTGGTGATCGTGATGACCTGACGTCCAGGAGCGCCCTTCTGCCCGCTGTCGATGGAGTGGGCGAGGATGAGGCCCTCGACCTCCTTGTAGTCGCCAAGGTTCGTGTCGCCCTCGATTTCGGCGCCGCGACGGGTGCTCTTGGATTCGAGCTTGATCTCGAGATTGCTGTCGGTGTCGATATAGACGGTGCGAATATCGCCGCTCTTCATCGTGACCTTGATCTTGTAGGCATCCGTCCCCTCGACCTTTTCCTTGCCGAGGTATTCGACGGTATGGCCCTTCGTCTTGTAGTCGACGAGGAAGCCGTCCATGTCGGCCTGTTCGAGGGCATCCTTCATTTCTTCGGGGGAGAGGGCTTCGGGATTGGGGTTCCCCTGAATCGGCATCAGCTTCCAGCCGGTGCTGCCGTTCAGGACCATCGGGGTCAGAACCATGCCCTGGAAGGTGATGTCCATGCGCACTTTGTCGCCACGCATCTGTTCAATGACGGCCGGAGCCTCCATCCCGGGCCCCAGGGTGATTTTCCCCGTCACCCGCATCGATTGGACCGCGCGGATCTTCGCAAGGCCGCCTTTGGCTTCGTAGTTCTTCGCCAGGATCTCGTCGATGGTCTGGGCGGGGGCGATGGTCGCAAACGCGAGGAGGGATGCGGCTAGCAGAAATCTCATTGGGGCTCTTTCTTCGCTGAAGTCGAGGCAAAACCTGGGATACGGGCAGACGGAGTCTACGATTCCGGGTCGTAACTGGATAATACGGCGCGGTTCGGTGGGTTGTTCCCGGCTCGAAACGCCGGGCCTCACTAAGCTCCGGGGGTGAAGCTCATCGGCATCGCCTTCCGGAATCTGCTCCGCGCGCGACGACGGAACGCGCTCGCGGGTGGAACCATGGCGCTCGGGACCGCCGCCCTGATCCTCGGCAGCGGCCTTTCCGACGGCATCGCGCGCCAGCTCACCGACAATCTGGTCGCGGTGCAGACCGGGGAGATCATGGTGGTGCGGCGCGAGGAGGGCTTCGTTCCCCAGAACTCGCCCTTCGATGCCTACTCGAACGAACGCCTAGAAAACGGCAAAGCCCTGATCGAGGCGATCCAGGGGCAGGCCGCGGATCTCGGTATCGTGCGGGTGGCGCCCTACCTGCACGCGCGCGGCACCGCGATCGCCTCCAATCGGTCGACTCCAGCGGTCATCCTCGGCATCGTTGCCGAAAAAGAGCCGGAGCTCTTCAAGGCTCTGCCCCCGCGCTCGGGCACGGTTCTTGGCGGCGCCCCGGATGAGGTCTACGTGGGGGAACCGGTGGCGAAGATCCTGAGACTGAGTGTCGGCGATTCGGTTTCCCTGCTCATCCAGACGCCTGAAGGTGCGATGAACTCGCTCGACGCGGTGGTCTGCGGCATCTTCCAGAAAGGCGCGCCCTGGTACGACAACACATTCTTCGTCCCCCTCGAGGCGGCGAGAAGACTCCAGGATGCCCCGGATGGGGTCACGAACATCAAGCTGAGGGCGGAGGGATCGGAACGGGCGCTGGCCACAACCCGGGCCGACCTTTCCTCGATGATGTCGCGCCTTTCCCCGGGGACCTCGGTCGAGAGCGCCGAGCAGGCCGGGCGCTTCTCTTTCTCGATCATCCAGGCGAACGAGGCCAGCCTGACCATCCTCTCGATCTTTCTCTTCGCGGCCGCTTCGGTGGGGATCATGAACGCCATGCTCATGAGCGTGCACGAACGGACGCGGGAGATCGGCACCATACGCGCGATGGGGATGAGGAGAGCGGGTGTGGTCCGACTCTTTCTGCTCGAGGGGCTGGCCCTTGGGGTGGTGGCCGCGGCGATCGGCGTTCTGGTGGGCGGAGCGATGGTGCTCTATTGGGCGAACACGGGTATCCGGATGAACACGGTCACCCTGGCCTGGCTCGCGGGAGGGGACTATCTGTATCCACGACTCGAGGTTCCAAGCGTCCTGCGCGCGAGTTTCGCCATCATCGTGTTGTCCACCCTCGCTGCTTTGTACCCCGCGTATTCGGCGAGCCGACTGGAGCCCCGCGAAGCCCTTCATCGCATCTGACGCGGCGCCCGCAAGTAAGATGTTTCTTTGCAAAGGGAGTCCTCATTATGAAGATGTATCGCCGTCTGGTCGTTCTCCTCGCCTCGGCCGTCCTTTTGAGCGCGTGCGCCTCGGTTAAGCCGCCGGCGGTTCGCGTGGCGGGAATCCACTTCGATGGCATCTCTCTCACCGGGGCGCGGGTCGACGTGGGCCTGCACATCAGAAATGTGAACGCCGAGGATCTCCAGATCGAGCGCTTCGACTACGAAGTGAAGCTCAACGGGAAGGTCCTGGGCCACGGATATCAGTCCGACCCGATCATGCTCCAGGGCTTCAAGGAAGACCGGGTGGTCTCGAGGCTCGATGTGAACCTGCTGAAGATCCCGGGCGCCGTCAAAAACGCCCTCGAACGTGACCGCGTGGATGCCGAAGTGAAGGGCACTTTCTACGTCCGCGAGGGTTCGGGGCTGCGGAAGATCAAGTTCGGAACCCGGGGAAATGTGGACCTGAACCGCGGGGCTTCGAGGGATCGCAGGGACTGAAAAGGCCCAAAACGGCCGGCGATCGGTCTCGTTTGACGACAGAGAAGACGAACACTAGACTGCCCCGGCTCTCCCCGAAATGTTGGAATTTCTAGTTGATGATTGTTTCCGGACGGGACAGTTCTAGCTCGACTGGGGCTCCATGAAGGTCAAGGTACTCGGCTGCTACGGCGGAATCGCTCCCGGACAGGGGATGACGTCGTTCCTTGTCAACGACACGGTGGCCCTCGACGCGGGCGGCCTTTCTTTCGCCCTGTCCGTCGACAAACAGGCGATGGTGAAGGACGTTTTCATCTCCCACGCGCACCTCGATCACACTTGCTGCCTGCCGTTCCTGATCGACAACAGTTTCGCCTCTCCCGGCTTTTCGTTGCGGATCTACGGGATCCACGAGGTCGTGACCGCCCTCTCGCGCCATCTCTTCAACGGCTCGCTCTGGCCGGACTTCACCTCGATTCCGGATGACCTTACGCCCGTCCTGAAACTCGTGACCCTCGAGCCGGAAAAAACCGTGAAAGTGGGCAATCTAAAGGTCCGGGCGGTGCCGGTGTCGCACTCCGTTCCCACCACCGGGTTCATTGTCGACGACGGCGATGGTTCTCTCGCGTTCTCCAGCGACACCGGTCCCACGAGTCATTTCTGGGAAGTCGTCAACGCGACGAAGAACCTCAAGGCCGTCATCACCGAATCATCGTTTCCAAACGCCGAAGAGGACCTGGCGCGGATCTCCGGCCACCTGACGCCGGCGCTGCTTGGCCGGGAGCTTGAGAAGCTCAAGCGCGATGTTCCCGTCTACATCTACGGGGCCAAACCCCGTTTTGTGACCCGGATCAAGAAAGAAATCTCGGCGCTCAGGCGGAAGAACGTCACGATGTTCGTTCAGGGTCGAACCTACTCGATCTAGCTGGGTGCTGAAAAGGTCAGCACCCTGCGGATCCCGGCGAAAGCCCTGGATCCACTGACCGCCGCTCGAGCCGTCTTGAGGGCCTCGCGCTTCGGGCCCTGCCTGTCCTTGGACCATTTCGGGCGGTTCCCCTGAAGCCGCCATTTTTGAGACATGAAAAGAGGGTCTGACCACCCAATTCAGGCGGTCTGAGCCCGCCGTCAGGTCACCTTTTCCATTGTGCTAGAGTCGTCGGCTGGCACAACCTATTGGGGTAATTTCGCGTTCATGATGCGTCTGGATCAAGTTGAAATCGTTGGCTTTAAGTCGTTCTGCGACCGGCAGGAGCTGACTTTCAAGGGGGGGGTTACCGGCATCGTCGGCCCCAACGGTTGCGGCAAGAGCAACATCTCGGACGCCATCTCCTGGGTGCTCGGCGAGCAGAGTGCCAAGAGTCTTCGCGGCGGGGCCATGTCGGACGTCATTTTTGCCGGCACCACCGCCCGGCAACCCGTGGGTATGGCCGAGGTCAGCCTCAAGCTTACCGGCCTCAACGGACGAAGCACCGACGGCCGGGACGAATGCACCATCTCCCGCAGGCTCTACCGCAACGGCGAGAGCGAGTACTTGATGAACGGCGCCACCTGCCGCCTGCGCGATATCCACGAACTGTTCATGGACACCGGCCTCGGCTCGAAGGCGTACTCCTTCATCGAGCAGGGGAAGATCGGTCAGATCCTCTCGAACAAGCCCACGGATCGCCGCGCTCTCATCGAGGAAGCGGCCGGCGTCACAAAGTACCGCGCGCGCCGCCGCCAGACTCAACTTAAGCTCGACGCGACGCAGCAGAATCTTCTGCGCGTCAACGACATCGTCACCGAAGTCGAGAAGCAGCTCGAGTCGTTGAAGCGGCAGGCGTCGAAGGCCCGGCGGCGGATGGTTCTCGCCGAGGAGCAACTCGGCCTCGAGCGCATCGTTTACGGACGCACGTTCACGAAACTCCAGGCGGAGTCGGACGAACTCGCCGCGCGGGCGAAGGTCGAGTCCGAACGCGCGGAGCGGATCGATGCCACCATCACCGCCGCCGAGACCGAACTCGAAACCGGCCGTCAGGGCGTCATAGAGCAGGAGAAAGCGCTGGAGCTGATCCGCGCCGAGCACGCGGACCTCACCCTCAAGGCCAACCGGTTCGAGACCCAGGCCGCCTATTGCCGGGATCAGTCGCGGGACGCTCTCTCGCGTTCGCAGGCGGCGATCCAGGAGGGGGAGGATCTCAAAGCACGCCTCGCGCCGCTGGGCGAGGCGCTCAAGCAGCAGGAGGCGGACGGGCTCACCTTCGCGGGACAACGCGCGACGAGTGAAGCCACCCTCCAGGGCATCGAGACGCTGCTCGAGGCCGCGGTCCTGGCCCTTCGCAACGTCGAGTCCGAAATGGATGCCGCCCGATCGACCCAGCTCTCCGCCCTCACCCGCATATCTGCCCTGGGCTCGGCCAGGAGCGCCGCCCATGAACGTGTCGAGCGGGCCCAGGCCACCCTTTCCAAGCTCAAGACCGAATTCGACGAAGTGTCCCGCGAGCGCGAGCGCGTCGAGACTTCGCTCGTGGACAACGCGATCCGGCGTGAAGGGGTCGAAGCCACAAAATCCGGTCTCGAGACGAAACTCGACGGGGCGCGCAAGGACCGCGTCAAAGCCGAAACCGAACGCGGCGACCTCGGACGCGAACTGGACACCCTCCATCGCGAGCGTGATCAGCTTGCCGGGCGGCGCGCTTCCCTCGAGGAGCTTGTCGCCACCCACGGCGCCTTTGACGCGGGCGTCCGAGCCCTGCTCGACGACCGGGCCACTTCCGGCGTTCAAGGCGTTCTCGCCGACACGATCGAGGTGGCGCCTGATCACGAGAAGGCCGTCGAGGGCTTTCTGGGCGACGCTCTCCAGGCACTTGTGGTTCCAGATGCGGAAACCGCGCAGGCGGGGGTGATGCGCCTCGCCGAATCGGGCGAAGGCCGGGCCTCGTTCCTTATTCTCGGGCGTCCGCCCGGTGCCTGCGCGCCCCTCGGAACGCCGAACGACGGCCGCGTTCTCGGCCGACTGAGCGACCTGTACAAGGTGGGTCTTCCCGATGGCGAATCCATCAAGCTCGGCCTTTGCGACGCTCTGGTGGTGCGCACCCTCGAGCACGCTCTCGCGATTTCGGAGGTCCTCGACGCCCCGATCGTGACCCTCGATGGAGAGGTGGTGCGCGGCGCGTGGGTCGAAGGCGGGCGCGGGGGGCGCGGTTTCCTGGCCCCCCGTCGCGAAGTCAAGGAACTCAAGGAGCGCGAAGTCGCGATCGACGAGAGGCTCGAGGAACTGAAGACCCGCGAAGGCGAAGTGGCCTCGCGCATCGAAGCGACGCTGCTCACGATCAAGCAAACCGAGGACGCGATTCACGACGCCGAAAAGAGCCTTCTCTCTCTCGATCACGAGCGGTCGGCTCTCGAGGAGGAAAAGGTCCGGGACGAACGCAAACTGCAGGTCATCGATGTGGAGATAAAGCAGGCGGAGTCGGAGCGGGCCGCGGGCGAGGTGCGCATTGGCGAGATCAACCAGGAACTGCAGGCCGCCGAAGACGAGCGTGTTCAGACCGCAACCCTCCTCGCGAACCTCGGCCAGGGCCTCGTGGCCGCCCGGAACCATTCCGAAGAGAAGCAGGCGGTGTCCGCCGAGGCCCGAACCACGCTCGCCGGCCTCGTGGAAAAGGAAGCGGCCACCCTCAAGATGAAGGAGCGCCTGAAGGCCGAGTTCGCCGATCTCGAAAGCCGGATCGAGAACGCGCTCACCCGGTCCCGTGAGCTCGAGGAGAAGGCCCGCGCCCTTGACGCCGAGCAGCAGGAGGCCCAGAAGTCACTGGCGGAAACGCTCGCCGAACGCCATCGCGTGTCCGCCACCCTCGCGAAGGAGGATGAGCGGCTGCGCATCACCCGTGCCGCGATCGACGCCCGCGACGAGGCCCTGAAGACCCACCGCAAGGAACGTGACGGGATCAAGGACGCGCTCAACGAGATCGAAGTCAGCCGGGCCCGGATCGCCTCCGACCTCGACCACCTTGGCCGCGAGGCCCATGCGGCGATCGGCCAGACCGCGGCCCAGGCCGCGCAGTCCCTGGCCGAAGAGGACCACGCCCGGGAGCTCGACGCCGTGCGGGAAGAGCTCAATGAGGTCAAGGAGAAGATCGAGCGCATCGGCCCCGTGAACCCGCTCGCGGTTCAAGAGGCCCAGGAGAACGAGGAGCGCTTCGTGTTCATGACCTCCCAGCGCCAGGATCTCCTCGACTCGATCAAGGAGCTCGAAGACGCGATCCGCCAGATCGACACCGAGTCGCGCTCACGATTCGAGGAAGCGTTCCACATCATCAACGCGAACTTCCAGGAGACGTTCAAGCAGCTCTTCGGCGGGGGTTCCGCGGGTCTGGCTCTGGTCGACAACGACGACATTCTGGAAGCCGGCATCGACATCATGGCCATGCCTCCGGGAAAGAAGCTTCAGAACGTCCTGCTCCTCTCCGGCGGCGAGAAAGCCATGACCGCGATCGCTCTCCTCTTCGCGATCTTCAAGTACAAGCCCTCGCCCTTCTGCATCCTCGACGAGGTCGACGCCCCCCTCGACGACGCGAACATCGGCCGGTTCGTGAAGATGCTCGACACCATCCGCGGCAACACTCAGTTCATCATCATCACCCACTCGCGCAAGACGATGCAGATCGCCGACAACCTCTACGGCGTCACGATGGAAGAGCCCGGTGTCTCCAAGCTGGTCAGCGTCAAATTCAACTGACCCCCCAGGGGCGCGGAGTTGACGCTGGAGCGAGGCTCTCGCATGAACACGTGGGTCGTCCTCCCGACCTACAACGAAGCGCTGAACCTCGCGCGCATGGTGGAGTCGATCACGTCGCTCGACGCGAGCGTCCGGATCGTGGTGGTGGACGATGCCTCGCCGGACGGAACCGGGGCGATCGCGGATGGGCTGCGGGCGAAGCACGACCGGGTTGAGGTCATCCATCGGACGGGGCGCGGTCTTGGCACCGCTTACCTCGCGGGCTTCCGCGAGGCGATGGCGCAGGGTGGAGACGCCCTCCTCACCATGGACTGCGACTTCTCGCACGATCCCGCGGTCATTCCCGACCTTGTGAAGGCTCTCGGGGCCGCCGATGTGGTGATCGGCTCGCGTTATGTCCAGGGCGGGCGCGTCGAAGGCTGGCCGGCCCACCGCAAGATCCTGAGCCGCGTGGCCAACCGCTTCGTCCACGCTCTCTTCGACATTCCCGCGAAGGACTGCACTTCGGGTTTTCGCCTCTATCGCAGGGAGGTGGTGCTGGGCATCGAGTGGGAAAAGGTCCGGTCGACCGGCTACTCGTTCCTCGTCGAGTCCCTCTACTGGGCCTCGCGCCAGCCGGGCACCCGTCTGGTGGAGGTGCCGATCACGTTCCGCGACCGGACCCGCGGCGCGAGCAAGCTCGGATGGCGTGAAGCCGTCCACGGTGCTCGCAACCTGATTCGTCTCTGGCTCACGGTCGGGCGGTCCTGAGCGCCCGGGCCGGCCGGCGGTTCGACTACTTCGGCTGGGGCAGGACGCGCAGGTAGGGCTTGACCGTCTTCCATCCCTGAGGGAAGAGCTTCTTCGCGTCCTCGTCGCTTACCGATGAAGCGATGATGACGTCCTGGCCGTCTTTCCAGTTCGCCGGGGTCGCCACCTTGAATTTCGACGTGAGCTGAAGCGAATCGATGACGCGCAGGATCTCGTCGAAGTTGCGGCCGGTGGAGGCGGGGTAGGTGATCATCAGTTTCACCTTCTTGTCCGGGCCCACCACAAAGACCGAGCGCACGGTAAGGGTGTCGTTCGCGTTCGGATGGATCATGTCGTAAAGATTCGAAACGTTGCGGTCGGAGTCACCGATCATCGGGAAGTTCACGGGCCTGCCCTGGGTCTCGGCGATGTCGCTCTCCCATTTCATGTGCGAATCGACGGGGTCGACGGAGAGGCCGATGACCTTCACGTTGCGCTTGTCGAACTCGGGCTTGATCGCGGCCACGTAACCCAGTTCGGTGGTGCATACCGGGGTGAAGTCCTTCGGATGCGAGAAGAGGATGCCCCACGAGTCACCCAACCATTTGTGGAAGCTGATCGTGCCCTGGGTGGTTTCGGCGATGAAGTCGGGGGCGGTGTCGCCCAGTCGGATGGCCATTTCGGTCGTCTCCCTGAAAGTTGAAGGGGGACAGTTTGCGCCAATCCCGGGCGTGCTCAAAATGCCCTTCCCCGCTTGACCGGAGATACTTAATTAAGTTAAGTATCCCATGGTCGTTCCCTCGCCCTTGCGCCAGCGCGCCCATGCGCTTCTGCTCTCCGATCTCTCCGTCGAACGCTCGATCTTCGTGAGATGCCTCCACCGTTGTCTCGATCGGCTGCGGCGCGATCGGGAAGACAGATACCTTCAGGCGGAGGACCCCGGGGTCTTGAAGAAAGGTCGTCGCCCATGAGCCAGGACACGTCCCCCTCACGCCGCGCGTTCCTCAAAAGGGGCAGCCTCGCGAGCCTCGGCCTCGTGCTTCGCTATTCCCCGGTTTCACTCGCCGAGGTGCTCAAGGCCCCGGCTCCCGCCTACAAACGATGGGAGGACGTGATGCGCAACAAGTGGACCTGGGATCGCGTGGTCCACGGCACCCACGGAACGAACTGCGCGGGTACTTGTGCTTTGAACGTATATGTGAAGAACGGCGTGGTCTGGCGCGAGGAGCAGCCTCGCCACCACACCGGGTTTCCGCGAGACCGACTATCCCCTCATCGTTCAGTTCCTGCGCGGGAAGACCGGCGGCCAGGTCGCGGCCAAATGATGCGACGCGCAGGCGGCCCCCGCGGGACCTACACCTGATGCCACCTCCATCGGAAGTAGAGTTTGTGGGCTTATGAGCCTTTCCTCATCGACTCTCATCGGAGCCCTCGTCGCCGTGACTTCTTCTTCCGCACAAACCATCGTTCCCGGCGACCGGCCGGTCGGAAACATCCGCGGCACGCGCTCGGCCCCCATCGCGAAGCACGGCATGATCGCCACCTCGCAGTCGCTCGCGTCCGTCGCCGGCCTGCGCGCGATGCAGGAGGGAGGAAACGCCGTCGACGCGGCCATCACCGCGGCCGCGGTGCTCGCGGTGATCGAGCCATCGATGAACGGCATCGGTGGAGATTTCTTCGCCCTCGTCTACGACGCGAAGACGAAGAAGGTCTATGGCCTCGACTCGAGCGGCCGGTCGTCGCGCCACGCGACCCCGGAAGAGTTCGCGCGACGCGGCCTCAAGGATGTTCCTGATTCCGGCCCCCTCTCCGTCGACGTCCCCGGCGTGGTCGAAGGGTGGAGCCAGATGCTTTCGCGCTTCGGTACGCAGCCCCTCGAGAAAGTGCTGCAACCCGCGATCGGCTACGCGCGGGACGGTTTCGGCGTCCACGAGATCGTGGCGGGCGACTGGGCCGCGGCGGAGCGGAAACTCTCACGAGACCCCGCGGCCAGCAAAACGTTCCTGCCCGGCGGGCGAGCACCGCGGGTGGGCGACCTCTTCAGGAATCCAAACCTCGCGAAGAGCCTGGAATCGATCGCCAAGGAAGGCCGCGACGCTTTCTACAAGGGCGTCATCGCCCAGGCCATCGCGGCGGACATGAAATCACGCGACGGCCTCATCGATCTCGCGGATCTCGCCGCCCACCAGGCGGACTGGGTCGAGCCCATCTCCACGAACTACCGCGGCTTCGACCTTCTCGAGATGCCGCCCAGCACGCAGGGTTTCGTGGCCCTCGAGATGTTGAACCTCATGGAGGGCTTCGACGTGAAGTCCATGGGCCACAACAGCGCCGACTACCTGCACCTCGTGGCCGAGGCGAAGAAGATCGCGTTCGCGGACCGCGGCGCCTATCTGGCCGACCGGGCCTCCATGCCGAAAGGCGCGCTCGAGGTGCTGATCTCGAAAGACTACGCCGCGAGGCGGCGACCCGAAATCAACCTGCAGAAAGCGGGGAGCTATTCGGCCGGGGTTCTCGGAGCGGCGAGTTCGGGCCCTCCGGTTGACTTCGCGGGCCGCGACTTCGGCGACACGATCTATCTGACCGTGGCGGACTCACAAGGGAACGTGGTCTCGCTCATTCAGTCGCTCTTCGAGTCGTTTGGCGGGGGGATCGTGGCCGGAGACACCGGCATCACCCTCCACAATCGCGGTTCGGGTTTCGTGCTGACCCCGGGCCACCCGAATCAGATCGCACCCGGCAAACGCCCCCTCCACACCCTGGTGCCCGCCATGCTGCTCAAAGACGGGCGGCCGTGGGTGTCGTTCGGGGTCATGGGTGGAGACAATCAGGGCCAGGCCCACGCCCAGATCGTTGCGAATCTCGTCGACTTCGGCATGAATGTGCGCGATGCGGGCGACGCCGCGCGCATGCGCCACATGGGCGCCAATCTCGCGGTGGAGGGCGGCATCGGCGCCCTTGTGCGCAAGGCCCTGGAACTGCGAGGCCATCGGGTGAGCGACGCGCGAGGTTTCGTGGGCGGGTACCAGGCGGTGATGATCGATCCCAGGACAGGTCTGCTCATGGGCGGCTCCGACCTGCGGAAAGACGGCCTCGCCATCGGTTGGTAGTGCCGGTGGGGAAGGCGGCTACTTCGCGATCGCCTTGACCGCCTCGAGAACCTTCTCGGCATGGCCGTCGACCTTCACCCGGGCCCAGACCTTCCGGACGACCCCTTCACCGTCGATGATGAACGTCGAACGGATGATGCCCATGAACTTGCGGCCGTAGAGAACCTTCTCGCCGAACGCGCCGAACTTCGTGGCGACTTCGTGGCCCGGGTCTGAGAGCAGGGGAAAGTTGAGCTTGTACTTCGTCTTGAACTTCCCGTGTGACTCGAGGCTGTCACCGCTCACCCCGAACACCAGGGCGCCGGCCTTCTTGATCGCGGCCTGGGTGTCGCGAAACTCACACGCCTCGCGCGTGCAACCCGGCGTGTCGTCCTTTGGATAGAAGTACAAGACGACGGTCTTGCCCTTCAGATCCTTGAGGCTCACCTCTCCCCCTTCCGACGAGGCGAGTTTGAACGCGGGGGCTTTTTTGCCTTCTTCGATCATGGCCATGAGGTGTTTCGCTCCTTCGTGAGAGGCCCCCGAGTCTACGGCGTCAGGCTGCACCGGCAAATCGACGTGGTGTAGGTAAGAGGCAGGGGTGCGGCGGGCACGGTCTTGGCCGCCGCTACCGTGGGGGCGGGGCGGGCTTCTCCTTGCCCGGGGGCCTCGACATCATGACGGAGGCGGCCTTGAGATAGACGATCCCGTTCACGACCTCGGCCTTGCCCTCGACTTCGAGCCAGCTCTTGCTATCGCCTTTGTAGTCGGGATCCAGCTTCCAGCCGTCGCCCTTTGGCGCCTTGCCCATCACCCAGATCGCGGTGTCCCCGTCCATCAGAACCCAGTCGTCCTTCCCCCGGGCGCTGGCCGCTGGAAGGTCACCGAAGAGATTGCGTCCCCGGAACTGACCGAAGATTCGGGTCTTCTTGCCGAGATAGGCCGCGGGCTCCTGGAGGATCTGCCACCCGACTCCACCGCCGATCTCTTTCGGCCGCGTGAACTCGGGACTCGTTCGATCCCGGATCGAGAAGACGGTGATCGAGATCCTCGGCCAGCCTCTTTCGAATTGGGGAGCGGGCAAAGGCGGCAGAAGAGGATCCTCGATCAGGTCGAGGTCCTGGCCCGTGGGCCCCACGTATTGCTTCTCACGGATCAAGCGTACGACTCCGCGCACCTCGGTGCGCCGGCCGATCACACGGTCCAGTTCGCTCGGATCAAAATCGCGCCCGGGAATGAGGAGCAGCCGCGTGGTCGAGTGGCCGAGCGTCCAGTATCTTCCGCTCTCGAACTGACTCACCTCGCCCTCGGTGATCACATGCGCGCGCTGATACCCGTCGCCCAGAACGAGGGCATCGAGTTCGACGAGGCGGGGGGGGCCGTAGTTGGCGTCGCTCGGCCGGGATGCGCCTTGCGGATTGACTCCCGGCCCGAGGACCGTGACCTGGGCCGGCGTGGACATCGCCTGGAGGAGCAGAGCCAGGAGGAGCAGGGCCAGGGTGAGCCTTTCGCGAGGCATGGCCGGGATCTTATGCCCCGCCCTGAAAACTCGGGAAGCGCCTCAGGCCGGGATCATGCCCTGGACGTGGCGGGCGATGGCGAGGCACGCGGTGAGACCTGGCGACTCGATGCCGATCAGGTTGATCAATCCAGGGAAACCGCGGTCGGCTTCGTCACGGATGATGAAGTCCCGGGCGGGTTCGCCCGGGGCCTGCACCTTCGGGCGGATGCCGCTGATGTCGGGCGACAGGTCTTCTTCGCTCAGACTCGGGACCAGGCGACGGACGCCCTTCGCGAAGGCCGCGCGCTTGGAGGCATCGACGCGGTAGTCGAGCGCTCTCTTCTCGAGAAACTCCGCATCCGGCCCGAAACGGAGACGGCCCGCGATGTCGACCAGGGCGTGGACACCGAGGCTGACCGCGGTCGGCACCGGATAGACGAGCCGCTTGACGATCCCCGTCCGTGACGAGGCCACGGAAAAGTAGCTGCCCTTGCAGTAGTGGAGCCGGTAACCGGCCTGATCGGGGTCTATGCCCACGAGGCCCGCAACGGTGTCGCACTCGAGGCCCGCGGCGTTGATGATCCGGTCGCTCGTGAAGTGTTCGACGCCTCCGGGCGTGTTGATCGTGACCTTGTAGTCCGCGTGACGCTTCTCGAGACCCATGACCTCGGCGCTCGAGAGAAACGTGGCGCCCTTCGTTTTGACTTCGTGAAGAAGCGCATCCATGAGCCCATGCGCCGAGATGACGCCGGTGTTCGGGGAGAAGAGGGCTGCGACCGCGGGGACGTTGGGTTCGAGTTCGCGGGATCTTTCCGCGGTGATCATCTCGAGTTCGACACCGTTCGTGCGGCCGGTGGCCAGGATCTTCTCGAGGTGCGCCACCTCCTCGGGAATCATGGCCACGATGATCTTGGTGCAGCGGTGGTATGGAACCTCGTGCTTCTCACAGTACTCGTAGAGCAGGCGATTGCCTTCAACGCAAAGCCGAGCCTTCAGAGAACCCGGCGTGTAGTACATCCCGGCGTGAATGACCTCGCTGTTGCGGCTCGATGTCTCCGTGCCGTGGTGCTCGCGGCGTTCGAGCAGGATCAGGTCGGGAAAGCGCTCGGCGAGACGGGCGGCAACCGAGAGGCCCACCGCCCCGGCTCCGATGACGGTCAGGGAGGTGTCGCTCATTGGGCCGCGATGATAGGCGAGCGCGGAACGATCCGTCGGGGCGGTTATCCTTGCCCGATCATGTCGACCATGCACAAGATCGTTTGTCCGCACGACTGCCCGGACACGTGTGTCGCCACGGTGGAGGTTGAGAACGGCCGCGCGGTGAAGATCGGGGGGGATCCCGATCATCCTTTCACCCAGGGCTTCCTCTGCGCCAAAGTGAACCAGTATCTGGACCGGGTGTACTCCCCGGACCGGATCCTTCATCCGCTGAAGCGGACCGGAAAGAAGGGCGAAGGAAAGTTCGAGCAGATCTCGTGGGACGAAGCGCTCGAGACCATCGCGGCGAACTTCAAACGCGTCATCGCCGAGCACGGCCCCCAGTCGATCCTCCCGTACTCGTACGCCGGCAATTCGGGGATGATCCACTATGGCAGTCTCGACCGGCGTTTCTTCGGGACTCTCGGCGCCTCGGAACTCGACCGGACGATCTGCGCGTCCGCCGGCTTCGAGGGCTACAAGGCGGTCATGGGCGCCACCATCGGTTTCGATCCCGAGAAGGTCGGGAACGCGAAGCTCATCATCGCGTGGGGGGCCAACATCATCTCGTCGAACGTGCACTTCTGGCCCTTCGTGGAAGCGGCGAAGAGGAAGGGCGCGCGACTCATCGTTATCGATCCCTACCGGTCGAAGACGGCGGAAAAGGCCGACTGGCACATCGCACCCCTGCCCGGCACCGATGGCGCTCTCGCTTTCGCGATCATGAACGTTCTGTTCCGCGAGGGCCTGACCGACGACGACTACATCGCGAAGTACACCGTGGGCATCGATGGCCTCAAGGAACGGGCTCTCGAATGGACGCCCGCGCGGGCCGCGATAGAAACCGGCCTGAGCGCGGAGACGATCGAGAAGCTGGCGCGCGAGTACGGAACCACGCGCCCTTCCGCGATCCGGGTCAACTACGGTTTGAACCGGGCGGCGGGCGGAGGCAATTCGGTTCGCATCATCACCTGTCTGCCTGCCCTCGTCGGCGACTGGCGGCACGCGGGCGGCGGCATCCAGCTTTCTTCGTCGGGCACGTATCCCCAGCGCACCGCGGCCCTGACCCGATCCGACCTGATCAAGCCCGGCACGCGCACCCTCAACATGTCCTCGCTCGGGCAGGTTCTCCGGCAAGACCTCGACCCGCCGGTGAAAGCGCTCTACGTCTACAACTCGAACCCCGCGGCGATCGCTCCCGATCAGAACGAAGTGCGCCGTGGTCTCGGCCGCGAGGATCTCTTCGTCGCGGTGCATGAGCTTTTCCGCACCGATACCGTCGACTGGGCCGACATCGTCCTGCCCGCGACCACGGTTCTCGAGCACACCGACATCCTCAAGTCGTACGGACATCTCTATCTCGCGGTCAACCGGCCCGCGATCGAGCCCCTCGGCGAGTGCCGATCGAACACCCAGGTGTTCCGCGATCTCGCGCGGAAGATGGGGCTTTCCGATCCGGCCCTGTTCGAAAGCGATGAAGTCCTCATGGAGCAGGCCTTCGACTGGTCGCATCCCCGGCTGCGGGGGATCACGCTCGAGCGCCTGAACCGGGAGACCACGGTGAGACTCAATGTCCCCGCCGAGTGGGCGCCGTTCGCCCTGGGCAACTTCCCCACCAAATCCGGGAAGTGCGAGTTCCACTCGGAAACCGAGCAGGCCGCGGGTCGCGATCCTCTGCCTCACTACGTGCGGCCGCGCGAGGGTCCGGTGAGCAATCCCACCCTCGCGAAAACGTATCCCCTCGCCTTCATTTCGCCGCCCGCCCACCACTTCCTGAATTCCACGTTCGCGGATCAGGCCGTATTCGTGCGCCGCGAAGGGGGCGAGCCCGCGCTCACGATTCACCCGGACGACGCGCGCACCCGCGGCATCGTCTCTGGTCAGATGGTCCGCACATTCAACCACCGGGGCGAGTTCCTCGCGAAGGCGCATGTTTCGGACGCAGCCCGGCCCGGGGTCGTGGTCGGCCTGTCCGTCTGGTGGGCGAAGTTGTGCCCCGGCGGCCGCAACGCCAACGCGGTCACCGGCCAAGCCCTTACCGACCTCGGCAACGGCGCCACGTTCTACGACGTTCTGGTCGACGTCGCGCGGCACGAGGGCTCGTCGGAAGCGGTCGCCCGAGCTTGACCAAACTTCGCGTCCTCTACGCGGCCTCGGAGCACGACGCCGACATCCTCTATGCCACGGGTTTCTTCGCCCCGGATCCGTTCCTCTGCCTGATCGCGGGGTCGCGCACCATCCTGGTGATGAGCGATCTCGAGATGGATCGCGCCAAACGCGAGTCTAGGGCCACCCACGTCTGGTCCTGGACGCAGATGGCAGGAAGAGCCTTGGTGGGGGCGGCGCCCCCGAGGGTCGAGCACGTGATCGCCGCCTGTTTGAAGCGGCTCGGGGCGAAGAGCGCGGAGGTTCCTGGATCGTTCCCGCTCGGTCTCGCGAGAAAGCTCGAGAGCCTGAAGGTTCGCCTTAACGTCGCTCGCGACCCCTTCTGGCCGGAGCGAGAGATCAAGACCCGCGATGAAGTGAAGAAGATCGAAACGTCCCTTCGCGCCGCGGAAGCTGGACTTCTCGCCGGAATCGAGGCGCTCAAGTCGACGACGATCGGCCGCGACGGCTGGCTGCGGCGCAGCGGATCGAAGTTCACCTCGGAAGACCTTCGCGGCGTGGTTGACTCCACGATCCTGAAACTCGGCGGCATCCCCGTGCGGACCATCTGCGCCGGCGGTGATCAGGCCGTCGACCCTCACGAGATCGGCCACGGTCCTCTGCGCGCTCACTCACCGATCGTGATGGATATCTTCCCGCGCTCCCAATCGACCGGCTACTTTGGCGACCTCACTCGAACCGTGGTCAAAGGCCGCGCCAGCGAGAAGCTCAAGGAGGTCTACGCCCTGGTCGAAGAAGGCACGCGCCTGGGGCACAAGTCCATCCACGACGGAGCGGATGGCCGGAAGATCCACGAGGACATCCTCGCCCTCTTTGATTCCCGTGGCTTCAAGACGGGAATGAAGTCCGGTCGGATGCAGGGTTTCTTCCACGGGACCGGTCACGGCCTGGGTCTCGACATTCACGAGGCCCCCTCGATCTCGCGACGCGGCTCGGTGCTGCGCGCCGGACACGTGGTCACGGTGGAACCGGGCCTCTATTACCTCGGCCTCGGCGGAGTTCGAATCGAGGATGTCGCACTCGTGACGAAGACCGGCTCGAGGAACCTCACGCGCGCGCCGAAGTTCCTCGAGATTTAGAACCGGTCAGCGACCGCCGACCCGGTAGCCGCTGCGGGTGTGGACATCGCCCCGCTTCCCCTTGAGCCGAAGATCGATTCGGTGCCAGCCGGCCCGCGTTACCTTTTCGGGAACGTAGCGCAGGACGTACCTTCGGCCCAAGAGCTCTGCGATCGTTGCGAAAGCGGCCTTGAGCCGCTCCGGAGGGCCTGGAGCAACAGCGCCGCGCGGACTTGCGACCCGGAAAGCAGGGAGCCGCCGCCTCTCAGTGCATTGATGTTCGCTCGAACTCTGGACTCGTTCCAGCTCCCCAGCCGGGCAAGTGCGGTGGTCTCATCGCCGGAGGCGAAGAGCTCGACGATGTCCGTGTACTCGGGGCGGAGTTGCGCGCAGACCGGCCGTTTAAGAGAGGGAGCGAAGCAGGCCGCGGCAAACCCGAAGGCCCGCACCAGGCTTGCAATCGACGAGCGGTGGAGCATCGTTGAATCCGAACTCCGGGTCTCAGGGAACCCCGGCTTCCTGGAGCGCTTGAAGAGTTGCCTTCACGAACGTCTCGACTTCGGGCGGCGCCGACGTGAAGTGGACCACGAAGGTGGCGCCCGCCGGAGGATCCGCCTCGAGAACCTTGCCGTAGAGATCGCCCGGAATCCACTGGCCGTTGGAGCTTCGAAGGTGAAGCTTGAGATTCGTGAGCGGTGGGACGGTCGCTCCCGCCTTCACCGCCGCGGCCTTCGAGGAAAGGGCCACGAACGAGCCTTTGAATTCCTCGTCGCCCACCGCCTTGCCGTCAATGACGAAGAAGTCGATGGCAATCTCTTCCTTCAGGGGAAGGAGCTCGGCGCTCCGCGGCTGCAGATGCAGATTGAAGGGCTCCCCGACGCCGCGCAGGTCGTGGGCGAGCATGGGTTCCTTGAGGCCCTTCGCCTTGACCGCCATCTGCCCGCCTACGATGACGCCCGCTCCCGCCGCCTGATACGTCGGGTCGGAAATCAGGATCTGGCCGCCGATCGTGTAGGTCTCGATGCGCGAGGTGAGATTCACCGCGGTGCCGACCACCCCGTACTTGGCGCGCTGTTCCGAACCGATGTTGCCGACGATCACTTCGCCGGTGTGAAGGGCGATGCCCATCTCGATCTCGGGAAGCTCGTTCTTGCGGTTGTACTCGTTGACCGCGTGCATGGCGAGCTGCATCTCGACCGCACACGCGATGGCGCGTTTGGCGTCGTCTTCCCGGCCCACCGGCGCCCCGAAGATCGCCAGGATGGCGTCTCCGATGAATTCGTCGATCGTGCCCTTGTGCTTCTTGATGACCTCGGTCATGGCCGCGAGGTAGTTGTTGATGATCCGGACCACCTGTTCGGGCGGCAGGCGTTCGGAAAGCGCGGAGAATCCGCGCAGGTCCGACATCAGGATGGTGACCGTCCGCTTGTCTCCGCCAAGCCGCGCGCCGCCTGGCGACTCGAGGATCTGATCCACCACTTCGTCCGAGAGATACCGGCCGAAGGTGGCCTTGATGAGGTCGTTGCGGCGAGCCAGGCCGGCGTTCAGGCGCTTCACCTGATCCTGCGCGCGCTTGAGCGCCAATTGCGACTGGACCCGGGCAAGGCAGACCGGAAAGTCGATGGGCTTGGTGACGTAGTCGTTGGCCCCGAGCTTGAGCGCCTCCACTATGTCGTCGCTCTGGTCCTTGGCCGTGGCCATGATGATGGGCAGATCGGCGCGCGACTTCGTTTGCCGAACCGTCCTCAGCACGTCGATTCCGGAGATGCCGGGCATCATGATGTCGAGCAGGACCAGATCGAAGGAGTCCTTGCTCAGCATATCGAGGGCCTGCTGGCCGTCCTCCGCAACCTCGACCACGTACTTCTTGCCCTTGAGCCTTCGCGACAGCATGTCGCGGTTCATCTCGTTGTCGTCGACCACGAGGATCCGGTCGACGCCGGGGTCGGTGTTACCGGGGAGAGGCGGCAGGGGCTCAAGGGCCTGGGGGAGCGGCGTCGCCGCGATGGCGCCGGTGATCCGGCCGTCGGCCAGCTTGACCGGGGGCGCTGGCTGCGGGTTCGCCGCGGGAGGAAGGGTGATCTTCCCGGGCTTCAGTTCCTTGTCAATGAGCTCGAGAAGCGTTTTCGCGGCGGCCGTGATTTTCGCCAGATCGGCGAGGACCGCGCTCTCGCCCTTGTCTTCCGCGTCCTCGGCCAGCATCTCCGAGTAACCGATGATCTGGTTGATCGGAGTCTTGAGGTCGTGCCGAACCTGGGCAAGGGGGTCGGGGCTGTCGTGTCCGGGAGGTCCGGGAGCGGTCATCGCGAAGTCGCCCCCGCCCCTTTTCGAACTACGCTTTGACCGGGGGCGTGATGCCCCTGGCCGTGAGCAGCGCTTCCATCTTGCCAAGAAGTCGAGGCAGCTCGACGGGTTTGGTGTCGAAGTCGTCGCAGCCGGCGGAAAGAGCGCGCTCCCGGTCGCTCGCCATCGCGTGCGCAGTGAGTGCGATGAGAGGCACGCCCTTCGAAGCCTCGTTCGCTTTGATCTGCTGGGCGGCTTCCCATCCATCGACCACGGGAAGGCTCATGTCGAGCAGAATGATGTCGGGCTTCTCCGACACCGCCATGTCGACGCCCTGCTGACCGTCGATGGCCATGATGACTTCATAGCCGCGCTTGGTGAGTCGCCGCGACAACATGTCGCGGTTCATCTCGTTGTCTTCGACGAGCAGGACTTTGACCATGCCCTATTTCCCGCCCTTCAGGCGTTCCGCCGCGAACTTCTGGAGGGTGGTGCGCACGCTCGGGTGCGTCTTGCCGATCTGGTCGAGGATCTTCCGCTCGAGGATGAGCGCTTCGACGGGCGTCTTGGCGGTCACGGTCGCGGTCCTGGGTTTGCCGCTCAACACCGAGATTTCGCCGAAGAACGAACCTTCGCCCATCTCCCGGACCATCTTGTTCTTGCCATCCGGCTGACGGACAAAGGCGCGCACCACACCCGAGGTGATCACGAAGAGGCTCGTGCCTGGGTCGCCCTCGAGAATCAGGATGTCGCCCGGAACGTAGGAGACAAGTTCCAGGCCCTGAATGACCGCGACCAGATCGTCTTCCGAGAAGTCGGCGAACAGGGGGCTCGAGATCCTCGGCTTTAAGGTCTGGGGCGCGGACGCGGCGGGCGTTTCGGCCAGAACGGCCTCGATCGTGTCGAGCAGGTCGTCGAACAGGCCTTTGTCGGTGTCGTTCATCCCCGCGATCATGGAGGCCGCTTCGCTCATCTGAACCACCTGAGGAGCGGCGGGCGCCGCCGGCGCCGACACCGCGGCTTGTGGCGGAGGAGCCGAAGCGATTTCGAACAGGGTCTTCGGGGGAGGCATGACGAGATCGTCCATCTCGACCTGCTCGTCCTCGTCGGGGGGAGGGGGAGGAGCCGACCTCACCGCCGCGGCTGTCGAGGGCGGAGGAGG